>Ga0207433_10000367_pt1 | contig 103743 bp, 87 predicted proteins | sample YelNatPaOPGAMG01_FD_187559 | JGI IMG/M metagenome (GOLD analysis project Ga0207433, IMG submission 187559) | Hot spring thermophilic microbial communities from Obsidian Pool, Yellowstone National Park, USA - OP-RAMG-01 (SPAdes) (version 3) | ecosystem: Environmental > Aquatic > Thermal springs...
GATTATGCTTATATCAAAGCTGATAAGCTGGGTCCTTTATTAGAGCAGGAACAAATGTTAGCGGCTAATTAGGAGCTAAAAATGGAGAGTTTACGATGGTTAATTTGCGAACAAAAATTGACATGGCGGTAAAAATCAGCCCAGGATAAAATTCTGTCCCCTAATTTTTAATATAAATTCACAAGCTGGCTCGATTAATCCTAATGGCCGCGAGAGATGCCTTCAGAATTTAATTTGATTGACTTTCTCTCCTTAATGATTTAGATAAAAGACATAAAAAATTAGATGAAGGAGGTAAGTTAAATGAGAAAGGGAAAAAGCTCGTTTTTATTAATTCTGCTTCTCCTGGTGACATCGCTCTGGCCTCAATCCAAACCACCAAATCAGATAAGGCTTCAATATTATAATTCGCCTTCGGGAGTTCTGATTCTTCCTGAATGCATCTGGGCTCCGGCGGGAGGTGGTGGCACCTGGATGACCGAGTTGCAAATTGCGGCCATAACTGATGTTTCCGCTATTTATGTCGCCTTTTGTTATGGCGGAGGAAATTATCGTGGTCCCTTTACTTTAGCTTCAAATGTTTCGAGCGGCGAAGTTAAGATTTGGCCGAATATTCTTGAAGCCTTAGATAATATTGACCCCGACAATACCTTCAGTTATTACGGCAGGGTAGGGGCTTTATGGATTGCGACCGAGGATTTGATTCAAGAGAAGATTTTAGCCTTGGGGAAAACAAACAATGGACCTTACGGGAAAATCGTGCCCGCACTGGCTGATATTGATGCCAATTTTTGCTCCAATGAGCCATTTCGGCCCATGATAATTGGAGGCCTGGTAAATAATAATGCCTACCGGTCATCAGTTGGTGGCTTTAACATGAGTTCCTCGCCCATCGAAATTACTTTTGAACTTTATGACGCTTCAGGGGCAATGATTGGATCTCCCTTTACTGAAACCTTTGCTGCCTTTGATTTTAAGGCCTTTAATCCCTTTAATCGAGCCGGTGTTCCTTACCCAAATAATTCCTATGACGCTGCCTACCTTGTTATTCTGCCTGAATCGGGATTGGGCCGTGTCATGTTTTTTGGCGCCACAGCCAGTAATACGACCAATGACCCAGCAACCATTCTTCCCTTTCAGTTGCGCTAAAAATGGTGACACAAACATTTTTATTGATCAGCTGGATGTAGTTAATTAAATCTATTCTGTTTTTAGAAATTCATAAGACGGGAATTATAAAATCATAGGTCAACTCACCTTAAAAGGGTGGTGGTTTCATCGATTTTTTATCGTGAATCCCGAGCCTCCTTTTCGCCTGAAAGAGCTCTTGCATATGGGGAAAAATATTGTTTTATAAAGCCTTACATTGGTCCCTTTTTAAAGGTTACTGAAAATAATTTGTCCTCAATTTTTAAAATGCATTTATAGCATGCTTAAATTGTCGTATCTTATTGATTTTAAAAGAAATGCAACAGATATAAGCCTAATAAATCACCACAATTTTTACGATGGAGCCTTAAAGGTCTTGACTTTGCCCTATATTTAAAATATCAATAGATTAGAAAGGAGGGAAAATGGTTCAAAAAATCGGGCTAGGTCTCTTTTTTCTGCTTTTAGCGACAATGGCTTTCGCCTATGATAACTCGCCTTCCCAGAACATAATCCTGCCTGAAGTAATCTGGGCGGCCGCTTCTGGCGGCGGCACCTGGACCACTGATATCCAGATTGTTGATCGAACGGGTAGTTCCACAGTATTTGCGATTTTTTATTATGGCGCGAGCGCCAGCTATAGTCGGACTGTTTCTCTCTGGACCGGCGGAGCAAGGAATAGCTGTGCTACTTTCTCCAATATATTAAGTTATATGCAAGGTTTAGATCCGAGTTTCACTTATTACGGCAGGGTGGGAGCTCTCTGGTTAATAACTCAGGATTCATCTCATAAAATCCAGGCGACAGCTATAACTCGAAATGGTAATTATGGAAAAACTTTCCCCGGTCTGGCCTGGGCTGACAGTAACACAGCGAATAAAATGAGAAATATGATGATTTTGGGTTTGAAGAATGAAGGTTATCGTGTCTCTATCGGATGTTTTAATGCCTCGGATGCCACCATGGCTCAGGTGGAATTTGCCCTTTATCGTTATGATGGGACCTGCATCGGGGTTTTTTCGAAAAGCTTTAATTCTGGAGAATTTAAAACCTTTAATCCTTTCAAAGAGCTAGGCATAACTTATTACATTTCCAATTGCTGGTTAGAAATATTTCCGGATGAATCAACTTTATGGGGCGACGGAACAAGAGGCCTGATGGTTTTTGGCTCCCTGGTTAATAATACGACCAACGACACCTTCGCTCTCATTGCGGTGCAAAGAGATTAAGCCAGTTAGACTCAAACTGAATAACAGGCTGAAGGCCAGCTGAATGAGTTTTAATTAAATAGCTCGAAACAAAGTACCCAGGGGAAGATATTTATAGAAAGCGCATTTTTTGGAAATTGAAAAAAATTGTAAATGGAAAAACTCAAGAAGCCACCTCATTTCCAGGATTAATCTGAAGGTCAGCTTATAATGCAGTCAGCTTTTAATTTGAGCCAGAAATAAGTTTTCGTCTCAGAGATGTCTCAGAGATCAGTGCCCGAAAATAAAGACCTGAAATTTCAGAAGCTATACTCGACGCAGAAAATGAGTCGAGAAAAAGAGAGGTTGACCTTTTGCTTGAGGACATCAATCTGCGGCTTAAGATATTGCCATTTATAGCTCATAACAAAGGCCATATTTTCCACCAGGAAAAAGGAAAGATTGGCCCCGCCGCCAAAGGAAAGCGAGCTAAAGGACGAATTCTTGTAGGCTTTATTTTTTATTTGCAAATCGGACCAGCTGAAGGGTGATTTATCTTCAATTTCCAGGTCCTCAAGGCCTGGATATTTGCCTGTTGCCAGCCCGACGATGGGTCCTAAAGCAAGCTGCAATCGCCAGGTTTCAAGGGGGATAAAATAAAAAAAGCCATAGAAAAGAAGTGCTGAATTTTTAAATTCTTCAGAAAAATAATAATTCCTCGGGGTGTTGTAAAGATAGGGATGAGGCATGGTGAGGGTAAAGCTACCCGTCGCCTTTAGAGGAAAAGCATTGAGTCCGAGGCCGGCTTTCAATTTCATCTTGCCCAGGGGAAAATATTTGCCCGCATTCATCTCCAGGCCAAGGGGCGATGAAAGACGAATATTCTGATTGATGGCGCCTTCCTCACCATAGGCAGGAAAAGTTGTCGCCACTGAGGTTGTGGCCTGATGGAAGACGAAAACGCCGAGATTGAGATTAAAGAAAATGGCCTGGCGAGGGAAGATAAAGGCATTGCCCCCCCTGGCTTTCTGGCCGGGAGTGCTGGCTTCGTCAGGCAGAAATTTCGCGGCCGAAGTGATTTTTTCGTTTTGTTGATAAGCTGATGCCAGTGAAGGCCGAGGGAAAGCCAGAATAGAGATTAAAAGAAAGAGCAAAGCGATAAGGAGCAAAGCGGCTCTTCCCATTACTCCCCCCATTAACTTTGAAGCCACCTTTTTCATCGTCGCCTCCTTCTTTAATTATTCATTTTTTTAATTCAAATGCAAGTTTTCCCGTTCGAGCCGGTTAATCCGTCAGCGAGTTCAGGGTTTTGCTTTATTTCACCCAGAGCGTTAGAGCGTTTGACCTCACCTTTGGATGACTCTATTTTTGCCATCAAGGCCAAACGGAAATTTAAAAAACCCATAAAGCGCCCTTATGTTCGAAAGCACTATTTTTGTCTGACTCCTATTATTATGTCGTTGAGGGAGGCTTCAGAATTAAACCTTATTCAGGACTCTGTTCAGCAATCTGGTCAATTGGTCTTTGCTGATTGAATCGTGGACTGGACCCGTCCTTAATTAGCTGGCTGATTAGGCTGCTGAATAGGCCGCGGATATAACAATGGAGGCTAAAATTAAAGAGAATGGAGAAGAAGGTGTGCTCTTGAGCCCAGAAGCAGATTGCAGCCTGAGTCAAAAAATTCTCAGATAGCTCTCGAAAAAATTTAAAGTCCCAGCAAAACCTGGGAAGGAAAATTTGCCTGTTGCCTTCAATGATTTTTTACTTATAAATTTTTGGTTTAAAAATTTGGTTTAGCAAACAGAAACAGGTGAAAAAAGTGTTGTTTTAATATATAATAATTGCCCTGCGGAAGACAGGCGAAACCGGGGTAAAGATTCGCCCGCGGGCGAAAAATTGGTCGGGATAAAATGATAAGAATGGGGCAAAGGAGGGCTGAAATCTCCAGGGAGGAAAAAGAAATTTTAAAAATGAGGTTCAGGCATGGATATTCTGGCATAATCATTTTTTTAATCACTTCTTTTCTGGTGAATGTGGCTGCAGCCAGAAGCGATAAAGTCAGAAGAGATGGCATCAGAAATCGTGAGGCGAAAACCCAAGGGGTCATAAGTTATGAGGTCAGCAGCCAGGTTGACCCTTTCTATCTTCGCCTCCTCGAGGAGGGGAAATCGCTCTTTGCCCAGAATAAACTGGCCGAGGCGGTAAAAAATCTGGAGATTGCTGCCTTTGGCCTGATTGAAGAGCGAGCTCACCTTCTTGAAGCCTATGTTTATCTGGTCATCAGCAATTATCGCCTGCGCCAGGTGAGCCGGGCCGCTTACTTCATTGCAGAGATCGAGCGCCTCAATTTAAAGCCGGAATTCGATCGGGCGAATCTTTCGGCTGAGTTTTACCGTCAATTTCTGGAGACGGAAAGCATTCTATGGCGCCTGGCTCTGGCAGCTCAGGCCCGGCCTCCGGCTAAAGCCAGGGTGGTCTCTGCTTCTTTGGTGATTCGTCCTCAGGAATCGGGGAAGATGAGTTTGTCTCTGGAGGCGATGAAGAAGGAAGGTCTTCCTGTGGCGCTTTTGAATGACATGCTTCCGCCGCCCCAGCCGACTGCTATTCAGGAGGCGATCAAGCTGGAAGAAGTCGTTAAACATGACCCGGGCAATGGGGCAGCTTCACTTCGTCTGGCCATGGTCTATGAAGAACTCGGCCATTGGTCTAAGGCGCGTAGTGTCCTCAAAAAATATCTGAAAATAAATCCTGATTGTGCGGTGGCCCATTTTGAGCTGGGTCGTGTACTTTTGCAATTACGAAAAGCTAAAGAAGCATTAGAGGAAATCCAATCAGCGGCCTCTGTCCTGGAGGGTGACATAGAATTTCATTACCAGAAAGCGCGGGCTCATGAGCAGCTGCACCAGATAGAGGAAGCCAGGCGCGAGTGGGACCGCCTGTCCCAAAAATGGGGACACAAACATTTTTCGCCCGCATAGAATAGAACCACGCTAGAGAAAAGGGGGCAAATATTTCTGTATGTGTTTGTGTCCCCATTATTTGGGGGGGTGGGGGGCCCATAAATCAGGCAGGCCCTGGTCGTTAATGATGGCTTCAGGCACCACCGTAACCATGGCCTCGGCCTTTTCCCAGCCCACAACCTGGGCAGCTCGCTCAACCCCCCTGCTCAGTCGCGGCACGCGCCACCGCCCATCATGGGCATCAGAGGCAATAATATGAACAAGATCAAGCTTCAGAAACTCCAGCGCCGCCTTCTGAACCGCAGAGCCGAATTCCCCCTCAAGGCTCATGGAAGTTATCTGGACCAGAGCGCCCATGGTCACCAAATCATAGAGCAGGCCGGGCCTTTCCCTGAAAACAAGGCAACGCTCCGGATGACTCAGAATAGGGGTAAACCCACCGAGCATTACCTCAAATAAAAGGTCTTTAAGCCCGGCAACAGGGTATTCGCCTGGAAGCTCGAGGAAAAAATAACTGCCGCCATTCACCCGGAGCGCGCGGCTCGCTTCAAGTAACTGCGCTAAATCGTGGCGCACATAAACTTCCGCCCCACGCACAAAATTCATGGGGCAGGCAAGAGGCTCTTTAACCCAGGCCTCAAACCTGGACTCAAGCAGGGCGAGGTTATCGCTGTGCTTGGTCAGCCTGAAAATATGGGGTGTCAGGCCAATTGTTTTAATGCCATCCTGGAAAGCAATTTCCACCATATGACGGGCCTCAGCCTCGCTACGCGCACCATCGTCCCAGTCCGGAAGAATATGCGTATGAAGGTCAATCATGGTTAAGGTCAATTATGATTAATGATAATCATGATTAATGACAATCATGGTTAACGACAATCATGGTTAATGACAATCATGGTCAGACTCAACCACTGCCCATCAAGTAGTTCCCAATTTGCTCTGAAATTCCCTTTCCCGATGATAAAAAACAGATTTCTCGCTGTCAACCTATTAGAATACCCTCTTTAAAAATATGGCTCTTCCCGGGCCTTTTTATAAATTTTGGCTATTTTTCGCTTCTCAGGCAGTGCTGAGGTGTCGGAGGAAGAAAAAATGTTTGTGTCCCCATTTTCAGGGGCGGGCTTTACGGATCAGGCTGCGGGGCAAAACCAGCTTGCCCTGATAGTGAACATAATTCAGCAAAATCATAACCCGCTGCTCGCCACTCAAGGTGCGCTGAAAGATGCCTTTAAGACCGCGCCACGGCCCCTTAACCACCTCAATCAAATCGCCTGGTTCAGGCGGACCTAAATCGTCCTCCAGAATGATAAACCCATCAACCTCTCTGGCCTTTATTTCCTGAATAACAGCGGCCTCAATGGGAATTGGGCCCAGCTCATTTCCCACAACCCGCCTCACGCCCCGCGTAAAGCGAACCAGCCTGTATTGCGAGGGATAATCAAAATGAACAAACTCATAGCAGGGGAAAAGGGAATGAATCCGCCCATCTTCCTCTTTAACCCGGGGAAAATAGACCCGCAGCCCCGCCTCACGCAACAGCGTTTCAACAATCGCTTCTTTGAGTGGCTTTGTTTGAAGAACAAACCAATTTTTCATTTTATTTTTTTGTTCAAGCGCTGTTTATCTTCAACCGCCCCGGTCCTTTTTTCCCTTTTACCTTTCCTTCGACAGCAGCGATTTTAAAAAAAATTTTAATTTTTCGCAAGCAAATTTCTTTTGACTCCTGCGCCGGCTTGAGACACAATTAAAGGGTCTTTTTAGGATTGTGATGGAACGGCCAGCCTGGAAGCGGCCTTGTAGTGGCCTTGAAGTGGCGACCGTCTAATTACTGACTTTTAATTACTGACGACTGATTACTGACGGCTAATTACTGGCGATTAATTATAATCAGAGACAAAAAGATGGCAGCAGATGAAAAGAAACGCAAATTGCCCTTCCCCCGATCATGCAATCATCATATATCCTCCTTATTTCGCCCCAGTTTCCCCATAATTCATCCTCCTTATTTCTGCCTTCTTTATCGGGTTAATTTTCAATGAGAGTAGCTTATGTCCTGCCGTCAATACATATACCCTCAGGGTGGCGCTCCTTCTGCTCCGGCCTCATCAATGCACTCAGCCATTATGTTGACCCGATAATTTTCGTTGCCGCCAGCGACATGGAGGTCGCCACATCGCTTTTCCCGCATCAACGTGTCTTTTCTCTCCCTTTAACCCAGCGCGCCCTCCTCACCGATCTTCATGCCTGGCCCGCTTTGAGCGCCTTCCTCTTTGAAATAATAAAAAGGCGCTTCAGACGCTGTGGTCAGGGCCATGGTCATGGCCATGGTCAGGGCCATAATCATGGCCGCGACCATGATAATATTTTTGATTATACTCATGGTTATGGGGAAATTGACCTGGTCCATTCCCTCGAAGCTTACCCCACCGGCCTCATTGGATTCCTTCTCGCCCGCGAGCTAAGAAAGCCCCATGTTATTTCGGCCATCGGAACCTATGCTGTTTTATGGGCCAATTACAGGATTCATAAATTCATTTACGGCCAGATTCTGAAAAGAGCCAGGGCCATTTTCCCCATCTCTCAAGGAACAGCCGCCCTGATTAAAAAACATTTCGGCCAGTACCTTCACGGCGTCCCCATTCAGACAATTCTCTGCGGCAATGATTATGTCCGATCCATCAGCCGGGAGGCGGCTCTCAACCGCGAATTTCCTGAAATTCCAACCATTCTTTCCGTTGGCGTCATCATTCCCCGCAAGGGATACCATATCAGCCTGGCCGCTTTCGCTAAAGTTAAAGAGCAATTGCCACAGGCGCGCTACTGGATAGTCGGAAGCATTGATGATGTTAATTATTTTAAGCAGCTCCAGCATTTTATCGCCGCCCATCGCCTTAAAGATGTGGAGTTTCTGGGCGAGGTGTCAGAGGAAAAACTCCGACAATGTTATGAGCAGGCTTCGCTCTTCCTCCTTACGCCACAACAAATCGGCCTTTATTTCGAAGGCTTTGGTCTGGTTTATCTCGAAGCTGGAGCCTATGGCTTGCCTGTAATTGGCACAAAAACAGGCGGGGTTCCCGATGCAGTTAAGGACGGAGTTACCGGTTTGCTCTTTGAGCCCGGGGATGTGGAGGGCCTTTCCCGCGGCCTCCTTCTTCTCCTCACGAACCGCGACCTGGCCCGGAAATTCGGTCAAGCCAACCGCGATTGGGCCGAAACTTTAACCTGGGAAAGAAGCGCCAGACAATACTATGAGGCCTATTTAGATTTAATTAAAATTTAATTAAGCAAACTTAATTGCTCTGTTGCTCTGATTGCTCCCTTCCGAGCTAATGAGGTGCTTTAAATAAGAGCGTCTTTAAAATTATAGAGGCCCTGTACCCCACATTTTTTAAATATGTTTATGTCCCCAGATTAGGGGGCCTTATGCCTTTCCTTAAAAAAATGTTTGTGTCCCCAAAAAGGGACTTGACAAAAAGGGGCAAATTTCATAAAAAGATAAAGCTTTTTAGCGTTAGTTACGCCCGGCAAAAGGACTGAGACTGAAAAGAAAAAGGAAAGAAAAGGCGCTTTTTCAGAGTTGGTGCTGACGAGGCAAAAGGGATTAAAGAACCAAATTGAGCCAATGGCGGTAGCCTGCACATTTAACTGTCGCTAACTCCAATATTATCAATCATTTACAAATATTTAAAATTTCTTAAATGTCCGAATTTCAGCGACTCAATTTATGAAAGCTCATTTAATTCATTCTTTAATTTATTTTTCTTGCTCCTATAAAGAGCAAATTTAGAGAAAATTTGAGGAGGATCTGGTGGAAGGGAAGGAAAAAATAAAGTCCAGGATGAAAATAAAAAAGGGAAGGATTCATTTTTCTTTTTCTAATTTTCCTCTTTTTTCTTCTTCACCTCGTTCATCTTCATCATCTTTTTGTTCATCATCACCGTCATTATCATCGTCTTTCTCTTTTCTTCGTTGGCCGCTTTCATTTCCCCCTCATCTTTTTTCTTCGCTTCCCTCTTTTACTCGTCCTTTGCGCTTCTCTCTGCCCCTTTTTCTCCTTTTTTCCTTTATTCTACTTTTTACCTCTTTCTTTCCATCTTCGGCCCAGACGATGTCAGTTCCAATCAAGGTAACCTCAACGCCTGACGCCTCGAAATGGGCCCAGTGCGCCTTTGCTCCAGACGGCCGCCTTTACATCATCTGGCAGGAGCAATACAAAGCCACTGGCGGCTCTGACATCTTCATCATCTCCTACAATGGACGCACCTGGTCTACCCCCCTCAACCTCAAGAATTACCCCTATTCTCCGGCCGACCGTCCCTACATCCACATCAGCGCCAAAGGCAATATCTACGTGGCCTGGGATGAATGGGGTGTGGTGCTGCGCGAATACAACGCCCAGTCCCAAACCTGGCTTTCCCCGGTCCGCCTCAGCACCTACGAATATGGCGGCTTCGAGCCCTGCATCGCCACCGACCCTGACGAAAATGTCTATGTTTTCTGGTATAACGACCAGGCCGGCATTGTCTATTCCCGGTCCCGCATTGCCGGCTCCTGGGAGCCAATAAAGCAAATGTCAACTCCAGGCGCTACAGCCAAGCAGGGCGCAATTGCTGCTGGCCGCGATGGCCGGGTGTGGTGCATGTGGCGCGAAAAGCAGCCCGATTCTCTCTACAAGCTCCTTTACAGCAAGCGAACCAAAGACACCCCATGGACTTCGCCCCTCGTCATCACCTGGGCTGGCTATGGCTACATCCATCCTCACATGACCATGGGCCCAGACAACATTCCCTATGTCATCACCCAGGATGTAAACCCCGCCCTGGGAACAGACGCTGAAATTTACATCATCAAACTGGATGAAATCTATAATGCCCGCGAGCTGGTTATCCCGCGTGCCAACCAGCATTACCCTCGTCTGGTCTTTGATGCTTATGGCAACAAACATGTAGCTACCCAGATTGGTCCCGGCGATTTTGGCTGGGGCATCTGGTATACCAATAATATTGGCGGCTCCTGGAAACCGCCTTATATCATGCCTTTCTCCGCCGGCTACACCAAACTTCCAGGAATTGCCGCTGATGGCTTTGGCAATGTGGCTGTTGTCTGGTCCTGCACCTGGGAAGCCGATGCTGAAGAGGTCTGGTTCTCCTCGCTTTATCCCGTCGAGGTGCGCACCTTTTATCCTCCCCTCGACCCCTTAGCCATCGTGGATAAAAAGAGCTCAACCACAACCACCTACAATTTTTCCTGGCGAGCCAATCCCGAAAATGACCCTCGCTTCATCCGGGGCTACTATGTTTACAAAAGGGAAGATTCGGGGCCCTGGACTCTTCTTGTCTCCCTTCCCCTGGAGACAACCTCCTACACCTACACCATTACAACCACCAGAAAATTAAAATTTGCCATTACGACAGCCACCACCGGCGGCGAAAGCCCTCAGGCTGAATTTGAATTTCTTTATCCTCCCCAGAATCTGTCAACCAAGATCAGCTTTAATCCGCTGAAAGGTGACGAGGCGCGCTATGAGCTGAGCTGGTCGCCCCATCCCGAGAACGACCCGGCCTGCATCACCGGCTATGCTCTCTATAAAAAGGAGGGCGATGGCGATTATCAGCGAATCCAGACTTTTTCCGCCTCCACCTTCTCCACCACCCAGACTGTCTCCATGCAGGGGAAAAAGGTGAGGTTTGCCCTGACAGCCATCCACACAACGGGAAAAGAAAGCGCCTATGCCGTGTTTTAATTTTTTGAGGGTATGCGATCAAAGAAAAATAAAATCAGGGTGCCGGCCAGCAAAAGATGAGGGGAATCAAGCAATTTTCAGCTGAGGGCAGGGATAAGGCAAAAGCCCTGGTTTGAAAAAAAGAACGGGGGTTTAATCAAATGACCTTAGAATTTATCCTGAAAATCGGAGGTATGCTCCTTGGGGTTCTGGCGCGGATGCTTCTTCCTTGGCTGCGCAAGCTCATCGCCGGGGAAGCCACCGGCTTCAGCCGTCGCTACCTTTATCAGAGCCTGGCTTCTTTCATCCTTGGCGTAATTATCACCATGCTTATTTTCCCCAAGTTTGAGGCCTCAGCCGGCACTGCCTCGCCCGACCCTTCCTCCTCCCCGGGCTTTGAGGCTTATTTTAAACTTTTCTGTCTGGCCTTCGGCTTCGGCTTTGGCTGGAACAGCCTGGTGATTGAGGCTGGCCAGTGGCCCGCCTCCCTCCGCCGCCTAAGCAAGAGCTAAAATTTATTTCAAACTTATAATCATATCCAAAATTGTAAAAGTATGGTCGCAACATTGATATTAACGAGTAAATGAGCCTTTTCAGCGAGAGGCTATGTCTTTTTGCACGTCTGTGGTTTGAGCGAACGGCTATAAAGACCTGGAGATTACGCATGGCCAAGGTTTTTTAGGGGGTTATTTTTTGCCATGCTTTTTAAAGTTGGGACAGGCAAGTTCTTTGCGGGAGATCTGTAATATTTTAGTCTGTTGTTTGGGCAAATGAGAATATGTTGCCTCCCCTATGCTGCCAAGCGATCAATTTTGTCTTAGGCTAATGAGCCCGGCACCTAGGAACTTTTATAGAATTTAATTTATGTATTATAAAGTCGTTGGTAAAGAGAATTTACTAGGAAGATGAGGCTTCGGTTCAAGAAAAAACTGCTGAGCTTTGAGGCCATGGCGAGCGAGCGTGATGGCGGTATTTTGACGGAAACAGGTTTCGCGGGATCGAAGGTGCGGTAAAACCTAATTTGCTTCTCAAACATGATGAGTATTTTTCCTGTATGAGCATGTTATCGATGACAAAATGGACGCGGTGATGAGTTTCAAAAAGATTCTTTTTTCCTGGGACGAATTGTGTTTTTGGCAAGGACCGTCGGCTTTGAGGCTTTTTGGCGATTTGACGATAAAAGGCATGCATTTTGTTACTCGCTTGAAAGATGGAGGGATTCGAGGTTTGTTATAAGGCTACAGATGCCAGCTAATTGCCACGTCTTCATAGACGAGATTTCATGATTCATAGATTTTTATGCTCAATAGTATTGTCGTCGTCCTTTGAAGCCGATCAAAGCCTGGAATAATGTAGAATGAAGAGGTCAAGGTTCTTTTTACTAATTGTTTTAGTTTTAGTTCAATCATAATATCTGCAATTTAGAAGGAATGCTGTCATAGAGAGGCCTTTTTTAATAATTTGAAAAAGAACCTGTGAGTGAAAACATTTGTAGGAACGTCGGCCAATTTGCTTAGAGTGCAGATTCGGCGAGCCTTTTTGGCCATGCTGCTTTTGAAGTGTCTTAATGTAAGATCACGGTCTTAATGCTCATTAATCAATCTGGTGCCGCTTTTAAGACTGAATCTTTCCCCTTACGGGGATCTATGAGCACTGATAGATTGGCAGACAAAACTACTGCCTCAGATCAAGCAAGCCGAATAATTAGCTTTAATCCTGGTTCAATTGGATAGCGTCTGAATAATGGAAAAAAACAATCAAGTTGGGAGAAACTAGAAGATCCGATCAAACTCTTTATGTAGAAAAATTGAAATTAAAGTAATATCGGATTATCTTGGATAGCATTAATTTATAAAAAAATAATTTATTAATTTTTTTGCGCCTCTATGTAAAGCGATTGCTAAAATAAACTGTGGCTGAATATGTCATTTAAAGATTTTCTAGCAAGAGAATTTTAAGCCAATATTTTTAGCCATCTTGGGCAAGAGGATTCTTTGTTTGTAATCTATAATTTCTCGGTCAACTATTTTCGAAAATGGCTAGATCAGGGACATTCTCCAGCACCCTAATTTTCGGTCTTTGCTCTTCCTGACCAACTATAGTCGTGAGAATAATTTGCCGAAGTTTATATACATTATTGTTTAACCGCTAAAAGAAATTTATTCTTGATTTTTGAATATATTAATATTTGAATAGCGCAAAGGATTTCTTTAAGCTATTTGAGTGCGTATTCTGAGCTAAATATTTTCTCTTAAGTAGATTTATGCGCATTGATAAACTCGCCGAGTTATCTGTGGTTTTTTGGAAGGTTGAGCAATTAGAGCTGATCAATGTGAAATTGGACATAATGTAAATAATATAATTTCAAATTTATTGAAATAAATGCAGAAAATATTGAAAATCTTTCAAAGTAAATTATTCTTTTTAAAGAACGCATATTTATCTCAAGAAATTGATTATTCTAAATTTATAAAATGCGCAATTTGGTCAGTTTTAGGAAACGGTATTTCTCGTTTTATATATATAATGGCTACCATAATTGTTGGGCGATATCTTGGGAGAAAAAGTCTGGGTGAACTTGGGATCCTACAAAGCACGGCCGGAATGTTTGAGGTCTTTGCGGGTTTTGGCCTAGGTATAACAGCGACGAAGTATGTTGCAGAATTTAGGACTAAAAATAAAATTAAATTAGGACGGATAATTGGGTTGGTTTCATTTATTTCAATTATTACTTCTGTTGTCATAGCTGTTATTCTTATAATAATAGCCCCATGGCTTGGATCATCTGTCCTCTCAGCTCCACACCTTACTAATCTTTTAAAACTTACTGCAGCTATGCTTTTTCTTTCGACAATCAATTCAGTTCAAATCGGAGTTCTCGCCGGATTTGAGAAATTTAAGATAATTGCAAAGATAAATATGATAAGTGGGTTAATATCATTGCCCAGCATTATATTAGGAGTGAAATGGGGAAGGCTGTCTGGTGCTTTGGTGGGGTTAATAATATATCTAGCATTAAATTGTTCCTTGAGTTTCGTAGCAGTTCGAAAAGAATGTAAAAAAAATGATGTTTATATTGATTATAAATATAAAAGAAAAGAAATTTGGGTAATTCGAGAATTTACTATTCCTGCTTTTTTGTCAAGTGCGATAATGGGGCCCGTAACTTGGTACTGCAACGCCATGCTCGTAAAGCAACCAAATGGGTATGCTGAAATGGGAATGTTTAACGCAGCAAATCAATGGAGATATATATTAACTTACATTCCAGGAGTTTTATCTACACCTTTAATCGCAATAATGTCTCATAGCTTAGGATTAGAGAAAGTTTTACCTACGCTGGGTCTTTATCTAAAAACTACTTTATCTTATGCTGCGTTATTATCTGCAGCCGCTTCTGTTCTAAGCTTATTGAGCCCTTGGCTAATGAGTATTTACGGCCACGAATTTGCCGCCGGATGGCAAGTTATGGTTTTATTATTGGGTGCTGCTTTTTTATATGGAATCCTGATGCCAGCGGGTAATATGATAGCTGCTTTAGGTAAAATTTGGTTAGGTTTTCTAATGAATGTAGGATGGTCATTTGTTCTAATTTTATCCTGTTATTTTCTTGTACATCTTGGAGCAAAAGGATTAGCTCTTTCGTATTTAATAGCATATTTGTTGCATTCAGCATGGATAGTCATCTTTATTTTTTGTATTTTAAAGGATTGATTATATAAAAACATGTGTGATAAATTTCTATTGGTATGGCTTCACAACGCATTGTAAATATACATGAGTAGTTGAGCTTATAATTTCTTTTGAGAGGGTCGATTTTGTTTAAATATAAATTTATGAAAATTGTGGCATTTTTATTTTTACTATATATCTAGGAATTTTTATTGCGACAGGGAAAATATAATTGATTCTTCTTTTATTAGGAATTGCGCTTTTCTTTTTATTAGCTTGGATAAAATATGATGTTGCTTTAATTATATATATCATTTTTGTCTCAAATTTAGGATTAATGAGCGATCGAATATCTTTAAAAACGCCCGATATGACGAGCATGGCTGAAGGAAGAGATCTATTATTTATTATTTTAGTTTTAATAGGGTTTTTGCGTTCATATAAATTATTGCCAAAAGCTTTAGAGTGCTCAATAATAAAATTATCAAGTGCAATATTGATATTCATTCCGACCTCGCTATTAATGGGATATATTAATGGGGCTGGCAATATAGAGATTTTAAGAGAAATGGCAATACTATCTCTTTTTATATTGCCGTTAGTTCTATATATCAACTTAGATTATAAATCTGCGAAAATGGTATTATTTACATCTATAGGGATTGGAGTGCTTATATCGATAGGTCATATAATAGAATTTTATTCTTTAAATAAAATTAGAGTTGTAACTAGTATAACTTCGGGGCCTGAAAATTTGATGAGGCAACTGCCTGACGGTTCTCACTTAGTAATGTTTGCATTTATATGCTCGTTTAGCCTATATTTTGGTAATTATGTGAACTCAAAAATAAAAAATATTTGGCTTATTATTTCAATGATTTTATCTGGTCTATCTATTGCTATGATGCAAGTGAGGGGAATGATATTAAGTATATTTATGACAATTATTTTATATTTATTTATTTCATCGTTTCTCGGGATAGGTAAAGGTATGCTTAAAAAAATATTATTTCTATTTATTCTTGTAGGTATAATTATAATGATTCTTTTTTATATAACGGAAAGGTTTGACCCGTTTTTTTTAGAAAAAGCTTGGAATAGGATAATTTTTCCAATTAAAGTGATGTCATTTGAAATTGCAGATGCTGGGAGAGCGATGGAATTAAAAGAGGGAATTAGAGCATTATATAAAAATCCGGTGTTTGGAGTTGGATTGGGAGGAAAATATTACGAAGAAATATGGTTTCCGACAGACCTTCGTAATTGGTCGCATAATGGATATCTTTGGTATGCGTTAAAACTGGGTTTAATTGGTTTCATTGTGCTAATATCATTACTTTTTCGAATATCCAAAATGATTATACAATCATGGATTAATGGAGAAACATATTATATAAACAAACTATGTTCTGGTGTAGGAATGTGGCTATGCACAGAAATGATATATAATAATACATCAGCATCGATTGCGAGCATACATGGGTTGCCAATATTTTTATTGATGGTTGCTATATTTTTAAAATTAAAAAAATGTAGGATTATAGATTTGACTAAAATAAAATGAGGAGAATTAATTTAAACGTAAAAAAAAATAAAGCGCACATATGTCTCGTCTATCAATCAGAATTTCCTGAAATTGGAGAGATTAGGTTATTTAAAATATATAATGCATTAATAAAAAATAATTTTAATGTTTCTATTTTGTGCAAAAAAATAAATAAACAAGGTAAGAGGCTCTGGTTTTATAGCGGGAGGGACATTAAACTTAATGATATTTCATCATTATGCCCTTCATGGATCCTGAAAGAAGCTTCGCCTTTTAATCCGTTTTGGACGTGGGCGATGCTTAAGCTTAATAAGGTTTCGAAGATTGATCTTTTTATTGTTAGGGGTATGAGACTAGTGCTGCCTACAGTAGCGGCAAGCAGGTTGCTAAGTTGCCCTGTAATCGCTGATATGTCTGAAAATTTTGTAGGATTAGCAAAATTAGCTAAAAATTATAATAAAAATCTTAAATGGTGGCAAAAGCAAATAAGAAATAGAATTTTTGTGAGAATTTTAGAATATTTTTCAGTAAAACTAGCTGATTTCATTTGGGTGGTAATAGATGAAAATAAGAAAAGATACATATCTTGGGGAATCCCTCCCAATAAAATAGAAGTAGTTAGCAATGTCCCTGAAATTGAGTACAGTTTAGATACGGAAAATAATGAATATGATTCAAATATATTCGACAAAAGCGAGAAACTTATTTATATGGGTTGGATATCGCCCGAAAGAGGATTAGACATAGTTATCGAAAGTATGCAATTCATTTTGAAAAAAATTCCATCAGCAGAGTTGATAATAGCAGGTAGCGATCGCGGCCAGGGCTATTTATCGGATTTAAAGAATTTAGCAACAAAAATTGGCATTTCAGATAAGATAAGATTTATAGACTATTCAACACCATCAGACATTAAAGAATTAATAAAAAATTGCTGTATAGGACTGGTTCCTCATAGAATAAATGAGCTTACAAATACAACAATTCCTAACAAACTTTTTGACTATATGGCTGCGGGAATACCTGTTGCTTCCACGCCAATGAAGCCGGTAGAAAGAATAATAAAAGAAACCGGTGCAGGCATTGTAATTCCTTGCGATCCGAGAGGAATGGCAGAAAGCTTATGTGCATTATTAATTGATAAAGCAAAATTAAAAGAAATGGGGATGAACGCCCGAAACGCAATTCTTAAAAAGTACAATTGGGAGATAGAATCGAAAAGCTTATTGCAGTCTATAACTATGCTAATAAATAAATGAATAACTTTATGACTTATTTTGGAAGCATCTCAAAAACCGTAATGGAAAAAAAGGAAGGCTCACCTTATACTGTTGTTTGGATCAAAAACACAGGAGGTGAGCCTTGAAAGAAATCAAAATATCCTTCGCTATTAATTTAGCATTGAAGCGATGCGATGTCCACTGGGCTGAAGAGCAGTTATTGAAGATGCGGGAGGAGGTTTTTTTAGAGGTGCTTCGCCGGGTTCTTGAAGAGGTGGAAGCGATGGCGGTTGAGATACACAAGAGGTGTGAGAGATGTGGGGGCTGGCTTTTAAGGAATGGGCATGAGGATAAACAGATTCGGACCTTAGTGGGGGCTTTGAGGTACCGGCGGATAAGGCTTCGGTGTCAGGGGTGTGGAGGGGAGGTTTATCCGCTGGACGCAGCGCTGGAGGGGAAGGTCGAGCCGATAGTGGATGGTTTGGTAGAGGAGGCTTTGAGGGATAGGCTGAAATCGGAGAAGCTCTTTCAGTTGGCCGAATATGTGATGAATAATGCTGAATGGATAAGGAACATTCCTGAGGTCAAGGGCTATGGATAAGGTCCGGTAGAAAAGACCGTCGTTATTACGGTGAAAAGGCGCTTCAAAAAGAGAGGGATGAGCCGGTTGCGGAATGGGGTCAACCCCCTGCTCGAGTTACGCTTGCAGAAACTCAATGGCGAGTGGGATGCTTACTGGCGTCAGAGGAAGGAGGAATTGGCTTGTTATGCAAATTAAATGCCATCACGGAAATAGAGATGCTTACACCTATTTTGAAAAAATTAATAATATTATATAAAAGAAATATAATTATAAAATAATACAAATAAGGGATTCGAATATGACAAAGAAAATGAAATTTAAACTAAAATTAGCAGTTATAACCACAATCCAAAATATTTTTATGAAAAATAGAAGTATATTAAAAATATGAAATAGATTGTTTGAGAAATAAGTTATTTTGCAGGTCAATTTATTCATCATACTAATTTAAAAGATGAGTTAAAAATAAAAAATCTAAATCATTCCTTTAAGATATCTTAAATGATGCTCCTTTCATTAAAAATAATGAAAGTGATTTTTATGACCATCCTTTGGTCTTCATAGCTGTGTTATATCGCTATGTCTCAGCCAATGCCTTACAACGGTGATTGCTCTGGATTTTTCTCAAATGTGTAGGCATGTTGAAAATACACAAGATCGCACTAATGGAGAGCTCGAGCTTTGGACATCAGGGATGCATGCGCGTATCCCAGTTCTCGTATGTAATGTTGAGTTCGAAGAGCTTAGCCTGCCTGACCATAGCTTCGATGTGATCTTCTGCACAGAAGTTATTGAGCATTTATTGGGATCGCCAATGCATATGTTCAAGAATATCCACCGATTAGTAAAACCAGATAGGTTGTTGGTACTTACTACTCCTAATGGCAACGCGCTTGAGCATGCGATGAAAGTGTTAATTGGCTATCATATCACGACTTGGCACTTGCCGTTATATCATCGCCATACTTATGAGTACTTTCCGAACGAACTAAGTGAACTTATACGATGTTGCGGCTTTAAAATCTTAATCCACAAATACGAAATCTAAACGAACGAGCCAAGCCATTTTTTTTCCGTCTAGCGCGGTTTCTGATAGGCATACTAACTTCACCGCCTTTTATGCGTGATCGGCGGGCACATCAATTTCTCATCTGTAGCCGGGGCGAACAGTTCCACCATTATGTGCCCAAGACGAATCGAAGGATAGTTACTTTTGATGACTTCTAAGCAAGAGCGTAAAGCGCCGGTCTCTATCCTGATCTTGACTTTCAATGAGGAAAGTAATCTACCATACGCCCTACAGAGTATAGATGGCTGGGCGGATCAAATTATCGTGGTGGACTCCTATAGCACCGATCGCACAGTAGAGATAGCCCGGTCTTATGGGGCCGATGTCTACCAAAATCCCTTTGAAAATTTCGTACAACAGCGCAACTGGGCGCTAAATGTGCCAGAATACCGGAATGACTGGGTGTTGTATATTGATGCTGATGAGCAGGTCACACCTGAACTGCGCGCAGAGATAGCGGAGGTTTTGTCGACTGTTCCCAATGACGTTGCCGGATTCGAGATGAGACGCCGTTTCATCTTCATGGGCAGGTGGCTTAGGCATGGCGGGTATTACATGTGGCTTCTCCGATTGTTCCGGAGGAATCGCTGCCGCTTTGTGCCGTCTCACCAGGGGGGAGAGTACCCAGTGGTAGAGGGCAAAGTTTTGCGATTGCGCTATGACCTATTGCACCAGGACCACCGGCCACTGGCTCAGTGGATACAAAACCAGAACAAAGATTCGACAAAAGTGGCTCTGGCCCTTTTCCAAGCAGGAGGCCGACCCATTCAGGCTGATTTGAACCCCGGAGAGACGATAGAGGGTCGGATGCGCACCTGGCTCAACCGACATATTTACGCCCACATCCCCTTCTGGGCGAAGCCCATCGCCCGCTTCCTGACGTTTTATCTGCTGCGGGGCGGCTTCCTGGACGGCTGGGAGGGGTTTGCATATTGTACCCTACACGAGCTCTGGTATCCTCTTCTCGTCGGTCTAAAGCTAAGAGAACTTCAAAGATCTCAAATCGCTCGCATTCATGCAGAGCAATCGGGATGGCGTTAGTTACAGGAGGAAATTCTTTGGGCAAAAGGGTTCTGGTCACAGGCGGCGCAGGTTTCATAGGTTCCCATACAGTGGACGTGCTGCTGGAGAAAGGATACGATGTCCGTATCCTAGATAGCCTTCAACCTCGGGTACATCCCAGAGGTAAACCGCCCTGGGTACCTAAAGAGGCTGAATTCATCCAAGGTGATGTGGCTAACCGAGCCGACCTGGAACGAGCGCTGGAAGGGGTGGATTACGTCTTCCACTTGGCTGCCTACCAGGACTACATGACCGATTTCAGCACCTTCATCCACGTGAACACCGAAAGCACGGCTTTGCTCTTCGAGTTAATCGTGGAGAAGAAGCTCCCCGTGCGGAAAATCATCTTCGCTTCATCGCAAGCGGTGTGTGGTGAAGGGCGCTACCGATGCCCAGAACACGGCATCGTCGTGCCTACTCCTCGTCCGCTGGAGCAGTTGGAACGAGGGGATTGGGAGATTCACTGTCCTTATTGTGGCGAGTATATGGAGCCGCTATTGATTGACGAAGCCACGATTAGCCCCGGAACTACCTATGGAATTTCCAAGTATGCCATCGAATTGCTTGCCGATCGATTGGGGCGGCGGTATGGCATCCCCACGGTCTGTATGCGCTATACCTATGTCCAGGGCCCCCGCAACTCCTTCTATAACGCCTACTCCGGCGTTGCCCGCATCTTCGCCCTCCGCATCATGCACGGCATGCCTCCGATTTGCTATGAGGATGGGAAGCAACTGCGAGACTACGTGAACGTGAAAGACGTGGCCCGGGCCAATGTCCTCATGATGGAGGATGAGAGGGCCGATTTTCAAGTTTTCAACGTGGGCGGGGGGCGGGCAGTCACTGTGCTGGAATTTGCCTATATCATGTTACGGGAGTTCGGGAGCGATCTCGAGCCTCAAATTCCAGGGGTATTCCGACTGGGAGATACACGCCACACTGTTTCGGATATCTCCAAGTTGCGCGCCTTAGGGTGGGAACCGACCATTCCGGTGGAGCAAAATGTTAAGGAATATGTAGCTTGGATTCAGGAGCAGAAAGTAACGAAGGAATATCTGTTAGAAGCGGAAAGACTTATGCGGGAGCATGGCGTACTTCGCCAAGTTCGCAAAGGTGGTACCCAATGAAACTATCCGATAAAATTGCCATTGTCACCGGTGGGGGGCGTGGAATCGGAAAAGCCATTGCCTTAGCCTTCGCCCGAGAGGGTGCCGATGTCGTTGTTGCTGCGCGGACATTCCCTGAAATCGCACAGACAGCGGCTGAGATCCAGGCCCTGGGTCGGCGAAGTCTGGCAGTGAAGGCTGATGTGTCCATATGGGATGAAGTGAATTACTTGGTGGAAGAGACATTGAGGGCCTTTGGCAAGATAGATATACTGGTGAACAATGCCGGCATCCAAGGGCCGATCGGCTTACTGGTAGAAAACGACATTGACGAATGGATCAACACTATCCGCGTAAACTTGGTAGGCACTTTCTTCTGCATCAAAGCGGTGTTACCCCATATGATGAAGCGAAAGCAGGGGAAAATCATCAACCTCTCCGGTGGAGGAGCTACATCCCCTCGTCCCCGTTTCACGGCTTACGCCGCTTCCAAGGCCGCGATTGTGCGCCTGACGGAAACCGTTGCTGAGGAGGTCAGGCCGTTTAACATCCAGGTGAATGCCATCGCTCCAGGCGCGGTAAACACCCGAATGCTGGAAGAGATACTGGCGGCGGGCGAGGCGGCAGGGGAAGATGAGCTTGATCAAGCCCGACGCCGTCTGGCAGAAGGCGGCACGCCGCCTGAAAGAGCGGCCGAATTAGCTGTCTTTCTAGCCTCTTCGGAATCCGATAACATTACCGGCAAATTGATCAGCGCAATATATGATGATTGGCAAAATTGGGATAAAATCGGCTTTCAACTAGCTGATAACGACGTTTACACACTCCGTCGAGTTGATCCTTATACCTTGTGCAAGTTAAACCCCAATTGGATCCTACCGCATAAATAGGAATTGCGGTCCTATGCCCTTTGTTTCGGAGTTTCCTCTATCTATCAAGATCCTGTGCATTGCTTGTGGTTTGGAACGCCCACATGTGTTTGTTGTTCGTCCTCAGTCCTGGAATGGATCATCATTCCGCGATAGACCTTCTGATTACGCTGTGTATGAATGTCAGTATTGCAAGATGCAACGGATTTGGCCGATGCCAACTTTAGAGGCTTTACGAGCATTTTACTCCAGCAAACGCCGTGATGAGCCCTTGGTAACAGGGGTCCGTCTGGTCGCAAATAGGATGTGGAATTATTACAACAAATACCGGTTTCTTACTCGTTTCGTGCATTCTGGCCTGGTTGTAGATGTAGGATGTGGACAGGGTTACTTTCTGGAGACAGCCAGATTAGCGAAAGCGCTTGGTAATCTGGGATTGAGGTTTATAGGAACGGAATACGACACTACGGCAGTTGAACGGCTGAGAAGAAGAGGTTTTGATATAAGAATAGGCGATATTTGGGAGGTCGGACTTGAGCCAAGAAGCGTAGCATGTTTCTATCTTTGTCATGTTCTTGAGCACTTGTACGATCCTGTGAAATCTCTGCGAGAGATGAAGTTACTGCTATCGAACGGTGGATATGTGATAATTCATGTGCCCAGTCCTGATACACGGCCTGCTCGATCCCAGGGCTTGAAATGGATAATGTACCGCCTTCCTGAACACCTCTGGTTTTTTCGCGATAGGTCGGCAGTAATGCTATTTGAGCGATTGGGCTTTAGGGTCAAATATATTCGGGAAACGTGGCCGATCAATCCAAGCCATGAAATCCGTGTTGCAGCACAGTTGGTTAAGTAACTTCTGAGTTATGAGCGTTATTCCCGAGGTATAGAGTGTTGACTGGATGTCTGATCAATTACGAGTCGGATTAGTGGGTGCAGGTCAGATTGGCTTCAAACGAGCTGCTGTCGTGAGCAAAGACCCGATGGCAGCCTTATTAATGGTTGCCGATGTTCAGAAAGAGCGAGCAAGGGAGGTAGCATCCTGCTGGGGAGCAGAGGGTTGCCATGTAACCACTGACTGGGAGGAAGTGGTTGCTTCTCCTGACCTGGATGTAGTTATCGTCTCTACGGTGAACAAATTCCTGGCCCCCATCAGCATCGCGGCACTGCAAAGCGGCAAACATGTGCTCTGTGAGAAGCCGATGGGCCGCAATCTGGTTGAAGCCCAGGAGATGGCCAAGGCTGCTCAATCTGCTGGAAGATTGCTTAAGATCGGTTTCAACCATCGTTATTATCCTGCTATTCGTAAGGCTTATGAATTGTGTACCCAAGGCGAGATTGGGCCGCTATTCTTTATCCGTTGTATTTACGGCCACGGTGGGCGGCCGGGTTACGAAAAGGAATGGCGGGCTGACCCCAACCTGGCCGGTGGAGGAGAATTGCTGGATCAGGGCGTGCACATTGTGGATCTCTGCCGCTGGTTCCTTGGAGACTTTGCCGAAGTCTATGGTGTTACTGCTACTTACTTCTGGAACCTGGGTTACTTCCCACCAGCGGAAAACAAGCAGTCACCTTCAGCCCGAAATCAATTAGAAGACAACGCTTTTGCCATCTTGCATACCGCTTCCGGCCAGGTAGCTTTCTGGCATACGAGCTGGACCCAGTGGAAGAATTGCTTCCGGTTCGAGATTTATGGTAGGGATGGCTACATCCGGGTGGAAGGACGAGGTGGGAGTTACGGTCCGCAGCGATTAACCCTCGGACGGCGTCGGCCAGAGTCGGGACCGCCAGAGGAAGAAGTGTGGGAATTTCCGGATACTGATGTCTCATGGGAGGCGGAATGGGCCGATTTTGCGGCAGCTATCGGGGAAGGGCGAAGGCCAATGGGTGATGAAAAAGACGGATTGCAGGCAATGCGTCTGATTGATGCTATCTACCGCTCAGCCAGGGAAAGGCATCCGGTATCTGTCAGCCTATGAAAGCGATGATCCTGGCCGCCGGCGAGGGAACCCGGCTGCGCCCATTGACGGAGCGAATGCCCAAACCAATGATACCCATCGCCGGGCGGCCCATTCTGGAGCATAATATTCGGCTCCTGGCCAAACACGGCATCCGTGAATTGGTAATCAATCTTCATCATTGTCCTGACGTCGTGACCAATTACTTCGGCGATGGCCATGCCTGGGGTGTCTCTATCATTTACTCCTATGAGCCTGTCCTGTTGGGTACAGCGGGGGCGGTGAAGAAGGTCGAAGCCTTCCTCGATACCGCCTTTCTGGTGGTATATGGCGACAACCTGACGACCTGCGACATTGGGCGCCTCTGTGCCTTCCACAGAGAGAAAGGGGGGGCTGGGACGGTGGCCCTGTTTCATCGGGATGACCCACTGGCCAGCGGCATCGCCGGCCTGGACGAAGATGATCGCATCATGCGCTTTCTGGAAAAGCCAGAGCCGCATCAGGTGTTCAGCCACTGGGTGAACGCTGGCCTCTTGGTGCTGGAGCCGGAGGTCCTGGATTATATTCCATCCAATGCACCCAGCGATTTTGGCCGAGATATCCTGCCGGCCTTGATAGCCGCTGGTCGTCCTCTTTACGGCTACCGCATGAGCGAAGGGCTTTGGTGGATAGATACGTGGGAGGACTACCAGCGTCTCCAGCAATTGGCGGAGAAAGGAGGGTTAAAGTTACCATGATTCTGGCAAGAGCGCCAATGCGTATATCGCTGGGCGGCGGAGGTACTGATCTGCCGTCCTACTATACTCGCTACGGGGGCTTCATCCTAAGCGCGGCCATTAACAAATATGTCTATATTTACGTCAACCGTCCATCTGCAGATAACTATATCCGAGTGAAATACAGTCGATACGAGGAGGTTCAGCGTGTAGATGAGATCCAACATGACTTGGTGCGGCCTGCTCTGCAATTGCTAAATGTCAATGGAAGCATAGAGATCGTCTCTATGGCCGATGTGCCTGGAGGTACCGGTTTGGGATCATCGGGAACCTACCTTGTGGCCCTGTTGACTGCTCTCTTCGAACTGAAGCGGGAAAAGGTGCCTACCCAGGCCCTGGCTGAGTTGGCCTGCCACATCGAGATGGACCTGGCAGGTCACCCTGTAGGGAAACATGATCACTACCTGGCAGCTTTCGGGGGTATCACCTGCCTGGATATCCAACGGGATGGGAAAGTCACGGTGACCCCGTTGGATATCTCCATCACTACCACAGAGGAACTGCGCAACCGGGTATTGCTGTTTTTCACTGGCATCACTCGGAGGAGCCAGGACATCCTGCAAGAACAAAAGCGAGATACAGAAGCAGAAGATCCCGTGGTGGTGGACAGCTTACATCGCACCAAAGAACTGGGCTATCGGATAAAGGAAGCGCTGGAGCAGGGCGATTTGGATCGTTTCGGACTGCTACTGGACGAGCATTGGCAGAATAAGAAGCGGCGTTCCGGTAAGATCAGTGATCCTCGCATTGACCGCTGGTACGAGATTGCGAAAGAAAATGGTGCCCTCGGAGGTAAGATAATCGGCGCCGGAGGGGGAGGGTTCCTGATGCTCTATTGCCCCAATGAGACAAAGGCCGCTGTACGCTGCGCTATGGCCGCTGAAGGTTTGAGGGAAATGCCTTATGACTTCGACTTCGAAGGTGCCAAAGTGCTTGTGAACTTCTAACCGCCGCCTGCTGACAGCCGTTTTCGTTCGCATACAGCGGTCAGTGATCGGAAATTGGCGGTCACATTTTCAAAGGGGGGTGTCTGATGTCCTATACTACAGAATACATAGCAGAAGCTTCCCAAATCTTGAGTAGGCTGGACGTGGAAGCCATTGAAAGAATCGTAGATCTACTGATCGCTCTCCGAAATCGTGGGGGGCGGCTTTTTTTCCTGGGAGTTGGTGGTGGTGCGGGCCATGCGTCCCATGCTGTAAATGACTTCCGTAAGATTGCCGGAATCGAAGCCTACACGCCTACTGACAACGTGTCCGAACTGACTGCTCGTATCAACGATGAGGGGTGGGAATCGGTCTTCGTCAACTGGTTAAAAGGGAGTCGCCTGAGTGAGAACGATATGGTTTTCGTCTTCTCCGTGGGTGGGGGCGACTTAGAGCGCAATATCAGTCCGAACCTTGTACGGGCATTACAATACGCCAAAAACGTTGGAGCAACTATTTGTGGTATCATCGGCAGAGATGGGGGGTATACAGCCCAAGTGGCTGATGCCTGTGTGATCATCCCAACCGTCAGTCCCGATAGGGTTACTCCCCATACCGAATCTTTCCAGGCTTTAATCTGGCATCTACTGGTCTCTCATCCCAAATTACGGGCCTCTGCAATGAAGTGGGAATCGCTGAAATAGAATATGCGTCGGGCTGTTTTTCTTGACCGTGATGGTGTCCTGATTCGGGCCAATGTGTGGGATGGCAAGCCTTACCCTGTTGCCAATCTCGCCGAGCTGGAGATCCTGCCAGGCGTGGATGAGGCTTGCAAGCTGTTGCACGAAGCAGGCTTCTTGCTCATTGTTGTGACCAACCAGCCAGATGTAGCCCGTGGGACTCAACGGAGAGAAGTGGTGGAGGCCATGCACTGCGTGTTGCGCGAGAAACTCCCGTTGGACGACATCCTTGTATGCTATCATGACGATGCGGACCATTGCTTATGTCGCAAGCCCGAGCCGGGGTTGTTGCTACAGGCTGCGAAAGATTGGAATATTGACTTGTCTAAAAGCTACATGATAGGAGATCGCTGGAAAGACATTGAAGCAGGGCGTCGCGCTGGGTGCATTACCATCTTTATTGAGTGCGGCTATGATGAGAAGGAACCCGAAGAGCCAGACCATCGGGCGGGTTCCCTTTCTGAGGCCGCAAGTTGGATTTTGCTGCACTGCAGAGAGCTTACGAAGGAGGGAAATGAATGAAGAATTTGACCGACTTAAGGGTGAAGATTTTCGCAGATGGAGCTGATAAGGTTGGGATGCTGGAACTGTACCGTAACCCCTTGATCAAGGGTTTTACCACTAATCCCACCTTGATGCGCAAAGCGGGGGTTAACGACTATCGGGCGTTTGCGCGGGAAATCCTTACCGCCATCCCCGACCGTCCAATCTCCTTTGAGGTTCTATCCGACGAGTTTGACGAGATGGAGCGCCAGGCGTTGGAAATATCCTCCTGGGGCGAGAACGTATACGTAAAAATTCCCATCACTAACACCCATGGGCAACCTTCATTTGAATTAGTGCAGCGGCTTGCTCGTGCCGGTGTGAAATTGAATGTAACAGCGATCCTGGCCCTGGATCAGGTGCGGGATGTCTGTCCGTATCTGGCCGAGGCGCCATCGGCCTATGTCTCAGTCTTCGCTGGGCGTATTGCCGATACCGGTCGTGATCCTGTACCCATTATGGCCGCAGCGGTGGAATTGCTACGTCCTCACCCAAACCTTGAATTGATCTGGGCCAGCCCGCGTGAGTTGCTGAACATCTTTCAGGCAGATGCTATCGGATGCCATATCATCACCGTGACTCACGACATCCTGAGGAAGCTTGATTTGGTTGGCAAAGACCTGCATGAATATTCGCTGGATACAGTTAGGATGTTCTACAACGATGCTCAGCAAGCGGGATACAAACTGTGATCAACTCGTGAGAGAATCAAGGTGAGACAGCTAATTCAGAGCTACAAGACAGGCAAATTACGCGTGGCGAAGGTTCCCGTTTCTGTCCCCCAAACGGGGCATATCCTCGTTCGTACCGTTGCCTCCCTGGTCAGCGTGGGCACGGAGAAATACATGCTGGAACTGGCCCGGAAGTCCTTGCTGTGCAAGGCACTGGCCGGTCGGACCTGGTACGCCAGATGATAGCCAAGGCCCTGGCCAAGGCATTCTGATAACGGTGCGATATGGAAACAGCCTTTCTTATTCCTGACTCACCTCTCAAAGTCCGCTTGCGCGAAACTTCCCGCCGCATCCTTCGGCTCTTTGGAGGACGCTCCAGCCGGGATATGGAGTATGATTTTGCCTACCGCAACATCGCAGGAAGGCAGTTGCGCATCCTTGATATCGGCGGGTGCGATTCTTTGCTGCCCCTTACCTTTGCTAAGGCAGGCCACAGCGTAACCGTTTACGATTTCCGGCCCTACCCGGAGCGCCATCCCAATTTGACGGTCATTCAGGGAGACTTCCTTGAGAACCAGCTACCTCCCTGCAGCTTCGACGCAGTTGTCATGGTCTCGACAATTGAACATATTGGCCTCGGAGGATACGGAGCACCGGAAATGTCGGATGCAGATTTTGAAGTCATGCGGGAATTGCATCGGATCCTGGCAGATGGGGGGAGGGTAATCCTGACCTTCCCGTTTAACGAGAGAGAGAGTTATTCCCAGATTTGAAAGATGGTACACGGTAGAACGGTTGCAAAGATTATTTGAGGGGTGGATTATCCTGGATGTAGAGTTCTGGATTGCTGAACGGAAGCTCTTCGGAAAGTGGGTCAAATGGAGACCAGCAACAATGAAGGAGGCAGCTCGTGCATATGAAACTGTTGGTGTTCAGGGCGTGGCTTGTTTTGTGCTCTCTAATCGTCCTCTGGACTGGTGGCAGCGATGAAGCAAGTCTGGCAGTGTTATAGAGATGGCAATCTGAAACTAACAGAGGTTCCCACGCCACGGTCTCAGAGGGGCTGCGTTCTTGTCCGCACCGTGGCTTCTATCGTCAGCGTGGGCACGGAGAAGTATTTGCTGGAACTGGCCCGGAAGTCCTTGGTGGGCAAAGCGTTGGCCAGGCCTGACTTGGTGCGCCAGGTCATCGCCAAGGCTCAGGCCGAGGGCATTCTGGAGGCCTGGCGCCAGGCCATGGGACGGCTGGATACTCCGGTGCCCCTGGGTTACTCTTCGGCTGGTGTGGTAATAGACGTAGGGCCTTGCGTGGAGGGCTTCTCCGTGGGCGACCGGGTGGCTTGCGCTGGCAGCGGCTATGCCGGCCACGCGGAGGTTGTATCCGTGCCGATCAATTTGTGCGTGAAGATTCCGCCCGCTGTGAACAGAGGAGCGGAGGAGCAGGGGAGCACGGGAGCAGGAGAGCAGCACCTCCGCACCTCCGCACCTCCGCACCTCCGCACATTTGAGGAAGCCGCCTTCGTTGCGGTGGGCGCCATCGCTCTTGAAGCCGTCCGCATGGCCCGAGTCTCCCTGGGCGAAACCGTCGTCGTCATCGGCCTGGGGCTTCTAGGCCAGATCGCGGTCCAACTCCTCAACGCCGCCGGCTGCCACGTCATCGGCATGGACATCAGCCCGCAAAAGGCCGAGATGGCCCTCCAACACGGCGCCGAAGCCGTTGCCACCGACTACCATCAGCTATCCGCCATCTGCCATCAGCGAACCGCCAACCACGGTGCCGACGCCGTCATCATCCTGGCCGCCACCCCCAGCAACGAACCCCTGGAGCAGGCCGCCGAACTCTGCCGGGAGCGGGGGCGCATCGTCGCCGCCGGGCTGGTGGGGCTGGAGGTCCCCCGCAAGCCCTTCTACGACAAGGAACTGGAACTGGTCGTCTCCCGCGCCTGGGGGCCGGGCCTCTACGACCCCCACTATACCGAAAAGGGCCTGGATTACCCCCTCGCCTACGCCCGCTGGACGGCCAGACGCAACATGGAGGAGTTCCTGGCCCAACTGGCCAAGGGGGCCGTCCGCGTGGACCACCTCATCACTCACCGCTTCCCCATTGACCGCGCCCTGGAGGCCTACGAACTCATCCTGGAAGGCAAAGAGCCGTATATCGGTGTGCTGCTCACCTATCCCAATGAACCGGACCTCTCCCGACGGGTGGAGGTTATCTCCCCGCAGAGTGCGCAGAGAACGCTGAGTTCTATAGAAATTAAAACCTCTGCGCCCTCTGCGTCCTCGGCGGTGGGCAAAATCTCCGTTGGCTTGATCGGAGCCGGGCAGTTCGCCACCGGCACGCTGCTCCCGGCCATGAAGGGACTCAAGGGCATTCGCTTCCGGGGCGTGGCTACGTCCACCGGCCTCAGCGCCCGCCACGTCGCCCACAAGTTCGGATTCGAATACTGCACCACCGACTACCATGAAATCCTGAATGACCCCGAGATCGCCCTGGTCTTCATCCTCACCCGCCACGGCTCCCACGCCCATCTCGTGGCCGAAGCCCTGCGCGCCAGCAAGCATGTGTTTGTAGAAAAACCGCTGGCGCTCAATCTGGAGCAATTGCGGGAAGTCGTTGAAACGTTCAACGTTCAACGTTCCAACGTTCTAACGGTGGGATTTAACCGTCGCTTCTCCCCCTTCACCCGCTGGCTCAAAGACCGCTTCGATGGCACCCCGGAGCCTCTGGCCGTGCACTGCACCGTCAATGCCGGACCGGTGCCGCCCGACCACTGGACCCATGACCCGGAGCAAGGCGGGGGGCGCATCATCGGCGAGGTCTGCCACTTCGTTGACCTGATCCAATACCTGACCGGCTCCCTCCCCGTGCGGGTCTACGCTGAAACGCTGGAATCCCCCGGCTACCAGCCCAGCGATAACGTGGTCATTACCCTGAAGATGGCCAACGGGGCCGTTGGCTCCATCACCTACGTGGCTGGAGGGGACAAGCGCTACCCCCGGGAACGGGTGGAGGTCTTAGGCGGCGGGGCCGTGGGGGTCATTGAGAACTTCAAGGCCGCCACCTTCATCCGGGGCGGGCGCAAGAAGCGCGTCCGCAACTGGCTCAGCGTGGACCGAGGGCATCGGGGCGAGGTGGAGGCGCTGCTCTCGGCCATCCGCAACGGCGGCCCCGCGCCGGTGGCATTTGAAGAATACGTTTACACCACCCTGGCAACGTTCGCTATTGAGGAGTCGTTGCGGAAGGGGGTGGCGGTGGCTGTGGACACACATCTCTTGGATGAAAGCGATGAATCGCATGCCTGATGACGACCACGTCTATGTTCAGCGAACAGGGCCAGGTTCCCTGGTGGCAGATATTGAGAAGGTATTGTCCAGCGTTGGCCTCCCCAAGATGGATAGTACGTCACGTACTCTTATCAAGATCAACGGTAACTTCGACAAGGTATACCCTGGTTCAAATACATCTGGATGGTTCCTAGATGGCTTGCTCGGGGTGCTCCGTGGCCAAGGATTTCATGACCTGGCGGTTATCGAAGGCGACTTGCCTGACTTTCCAGCCGCCAGGATGATTCGCACCACAGGGCTGATAAATATCCTCAAAAAGTATGATGTTCCCTTCATAGCATATGAGAACTTGCCGCGGGATGAACATGAGCTTCCCAGAATCCTACAGGGAGCGCAGCTCATCAACGTGCCTGTCTTCCACGGCCACGGCATCGCCGTCATCTCCTGCGCCGCCAAGAACCTGTTCGGATTGCTTCCTAAGGATCGGCGGAAATATCATCGTGTCCTCTCAGAGAAATTGCTAGAACTAGTACAGTGGACGTCACCGATGTTTACCATTGTGGATGGTACGGTTGGCCTGGACGGTGAGAGCACCCGGCGAGGCAATCCACGGCGCTTGGACTTGATCCTGGCTGGTTGGAGCCCTCTCACGATAGACCTGGTGGCTTCGAGGATCATGGGTTATGATCGTGATACTATACCGTTGCTTGTCTTAGCCACTGAACGTGGGATGCTTCCGGCAAAGGTCACCATCACTGGCGAATTCACTTGGGAAACGCTACCTCGCTACGATTTCCGGTTCAAGCATTCGGGCGTGCGCAGAGCAGCTATGACCCTGGAGAACACGCCTTTGTTCCATATCCCCTTGTTTCTCTGGCTGGAGGACCGGCTTCGCCGTCTCTATCATCGCTACAATTACTGGAAGAAGCGCGAGCTGCTCTTCAGCGGTTCGTGGATGGAGTATGACCGGGTTTGGAGACAGTCATCGTGATCAATGCCCTGACCGTAGACGTCGAGGACTATTACCACGTTTCTGCTTTTGACTCAGTGGTCGGCTTTGCGAACTGGGAAAATCAGCAGAGCCGCATTGAAGCAAACGTGCGCAAAGTGCTGGACATCCTGGCTCAAGAGGGCGTCCGTGCAACCTTCTTCGTCCTGGGGTGGGTGGCCCAACATTTCCCTGGCGTTGTCAAAGCAATTTACAGCGCAGGCCACGAGATTGCCACCCACGGTTATGCCCATCGCCTGGTCTACGATCAAACACCTGACGAATTCCAGGCCGATGTGCAACGCTCGCTGGACGTAATTCAGGATCTTACCGGTGAAAAGATCATTGGTTACCGCGCACCCTCTTTCTCTATCACTCCAAAGTCTGTTTGGGCACTCGAGGTCCTTGAAGCATGTGGGCTTAAGTATGATTCCAGCGTCTTTCCCACCCGTCCCCTAGTGCACAACCGCTACGGTTTCCCAGGTGCACCCACCAGGCCCTACCAGATCCGCCCGGGCTTCTGGGAGTTTCCCATCACCACCTTTCGTTTCCTGGGCAGAGACTTCCCTGTTGGCGGTGGTGGATGGCTGCGTCACTATCCCTACGAGATCACCCGCTGGGGCCTCCGCCGGGTCAACGCCGAGGGCCGGCCAGGCTTGGTCTACCTGCATCCGTGGGAGCTGGACCCAGATCAGCCTCGCATCAAGGCATGCCTTTGGCGCCAGTTTCTGCATTACCGCAACCTGGACAAGACGGCAGACAAACTGCGAGCCCTGTGCCAGGATTTCCGGTTCGCTCCCATCCGCGAGGTGCTAAGTGTTCAGAGTTGACCTGCACACTCATACCCGCTATTCCTACGATGCTTTCACGCCTTTGCAATGCGTGATCTGGACCTGTCAACGCCGGCGGATTGACTGCGTGGCTGTCACCGATCACAACGACATCGAAGGAGCCCTTCGGCTCCAGGAGATAGCACCTTTGAAAGTGATTGTCGGCGAGGAGATACGCACGGCCGAAGGTGAGATCATTGGACTGTTCCTTACCGAGCGCATACCCCCTGGTTTGTCTCCCGAGGAAACCATTGCTGAGATTAAACGACAGGGTGGGCTGGTTTATCTTCCCCATCCCTTTGAGAACCAACATCGGAATGCCCGCTTTACACGCTGTAGGCTGGAGGAACTGGCACAGCACATAGACATCGTTGAAGTTTTCAACGCTCGCAATCGGGATTTGAGATGCAATGGGCTAGCACTTGAGTTTGCCCGCAGGTACGGTCTATCGATTGGTGCTGGAAGCGATGCTCACAGCCCGTTCGAGTTTGGCAATGCCTATATGGAGGTGAATCCCTTCGAGACAAAAGAGCAACTCCTGGATAACCTGGCCTCTGGGCATATCCGTGGGTATCAAACGCCATTTTGGCTTCGGTTGGTATTTAACCATCTGGTGCGGAAGGGGGTTCATAAAGTTGCCAAGCTCTCTTTGTCATCTCTAGGGATATGGTAAGGGGGTAACGTTCGCGAGACAGGAGACCGTGGGGTGGCCTGGGTATTCGTAACTGATGCTCAGCAACGTAAGGCAGTGCCTATAGTCAGATCTCTTGGCCGCCATGGCATCCAGGTAGTTGCTGGCGATAGCACTCGCTGGAGCATGGCTTTCTTCTCCAAATACTGCACTCATTGGGTCATATACCCCTCGCCAACCGAAACGCCGGATCTTTTCATCGGATGGCTTATTGATCATCTTAAACACAATACCTATGACGCTTTGTTTCCCATTGACGAGAAGACCCTTGATCCCGTCACCCAACATCTAAAAGAGTTATGCAAGTACACCGCAGTTCCAGTGGTAGACCATTCGACTTATATGAAGGCCCGCGACAAAGGGCAAACTATTCGCATTGCCCTGGAAAACGATATCCCGTGCCCCAAGACATATTTCGTGTCTGACGTAGAAGAGGTCAGAGCGTTGGCAGAGAGGATTGATTTTCCTGTAGTCATCAAACCCCGTCAGAGCCAGGGTTCACGTGGAATCGTCTATGTTCAATCGAGGAGTAAATTATACCCTGAGTATTGCCGAATTCATGAGCGTTATCCGTTTCCCCTGATCCAGGAGTTCATTCCCCCAGGAGGCGAAGCCCTTGGAGTGGAAGCCTTGCTGAACAAGGATTCTGAGCCTCGAGCAGCCTTCGTGCATAGGCGACTCCGAGAATATCCGGTGTCTGGCGGCCCCAGCACGCTCAGGGAAAGCGTCCATGCGCCTGACCTGATAGAAATGGGCTTGAGGCTTCTTAAAGCTCTCAATTGGTATGGTGTGGCTATGGTAGAGTTTAAAGTTGATCCCCGCGATAACACGCCTAAGCTGATGGAGATCAATCCTAAGTTCTGGGGTTCGATTCAGCTTTCCATCGTCTCAGGCATTGATTTTCCCTATCTGCTATACTGCGTAGCAACTGAGGGCGACGTCACACCCATCTTTGATTACCAAGTCGGAGTTCGTTGTCGGTGGCTACTGGGCGACTTCCTGCATTTCCTGAGTAATCCGAACCGCTTTCGGCTCCAACCTAGCTTCTTTCAGTTTTGGGGTGATAACTTGCACGACGACATTCTGAGTAGGGATGATCCAGGGCCTGTGTTGGGTATGTTCGTAAGCTACTTAGCCCAGGCCTTTGGTCGGAAGCTATGGAGGGACTTGTGGCGATGAGAATCTTGCTGCTGACCAAGTACTTTCCGCCCGAGATTGGCACTGCAGCCCACCTCTTCTTCGAGCTTGCCGAAAGCCTTTTGCAGCGCGGCCATCAAGTGACTGTGATCACCGGGTTTCCGTGGTATAACGTTGACAACCCTGATGAGAAGTACAGGGGTAAGATCTTCCTGCGAGAGACACTCAACGGCATCCAGGTAATCCGCATTGCCATGCCACGTCCACCCAAGGGCCTGTTGCGATACAAGACGGGCCATGTGATGGAGCCACCGGTACTGTTCGTGGGTGGACTGCTCTCCGGCGAACAGGACATAGTTGTCGCTTATTCTCCTCCTTTGCTGGTAGGATTTGCTGCCTACCTTCTGGGCAAACTGAAACGCATCCCTTCTGTTGTCAACGTTCAAGATCTTCATCCCCAATGTCTCATAGACTTGGGCCAACTCAAGAATCTTCACCTTATAAGGCTCCTGGAGGCAATCGAGAGTTTCATCTACAGAAAAACTACGTGTATAACCGTGCATTCTGAAGGCAATCGGAGGCATGTACTTTCTAAGGGTGGTACACCTGACCGGGTGCTTGTCATCCCCAATTGGGTCGATACTAAGCTAATAAGACCGTCCGACAGGCTCAATGGTTTTCGTCGTGAGAATGACCTGAATGACAAATTCGTGGTCTCTTTTGCGGGGACCATGGGCATCGCCCAGGGGTTGGAAAGCGTCCTGGAAAGTGCCGCTCTTCTAAGGAACTATGAGGATATTTTCTTTGTCTTGGTCGGCGATGGGGTGAAAAGGGAAGCCCTGGTGGCGAAGGCGCAACAAATGAGGTTGCCCAATGTGAAGTTCTTGCCTATGCAGCCCAGGGAAAAGTACCCAGAGATTCTGAACGGTTCTGATGTATGCTTGGTTACTCTTGGCAAGGATGTATCAACACCTGTTGTTCCCTCGAAGCTTCTAAGCATCATGGCAGCCGGTCGCCCTGTTATTGCCAGCGTACCTCTCAATGGCGACACTCATAAGATTATTAAAGCTGCACGTTGCGGCTACTGTATAGAACCGGAAAATCCAGAGCAATTGTCGCAAGCTATTCTCGATCTATATAGAAATCCATCTTTGGCTCAAGAGTTTGGTAAAAATGGCCGATGCTATGCGGAAGAGCATTTCTCACGTGAGGCCGTCATTGGCAAGTATGAGCTCTTATTTATGAGATTAACATCAAGAAATGATCGGGACGGGGCGTTTATTGACTTCCCCATTTCATTTAAGAATTTATAGGCAAAGGAGTAATCAATTGGAGAACTATATGGCTAAATATGATTGCAAGGTTGTATTGGTGACTGGAGGCGCAGGAGCTATTGGCTCTAATTTGTGCCGCCGGTTAGCGGAACTCGGGGCTAAAGTCATCATTCTTGATGACCTTTCTTCCGGTGTCAGCTGGAATGTCCCTTCTTTACCTGGAGTACTTTTCGTGGAAGGAGACATTCTGGATGAAATTAAACTTAAGCGGGTCTTTTTCGAGCGGCCTCAGATTGTTTTTCACCTCGCTGCTTTTTTTGCCAATCAGAACTCGGTTGACCATCCTGAGCGCGACCTGCTGGTAAATGGCATGGGAACCTTGCGATTGCTTGAATATTCAGTCCTGACGGGAGTAGACCGCTTCATTTATGCTTCCTCTGGATGCTCAATTTATGGCAGCGAATCGCCTCTACCTTTGAGAGAAGAATTTATGTCCATGCACCTTTCTACGCCTTACCAGATTACAAAAATGCTTGGCGAGCTTTACTGCAATTTCTTTTATCATCACTACGGCCTTAAAGTGGTCAAGCCTCGTTTCTTCAATTCTTATGGTCCAGGCGAAGTCCCAGGCCAGTATCGTAATGTTATTCCTAATTTTATTTACTGGGCCATGAAAGGTTTGCCTCTCCCTATTACGGGAACAGGGGAAGAGACAAGAGATTTCACTTATGTTGGCGATATTGTAGATGGCTTGCTACGCGCTGGCGCCATGGAAAGCGCCGTAGGGCAGGAATTTAATCTAGCTTCAGGTAAAGAGACGCGAATTATTGACCTGGCTCATATGATAAATGAAGCTACTGGAAATAAGGCAGGCATTCGTTTTGTGCAGAGACGCAAATGGGATACAAAGGACCGATTGCTTGCTTCCATCGATAGAGCCCGCGAGCTAATTGGTTATAATCCGGGCACAACTTTTGAGGAAGGACTGAAACACACGATTGACTGGTTTAAAGAAAATTGGGATAAAATTGAAGAAGCAGCGAAGTTCGGACCTGGCGTTTCTTCAGCTGTAAGGGAGATTGTGGTTAAAGTAAAATAAAATCTTCTACAAGCTTTCTTCGATGAACCGGTCTTTTCGTTTTCCTGTTGTTTTTTCAGAAAGAAGGAATCTTCTTATCTTATTGGATTTAATTGCCGTTAATGCAGCTTTATTCTTGTTCCTATTTCCGCCCGAATTTTCAGGCATAAAAAAATTTTGGCGGAGCCAGTATATTTTAAGTTTGGAAACGATTTATCGTCATTTATATTGGTTTCTATTACTGAGCATTTTCTGGCTTATCTTCGCTTATGCTCTGAATGCGTATGACCAGAGAGTTTTGAGTCGGCTTAGCCAGTCATTGCTGGCTTCAATTAAAGCCGGCACTTTAACTGTTGCAGTTTATATTCTTATTCCATTTATTTCGCCATCACTGCCATCGTCGCGCTTATCTTTGTTTTCCTTTTTTGTTTTTGCTCTTATTTTTCTCGTGGCAGGGCGCTGGCTTTATTCTATTTTTGTTGGTCAAAAAATCTTTAATCGTAGGGCTTTAATTATCGGGACAGGCTGGGCAGCAAAGGCAATATATCAAGCTATTCAGCAAGAGGGCGGCGGGGCTTATGAGGTTGTTGGCTTCGTCGCCAAGAATCCAAAAGACAAGATTGGTCAAAGTTCTGGCACTCTAGGCTCCAAATCGGAGCTGAATAAACTATTTTTGCTTAAAGATTTCAATGAGTTACCGGCTTTAATTCATGAAAATAAAATCGATACGCTCATTCTTGCATTCTCAGAAGAAGTCAATGGCGAGACATTGCAAACAATGATTGATTGTCTTGAACTTGGAGTTGAGGCTATTCCCATGCCGGTTTTATATGAGCAGTTGACGGGCCGTGTTCCAGTCGAATATATCGGGAATAGTTGGTATGTAGCTTTGCCTATCAATCATCCCGGCACAAAGTATTCCTGGAATTTAGCTAAAAGACTTGTCGACATTGTTCTATCGTCAGTGGGGCTTACCTTTCTTGCTCTGGCCACTCCCTTTATCGCTGCGGCAATTTATTTAGATTCGCCAGGACCGATATTTTATCGCCAGTCAAGAGTTGGGAAAGGTGGCCGCATTTTCTATGTTTATAAATTTCGCTCGATGATTCCGAACGCGGAGAAGGACCGGCCAGTCTGGGCAAAGAAAAACGATGAAAGAGTGACAAGAGTGGGTAAAATTTTAAGAAAGACTCATATTGATGAATTTCCTCAATTCATCAATATTTTGAAAGGAGAGATGAGTGTTGTGGGGCCGCGACCGGAGCGGCCTGAATTTGTTGAGGAACTGGCTCGCGAAATTCCCTTTTATCGGTTGCGCCATGCAGTTAAGCCAGGCATGGCTGGCTGGGGTTTAGTCAGGCAGGGCTATGGAGCTTCCAAAGAAGACGCTCTTATTAAATTGCAATATGACCTTTATTACATTAAGCATCAATCCCCCTGGCTGGATACCATCATTTTGCTCAAGACTATTTTCAATACCATAACCTTTCGTGGCCGCGCCTAAAAATGGGGACACAAACATTTTTTAGGTAAAAAATTTTAGGTAAGCTGTGCTCGGACAATTAGAAAGTCATGTTTGTCCTGGATGCGGGAATCAGCTGAGGCGCACCCACAGGCTGCTTCATCAGAAAATCATTTCTGTGATCATTCCCCTGGCACGTTATCGCTGCCCGAGCTGCGGCCACATCGTCCTGGTCCTTTCTTCCCATCCCCGCCGCGATAACCCTTTGCTTTCTCGACCCACCAACACCCTTTTTTATCTTATCATTCTTCTTGCTTTGCTTATTTTATTTTTTATTGTCTGTTAGCCAAAAAATAAGGATATAAACATTTTTTAAGGAGGGATAATTTGAGTCATTTTGAACGAGCTATGGGGTGGCTGCCCGATTATCCTGATCTTCGCGATTATACTGACAGAACTGCTTCCGTCAATGCTCTTTTGCGGCCAAAGCGTCTGCGTCGGGGAGCCGGGGAGGGGAAAATCTTAGCCTCAAAACAGCAGGCGCCGCCACCCAGGGTTGATCTCAGGGAGTGGTGCTCGCCCGTTGAGGATCAGCGCAATCTTGGTTCCTGCACGGCCCATGCCGGCGTGGGTTTAATTGAATATTATGAAAGAAAATGTTTTGGCCGGCATATTGATGCCTCGAGATTATTTCTTTACAAGGTGACGCGCAATCTGATGAAGGTCAAGGGAGATACTGGCGCCTATCTTCGAACCACCATGGGGGCCATGGTTTTGTTTGGCGTTCCCCCTGAAGCTTACTGGCCCTATACCGATGACCCCAATAAATTTGACCTTGAGCCTCCGGCTTTTTGCTATGCCTTTGCCCAGAATTTTCAGGCCATTGTTTATTTTCGCCATGACCCGCCGGGAACAAGGTTTGAGGAGGTGCTGAGCCGGGTAAAGGAGTATCTGGCCGCAGGCCATCCGGCCATGTTTGGTTTTACGGTTTATGATTCCATTGAGCAGGCGGAAAAGGATGGCCGCATTCCCTTTCCCAGCATGAGGGAAAGGATTCTGGGAGGGCATGCTGTTGTTGCCGTGGGCTATGATGATGATATGAAGATAAAGAATCGTTATGACCGCCGGGAGACAACCGGGGCCCTTCTGATTCGCAATTCCTGGGGAAAGGGCTGGGGCGATGGCGGCTATGGCTGGCTTCCCTATGAGTATGTGCTTGCCGGCCTGGCCGAGGATTTCTGGTCAGTCCTGAAAAAGGAGTGGGTGGATACCGGCGCCTTCGGCGAATAAATCGGGACACACACATTTTTTCAGGCCAGATAAGAATGTTTAAGGCCACGAAAACAGGCTGCATTTGAATAATTTAATATTAAACCAAATCAGGCGATTTGAGCTTTTGTCTGACCGGAAAGGTGAAAGGTTGATTTCTTGACATCGTTTCTGATAATATACAATAATTGTATATTATGAGAAATGATAGAGATTCCTTAACCAGAAAGATTTTGTTGCTAGTGCATGGTCTTCCCTATTTCAGCCTCGAAAATCTGCGGATTATTGATGTCCCTCCTTATCAGCTCAGGATCGCCCTTTCGCGTCTCGAAGAGAGAGGCGAAATAATCCGTCTTAAGAAAGGGATTTATACCTCAACTAAATATGTTGACCATGTCAGGGCTCGGGGAATGGACACGGCCTTTCTTGAGTTTATCGCTACCAGGATTTACGCGCCTTCCTATTTAAGCCTGGATTATGTCCTTTATGAAAATAACATCCTGAGTGAAGTTATCTTCGGTTTCACCCTGATAACAAGAAACAAGACCTTTACGATTCGTAACCATCTGGGCCGGTTTATTTATCATCATATAAAAGATGACTTATTTTCTGATTATCAGACGGTGAGCAAAAATGGATATGTTTATTACAAAGCCGATAGAGTCAAAGCTCTTTTTGATTTCTTATATTTAAGGAAAAATAAAATATTTTCCAGAGAAATGGCTGAAGAGCTGAGGTTAAATTTAGACGTTTTGACCCGGGCCGAGATAAACAGATTAAAGGAGTACATCGAAAGGGAAGGCTCAAAGAAGATGAAAGAAATTTTCAGGTTTCTTTTTTAAGATGCTTGATTATATTAAGGGCCTGTTAGAGGAGAAAAGCACGGCGACAATTGTTTTTAAGAGAAATCTGGTTAAAGAATATGTTCAGGTGCTTATTTTATCTTTTTTATATACTTATAAAAAATACCAGAACCTTATTTTTTATGGCGGCTCATCCTTGCGCCATTGCTATAATCTGCCCAGATTATCTGAGGACCTCGACTTCATTGACGTCAAGAAACAAATTGACCTGGATGGTTTAGCTGAGGATTTAGTTAATTTTTTTAAAAAGAAATATGGTCTTGCGGTTAATTCGAAGGTACAGAAATTCAGATGCACGGTGAAATTTCCGATTTTACATGAACTGAAGATAGCTTCGCCTGAAGAATCAAATTATTTATATTCAAAAATCGAAGTATATAAAGATTTTGATTTTTGTAAGGGATATCGTGTTGAGATTAAACCGATTTTTAAATTTGGCGAGGCGCTTCTTGTAAGAACCTTCGATTTGCCCACCCTGATGGCCACCAAAATCCAGGCCATAAGGCAACGAAAATGGGAAAGGACAACAAAGAATGGCCGAATCATCGCTGAAGTCAAAGGCCGGGACTATTTTGACCTGATGTGGTATTTAGAACAGGGTATCAGGCCCAATATGGAATGTATAGAAGGTTTATCGGATGAGAGGGCTCTTTATGAGGAGCTAATCAGGTTGGTGAAGAAATTGAATCCTTTAAGCATTAAATATGACCTTGAGGGATTGATTGAAGATCAGAGCCTTGTAGATAGTCTGAAGGATAATATTAAAGAAATCTTGATTTCGTCTCTTTCCAGGCGGCTGTAAAAATGGGGACACAAACATTTTCGTCACAAACATTTTCGTCATAATGGGCTCTAAGATGAAATCACTTATGCCTGAATTCCCTCGCGACCTTTCAGGACGGGTTCTGGCCCGGTTTCTTAAAAAATATGGATAGATGAAAGTCATTATAGTTGGGGCTTCAGCCGCCGGGCTTTACCTGGCATATAGCCTGGCCAGAGAAGGGCTCGAGGTTGAGGTCTATGAGAGGAAGGAAAGGATTGATTGGCCGCGGCGCACGCTGATTGTCACCAGCCGGCTGGCTGACATTCTTGGCTTTGAGGTTGGGGAAGCTATTTTAAACAGGGTAAGCTACATGCAGCTTGAGGCTGGTGGCGAGAAGGTTAAGCTCAGGCTTGGCTCACCTGACCTGATTATTGAGAGGGGAAAGTTCTTTGCTTTGCTGGCTGATAAGGCCAGGCGCGAGGGTGCTCGTCTCTATTTTGGTTATGAGCTTGTGGGCTTTTCTTCGGTTAATGGAGGTAGAGGTAAATTTAACTGTCTGGTGCGCCGGGCTCAAAACGGTGAAGTGAGGGAGGTTGAAGCTGACTATCTTGTTGGAGCTGACGGCGCTTTGAGCAGAGTAAAGGGGCTTTTGTCCGGAGCTGAGGAATTAGATACCTGGATTAGGCTATGCTGGCATGGGGAAAAAGGAGAACAATGGACAGATAGCGGGCAAAGGCAAAATCGCGGCGAGAGGCAAAACCCAGGGCCAGGGATAGATTGCGGGCAAGGGCTGAATGATGGGCAACGCCTTAAAATCTCGCAGAATCCAAATAGCGGGCAGAACCTGAGTTGCGCCCAGAGCCTGAATCGCGGGAAGAGGCAGAACCCAGGGCCGGGGTTAGGTCGCGAGCAAAGCCTGAATGACGGGCAAAGGTTTAATATGGGGCAAAGCCTGAATTGCGAAAACCTGAATGGCGCGGGAGGTTTGAGTGGTGCGCAAAAGTTGAGTTTCCATCAGGCTCCTGTGGCTCGATTTTCGAACCTTGACTCCGGGCGAAAAAATAACGGGAAGAATTTCGCCAGGGATTTAAAAGCCCTCCTTCAGTGGCGGGTGGAATTAAAGGGGATGAGGGAGAGGGGCTTTTCCTTTCGGTTCGAGCCTGAGACCTGCTATGTCTGGTTTGATCCGGGGCGAACCCCCTACTTTTTCTGGGCTCTGCCTGAATCGGCTGAGGTGATGGCTGTGGGCCTGATTGCTGACAGGATGGACGAGGCTAAAAAGGCTCTGGCCTCATTCCTTCAGGAAAAAATGCCAGGGGCAAGATGGCTTGAGGCCCAGGCTGGCCTTGTTCCTCTACCTCGCTTTGTTTTTCCTTTTTTCCGGGTTTTATTTCGGGGAAGAGGAAATTCATGGCGCTTTTCCTGCTTTCCTGAAAATTTCAGAGGCCAGGCTGATGATGGGGCTTCAGCTTCAGATTGTTTGAGGCCAGAAAATTCTTTCGGACAAACAGAAATTAAAAATGACTTTGAATTAAATAAATTGAGGGAGAGTGTCGGAAGCGAAAGTAATCATCAGGAGGGCCTGGGCAAAATTATCCTTAATCAGAGTCAAAATGGCGTTGGGTGTGATTCGTCGGATCGCAGAAAGCTGGCGCTTGATGGTCACATTTATCGGAATTTTTATAGTGGCAAGGAGATTTTATATTCCTCAATTGGCGGGGGAGATGGCTCGGGCTCTATCTTTCTGGTGGGTGATGCTGCCTCTCAGGTTAAGGCGACAACTGTGGGTGGCGTTGTAGCCGGGTTGCGCGGGGCGAAAGCTGTGGCCAGTTTGATTCTGGGGCGCAAGGAGGAAGCAAGGCGAGAGCTGGAAAAACTTCGCTGCGAGCTGAATTTGCATCTTCTGCTTCGTAAAATTTTAAACCGCTTTGGCGAGGAGGATTACCGGAGGCTCCTTTTGCTGCTGCGCCGCGATAATGGGCTGGCCTCCTTTATTTCACGGCACACCAGGGATGACCTGGCCTCCTTTTTCTTTAAACTCATTTTCCGTTATCCCCGGCTTGCCTGGGTCGGCCTTCGCGCCCTCCTCCCAAAATGGGGACACAAACATTTTTTTTGACATAAAAATCGTGACACGTACTCTTTCCGTACTTATATGGACGCCTGCATTTTTCAGCAAGGTCATCAACGAAGAGGTCCTTAGAGATGTAAAGTTTCTTGTCTCAGGGCCCGTTAAAACCTGGGCCTGGTAAAAGCTTGAGAAAAGAAGAGGCAAATAAATCTCTTTGAAGTGATTATTTCTTTGGCCAGCAAAGAAAAGCTTCAAAAGGAGAAGGGTACGGACATTTTTATTGCGGGCAAGACTGCTTCTGTTAATAATCAAGTCTCCATGGCCGAATCGGCAGGTGTCAGGAAAAATTTTGTCGGCGAATACAGGCTGAGTCTCGGCTGCGGTGCCTTTATCTTTATTCTTTTTACCCTGCCTGGTTCGCTGGCCTCATCTTTGCGCCACAAATTCTGGTTTCTTAAATTCCTGACCTCTGATTCTTTCGTTCATTTTGCGGCCATGGCACTTTTCTCGCTGGCTTTGGCCTTTGATTATCTGCGCGAAAGGAAGCTTATTCCCTGGTTCAGGGTGGTGATGATTTCTCTGGGATATGGGATAATCCTGGAAATGATTCAGATGGTTATTCCTGGCCGGACCTTTGATCTTCGCGATATGGTCTTTGACTCTGCCGGCGTCATCTTTATACTGATCATCCTTTCCCTCTCCCCCCAGAAATGGGGACACAAACATTTTTGCTTTAGACAAAGGTCAGGGAAAAGCAAATAAGAAACAAAAGATTCGAAGATAAAAATAAGAAGTTAGAAGTCAGGTCTGCAAATAATTATGCCGGGAACGAGCTTCGCAGAAGGGGAAAATATGTGTTACCAGAAGCTGGCGATAAAGAATTTTCGCCGGAAATCGTAATTATTTGGCCAGGATTTCATCTTTGCGGCGCAGATGAAGGGAATGAATGTGATCTGAAGATAAAAAATATTTGATTAATGAAATTTTTAGTGAAAATAATGAGAGAATGAGCCTGAGAATGGCGGAAAAAATGTTTATGTCCCCATAATTATTACGATTTTTAGGCCCTTAAATTCGCGCAAGAAAGTATGTCTCGCGTTTTGTCATGGGGATGGCACAAAAAAGTATGTGTCCCCATTTTTGTGCGGGGCAAGGGTAAGATGAGAAAGACAGCATGGTTGCTGGCAAAAAATGTTTGTGTCCCCATTTTGGGGGCCTCGCTTATCTGCCTCGCTACGGGAAAGGGTCTGGCCGTCACCTGGAAGGGCGAGGAGCTTCTGCGGCAGTGGCAGCAGGCCGCCTGGCGCCTTGGTCCCTTTAAGGTTCAGCCGATGCTTCTTCTCACCAATGCAGGCTATGATGACAATGTTTATTATTATTCGCGGGGCAATCCAGTCAAGGATTATACCCTGACAGCGGGGCCAGCCATCAATGCCTATCTGAGGCTGAAGAAAATTCTTTTCTCCTTCTATGGCTCGCCTCAATATGTTTATTTTTTTGAGACAAAGCGTGAGAGGACCTGGAATTATTATGGCCGGGCCGAGGTTAATCTGATTTTTAATCGTTTTCTTATCACGGCTGGCGGAGGTTATTCCGATGCGCGGGAGCGCTGGAATACGGAAATTGATATCAGGCCAAGACGGCGGGAGCGAAGCGGCCACGCCGAGTTTTTCTGGCAGCTGCGGCGCAAGCTAAGTCTGGCTCTGGCGGTGAGGCAGGCACAGTACGAATATGAAAATCTTGAATACGAAATCTTTCGGATTGCCGAGGCCCTTAACCGGACAGAAAATTACGCCAATGTGACCGCCTATTTCCAGGTCACCGGAAGAACGCGCTTTTTTGTCGATGCTGAATATGGACTTTTTGAGTTTCAGAACCCGGCCAGTCGCCGCGATTCGGCCAGCCAGGCGCTTTATGCTGGTTTTGAGTTCAGCCCGATGGGCAAGATAAGGGGGCGGATTCATATTGGTTATAAATATTTTGATTCTAAGGCGGCCGAAAGACGCGATTATCGCGGGCTGGTTGGCGATACCAATGTGCAGCTAAGGTTGCTGCGGAGGCTGTGGGTGAGGGGGGCTTTGCGCCGCGACGTCAGATTCAGCCTCTGGTATGACAATACTTTTTATCTGGAAAATATCTGGAGTGGCGGCGGGTCGTTTTATCTGCATCGCAAGATCAGGCTTGATTACGATTATACTGACGGCCGCAATCGCTACCCCAAAATGGGGACACAAACATTTTCTGACCAGGAATTGGGCGCAGCTCAGGTGGCTCTGGTGAAAAGACTTGACCATTACCGGATTCATTCGGCGGCCCTCTATTATCGTCTGGGAAAAGATGTGGGGCTCGGCCTGGTTTTTTCTCACTGGGAAAGAGACTCTAACCTTGACTGGGAAGATGATCGCCGCAATTTCATCGGGCTCAACCTCACCTACTCCTTCTAACCCCCCCCAAAAAATGGTGACACAAACATTTTCTAATCTTAAAACAAAGGAGGCCAGGCGCTTTTTCTTTCTGCAAGAAATGGGGATAATAATTGGTGAAAAAACATTTCTTTAACATTTTTTTAATAATGCTAAAATAAACATTTTTGCCTGTGACACAAATAATTATGCTTGAATAAATGGTGACATAAACATTTTTAATAATTGGGTGACAAACATTATTGCCTGAAAGAAAAGGTTGAAAAAAAGGAAAATAAATAATTTTACTTGGATCCAGAACTGTCGAATGGATAAAATATATCATCTCCGAAAGATGGCAGCGAAAAATTTTAGAGAGAAATGATAATTTTTCGGCCACGATTTCATAATCGCGAGGCAGGCGAGAGAAGGAATGTGGTGCGAGCATAAATTTATTTGATTGATGAAATTTTGTGCTAAGATAATGGCTGAGCGAACCCGAAAATGAAGCAAAAAGTATGTGTCCCTTTTTTCAGCAAAAAAGTATGTGTCCCCATTTTTTGGGTAGGGTAAAATGAGAAAAATAAGATGGTTAGCGGCAAAAAATGTTTGTGTCCCCATTTTGGTGGGATGGCTGGCTGCGCTGGCCCAAAATTATCTGTTTTCATTCCCGAGCCAATCCTGGTCTCCAGATGAGGAACAGCAGCAGAGCACAGCCAGGGACCAATCTGGCGCTGCTTCTCAATCGGCCTCTGAGAGCTCCCAGCAGGCCCAGCAGGCACTTCCCGGCTCTCAGCGCGATATATTTATCCGCGAATACATCATTGGCCCTCAAGACCTGCTCGAAATAAAAGTCTTTGAACTTCCCGAACTTAATCAGACGGTTCGCGTCTCCGAAGACGGCTCCATAACCCTTCCTCTCCTGGGCAACGTTCAGGTGGGTGGCCTCACCAAAGACGGCGTTGAAGAGAAGCTCAAAACGCTGCTCGAGGCGCGCTGGCTTAAAAATGCCCAGGTTTCAGTCTTCATTAAGGAATATCAGAGCCGTCGTGTGGCCGTTATCGGGGCTGTCGAAAAGCCCGGAATGTACGAACTCATCGGTCGCCTGACCCTCCTTCAGGTCATTTCCCAGGCCGGCGGCTTCAAGGAGAATGCAGCTAACGAAATCTATGTGCTGCGCGAAGGCAAGGACGGTGCGACGACCTCCATCGCCATTGATCTTGAAGACCTGCTTCTCAACGGCAACCAGAAACTCAACATCCCCCTTATGCCGGGCGACGTCATCAATGTCCCCGTGGATAGAATCATTCATATCTATGTTTTTGGCCAGGTGAAAAATCCCGGCGCCCTGCAGGTCAAGATGTCCAAAAAAATTACCCTGCTTCAGGCCATTGCGGCCGCCGGCGGCCTGACCGAGGGCGCCTCGAAAAGGGGCGTAACTATCAAGCGAGTCCTCAAAGATGGCCGCGAGGTGAAGATTAAGGTTAACCTGAATGATATTATTAAAGGGAAAAAACCTGACATTGTTCTCCAGGAAGGCGATGTCGTTTATGTTCCTGAAAGCATCTTCTGATTTTCCGGCTGGAATTAAGCCAGCGCGCGCCTGCGGCAAGAGCGAAGCCCCTGGCAAAATAGTGCTGACTGAATCTGTTAAAGAGGCGAGAATGGAGTTTTCTCAGGAGAAAGGAGAGTCAGCCTCTCCTTAAGAGGATATGAGGACGAAGGCATGAAGACCTGGCAGGGACGAAGAATCGATGAACGCATACTGCTCGAAGTAATTTCACGAAGGCAAATTAAGTAAAGCAAATTAGCGATGGCAAATTGTCGAGGTCGAATTAGCGAAGGCAAGCAGGCAGGCGTTGATGGGCAAACAGAACCTCAGACAAAAGAAAAGATGCTCTTGAATTTTCCTATTCAGTTTTTCGAAATATTTCAGTCCGAAAACTGGTTTAAATTGCTTTCCGGATGCTTTAGAATCAGATGCTTTAGAAATTGAAATAATTAAAATAAATAAAAGGCCTGAAATGAAAGTCAACTAAAATCTAAAAAGAAATTAGGATTTAATAAAGAAAAAAGGACAAAAAAAATAAAAAAGGAGAACAATCATGAATAACTATCAAGCGATGGAGCCCCTGGCTGAAAAGGAGGTTCATCTTCTTGATTACTGGAATGTCATCTGGCGCCGGCGCTGGACTGTCGTGACCTTTACCCTGATTGTTCTCCTGGCCACAGCTCTTTTCACCTTTACCCGCCGCCCTGTCTATACTGCCAGAGGCACTCTCCTCATTGAGAAGGAGCCAACTATTTTAACCTTTGAAGAAATATTTCAGATTGAAACTTTTCGCGACGATTATTATCAAACCCAGTATAAGTTACTTCAGAGTCGGGGCCTGGCCGAGCGGGTGGTGGATCGCCTGAAGCTTTATGAGCATCCTGAATTTGTGGGCGACCCGGCCAGAAGGAAAAAAGCGATAAATAAAGAAGACCCGGTTTTAAAGAAGCAAATCGTTGATTCCTTCCTGGGCCGGCTTAAGGTTAACCCCATCAGGATGACCCGCCTGGTTGAAGTTAATTTTCGTTCCCGTGACCCGAAGCTGGCCGCCGCCGCGGTTAATGAGCTTTTTGATTCCTTTATTGACATGAATGTTGAAACCCGCTATGAGGCCACCGAGCAGGCCACGCAATTTTTAACCGAACAGATTGCCAGCCTCCAGGCCGAAATTGCCGACAAGGAGCGACAGCTCCAGGCTTACAGCCAGGAGAAAAATATTGTCGCCCTGAGCGAAACAGAAACAACCATTATCGATAAGCTGGCTGAAATCAACAAAGCGCTGACCGAAGCCCAGATAGACCGGGTGAGGAAGGAGGCTTATTATAATGAAGTCAAGAATCTTTCGCCCGATTTTATCCCTGAAGCCTTTACCAATCCCCTGATTCAAAAATTGAGGGAGGATTACGTCCGCCTTAGCCGGGAATATCAGAAGAAGCTTGAAACCTTCAAGCCCGAGTACCCTGAAATGCAGCGACTCAAGGCTGAACTCGATTCCGCCCGCAAGCTCCTGGAAAATGAAACTCAGAACCTGATTAAAGCGGCCTATTCTGAATATCAGGCTGCCCTGAAAAAGGAGAAATCGCTTGAGGAAGTTTTTAACCGCCAGAAACAGGAAGCCTTTAATCTGAACAGCAACGCCATCATTTATAATGCCCTCAAGACAGAGATTGAAAACAAGAAGAATTTACTGGAGTCGCTGATTAAGCGCCAGTCGGAGATGGGCGTGGCCGCAAGACAACGGGGCCTGCGCACGGCCAATGTCCGGGTGGTGGATAAAGCTGATGTGCCGCTGCGGCCGTCAAGCCCGAAGAAGCGGCAGAATTTAATTCTGGCCCTGATTATCGGGCTTATGGGCGGCATTGGCCTGGCCTTTCTTTATGAATATCTTGATAATACAGTTAAAACGGCCGAGGATGTCGAGCGCTATGGCCGGGCACCAGCTCTGGGCATTGTGCCGACCTTCACCGTTGATGGTTTCAGGCGAGGCTACGGCTATGGCTATTATGCCTATGCCTATGGTTATGGCCGAAAGGAAAAGAGGAAGAAGAAGGGAAGGGAGGCAGAAACAGAGGTGATGGAAGGAGGGGAAGCTGAAGCTGCGCTTCTTGCCGGAGAAATTCAGCCTGGAGGCGATGGGCGAAAGCTCAGAGAGATAGGCGAAATCAGGGGAAAAGAAGCCGAGGCTGCGGGCTCGAGGGGTGAAAAGATGAGAAGGTCGGAAGAAGGCGGGCTGAAAGCAGGAGGGGAAAGAGGAGAAGAACAGAGTAAAAGAACGGCAGAGAGGCGGAAAGATGAGGAGAGAGAAAAAGCAAAAGTAGAAGAAAAGAAGGAGGAAAGAGCGAAGCAAGAAGCAATGGCTGCTGGGGCGACGGGAGCAAGGGCCGGCGAGCCAGGCGAAAGTGAGGAGGAAAAGAAATTGAGTCAGATCAAGACAATTGAGCTTATTCCTCATCTGGCGCCAAAATCAAGTTTTGCAGAAAGCTATCGCACCATCAGGACAGCACTGCTTCTTTCTTCGCCGCAGGAGAAGCTACGCTCCATTGTCGTTTCAAGCCCTTTGCCCTCGGAGGGCAAGACAGCCACTGTGGCCAATCTGGCGGTTACCCTAGCTCAGGCCAATCGTAAGGTCCTGCTGATTGATGCTGACCTGCGCAAGCCGCGGCTTCATCGTATTTTCAGGGTGAAAAATGTTCATGGTCTGACCAATTTCCTGGTGAGCGATGTGGAATACCGGGATTTAATCAAGGCGACGGAAGTCCCCAACCTGTATTTAATCAATTCCGGGCCGGTGCCGCCAAATCCGGCTGAGCTTCTCGGATCAGAGAAAATGGCGCGGCTGGTTGATTTTGCCCGACAATATTTCCATCACATTCTTTTCGATTCGCCTCCGGTGCTGGTTGTGGCCGATGCCATGGTTCTCGGGCCGATTGTTGATGGCATGGTGCTTGTGGTGTGGGGCGAGAAGACGACGCGCGATGCCCTGGAAAGAGCACGGGAAAAGCTTGATTTGATGAAGATCAAGCTGATGGGCGTCGTAATTAACAATCTGGATTTGCGCCGCCATCACTATTATTACAAACATTACTACTACGATTATTATTACCGCCATTACTCCCCCTAAAAATGGGGACACAAACATTTTTTCCCCCAAAATGGGACATATCCATTTTTTAACCAAAAATGGGGAAGCCAACAATTTTGTAAACATTTTTTGTTGAAAAAGATAAAACAAATACTCCTCCAGAAAAGGATCAGAGAAAAGGTGACATAAACATTTTTTGACAGAGTTCGGAGCTCGGCCCCAAAAATGGGGGCGCCAACATTTTTTGGAGAAAAGAAGAACAAACTTTTTTAAAGGACGGCAGGTTAGAAAAAAGGGAATAAGAACATTCTCCTCCCCAAAGTGGACACATGCATTTTTTCAAAGATGACATAAGCATTTTTCATATTTCCAAACCATATCGAGTTCGTCGAGCGGTCCAAAAAATGGGATTTTTTCTTATGAAAGGCGGAGCGTTTTTCATCGAGAATATATAAGGACGGAAACTTCGCTCTTATAATTAATTAAGCTCGCCATTCATCCATAAATTTGACATTTCAAAAATTTTAAATTAGATTAAAAACGGGTAACAAGGAGGAAAAAATGGTTGGATTAAGGGCCGGGATTTTTAGGGCTAAATGGCTCGCCCTGGGGATTGCGGGGGCATTCTTCTTGCTAACTTTGCCCCTGGAGCTCTGGGCCCAGCAGGGAGCACAGGTTGTTCCAGGCCCGGGTTCTGGTGCGCTGGTCGGCTTTATTTATGGTGCTGATATGAAGACGCCTGTTTCCCGGGCTGTCGTGAGAATCAGGAATCTTCAGGATGGCCGGGAATATGCCAGTGAGCCCACAGATGAAAATGGCCTGTACAAACTTCAGGGAATAAAAGAGGGCCGCTACATTCTCGGTATCAGCACACCGGCTGGCGATTATAATTTTGAATATGAGATTTTCATCAAGGCTGGCGAGGTAGGCAAGCTTTCTCTGGCATTGAAGCCGGGCAATGCTTCAACTTTGGGCCAGGAAGAGGAAGAAAAAGAAAAGAAGAAGCCTTTCTTCCTGACACCTGTGGGCATTGCCATTGTCATTGTTGCCTCTGGTTTGGCTATTTACGGTACTTATAAGCTGCTTGAGGAACTCGGTGTCATTTCGCCCGTAAAGAAATAAGATCTACTGAAAGCATTATCTCGAAAAAAGCTCAAATTTAATTCCTCATTTTTTAAAGAAGAGTTTTGTTGACCTTTTAACTTCTTTCCGTTCTTTCTACCCCGAACTTTTTCTTTTTCCCGCTATCTTTTCCCCTTAGTTTTTTCTTCCCTGACCTTCCTATTTTCTACAATCTTTTTATTTTCCATAAATTTATTTTTAGTTTCCCGCCTTTTTCCGGCCATTTTCCTTCGATTTAACCGATGCGATTAGACGCTCGTGCGAACAGCGCTGGCATTTATAGTTTTATTATATTTGTTTTTTGCATAATTCAGTCTTGAATCTGCATGTGGAGCGTGCATACTTTTTCATTTTTTCTATGTTTTCTATATTTCCCATAATCTCTATATTTTCTGTATTGCTATGACCTTTCATCTTATTTTCTTTCTTTTAGCCTGGAGGACATTTCAATTTTCCCTTAACTGCCGTAAGGTTTCCTGGTAAAATTTTCTGGCATTTTTAACCGGCTGGCCCAGGAAGGCTTCTTTTCAGGTTTAAAATTGACCTGGCTAAAAATTAATTTGACTTAAAATTAATTTAATTAAAAATTAATTTGGGTGAAAATTGATTCGAATTTCGAAAGGAAAGTGTTTTGGCGCCAAAATCTCGCTGAAAATAAACGGAGAAAGATGGGAAAGATGAGGATATATAATAAATTTTATCTCATAGCTCTTGCTCTTATCCTCTGGCTGATACCTCTGCCTTATGGTGGCGTTGAAGAATGGTCTATCTTTGCTCTGGAAGTGGCGACATTCATTCTTTTCCTGGTCTTTCTTCTGGTGCGATTTTCCGCAGATAGGAGGTCTGCTCATCGCGCTAATCCAGTGCGTGTTGCTCGTTCCGTCCATAATGCTCATTCTGAAAACCCCGCTTCTTCTGCCCACCTCTCATCTTCCGCTCCTTTTGCGCCTCAAGCTAATTTTGCACTTCAAACTCATCCGCCGCAGCCCACACATCAGATTCATCCCATAAATCCTACCCGCCAGCCATCTTCAGCTTATCTGGCTCAGCCTGCATATCCTGCATATCAGGTTCATTCAGCTCATCCCTCACACTCGGCATACCAGGTTCATCCCGCAAGTCAAGTTCATCGTGCATATAAACCTCGTCTACCTCATTCTGCCCAGCCTGCACATCCTGAACATCTTAGACACATTGGACAGCCTGCACATCCTGGACATCCTGAACCTTCCGCACATCCCGTGCCTCAGGTTCATCCCTCGGACCCGGTTTCAGAAGCATCAGGCCAGGAACGCACACTTGGGTCAAAAATTATTTTTTCTCTAATCTTACTTTTCTTGACCATAAATCTGTTGCAGCTAACGCCTCTTCCGGCGTCGTTAATTAAAGTTTTTTCTCCTGGGAAATATCAGCTTGTGACTCAAGCCCTGACCATTACCGGTGGCACTGAGAAAGGTCAGGCTTCTCCGGCCTCCCTGCCTGCATTTCTTCCGCTCTCGATTGCTCCTTCCTTGAGTTATTATGAATTTTTAAAATATCTTTGCTTTTTCCTTTTTGCCTTTATGCTTTACCGCAGCCTTCATTCCCGTCGCGAGGTCCAGTGGCTCGTTCTGGTGCTGGTGAGCGCCGGAATTTTTCAGGCAGTCTATGGATTAATTGAATATCTCAGTGGCACAGGCCGGATTTTCGGCTATGAAAATATCTGGGGGCAGGGATCAGCCTTCGGCACATTTATCAATCGTGACCATTATGCCGGTTTTCTCGAGATGATTTTTCCTTTAAGCCTGGGCTTTCTGCTGGCTCGATCCAATTTCTTTGCCCTGAAAAAGGGGGTCAGCTGGCGGCAAAAAATTATCTGGTTTGGCCAGGAAAGATTGCAGCAGGCTATTCTTTTTGGCACCCTTTCAGTTGTCATCGGCCTTGGCCTTTTCTTTTCGCGCTCTCGCTCAGGAGTCATCATTTTTTTCCTGATTTTTTTCCTGATGATGCTGGCTCTTTCCCTGGGGGCGAAAGGAGCTCAGAAAGAAGCTCAGAAGGTAAAAAGAGAGAAAGGCCATGGACCGGCGCACTTGAAGCCATCAGAAAGAGAAGATCGAAAGGAAGGTGAGGAGCAAAGGAATGGGCGAGAGATGAATGAGGGCAAAAACGAAGGGGGTAAGAACAGCGGAGGCGAGAGTAATGAGGACGAAAAAAGTGAAGGCTGGGGAAATGAGGCCAGAGGGAATAAAAGGGCGAAAAGTAAATGGAAAAGGGATGAGGACGAAGGTAATGAGGGTGAAAGGAGTAAAGGCGAAAAGAACGGTAGCGAACGCAATAAGCGAGAAAGTCATGTAAACGAAAAAGACGAATATGAATGGGATAAAGGGGGAAGGAGCAAAGACGAAGAAAATGGGTACGAACGGAATGGGGGAGAAAGGAGTGAAGGTGAAGAGAATGGGGACGCATGGAACGAGGAAGAAAGTTGGAGGAGCGAGAGGAAAAGGAATGAAGCATCAAGGAAAAGTGCAGGGAAAAGTGCAAAGAAAAGTGGCCGCGGGGGAACGCTCAGGGATCCCGGCTCGCGCCGGTGGTTGCGGGTGATTCGCACGGTGACTCTGGCTGTCATTTTCGTGGCCATTTTTATCGGCATCAGGCCCATAATTGAGCGCTTCACGCTGGAGTCATTGTGGCGGGAGGCCAGACCAAAGTTTTATGGCCTGACGCTTCGCCTGATAGCTGATTACCCTCTTTTTGGGACTGGAGCTGGAACTTACATTTATGCTTATACGCCATATGAAGAGGAGGATCTCGGGGGTATTCTGCACCACGCTCATAATGATTATCTTGAAACTCTGGCCGAAATGGGAATCTTGGGCGGCGGAGCCATAATCTGCGCAGCCTTTATCGCACTGGCGATTCTCTTCTGGCGCTGGCTGAGACTTGCAGAGCATGATTATTTTGGCCGCGGGGTCGGGCTTGGCCTTATGGGCGGGATAGTGGCCATTTTAATTCACAGTTTCAGCGATTTTAATTTGCGTCTCCCGGCTAATGCCCTTTATTTTATAAGCTTCTATGTTCTGGCCTGGCGCCTCCTTGTGGCGAGAAGAGGCGAGCCTTGAGGAACGGGCTGGGGGTAGAAAGAAAAAGGCCTGGAGAGGAGAGGCTGACTTAAAATTTAAAGACCTGTGATGTGAAGGAAGGAAAATTAAAAATTTTAAATATTTTAAAAATTTAAATTTTAACGCCAGCGGAATGAAAAAAGATAAACTTGAGAGGAAATTTCTGATAAAAAATTTATCGAGTCCAAATCTTCATGGAGGCGAAACAAGAATAATCCCGATTTTTTCGAATAAATTTCAAAACATTTTATATTGATTTAATATTACTTAGCCAGAATTAAAATCTGAGAATCTGAGGCAGCAGTAAAAAGAAAAAAGACGGGATTAGAAAGTGGACAAATCGGGAACAATGGGAAATAGGACAAAAGGGATATAGGACAAATGGGAGATAGGACAAATCAGAAATCGATAGAGTGCACATGAGAGGCACATGATTAGAAGGCAAGTCGTCTCACGGTTAATACCTGGATTAATGGCAGCGCTTCTGCTTGCCCTTGCCACGAAGGAATATTTGGGATTCCATTTTTATTATCAATATAAAAAAGAAAGAGAGGAGGCGCGTAGTGTTGAGCAGGCCTTTCCGTCTCTGGAGAAGAAGCTTAAGCTGGCACTGAAATTTTCCGGGCAGCCGCTTTTTTTTCAGGAGCTGGGTCGGCTTTATCTCGAAAAGGCCATGGCAGAAAATGAATTTGGCTCGCCGGCCCGGCGGGATGAATTTTTGCTCAAGGCTGAAATGAGTATAAAGGAGCAGATCAGGCGCAATCCCGTTGATGCCCGTGCTTTTTACAATCTGGGGAAAATTTATCTTCTCTATAATTTTCCTTTGCTCACCTATGCTGATCGGGGAAGAGCGTGTTTGCGCCGGGCGCTGGAATTGAAACCAGCTGATGTTTTTCTAAATGTTAATGTTATTTATATGTATCTTGTCCAGTGGGAGTTGTTAACGGATGACGAGAAAAGCTTTCTGGCCCGACAGCTTCGATTCATTGAGGCCCGGGCACCTGATTTTAGAGACAGGTTGCGCCGGCGCTGGCGAGAAAATTTTCCTGCAACCGACCTTTTAGAAGAACGCCTTTCTCAGCTTTTTAATAATTACTAAATTTTTATTAAAAAAATTCTTATTAAAAAGCGAATATGTCGCTTATTCTTTGAGGAAAAAATGTTCATTTCCTCTTTTGGTTAGCCTTTCTTTGCAAAAAATGTTTGTGTCCCTATTTTTGGAGGAGGGAAAGGGGGCCGAGGAAAAGGTTGCGGTCCTGGCCAAGGGAGGGATCATAAAAATCATTAAGAAATTCGACTTTTATTTGGTATTCCCCCCTAGGCAGAGAAAGAGGAAGATATAAATAAGTCCATTCCTCGGTCAGCAACATAGTTTTGGCCACGACTCTGCCATTCAGATAGACTTTGAATAAAGGGCCAAGACCACCTGCCTTCTGGCCGCGAACCTGAAGCCGGAGATAAGTATTGTCATCTTCAACCGAAAAGGAAAGTTCAGCTGAACCTGAAGTGCCGAGCTCCGAACCCTGATGCCCGGTCCAGGAAGTAGCCGGAATGGTTTTTATAACTTTTATTTCTTCTTCTGGCAGAGTCGGATATTGATACCAGATATCGCCCAGAGCAAAGGCTATTTTTCTGGGATCAGGTACTCTAAGAACCCGGCCCGGCTGCCAGTCGCGGTTCGCTTCAAAAACCAGATTAAAATTGTAGGGCCCTTTTCCCCCCTGCGCTGCTAATTCTGCTCGTCCCTGGCCTTCCATTTTAAGATTATCTTTACCTTCTAATAATTTCTGTCTCCTTTCCTGACCTGCCCTTTCATTTTCAAGGTCTATCTCAATTTGATGCCATTGTTTATCCTTTATTTCCAGAGAAAAAAGCTCCTTTTCCTTCTTAAACCAGTCATTGGCTTGATAAACTTTTAGCTTGACTGGATTCTTCTCTATATCGGGATGGGAGGCATGCACCATCAGCACTGCCTGGCTGCCCAGTCTCTCTAAGGCTAAACCAGCTTTCTTTTTGGCCCATCTGAAATCAAATCCCCGCCAGTCCTTCTCCCAGTTGTAAAAACCAAAATCTTGAAGCCAGCCAAAATCCCTTGTTCTCCGGACAAGGGAAAGTTCTGTGAAGGAAGCAAAAAAATGGGAAAAGATAAAAAGAATTGTTATTAAAATCATAAAGAGCCGGGGCCTCAAAATAAAAAGCCGGCCTCTTTCTCGCTTTGGGGATAGTTGTTTTTCTCCAGCGTCTGAAAAACTTTCGCCTGAGGGTATCTTCAATAAATTTGGTTCTTCATTAATTTTTTCAGTCATTTTTTCCTGCCCTGATTTTTTGTCCGGAGCGCAAAGAATGCTCAGGAAATAGGTAAAGAGAAACCAGAAAAGATATTTGGCCTCAAAGCCACCGATATAAGAATGAAAAATAAAGTTAACCAGACATGCGACCAGACTGCTCCCAAGAGCGATAGCCATTAATTTCTCTTGATTTTCTTTTAGCCTGGCCCGTTCTTTCAGGCTGCAGGCTAAAGCTTTTGCCGCTATGATAAAAATCAGAATCGCTCCAAAAAGGCCAAGTTCGGCCAGAACCTGGAAGAATAAATTCTCTGCGGAATCTGTCGTAAACATGGGCCGGCCAGCCTGATAAAGAAAATTGGGTAATTCCACAATGTAAGCTCCGGTGCCAACTCCAGATAAGGGAAAGCGGCGAAACATCTCCCAGGCCATGGACCAGAGGGCTATTTTTCCGGAAAATAATTCTTCCACCATTCCTTTTTTCAGAAAATCCCAGCTCAGGTTTAAACGCTTCGTTAGCGTAAATGAGGAAAGAAGAGGAAAGGCCAGAAAGATAAAGGTGATCAAGAAAAAAAGAATCAGCCAGGAAAATAATTTTCTTCTCTGATTAATTTCAGGCAGCTGAGAAATTAAGAGGAGACCAGAAACAGAACCCAGAGAAAAGGCCAGCCAGCAGCTTCTTGAGCCTGATGTTGCCAGGCCCAGAAGGGAAAAAGCAATCAGGATGACTTCAAGCCAGACTGGCTTAATTTTGCCCGAAAGAGCGAGGATAAAGAAAGCCGGCAGAAAAGCTGCCGCATAAAAGCCAAAGGAATTGGGATCTTTGTAGGTTGCCTGGAATTGCTCGAGCTGAATCCAGGTCGGCAGGCGGCCCAGTTGAGGGAAAAAAAGGAGCTGAAGACCATTGAACAGGAGCGAAAGGAAAAAAGCCAGGCAAAAAGTTTTCATGAGCTTCTGCCTGAAATCAGGGAGTTGAAGCCAGGGAAGAAGAATAAAAGAGAGGAGGGGGCCGGTCGCCATATTTAAACTGCTGAAGATGACGCTCATTCTGGCCCCTCCAGCTCTGACGCCATTAACATTGACCACTAATTCATGAAGGCCATCAGTCAAAAAAGGAAAAAAATTGCTGTAGCGGAGAAAAGCAATTAATCCTGAAAGAAAAACTAAGCCGAGAAAAAAACCCAGAAAGGGTTGAAGGGGATGCCATCTCCAGGAAGAGACGAAAGAAAGATCCTTCCTCGGACTGAAGAAATTCTGGTTTAAGATGTAGCCGGCAAAAAAGAAAAGAAAAAGGATTAAACTGACGGGTGCCTGAGGTATATTTTCATTGAGGCCAAAATAATAGGGTAGATTACCTGTCAGGGGCAAGAAAAAAAGAAAGGAAAGCCATCCCCATTCCAGACGAAAAGCGCTCAGCAGCAAGATGATGGCCAGAATGGGAATAAGGGTCAGTTGATAAGGTTTAATGAGGGGAACAAAAGTAAGATAAAAGTAAAATAAAAAAGGAAAATAGAAAAGCAGGAAAAGAATCAGGTATAATCGATATTTGATTTCAGCTGCCCCAATTTTAAAGGTCGACATCGTCTCTAATAAGCACCTTCTCCAGTCAGAAAAGAGCGAAGCGTTTTTAGCAGGATGACAGTATCCAGCCACAAAGACCAGTTGCGCAGGTAATATTCATCAAGAAGAACCCGTTCACGAAAAGGAATGAGATTACGGCCGCTTACCTGCCAGAGACCGGTAATGCCTGGCCGGCAAATAGTAATGAGGCCAGCCTTTTCGCCCAGGGCTTCTTTTTCTTCAGGAAGATAGGGCCTTGGACCAACCAGACTCATTTCTCCCCTGAGGACATTGATCAACTGCGGTAGCTCGTCCAGGCTGTAGCGCCGCAGCCACCGCCCTATCCGGGTAACCCGCGGGTCGTTGCCCCGAATCTTCTGAAATTCCTCCCATTCTTTCCTTTTTTCTGGATGCTGAAGAAAATCTTCAAGACGTTTCGCTGCATCGGGATACATGGAGCGAAATTTTATTAAATAAAAAATCTTTCCTTTATGGCCAAGTCTTTGTTGTCGGAAAAAGATAGGGCCAGAGGAATCAAGCCTGATGGCGATAGCTATGATAGCCATTAAGGGAAGAAAAAGAAGAAAGAGAAAGAGAGCCAGGCCAAATTCCAGCCATCTTTTCAGCGCCAGATTCCAGGGTTTGACTAGATTCCGGGGTATAGTCAGGGCCAGAATGTCGCCAAGATTTTCAGTTTCAACGCCGAGCGCAAAAAGCGTTCCAAAATCAGGAATTATTCTGATATCAGGCGTGATTTTTTCGGCTTGCTCGATAAGCTGTAATAAAGATTGCTGGTCAAAAGAGGCAGCGCCGATAATTATCGTTGGCTCGGTCAATTTATCTGATCCCTGAAGACATTCTGCTATCCCCGGGCTTATTTTATCTTTTCCCGTAGAAATATCCCTGGATGGGGATGAGAAAAAGTTTTTCGGGGAGGCTTCATTTTCAATTGTCAGGCAGCTGGCTACCTCCAGTCCGAGCATTGGATTTCTTTTTATCTGATTCGCCACTGCCTCGGTCAAACGGGCCGGGCCAATAACAATGGCCTTTTTCCGCCACCAGGAAGATGGCAGTAGGTGAGTCTTTAAAAGATGACGGGAAAGAGGGAAGAGAAAAAGCGATAAAAACCAGGTGATGAAAATGACTGCCCGGGAAAAAAGCTCATAGCCACGTATCATAAAAATAAGAAGTATAACCAGGACAAAAGAAAGGCACAGGCTGCTTATTAGGGAGCGGGTTTCATCCCAGAAGGAACGGCGATGGCTGTAATGTTTTTCCAGGGCCAGAAAAAGAATCGTAATCGTCGCCAGAGCGAAAAAACCAGGCCAGAGCATAAGGCCGAAGGGAAGCAAGCGGCGGGAAAAAGAAATAAAGCCTGGCAGAATAGAGCGGCGGAGAAAATAAGCCGCTGTAAAAGCGATAAATAAAGTTAAAATATCGGCCGCGACTAAAGAAAAAATGAGCCAGATCTTATTTAATCTTTTCATCAAAAAGGATAGCTCATGTTTTTTCCTCAAGTTTCTGGGCCTGTTCTAAGAAGGTTTGAACTGTTTCCCTGGTATAAGGATGACGGATCATACCCCAGAGAAGTTCAGGAAGAACGGTGACAAAATGAGCGCCTGCTTCCAGCCATTCAATCACATTAAGTATTTCTCGAGTTGAGCCCACAATAATTTTGCTTGGAAGCTGCTGGTCATCAAGCACCAGCCTGGCTTTCCTTATCTCTTCGCGCGCATCATAGCCCATATTATTGACTCGCCCTCCGAAAAGAGAAAGATAACTTGCGCCAGCCAGAGCGCCGATGAGGCATTGCTGGGCACTCATAATGGCGGTTAAATTGACTCTGATATTGTATTTTTTTTCTAAAAGATGGGCGACCTCAATGTTTTCCAGCTCGCCCTCAGGCCCATGCACAGGGATTTTAACTATGATATTTTCTGCCCAGCCAGAAAATTCACGAGCCTGCTCAATCATGGCTTCCGGTTCATTAGAGGTGACTTCAACAGAAACAGGGTAGGGTGAAACCAGCCTGGCTATTTCTATTATCCTATCTTTTAAAGAAAAGGGCTTTCCCGGCTCTCTTTCCTTCATGATAATCATGGGATTGGTCGTGACACCCCGGACAATTCCCATTTTCATTGCCCGTTCAATCTCTTTGATCCGGCTGGTATCAATGAATAGAGCCATTTTTCTCTCCTTCCTTTTTATTTAGTCGCTTCCCACTTCATTTCCTTGGCTTTAAGGCGAGGGTGGCTAACGATGAGATGAAGGAGAAGAGCCTGCCAGGCTTCGCCATGAGGGGTAAGACGTTCTGGCGACGGACAGGGTATAACCACACAGGCATCAGCCTTCTGAGCCGTGTAACCATCCTCGCGGGCAACAATGCCCAGAACCTTGGCTTTTCGTTTTCTGGCCAGATCAATAGCTTTGATTAAATTTTCGCTGATTTTTTTCTGGCGATTACCACCGCCGATGGAAAGAATAAAAATAGCGTCTTTGGAGCTGAGCCGGCTTTCTTTGAGCCAGGAAGAAAAAACATCAAGCCAGCCTTCATCATTAATTAAAGCTGTTAGTTCGGAAACATTGTCGGTGGGGGTATAGGCTTCAAAACCAGCAATCTTCCGAAAGTCATTGACGGCATGGGATGCGTTAGCTGCCCCGCCTCCTACCCCGAGAAAGAAAAGACGGCCTTTTTGCCGGCGAATTTTTTCCAGAAGAGTTATTATTTTTTCAATTGCCTGGCGATCAATCTGACGGGCTAACTGGCCAGTCTCCTTTAAAAACTCGTCAATATAATTTTGTTTGCCCTTCTTCTTATCCATAATTTTTTAGAGTCCCTCGAGATTGACTTTTTGATTTTATCATTTAATTACTCTAAAGGCAATTTTTTCCCCAATCTGGATAAATTTTCATCCCTAATCCTTTCTCTTTTCTCTGATGTTAATTATCTTTTTGGATGTTAATTATCTTCTCGCCTTATCTCCGTGGCCCTTGTTTTTAACTCTGATTAATATCCGGCTTTTCTCATAACTTGAATTTTGGTTCCCTATCCCGACTGTTTTCCGATTTTAAGTTCCTCTGGAAAAATGGACGAAAGACAGGAAGCCTCTTTTCCCTGTTCTACTTGTCAAAAAAGGCTCATTATCAGCCCGCAGAAGCTGAACTCAAATTGTCGTCGGGGCTTAACAGGGATGGTTTAAGATACAAGCAAAAATATCATTGAGCTTGAATGGATCAGGGTTATGGGTTGAAGAATTCAAATTTTTTTCTGGCATTCATAAAGGAAGCAGTAAGCCAGGTTAAAGGGAATGAAGGGACGGAGGAGGCGATAAAGCCAGGGGTCTTTCTCGGTTTTATAATTGTAAGCGAAGATTCTTTCAACCTTCAGGCCATTTTTTTCCAGTAATTGCTGCCATTCTGTCTTCGTTGCCAGTCGTTCCAGGGGCTGATTTGATTTGAGACCTTTATCTCCCTTGAGCCAGACATTGATGATAATGGGAAGAAAATAAGAGTTGGGCACAAGAATATAAGCTCTGCCGTTCTTTTTGAGAACTCTGGCTATTTCCCTCACGCCCTTTTCGGGAGAAAGGAAATGCTCGAGGCTGCCGAGATTGGTAACTAAATCGAAGGATTCGTCGGGAAAAGGAAGATACTCGCCGCAACCACAAATGAAAAGAGTACGCGAAGCGATTCGGCGAGCTTTTTTTATAGCTGATTCAGCAATATCCAGGCCAAAAGTTTCGCTAAAGAAATTTTCGGCCAGATGAAGAAAAAGTCCAGAGCCGCAGGCCACATCTAAAATTCTGGCCGAATCAGGGCTTTTCAGGCGACATTTTTTAAGAATCCAGAGATAATGCTCAGGACTTTCTTTTAAATCAGAAAATTCAAATATTTTTTCATACTCTTCTTTCTGCTTTTTGTAATTTAATTCACGGGCCACTGTGGCTTTAGTATAGAGAATTAATATTTTAAGAATCAAGATACCCTTCGGATCAAGAGAGTTTCGCTTTTTTATTTCTGTTTGAAATTAAAGATCGGCCTGGATAATAATTCGCAATCAAATCATTCCCTTACCTGCCTGGGACGGCGATATGGGCTGCCGGGTCATTGGTATTATTGTTGGCGGTGGCGCCAAAGACCATCACCCGGCCTGCCCCTGAAACCGGTCTTACCTCTACCCATGTATTATCATAGGAGTAGGTGGGATAGGGCACTCCCGCGGCGGTGAATAGATTGAAGGATTGAAAATCTTTGGCCACAAATGTCTTTGTTATGGTATTACCTATCTGGATTCCATTACTTCCATATATTCTGAATTCTACTGTGACGGAATCTGTTGAGGGATTGAAACATCCGATGAATGTCCTGTAGGTAGCGTTGCTCACCGTATTCTGCACCATCATTGGATTGAACAGATCCGCTGTATTGGAGCTATCGTCATTTAAACCGGGAAACGTTTTGGAGTAATTGCCATTCAATGTTCTGGCCACCACGTGGATTCTATGGGCAGTGTCCTGGGTAACAAATTCGACTGTCCCTACCTTACCATAATAGCTGAAGGAGGAATCAAGGCTCTGCAAGGTGGAAAGCAGATTCGTGTACTTGGCACTCGTTCCTGCCCCCCCTGAGTTTGTCCAGAGAGTTAGCGGCCCTCTCCTCTGGCCTCCTCCGTAGTTGAAATAAACCTGAACCCTTGAGCCGCCTGTCATATCCGTTATCTGAACCTCGGTTACCCACTCGCCTCCTCCTGTAGCTGATGCCCAGATGACCTCAGGCAGAACCTTATAGCTTGCAGGACAATTTACAAAATCCTGACCTGGGACGGCGATATGGGCTGCCGGGTCATTGGTATTATTGTTGGCGGTGGCGCCAAAGACCATCACCCGGCCTGCTCCTGAAACCGGTCTTACCTCTACCCATGTATTATCATAGGAGTAGGTGGGATAGGGCACTCCGGCAGCGGTGAACAGATTGAAGGATTGAAAATCTTTGGCCACAAATGTCTTCGTTATGGTATTACCTATCTGGATTCCATTACTTCCATATATTCTGAATTCTACTGTGACGGAATCTGTTGAGGGATTGAAACATCCGATGAATGTCCTGTAGGTAGCGTTGCTCACCGTATTCTGCACCATCATTGGATTGAACAGATCCGCTGTATTGGAGCTATCGTCATTTAAACCGGGAAACGTTTTGGAGTAATTGCCATTCAATGTTCTGGCCACCACGTGGATTCTATGGGCAGTGTCCTGGGTAACAAATTCGACTGTCCCTACCTTACCATAATAGCTGAAGGAGGAATCAAGGCTCTGCAAGGTGGAAAGCAGATTCGTGTACTTGGCACTCGTTCCTGCCCCCCCTGAGTTTGTCCAGAGAGTTAGCGGCCCTCTCCTCTGGCCTCCTCCGTAGTTGAAATAAACCTGAACCCTTGAGCCGCCTGTCATATCCGTTATCTGAACCTCGGTTACCCACTCGCCTCCTCCTGTAGCTGATGCCCAGATGACCTCAGGCAGAACCTTATAGTTGGTGCTGCCTCCAGAGATTATGGTTACCTGCAGCGAAGGTGACCAGCCAGATTCAACCTCGGGATGGAGGGAGCACCTTGCCTTTGCCCTGACATTATATATACCTGCCAATGACCAGCTGTGGGAGGAAGAGGTGGTGCCTACAGGCAGCCAGCCTGAATTGCTGCCATCTCCCCAATCAAAGAAATACTGGACAGGATGCCCCAGGTTAGAGGAAGAACCTCCTGTCGTATAGGTATAAGATATATTGACGACTCCATTAGTTGAGCCAGTAGGTAATGAGGGTTGGGTGACAGCTTCAGTCATAGCCTGGGTCGTAAAATGCCATATAGGAGAAGAAGAATCGCCACAATTGTTCTTTGCAACAACTCTCCAGTAATAAGTTGTATTCAAGTTAAGAGTTGGAAGCTGAATGGAACTCACAAAAGAATTCCCATAATAAGGAGGAGGAGACGTTATTCCGAAATATATGTCATAAGAGATCGCCCCAAAGGAATCATACCAATCAAGATCAGCATCAATAGAAACATTAATTGCTCCATCAGGTGGATCTGGATTTGAAGGGGGTTCAATAAGACAAGGGCTCAAAATACTTATGAAAACATTTCCACTATCATAAATTATATCATAGGCACCAGGAGTTGTCGGAAAATTTGATGACCCTGTGTATCCTGCAACACAAACATTACCTGAGCTTGTAAGAGCTATTGAAAGACCAGCCTCATCATTACTTCCGCCTAAATAAGTTGATAAAAGAGGATTCGTAAGACTGATGTTGAGAACGGAGATAAATGCGTCATCGCGACCATTAAAAGTTCTATCATAGGCTGCTGAAGTTGTGGGAAAATCTGATGAGTTTGTTTTTCCAGTAATATAAACATTGCCTGAACTATCAAGAGCGACTGAATTACCATAATCATCGGAACTTCCACCTAAGTAGGTGGAAGAAAGAAGGGAGGAAAAGGAATTGTTAAATTTGGAGATAAATATATCTTCCAAGCCATTATAAGACGGATCAAAAGCTCCCGAAGTTGTGGGGAAATTTGATGACTGTGTCTTCCCCGTAACGTAAACATTTCTTGAGCTGTCAAGAGCAATTGAGTAGGCAATGTCATCGGAACTTCCACCTAAGTAGGTGGATGCGATAGGGGTTGTAAGAGAGTTATTAAAGATTGAAATAAATGCATCATAGCCACCATTATAAGATGTATCGTAGGCTGCTGAAGTTGTAAGAAAATCTGGTGAACTTGTGTATCCAGCGATATAAACATTCCCTGAGCTGTCAACAGCTATTGACCTACCATAATCATTTGAATTTGTACCTAAGTAGGTGGAAGAAAGAAGGGAGGAAAGGGAATTGTTAAATTTGGAGATAAATATATCTTCCAAGCCATTATAAGACGGATCAAAAGCTCCCGAAGTTGTGGGGAAATTTGATGACTGTGTCTTCCCCGTAACGTAAACATTTCTTGAGCTATCAAGAGCTATTGAAAAGCCCCAGTCCATTTGGTTTCCTCCTAAGTATGTTGATGAGAGAAGGGTAGTAAGAGAGCTGTTTAATTTTGAAATAAATGCATCGCCACCACCGCTAGGTGATATGCTGTAAGCTCCGTCGGTTGTAGGAAAATTGGTGCTTCCTGCAAGTCCTGTAACATAAACATTACCTGAGCTGTCGAGAATGATTGAATCGCCCCAGTCATCTCCATTACCTCCTAAGAATGTTGATGAGAGAAGGGTGGTTAGAGAGCTGTTTAGTTTTGAAATAAATACATCAGTCCAGCCACCATTGAAAGATGGATCATAGGCAAACGAGGTTGTAGGAAAGTCCGGTGCGGATGTAGTTCCTGTAACATAAACATTACCTGAGCTGTCAAGAGCAATTGAGACGTTACCTATAGACGTTTTTCCCAGGAAGGTTGAGGCGATTAAAACTGAAGGGTCTATTATCAGGGGGTAATCCTTCCTGTATTCCCCCAACTCAAATCCATAGCTATTCTCTGTTTCCCTTCTATAGCCTGCCTCTACCTCTTCCCTCCTTCCTTCTACCTCCTGATAGGCTATGGGCTTTTCCATGGCTATTGCCCCATAGCCGCTCTCAATAACAAGCTCCCCTCTCTCGTTTATCTCAACTCCTTTCGCCCCCTCTAAATCTATCTTTATCTCCCCAGGGTCTGCCCCAGCCTCAATATAAAAAACCTTCTCCACATTCCTCCCCCTCGCCCTCAACCTCACCTCTACCCCCCTGTATATCTGGCCAAGGGAAACCTCCTGGTAGGTCTTCAGCCCGCTTCTCCATTTTGAAGGGTCGTTCCCTTTAAAATAGGAAACCCTGGTGAGGCTCTCTTCCCTTCCTTCAGGCCTCAGCTTTAAAGCTTGCCCCTCCTTATCTAAAAACCTTTCCCGGAAGGAGAAAACCTTCACCCTTTCAGCCTTCTTTATCTTTTCCTGCCCCGCCTCCATCCCTTTTCCCTCCCTCTGCACAAAAGAATAAACAAGGGCTTCCCCAGTAATGAAGATTGAACCTGAGGGAAGGGAGGCTTTAAATTTTACCTCTTCTTCCAGCTGACCTTCATTGGGAATAAAGGGTATGGCCAGAGAGGCTAATTTCAGATTCACCTGCGCTTTAATAAGCTCTTCTTTTTTCTGATTCTCAGTGAACTCTGCCTGTTTATTCCCTGAAATCTGTCCCGTCTCTTTCCAGCTTCTCTTCACGCAAAGGCTAAGTAAAAGCAGAAATCCAGGGATCAGAAAAACAAACATCCCTTTCTTACCCCATAAATTCCTCATTTTTTTATGCATCTCTAACCCCCAGAAAGAAAAGATTATGGCTGGCGCTCAGGCGAAAAGTGCCGGCCTTTATAAATGTTTTTCTCTTCGGCCAATTTATTGGAAATGGAAATGCCCCTGAGGGGCGATGCCGGAAAAAAATAAGAGAAAAAAGATTTTCTTTGATGGCGACATCTTTTTGCTTTTCCAGGAATAATTCCCTTTACTAAAAATTATAGCTTGAGTGATGCCGGGGAGTTGGTCTTTTGCCTATCCTACCTTTCCCTCCTGCATCTGGCCAAAAAATTACTATAAATTGAGAAGTGTTGTCAAGAGCAGGGAAGTTTTTCCTTAAAGATATGGCTATTTACTTGGCCCTAAAGGCTGTTTTTTGTTCAAATTAGAGAAACATAAAATTCAAAGAAATATAAAATGCAAGAGGGAAGTTAAATGCATCTGAAAAGAAAATGGAACTGCTGTCTTCGGGAATTCCCCATATCTGGCATTAAATTCGGAGGACCATAATCTGGGTTTTGCTGAACCAATAATTATTCTGGAAACAGAGCTTCCTTTAATTTTTCTTCTGGCGGTAAGCATATTGGCTTTTTTTCACGGGCCGATTCATAAAGAGTTTCCACAATAAAGTTGGCCATGAAACCATCCCAGCCTGAACCCCTGGTTTCTTTTTTCCCCTTGACCGCAGCAACGAAATCCTGCCACTCGGCGATTAAAGCCTTATCCGGATCAGGAAAAGAAAATCTTTTTTCTTCAGGAACATTCCCTTTTTTAAGACCAAGGATAAGAGTTTCAGGGCCGTAACTGCCTCCAAGGCCATCAATCAGCAGATATCCTTTTTCGCCAAAAATTTCAAAGATGAATTTATTTTTCCATTGGGTCCAGCTGGCCTGCATCATCAGAATCTGGCCAGCAAAGGTACGCAAAAAAGCAAAAGCATTATCTTCAACTTCCATTTTCCAGTAAAGGGTTGGGGTCAGACCAAAGACCTCCTCCACCGGGCCAAAAAAGAAGCGAAAAAGATCGATGAGGTGAACTCCCTGATCCAGAAGTTCGCCACCGCCAGCCAGACGCCGGGAAGCCCGCCATTCCTGTTCATAACCGGGTCGGCCACCATGGCCATAAATTGCCCGGCCATAAAGAAGGCGGCCAATTTCTCCTGCCTGCACCCTTTTCCAGGCTTCCTCGATCGCCGGATGGAAACGAAGCGTAAAACCAACCTTGAGGACAATACCTTTTCGTTGGGCTGCCCGATAGATGATAGCTGCTTCTCTGGAATTGAGGCCAAGGGGTTTTTCACAAAAAAGATGAATTGCCTTTTCGCAGGCCCTGAGAGCAATCGGCGCAGAAAAAACGTTAGGGGTAGAAATGACAAGGGCTTCCATCTCATCCCGGGCGAGCATCTGCTCCCAATCAGTATAGAAGCGAACACTGAATTGGGCGGCTATTTTTTCTGCCACCTCCCTTTTAACATCACAAACAGCCACCAGCTGACATTCGGGGCCAGAGGTGACAATGGAGCCGATTCTTTTCTGGCCCATTAATCCTAAACCGATAACACCCACTTTAATCATTTTTCTCGAATTCCCGGCCGTCAATTCGCCTTAAAACAAAGAAATCAGCCTCCTCCTTCATTCTCCTAAGCGTTTCCGGATTTTGCCACTCGTCCCAGCGAGCTGAAATTAACTTGCCACTGATTTCATCAGCTTCCTCTGAAGCTAAAAAAACGGCGAGACGAGCGGCCAGTTCAGGTGGGTCGAAAGCATTTTCGGGCCGATTCAAAAGGTCCCAGTACTCCTGCCCGGCCGATTCTGGTCCTGCACTGATTATTTCTTCAATCATTCGTGTTTTAACAATCCCCGGAGCAATGGCATTAACTTGAATATTAAATTCCTTTAATTCTAAAGCTAAAATTTCGGTTAACCTGATCACAGCGGTTTTAGCGGTGGCATAGGCAGAAAAGTTCTTTCTTCCCCTGGTGGCGCCACCGCCTGAAAAATTTATAATCTTGCCGCGTTTTCTGGCGATAAAATGAGGCAAAAGGTAATAAATGGGGTAAATTGTTCCCCAGAGATTAATTTCGAGACAAGCTCGCCAGCTCTTCAGATCATTCTGGAAAAAAGGACCGATGGGTCCAGTCACCGCCGCCGCATTAACCAGAATGTCGATTCTCCCGAGTTTTTTCAGAGATTCCTGAACCAAAAAGCTAACCTCATCCTCACGGGAAACATCTCCGCTTAGAGCCAGGCAGGGGCCAAGCTGGCTCAATTCCCTGGCCGTCTCTTCAAGCTCGGCCCTGTGGCGGGAAATAATGACAATTCGCGCTCCTTCTTCCAGAAAAGCCCGCGCCACGGCACGACCAATCCCCCGGCTTCCGCCAGTAATTAAAGCTCCTTTATCAGCAAGTTTTAGTTTGCCGGTAGTTTCCATCATCAGACTCTTTTTTCGAAAAACTTTTCCTGATTTCCTTCCAGCATTAAATTAGCTGATTGTACCGACCATATTGATTTAATCATCACAGGATGCTTTTTTAAATGATAGCCCTGGTTTTTTTAACAATTTTTTTAACAATTTATTAATTTTTAATATCATTATTGTTACAGACTAAATTACAATACCAGCTTCTCATTTAATTTTATTTTCTTTCTGTTTTTAACCGCCTTTCATCTCAATTGCGTTTATCTCAAACCATTAAATAAATTAACCAGAATTTTAGTTCCTTCCCAGTCAAAATGGTAGCGCATCTCTCTTAATCCGAGCTGGCTCATGGCCTGACGCAGTTTTGCATGCTTTTCTTCGATGTAAAAAAGAAAGAAACCACCGCCGCCGGCACCAATTATTTTGCCACCAAGAGCACCATTCTTTTTAGCCTCTTCATAAATATGATCAAAGTAAGGACTGGAAATTTCAGGATGGAGCCTTTTTTTGTAATTCCAGTGACGGTCGAAAATAAGGCCGAGCTCAGTCAGATTTCCTGTTTTGATGGCTTCAAAGGCCTGATAGCCCAGTTCCTTAATATAATGAAGATTATCCAGGACATCTTTCTTTTCCTGCTCAATATGGCTCGATTGACTCTTCAGGATATTCTCGGCCGGCCGCGTAATGCCGGTAAAAAAGAGAAGGAGGTTACGATTGAGTTCATCCATCGTCGCATTATCGATGGGCACCATATGAATTGTAACTTTACCTTCCCTATCAATGGTCATCGCCCGGATGCCTCCAAAGACAGCCATATACTGGTCCTGCTTGCCTATTGGCTTTCCCAGCCGGTTGATTTCCAGTTCGCAGGCTTCCTCAGCCAGCTCGTGCAAGCTGACATAATTTCTTTTTAGAGAATGAAGGGCATGAAGCAGACCCACAGCGTAACAGCTGGAGGAGCCAAGGCCCGTCCCTGCCGGAACATCGGCCATGGAGACAATTTCAATGGAATCTTCAATGTCCATCATCCTTAAAGCTTCGCGGGCAATGTCATGCTTGAGCTCATCCCGGTGACTGACAGTTTCCGAAAGGGAATATTTGACGCGCACCAGGTTATCGACAATAGGCCGGTTGACACTTATATACATGTATTTGTTTATGGCTGCAGCCAGAATGAAGCCGCCATAACGGGAATAGTAGGCTGGCAGGTCAGTTCCGCCGCCTCCCAGCGGAATCCTGAAAGGCGTTCTGGTTATAATCATTTTTGCCTCAATAAATTTAAAATAGGCTTTTTAAAAACTCCTGAATCGAGCTATAAATGACCTCTTTTTATTTCTGATTTTATATATTCTATTTCCTTCATCAATCCTGTTCGCAGGTCAATTTTAGGTTCCCAGCCCAGGGACCTGGCCCGACTGATATCAGCCAGAGTCGCTTCAGCCTCCCCGGGAAGATCTGGCTGAAAAACAGGCTCAATTCTGATACCCAGAAGGTCAACAATCATTTCGTAAATTTCCAGAACCGAGTAATTTTTCCCTGAGCCCAGATTGAAGCTTTGATTGTCCGTTCGAGCATCATAAAGGCAAAGCCAGTGAAAATCGTTGACATCATCCACATAGATAAAATCGCGGCGCTTCTGGCCTGAGCCGTAAATGATTGGTGGCTGGCCCTTGAGAAGACGAATGATGAAGGCACTCATTACCGGCGGAATGGTGCGCCGATAGTCCTGACCAGGACCGTAAACACAAAAATAGCGCAGGCCGGTAAAATTAAGGCCATAAAAACGATGATAGGACTGAGCAAAAAGCCGGGAGGAATACTTGCTGACAGCATAAAAGCTTAAAGGTTCAATTATATCTTCAGCTGAAGGCAGGGAAGAAACGCCTTCATAAAGGGCCGCTGATTCGGCATAAACAATTTTTCTTACCTTATGGAGACGGCAGGCCTCAAAAACATTAACTGTTCCCCGCACATTGATGTCGGCCGTTTCTACTGGATTCTGGAGGCAATCGAAAAGACAATTTTTAGCCGCCAGATGGAAGACAGTATCGACGCCAGCAAAGAGAGGGAAAATTTCTGGCGAGCGAATATCGAGTTCGTGAAAGTCAATTCCTGGAGGAATATTTTCGCGCCGGCCAGAGCTCAAATTGTCGATTCCGATGATTTCCAATTTTTCCAGCGCCTCGGGCGATGAGGCACGATCAAGAAAATAACGGGCGAGGTTGCTTCCGATGAAGCCCGCCACACCTGTAATGAGAATTTTGCGCTTCATCTTTAAATCCCTGTTCCTTTAAGCACCGCGCCGATTGTTTTCCAGAGAATCTTTAAATCGAGCCAGAGGGACCAGTTGTCAATATAGTAAAGATCAAGCTTAACCCATTCATTAAAATCACTGATAGCATTTCTTCCCGAAACCTGCCATAATCCAGTAATTCCAGGCTTAACACTTAGACGTCGGCGCTGCCAGGGTTCATAGTGGATAAGTTCATGGGGACCAGCTGGTCTTGGCCCGACCAGACTCATTTCTCCTTTGATAACAGTCCAGAGCTGAGGCAGCTCATCAAGACTGTATTTGCGCAGGAAGCGACCGACTTTGGTCACCCGGGGGTCATCAATGGCCTTAAAAACAGGGCCCTTCATGATATTCTTTTCATGAAGAAGGGGTTTCAAATTATCGGCCTCAGGAATCATGGTGCGGAATTTCCAGCTACGAAAGGGTTTCTTGTGCTGACCGACCACCCGCCATTCATAAAAAACAGGTCCGGGTGAGGTGAGCTTGATCAGAAGAGCAATAATCAGAAAAAGAGGCCAGAGAAGAGAAAGGAGAATCAAGGCTATCGTCAAATCCATTATTCTTTTCAGCCAGAGGGCTCCTCTTTTTTCCCGGCTCATGGGAAAATAGAGAGAAAAACGCCCCTTTCCTTTTTCCGTGGCCTTTATTTTTTTGATAACGCCGCGGGGCGAGGTCCATTCTAAACGGAGCGGTATTCCTTCCCTTTCGGCTAGCTCGATGATCTGAGGCAGGGAAGAGAAATTATCCTCATCAGGCAGAACAAGGATTTCTTCCACCGGGTGTTTTCCCAGCACTGAATCAAGGTCAGCCAGGTTTCCCCTGATTTTAAAAAATGATTCCATTCCCTGAAAATCCGGATTCTTGGCTACTTCGGTTAAAGGCAAAGAAAGAATTTTCTTTTTATCAGCCTCAAAATCCTTCCTTTTTTCGGTAGCTTCCTCGCCTGTTTCCAGATTAATCCAGCCAAGAAAATTGTAGGAGGCTAATTTATTTGAAGGTAATGCTGCTAAAAATTCATGAGCTCTGGTCGACGAAGCGATCAGCAGCAGGTTTTTCACTTTAATTCGCAATTTACCTCATGCCTTATTTTTTAATAAAAATTTTAATAGAAGGAAAAGAAAGAGGCAATTTATCTTCAGATAACGATTTATTTTGGCCGGATCCTGAAAGGTGCGATAAAGCCATTCCAGGCCATATTTGCTCCACGCCGGCGCTTCTTTTTCGACACCGGCCAGAACCTTAAAGCTACCACCCACACCCATTATCACTCTGACTTTTAATTCAGACTGATAGCGGGCCATCCATTTTTCCTGGCGGGGTGAGCCCAGACCAACAAAAAGAAGCAGGGCACCGCTGCGGTTGATCTGCTCAACGATGGCTTTCTCCTCTTTCTCTGAAAAATAGCCATGATGATAGCCCGCTATTTTCAGCCCAGGATAAGCTGGGGGCAAACGTTGGGCCATTTTTTCCACCACTTCCTGTTTAGCCCCCAGGAAAAAAACAGGCCAGCCCTCCCGGGCGGCTAATTGCAGGGAGGTCTTCATCCGGGGTAATCCGCCCATATTCCACTTTTTGAGTCGCTGGCCGCGAAGAAAAAAGGCCAGGTTGAGGGCATTTTCAGGCAGAATGAGGTCTGAATTAAATATGAAAGAAGCCAGTTGCCTATCCTTTCTCATTAGATATATTTTATTAGCATTGAGCACAGTAATTGCGTGAGCCTTCTCTCTTCCCACAAAGAGCCTTAATTGCTCTTCAAATTCCCTTTCATCGAGATTATCAAAGGGAAAGTCAAGAAATTTGAGACGCCACGACCTGCTCTCCTGTCCTATCATTTTCCACAAGACTTTCTTATTTTAACGAGCTTTCTTTTCTTAATCAAAGAGAAGATTCTGATGAGAGAACAGCTTATCAGGTGACAGGAAGAAATCAGCTTGAAATTCTTTGATTCAGCAGAATATCAAGGATGCGACGGGCTGTCTGACCATCCCATAACTCGGGAGGAGAAAAGGTTTCGCTCTTGAAGCCATCAATTATTCTTCGGGCGGCTTCTATTATCCTTTCCGCCCTGGTTCCGACCAGGCAATTTGTTCCTTCTCTGACGGTAATTAATCTTTCTGTATTTTCTCTTACCGTCAGGCAGGGAATCTGGAGAAAGGTTGTTTCTTCCTGAATACCGCCCGAATCTGTCAGAACAAAGCGGGCTCCGGCCATCAGGCTCAAAAATTCTAAATAACTCAAGGGTGGCGTCATGATAAAGGTGGAGGGGAAAATTTTCCTACCAAAATTGGCGCGTTCCATCATCTTCCTTGTCCGGGGATGAACGGGAAAGACAAGGGGTAGAGAGCGAGCAATTTCGGCACAGGCGAGCAGTATTTGCCGCAGTTGATTGAGATCATCCACATTGGAAGGCCGATGAAGGGTCAGAACAGCGTAGCCTTTCTCCTTCAGTCCGAGCTTTTCGTAAAATTTCATGGCCTCGGCTTTAGGACGGCAATGAATTAAGGTATCAATAATTACGTTGCCCACAAAATAAATTTTTTCGCTGGCAATCCCTTCAACTATGAGGTTTTCGTTGGCCTCGCGGCTGGGGGTAAAGAGGTAGTCAGAGAGGTGGTCAATGACAATGCGGTTTAATTCTTCAGGCATCCGGCGATCAAAACTTCTTAGACCGGCTTCCACATGGGCCAGTTTTATGCCCATTTTGGCTGCAGTCAGGGCTGCGGCCAGGGTCGAATTGACGTCACCAACGACCACCACCACATCCGGTTTGATTTTTTTCAGGGATCTTTCCAGGCGAACCATAATTCGGGCTGTCTGGACAGCATGGGAGCCACTCCCTACCCCTAAATTGAGATGGGGGCTTTCAATTTCCAGGTCGTCGAGGAAAAAATCAGACATGGCCGGGTCAAAGTGCTGGCCTGTGTGAATGAAAAAATATTCATGCTCAAAGTCAGCGCTCTTTTTCTGGCGGCGTTTAAATTCCCAGATGAGCGGGGCAATTTTAATAAAATTTGGTCTGGCACCGGCAATGAGAACTAATTTCATTTTGTCTCCCTCTTCGAGTTTTGAGGCTCGTTCAGAGCGGCCAGAAAAGTCTGGAGAGCCAGAAAAGCCCAGGCCTGAACCCATCTTAAATAGGGAATTTTAATTGAATAAAGGGCGCGGCGTTGATAGGCGAAATAGCCTTCCTGCAGCCAGAAATGTCTTAAAAAAGATTCCACGATTTTGTTTCTGATGCCTTTTTCTTCCTTTAATCCTGGAAGGCGGGAAAAACAAATTATGGCCTCAGCTGCCGCATGAGCGTCAAGGGGATAAATTTTCTTATCGCCAAATTTTATGCGACCATCAGGAAGAATAAAAGCATAACGATAAAAATTAATCCCTCTTTCATAGTAATTCTGAATTTCTTCCCAGCCTAAATGGGAGGCTATTTCAGCCAGAGCCTCAAGGCAATAGCCTTGATGAAAGCTGTCCACCCAGCGCTGGTTGGCAGCTTCGCCGTAATACCAGAAGCCATCAGGCTGCTGTCTTTTTAATGAATAGAGCAGAGCCTGCCGGGCCTTCTCTTTTAGGTCAGATTCTTTTTTGAATTGGCTCATTCGAGCTAACAGGGCAGCCCCGAGCAGATTGGCATTATGTATGCAGGTTTGGTCAATTGGAGTATAGGAGAAGCAAAAGGAATTTTTATCGAAGGTCCGATGGAGCTTTTTCAGAAGAAGCTGGCAGGCCAAATAGGCTTTTTCGAGCCAGAATTCTTTTCCCGTTGTTTCATAAAGGTCGAGCAGGGCCTGGCCAGCAAAGGAGGTGACAACTATATTGGGCAGCCTGGCTGGCGCAAAAAAACTGCGATTGGCCCAGGGGAAGGGATAGCCCCAGCCGCAATTATCATTTATCGAGGAACTGCTCGCCAGAAGCCATTGACCCAAAGCTTCTGCCGTTTCCAGATCTTTCGTAGCCAGCGTCAGCTTATATTTAATTAAAAAGCCGCGAAGAAAAAGAGCCAGCGCCTTAGGATTGACCTGAGGGGATATTCCAAGAAGCGGTCTGAGATTAAAGGGTAGATTTTTAATTAATTGAAGCCAGAAGATAGCCAGGAATTTCTTTTTCAGGCTCAGACGAAAAAGAAGAGGACTGAGAAGACCATCATGGGGGTCATAGCCTTTGAACTGGACCTTTTGCAAATAATTTTCCAGTTGAGCTGTGATAGCCTCCACTTTTTGCCTCAGTTCTATTTCGCTTTGTTCGCCTGGCCTGACTTCCCTCATTTCATTTTCTTTCTTTCTTTCTTTCTTTCTTTCTTTCTTCCTTCCTTCCTTCCTTCCTTCCTTCCTTGTTTCCTCTTTCTCTTTTTTCCTCTTTTTCTTTCTTTTTTCTTTTTTCCTTTTTCCTTTTTTTATTTTCCTTTTCCTTTTCCTTTTCCTTTTCCTCTTCCTCTTCCTCTTCCTCTTCCTCTTCCTCTCCCTCTCCCTCTCCCTCTTTGTCTTTGTTTTTATCTTTTTTCTTTGTCTCCCTCTTTCTAACTTTCAAGCTTTTTTCTTCGGCCAAGAAGACCATAACCTCTCTAACCAGTTCCTCTTTCCTCTGATCGTGCGGTTGTGCCTCCTTTCTTAATTTTGTATTTTAATAACTCTAATTTTCTGGCTGAATAAAGCCATATTAATTTCCTTGCCAGTTTGTCCTCTTAGATTCCCTGATCGATTTTTCCATCGCAAGCTATTCAAATTCAGGTTTATTCTTCCAGTTTCATTTGCTCCATACTTATCCATCTTTTTTCCTTTAATGATTTGATGGCGGCCAGGGTAGCCCAGGTTGTCTTGGAAAGAGAAGAATAGGGAATGGGGCTCGGTTCTCCTCGCAACCAGGTCTGCAGGACGGTGCGGATTTGTTCCCGGTGGCCTTTTTCACCGGAGAGGCGAAACCTTCTGGTTTTTCCCTGAAAACTGAGGCGGAGATGCCTGAAATCATCGAGGCAGGCGAAGCGACCTCCACCGAAGACTTCAAGTCTTTCCTTGGGTGAAGCTGGATCGCCGATTTCAAAATAAATCAAAGAGGCCATGGAGCCATCTTCAAGTTCCAGCAAACAGAGGAGATTATCCTTAGTTTGATATTCGGAGGACAGATGACGAACCGGGGAAGCAAAGACAGATGAAATTTCGCTGCCTGTAATGAACTTAATGGTATCAATGAAATGGCCTGCTTCACCGATGAATCTGCCTCCCTGGTCCGGGTCATGAAGCCAGTGACCGGGCGGAAGGGGGCCGGCATTAACCCGATAATGGATAATGAGGGGCCGGACAGAAGAAAAAAATTCCTGAATTTTCCTCACAGCCACGGAGAAGCGACGATTAAAACCAACCATGAGATAGGCATCCAGATTTCTGGACATAAAGGTATCCATGGCTTCAATTTCTTCCTTTTTTATAGCCAGCGGCTTTTCCACATAAACCTTCTTGCCTTTTTCGAGGGCAGCCAGAGCTAAAGCCGCATGGGAGTCGTGGCGGGTCGCAATGAAAACTGCCTCAATAGCTTCATCCTCCAGGATAGCCTTAGCTTCAGCAGCGGCATAGGCGAAGCCATATTTTTTGGCCATCGCGCTGGCCAGAGGAGCACTGGCATCAACCAGAGTGTGCAGGCGAAAGTCTTTCTGTTTCTTCAGATAGGGGAGAAGATGGGTCTGGGCAAAATGACCAGCTCCTATTATTCCAATAGATTTTATAGATTTAGTAGAAAATGAGGATTCCCTGGCTGGAATCTCTATTTTTGCTTCCGGCCGAGTTTTATCCCCGGGATAATCAATGATAATGGCCAGCGGCCTTCCTTTTTCTTTTGTGGCTTCCCTTTCCCGGCCCAGTAAATAATCATAAGCCCTGACGGCTTCATTAATGGGCAGGCGATGGGTAATCAGTTCCTTTACTTTGACCTTTCCCTGAGCGACGAGTTCAAGGAAAGCAGCCATGTTTCGGTTTTCCGTCCAGCGCACATAACCTACAGGATAATCAATCCCTTTTTCCTCATAGAGCCAATCATAACGACCCGGACCATAAGAACGGGAGAAACGTACCTCGAGCTCCTTTTCATAGAAAGGCTGACGGGGAAGATCCGCTCTAACCTGGCCGAGAATAACCATTCTGGCCCGATCCCGGCTTATGGCGGCAGCCAGTTCCACGGGCTCATTGGATGAAGTTGAGGCAGTGATAAGGGAGGCGTCCACCCCGAAACCTTGGGTAAAGGTCATGACTTTCCTCATAGCTTCTTCGATTACAGGCAAACTGACTTCATCGGCCCCAAGTTCACGAGCTTTCTTCAGGGCTTCATCGGAAATATCAAAACCAATAACCTTAGTTCCCGCTGCCTTTAAAATCTGAAGTGCCAGGAGCCCGATTAGACCCAGACCGATGATGGCCACATTTTCGCCCACTTTGACCTCAGCCTGCCTGATTCCATGAAGGGCAATAGCGCCAAGCGTAGCGAAAGCAGCTTCCTCAAAGGAAACTCCTTTAGGAATGGGGCAGGCAAGGTTGCGGGGAATAGCCACAATTTCCGCATGGGAGGCATAATCCTGGCCGGCGCAGGCCACCCGATCGCCTGACTGAAAATCCTCAGTGGAGCTGGCAATAACGATACCGGCCGAACTATAGCCTAAAGCTTTGGGTACGGAAAGACGGGCCTGAATTTTTTCAAGCGTGGCTCGCCAGCCCTCCTTCTTGATGCTATTTATCACCTGTTTAAATAGTTCTGGCCGCTGCTGGATTTTACTCAGCCAGGAAGCCTGAGCAAACTCTACCGTGGCCCTTTCTGTGCCTGGACTGATAAGTGAACAGATATTGCGGACTAGGATGCCATTTTTAGGCAAAGGAGGCGGGGGGACCTCCTCCACCGAAATCCGGCCTGATTTTAAATCCTGAATTATCTGAAGCATGGCTTATATCCTTTTATCCATAAATGCCAGCCAAAGCGGGCTGCCAGCCATTTCTTTACTCTGCCTGGGAGAAGATAGCGCAGAAAGAGCAGATGTCTTTCATTTAAATGATGGACAGTCAGGCTAACTCCTTCGAAGGCAGCAAAGAGGCGTCGACTTTCCCTACGAGAGAAGACACGGGAATAGACGTTATCAGGACCATCGGTCGAGCGGGAAAGCCAGTTGGACATTTTGAGATAGGCCCAGCCCTGCTGGCGGAAATTTAACCAGTGCTTTTTGATTCTTTCTTCTTTTTCGCCTGTCAGCTTGCTGATGAGGGGGATGAGGCCAGGAATCCAGAGGAAAAAAAGGCCAAGACGCCGCAGCAGGCGAATGGAAAGATGATAATTCAAAGAGTGGCGATGATAAAGCATGACCACTACCTGCCCACCAGGTTTAAGAACCCGATAAATTTCAGCAATAATTTTTTCAATCTCAGGTGAATGATGAAGAACGCCATGGGAAAAGACAATATCAAAGGAGTTATCAGGGAAAGAAAGCCTTTCGGCTCTCATGACCTTTAAATCTTCATAAGGTAAAGAAAAGAGGCGACAGCGCTCCTTCATCCTTTCAATACTCTGCGGACTTAAATCGATGCCTGTATATATCGCTCCCAACTCAATCATTTTCTGGGCCTCGGCTCCATGACCGACGCCAATTTCAAGCACCCTCTTTCCTTTAAAATCAATCTGCCCGAGTTCTTCCAGAATGTGAGGTTCCTGTTTGAATTTAAACCTGTCGTAAGCCTCGAAAAATTGCCGGCCGGTCAAGGGAGGTAAAAAGTCAGAGGCCAGAGGATGCTCATCCCAGAAACGCGCGATAGCTTCGTTTAAAGATTCTTCTTTCGTCTTCATGAAAAGAAGGTCCTGAACCAGATTTCCCAGGTCAGGAAGGTCCAGATTAAGAGGGAATAATCCTGACGTCCGGCCCGATCAGCTTCAATGATTTTTCTGACCTCATCAGGGCGAAGAAGTCCTCGTTTTTTAATTGCTTCTTCAGAAAGGAGATCATCCACCATTTCCCGCAGGGCGCCTCGAATCCAGGAGCGAAGGGGGGCACCAAAAGGTGCTTTTGGCCGAAAGATAATTTCAGGTGGAAGATATTTCCTGGCCACTTTTTTGAGGAGCCATTTCTGCTGGCGACCACGAATGCGGAAATGGGGAGGCAAAGTGAACATCAATTCAACCAGGCGGTGGTCAGCCAGAGGCGATCTGACTTCAACTCCGGCGGCCATGGCTGCTTTATCCGAGTAGGTAAAGTTATGGTCAGGAAGAAAAATTTTAGTATCCATCAGGCAAATTTTCGTTAATTCAGAGAGAGAAGAAATGGACGCATATTCTTTAATTAATTTTATGATTGGAACCTGGTCATAATCAAAGCTGGCGTTAAAAAAGCGAGCAAAAGCCTCCCGGCCCAGGGCCAGGTCAGAAACAAGATATTTCTCCACGTCATCAAGGAAAGCGAAAGAAAGGAATCTTTTGGCCCAGCGCAGGGACCTGAGGCCGCGTTTAGATGTGGCTACCGGGATCAGGTCAAGCAGCGAATTTACAGGCCGATGAAGACAGGAGGGTAAAAAGAAGCGGAGCTTGTGGGCCTGCCAGAGAGCCAGCTGACGCCTGTAACCACCGAAAATTTCATCCCCGCCCATTCCGGAAAGTAAAACCATTATTCCCTTTTCTCTGGCCTTCTGAGCCAGAAGATAGAGGTTAATTGCCGCAGGATCAGCTAAGGGCTCATCAAGATGCCAGACCAGACGCGGCAAGAGATTGACCACATCCGGCGACAGAGCGAGCTCATGATGATCGCAGGAGAAAAAATCAGCAACTTCGCGAGCATAGAAGCTGTCGTCCGGCATGGCTTCAAATTTTTGGTCCTGGGGCAAAAATTTTATGGTGAAGGAAGAAAGGGGACCAGAGACCTGTTTTTTCACCAGGGCTGCTATGAGCGAAGAATCAAGGCCTCCACTAAGAAGTAAACCCAGGGGTCTGTCGCTTACAAGCTGCAACTTCATCGCGTCATTTAGAAGCTCTTCCAGCCTTTCTTCAATTTCGGCTTCATTTTTCTCTTCTTCTTCAGGCTCAATGTCCCAGTATTTATGAAGCGAAATCTGCCCCTGCTGATAAACCAGATAATGACCAGCCGGAAGTTTCCTGATTTGTCGAAAGCCCGTATGGGGTGAAACCTGATATCGGGTCGGATTAAAAAGAACTTGCCAGTCGGGTTCAAGAGAGATGAGGCCAGAGGCCTGAATGGCTTTTATTTCTGATGCAAAAATCAGACCGTCATTATGTTGGCAATAATAAAAGGGTTTGAGCCCCAAGCGATCCCGGGCGGCGAAGAGTTTTCCTTGAGGCCGATCCACGATGGCCAGAGCAAAAATACCATTGAATTTTTCCAGACAGGCTTCACCCCAGGTTTGGTAAGCCTTAAGTAGAACTTCAGTATCGCTCTGGGTCTGGAAATGATGGCCTGAAGCACGCAGTTTTTCTCTTAATTCGCGGAAATTGAAAATTTCTCCATTAAAGACAACCCAGATACTTTTGGTTTCATCAGTCATCGGTTGCGCTGCCTGGGGCGAAGGATCAATAATGGCCAGGCGACGGTGTCCCAGGCCAGCCCTGAGTTCAGGAAACCAGACTAAGCCCTCACCGTCAGGACCGCGATGCTTCAGAGTGTCAACCATTCGGGCCAAATTGCCCTTTTCACCCAGGCCAAAGAGACCAGCCAGACCGCACATGACGTTCAATCTTCATTCTTAATGATAGTCAGTAAGGTTTCCATCATCTTAGCAATAAATCTTTCTTTTGTATAATTTTTTTCATACCTTAGCCTGGCCCTTAGCGCCAGCCTTTTTCTTAGAACAGCATCGGAGAGCAGGAGATTTATTTTGGCCGCTAAAAGCTGCGGGTTTCCGGGCGGGATGAGCAGGCCCTCGTTACCATCACTGATGGTTTCAGGAATGGCGCCAACGGATGTCGCAATAATGGCGCAGCCTGCAGCCATGGCCTCAATCAGGCTCAGGGGCTGACCCTCATCATAGCTGGGAAGAACAAAAATATCGGTGGCTTCAAGAAGTTTGATTTTTTCTTCGCCCCTGACCGGGCCGAGATATTCCACTCCAGGCAAGGCTGTGATGGAAGCCAGCTTCTTTTCAATGGAGACCTTGTGGTTCCCTTGCTTTTTTGGCGGCCAGATTTCCCCGGCTATTTTAAAGCAGACATCCGGGTATTGCGCTTTTACCAGCGGAATGGCCTCTAAAAAATCAAGGATTCCCTTGGCGATAAGAAGATTGCTGAGAAAAGTAACTACCGGAATCTTGGTCTCAGCCTGAGTTTCTTTTTTAAGGGAATCAATTTTTTCTTTCAGTGACTTAGGGGCGATTAAATCAAGCCCATTGGGGACGACAAAAATTTTTTTTATCCAGGGAGAAAAGATGGAGCTAAGGGCCTGGCTTAAAACAATAGCTGAATCCACCTTCCTCAGGGCTGACTGGATAAAAAGCTTGAACCACCAGCTTGCTTCTTCATAAAAATGACGAAAACGACTTCCATGGAGATGAATAACAATTTTTGGCCGCTGTGACCTCGGTGCGAACCAGCGGGCTAAATGAATATAGAGCCCATCCCGACAGAAAGCCAGCAAATTTTGAGAGACAGGTAAATAGATAAGCTGAGGTTTTTTCTCTCTGAGGATTTTTATCAGGCCAATGGCTCCTATAATGGCCAGAAAAATGTTGTGCCAGTCTATCCGGCCGATATTGGTCAGGTCACGGTGGTCAGAGATGTCCAGAAGAAAACAGCGAAATTTATTCTGGATTTCTGAATTCCAGAGATTCTGATTCATGAAAGTGGAGCCGTGGTCAGGTGGCGGGAAGGTGAGGATGAAAAGGATTGAGGGCAAGCTGGCCTGATTCATTTTGATAAAACCGATGCTTTCGTGGTATTAAAGGAGCTGAGGAAGCGGGCTAAACCGAATATTTTGGTTGACCAGAGCCAGGCCTGGGCGACTTCAAGGAGATAGATACGGGAGCTTATTTTAATTCCCTTCTTTTTCTGGGAAAGAAACCAGAGAGGAAAAAGGAGCCAGCGCCCGGGACTGAGGAGAAAAATCAAAAGAGGGTAGAGGCAAGCTTCACCCCTTCGGCCCATCTCGCTGAGCATAAGCTGATTAGCCTCGTATTTCAAACTAGTAATCCAGAAAGAAGGAGCCCGAGTCGAACTCGCTCCGGAGTGATGAACAATTTCGGTTTCAGCCAGATAATAAATTTTCCGACCGCTTTGTTTCACGCGCCAGCAAAATTCCATATCTTCAAAAAAAAGGGGGAGGCGTTCATCGAGACCTCCCAGCTCTTCATAAACTTGCCGGGAAAAGAGCATGAAAGTCCCGGAAATCATATCAACTTCCTGGCTGCTGGCATGATTCCAGAAGGTTAGATCAAGTGAAGAAAAAATTTTTAAAGAAGGGAAGGCCCGATCAAGACCCAGAGAATTACAGATAAGGGAAAAAAGGGTAGGAAAAGCCCGGCCTCCGTGAAGCTGAATCCGACCATCAGGTCTTTTTATTTTTACGCCCATAAGACCTATTTCGGGATGGTTTTCAAGGAAAGTAACACTTTTTTCCAGAGTGTCAAAGTTAAGCTCTGTATCTGGATTCAGGAGGAGAAGAAAGGTGCCGGAGGAAACTTTAAGCCCCTGATTGCAGGCCCGGGGAAAGCCAAGATTGCTTTGATTAGCAATTATCTTGACCTGGGGATAAGCCAGTTTAATGGTCTCTACGGTGCCATCGCTTGAGCCGTTATCCACAATGATTATTTCCAGAGGAAAAGAAAGGGAAGAAGAAAGTATGGACCTGAGACATTTCTGGAGATAGCTTAAGCAGTTCCAGCTGACAATAATGATGGAAAGCTTTGGTTTTAACATCGGTGAGGAGATAACCATGTCAAAATTTTACCTTTTTCTTTTTTTCTAGCATTAATGACCGTCTGCTTTCTTTTAAATCTTGTTTTTATTTATTCCTGGCTAGCTCAATAAAATTTCCAAAATTCTTGATTAATTTTAATTATATCTTACTTTCATTCCTGATAGCCATTACATCTAAATTTCTCTGGCGGCTCCCGCTCAGAGCACCAAAAAGGGACATAAGAACATAATTAGGCGCCTGGGTCAGGCAGGTTTCGGTGATGACAAAGAAAAAGTAGGCTACAAAGGCAGCCAGAAGAAAAGCATGCCCGAGATAAATGTCTGGTTCAGAGCGTAACTGGCCGAGGCGGCGAACTTCCCAAAAAACGGCTATAATAAAAGCCAGGTAAGCCAGCCCGGCCAGCAGACCTCCATCGGCCAGAATAATGGCATACTGATTCTCTATTCCTGACATTTTTTTGAAGGACGAACCTTCTTTCAGGGCTTCTTTCTGAATCAGGCCAGGTCCATTGCCGAATATTGGCTTTTGGGCAAAAACGTCAAGGAAGGTTCGGGTTAAGACCAGACGATGACGGATGTTGGCCGATTCCTGAATGCCTGGACGAATTTTAAAACTTTTTTGAAAGTAAAGGGGAATTTGAGGAAAGAAAAAGAAAATAAAAATAAGGCCAGTAAGTAAAGAAGCTAAGATGGGGACAAATATTCTTTTCTGAGGGCGGAAGGAAATGGCCAGAACCAGAAGAGACAGGAAAAAACAGATAATCACGGCTCTTGTGCCCGTAGCTAATAATAAGAACAAGTTTAATGGCACCAGGATAAGCAAGAGGAACTTATGTCGCGGCTTAAAATGAGAAAAGAAATAAATGGAAATCAGAAGTAAGAAGAGAAAATAGAGCCCCGCATAAACAGGATGGGAGAGAGTTGAGGAAATTCTGCCTCCTAAGCCAAAGCGGTCGGTGGCGAAAAGCTCTTCCCAGGGTGTCGAGCTGGGTATGGCCAGAAGACGGCGAATTGATTTCTGGGTGGCCATTTCCATTAAGCCAATAACCTGAGTCCAGAAGCCGGCAAGGACAAAATTACCTGAGAGCCTTGAAAGATTATTTTTTTCTGAATTAATCCACATCCAGGTTAAAGCAAAATAAAAAAGAGGTTCAGTATAGGTGAGGGAGCGAAACAGAGCATCCAGGCTCCGATTATAAAAAGCTGAAAATATATTAGCCAGAACAAAGAGAGCAAAGGTCAAAAAACCGGGCCGGAGAAGAAGATGAAGGATGGATTTTAAATCATGTTCTTTTTGTCTGAAAATTTTTACCAGCAGCGCCGCGGCAGCCAGGATAAGAAGGAAACGATGGGGCAAAAGCTTGGGCTGATTAAAAAGAGGCGGAGCCATTTCCTGAAGGGGAATAAGGAAAAGGACAATCAGCCAGGCCTTTGACCAGGAAAAAAGGGCATAGAGAAAAAAAGCCAGGAAAGCAAGAAGGTAGGAGACGCTCCGCCAGGGGTCAGCCAAAGCCAGAAGACCGACGAGGAGAGGGAAAAGGAAGAGGCGAAGCCAGAAAAAGCTGTTTTGCCCGAAAAGGTCTCTAAATTTCATGGATGATCTTATCTGGTCTGCTCGCCTCAAGAAAAATTTCTTCGCCTGAATTATTATTAAATAGAAGATAAAGCTTTTCAATGAAGAGAAAGCAAAATGAAGCTATTCTTTCAAGGAAAGTCTTTTTCCCGCCTCGACTTGCCTGCCAGTAATAAGAAGCATAACGGGAAGAAGTCCAGGCAGAATCGATTTTAAAGCCAGCTTGCTCGACCAGATGACGAAGCGAGGCGAGAGAAAAAATATGGGCATGACGTGGCGGTTCAAGGCCCCGCCAGTTAAATTTAAAGAAACGGTGTCCCAGACTCTGGCTATTGGGGGTGAAAATATAGATTTTTCCCTGAGGTTTGAGAAGGCGAAAGCATTCTTTAAGAGTCTGTAAGGGAGAAGGGATATGTTCCAGAGAATGGCGAAAAGAGACGGCCTCAAAGCTTTCATCTGGAAATTGAGCCTCTTCCAGAGTTCCCTCAAAAATATTTAACCCCAGAATTTCCCGGCCTATTTGAGCTGCTTTCCTGTCAGGTTCAACTCCAGTTACCAGCCAGCCCAGGGTAGCCATTTTTTTCAGAAAAAGGCCCTGGCCGCAGCCGACATCTAGGAGCCGGCCGTTTTCGTTTCCTTTGATTCCATTCAGAGCGATAATCGCCCGCTTGCGCAGGGGAGGAAGAATTGAGGTTAGAAGACCAGCAAGACGCCAGAGAAAACTCGGGCGAGGCCGCAGATGGCGATAGCCAAAGGATTGGAAGAGGAAAGATTGAAGCCATTTTTCCCGGAAAGAGCCCAGAGGAAGCGATTTTTCCTGAAGGTTATGAGTATGATAATCAGCGTAGACTGCTTCACTTTCTTCTCTACTGAGCTGGGGCGTAAGCCAGAGATGCTGGCATGAAGAACAGCGGTAATAGGCAAAATTTTTTTCTCGGTTTTCTAAAGGGTAAGCAAAAGTATAAAGAACCTCTCCCTGATGAGAACAGATAGGACATTCAGTTTCAGGCTGAGAGAATTTTCTTCGTTTTTCGGCCACGACAAAAAGAGTCATTCTGAACTTCTGGGGACGGGGCAAAACCCGGAAAAATTTTTGCAAGAAACGAACTACAGGAGCTGGGAGACCCATAGTTTCCAGGAAGATTCTTTCTGGATAGACGGGATTGATACGAGTAAAAAATTTTATAAGCAATCCTTTTTTTCTGAGCCAGGTCAATAAGCTCTCGGCCGTGAAAAAATGAACGTGGCTTCGATCAACCCAGGTAAAATAAACCAGGCCCGATTCGCGATGAAAGGGCTGAAGCTCACTATCAGGAACAGAAAGAATCAGGTTATGGCGAGTAACCCGAAGAATTTCATCAAGGGCCTGATCTATTTCAGGGATGTGTTCCAAAACCTCAAAAGCCAGAACAGTGTCAAATTCCCCATCGCGAAAAGGCAGATGGCGAACATCGGCGACAAGGAAGCGAGAAGGTGATAGAGACAACCATTCTCTGGCTGGCTTTAAATCAAGACCAAAAACAGAATACCCCTTTGAAGCAAAAAAATGGACATAAGCTCCCGATGAACAGCCCACATCCAGGATCTTTCTTCCGCTGAAACGAAGGGCAATTAAGGCCCGGGAAAAGTTAAATTTCCCCCAGGTACCAAGTCGCTCCCTTTCCTTTTCTAACAGGCTGAGATTCATTCCTTTTTCCCGAGGAAATAAAAGGCAGAGGCAATCCTCCTGGATGAAGGCCGCGAAGCAAGGAAATAATCCAGATACTTGAGAGGCCAGAAAATCCAAGAAAGAATTAAGCGGGTCAATGCCTCTGCCCGGCCATCGGAAAAACCCGTCAATAATCCGGCTAGATAATCTCTCAAGAGCCAGGCCAGAGAGGAACTTGGTCCGGCACAAACGCCCCAGTCAAGGCAGCGGAAAGACTGGAAAAGAGAGAGGGTTCCCTGCAAGGTAAAACGATAAAAATCTTTGGGATCAGGATGAAAACCCTGAAGGAAAGGAACTTCAGCATAAAGAAAGCCTTCTTTTTTCAAACAACGTCTTATCTCCTGAACGACTTTCTGTGGTTCCTGAACATGTTCGAGGAGGGCCTGGGTGATAATGGCATGGAAAATTTCTTCCCTGAAGGGCAGAAAATGAGCATCTCCCTGGACTTTAACTGAAGGAAAAGGAAAAAGATCAAAGTAAATTATTCTGGCCTGAGATAATTGACTCAGCTCCTTCAGGCCAAGAAAACGCTGGCCGCAGCCCAGGTTGAGAATCAGGGGAGCTGGTTTCTCTTTTAAAATTTGAGCCAGACGGGTGCAATTTTTCCGCGCACTTAGATTCAAAGTGAGGCTCGGTGCTCGCAGGCGTCCTCCTTTTTTCTTTTGAGATAAATGCATTTTATATTTTTTAGGCTTTTTTCTTTAGCAATTCAAGCTCTTCGGCCCGGACCAGTTTCATCAGGAGTAGATAAATCAGGCTGAAGGTTAAAAAATGAAAGAAAAGGGACCAGGGAAAAGAAAGCCAGGGGTTTAAATAGATTTTAAAAAACATAGCCAGCCCAAAAGAGAGAGAAGCGGCCAGAGCAGTTTTGAGAAGACAGGTTCCAATTTTTCTCCACGGGAATGATTTTATCATTTGAGTGAAAAGAATAAGGAGAGCCGAAGAGGTAACGAGGTATTGCAGGGATGAGGCGGCAGCCAGACCGACGAAATTAAATTTCTGAGCTAAGAAGCGAGCTAAAACAACAAAAAGGATAAAACCCGAAAGACCAATCATAGCCACTAAGGTTGTTTTTTTAAAAGAATAAAAAACATTGACTACAGGAGCGGCCAAAGCCCCGAGGAAGAAATATCCTCCATAGGCAAGCAGAGCCGCCGCGACGCAGGAGGTCGCTTCTGCGGAAAAATGTCCTCTCTCAAAAAGAAGGGCCACAATTTCTTTCCTGAAAGCCAGCAGGAAAAAGGTGACCGGCACAAGAAGAAAGAGCATCATTCTTAAAGTCAGATTGACGGTTTCATTCAGCTTTTCTTTCTGGCCAGATGCAGCCTGCTCGGCCATGCGCGGGAAAGTGACGATGGAAATTCCCTGAGAGAGGAGGAGAAGAAGAGCAGAGATCAGGCGCAGGGCGTAACCGAGATAGGCAATACTGCCTTCGCCCAGCCTGGAAGCAAAATAGCGCTCGACGAAGGGATTGGCTCGATAGAAAAGAGAGGCGCCGAGTAAGGGAAAAAGAAGATGAGCTAAGGGTTTAAGCTCAGCAAGAGGAACTGGTGACTTGAAGCTAAAGCCTGATTTTTTGAGAGGTAAAGGGAGGAGAAGAAAGAATTGAATGATTGAACCAGCTAAAAAGCCAAAAGCCAGGCTTTTTATTCCCAGGGTAAAGCGGAAAAGAAGAAGAAAGGCGATAGTGATTAAGCTATTAAGGAGCTGGCTTATCGAGGGAAGAAAAAAACGATGATAAGCATAATGAAAGCTGATGAGTAAAATGGAACAGCCAGAAAAAAAGAAAGAAAAGAGAAGCACTCGGAAAAGGGAAGAAGCGAGCAGGGCCACAGCAGGGGAGAATCCCGGGTTGATCAGCCGAATTAGGGGAAAGGAGAAAAGAGCCCCGATTAAACAGAGCGAAAACAAAATGACCGCGAGAAGCTTAAAGGATTGTCCGGCGACAGCCCAGGCCAGCTCCTCATTTTGCTGTTTTCTTTCAATGAAAAAAGGAAGGAAAGCATTGGTAATGGAAGCTGAAAGCGCAGCCACGAGAATTTGGGGCAGGGTGGAGGCAGCAAAGAATGCATCTACCTTTTCGCCGGCCCCAAAAAAGAAGGCAAGAATAGCGAGCGTCAAGTAATTGATCAGACTTGTCAATAAACTGAGAAAACCAATGAGCAGACTCGAGGCAAAGAGACCAACCCGCTCCATTTTCTGGCCATAGTATCACTTCTTTTCGAAAGGGGCAAGGGCAGAACTCAGGGGATGGATTGATTTTCTCTGCCCCCGCCATTAGAATGGCCCTGATGTCGGCGGAAGAATTTTTCTACGGCAAAAAAGTTCTGGCCAGAAATGTTCTGCTCAATCTTCTTGGACTCAGCCTCCCTCTGATTATCGGCTTTTTTTCCATGCCTTTGATTCTGGCGGGATTGGGCAAGGAAAGATTTGGTCTCTTATCTCTAACCTGGATGATTCTTGGCTATGTCAGCGTTTTTGACCTCGGGCTGGGAAGAGCGACCACCCGTTATATCGCTTTTGCCCTGAGCCAGGGGGAAAAAGACCAGATCCCCTCTATTTTCTGGACAACAGTTATCGCTCAATTCTTACTGGGATTGATCGGTTCTCTTCTTATTTTTTCTTTAACCCCGATAATCGTGGATGAAGCCTTAAAAATTCCCCTCTGGCTTTCAGCCGAAGCCAGAACTGCCTTTTTCCTTCTTTCTCTGGTTGTTCCCCTGGTTCTGGTTTTTGGTTCACTGTCTGGTTTACTTGAAGTCTGGCAGCGTTTTGATCTTATTAATGCGGTCAAAATACCCCTCAGCTCGATTAATTTCATTCTGGCTGCTCTGAGCTATTTCTGGCCTCTTTCAATTGTGGATATTGTTCTGGCTGTGTTTTTTTGCCGGCTTCTCGGAGCCGGCCTGCTTTTCTTTTTTGGCTGTCGCCAGGTACCTGAGCTGACCAAAAAAATCATTTTCAAAAAAAGGCTTTTTCCCCGTTTGCTCTCTTATGGTGGCTGGATTACCGTTTCCAATATCGTTGGTCCTTTTCTGGTTTATTTTGAGCGTTTTCTGATTGGTGCCTGGCTCTCTTTAGAAGCTGTTTCTTATTACACTGCTCCCTACGAAGTCATCACTCGTTTCTGGATTCTGCCCACAAGCTTGGTTTTGACCCTGTTTCCAGTTTTCAGCACCTGGCAGCAAGAAAGACAGGAAAAAATAGTCGAGCTTTTTTTTCAGGCGACCAAGTTTCTTTTTCTTCTCCTGGCTCCGGTTATTCTTTTGCTCTGTCTTCTGGCCAGAGTTATCTTCAGAATCTGGCTGGGACCGGATTTTATGGCTGAAAGCAGCCTGGTCTTTCAGATTTTAGCCTGGGGGGTCCTCGTCAATTCTCTGGCTCAGATTCCCCTGGCTTTACTCCAGGGAATGGAGCGACCTGACTTGCCGGCCAAATTTCATCTCGGTGAAGTCCCCTTTTATGTTGCTGTAGCCTGGTTGCTGGTTCATCACTGGGGCATTGAGGGAGCTGCCCTCGCCTGGACATTAAGAGTGACCCTTGATGCCCTGCTTCTTTTTGGCGCTGTCTCCAGAAAAATTCCCTCTTTTTTTGCCCTCTTTAAACAGAGCCAGGGAATTGCCATGGGACTTTGTTTTCTTCTCATCACCATGATTGATTATATTTTTAAAGCAGTAATTAAGGCTGATAATCTCAGTTTGATTCATCTGATTTTCTGGATTGGCTCCATCATTATTTTCTTCTATTTCAGCTGGAAGCACTGGCTTCTTCGTTCGGAGAAAGAATTTCTGGCTCAATTTTTTCAGCAGTTTAAACTGAAACTTTGAACCTCAAAAAATCTGTGGAGATTGATTTTCTATTCTGGCCATGACACTTTTATCAAAGAATCAGAGTTCCCCTTTTTGCTTCAGAATTTCTTTAAAAACGAGATAAAGAAATTGGAAGTTACCAACGAGATATCTTCGGGCCAGGCGCCTTGGCTCCTGAGCGAGACGCCAGGCCCATTCCAGACCAAGCTGACGCATCCAGGATGGCGCTCTTCTTTTAATACCAGCGAAGTAATTTAAGGTAGCCCCGAGGGAGACGGCCAGATTAACCTGGAGCTGATCGAAGTTCTGGATGAGCCATTTTTCGCTTTTCGGGCTGCCGACAAAACAGCAAAGAATATCAGGAGAGAAGGACCTGATGAGAGATATAATTTTTTCTGTAATCCCGGCATCTTTCTCAAATCCTGGAGGGGGTGAGTAGGCAGTGACCTCCAGCTGGGGCCAGATCTTCCTTATTTTTTGCAGGGCTATTTTTTCGCTGTTCCTTTCTCCTCCCAAAAGGAAAAGGCGTTTCTGCTGGCTGGCCGCTAATGCGCAGATATCTGGGAAGAGGTCAGAACCAGCAACTCTTTCCTTTAGGGGATGACCAAACAGTCGGGAGATGAAAACCAGAGACATACCGTCAGGCAAAACCAGGCGGGCCCGCTTATAAGCCCGGAGGAAAAGTTCATCCTTCTCCAGAAGAACAAAATGATAGGCATTGGGAGTCACGATCAGGGAAGGCTCCTTTTTGTGGAGAATCTGACCGATCTCCTGAAGGGCTTCCTGCCGGGTCAAGTTGTTTATCCTGATTCCGCAGAAGATAAAGTCAGCCGCCCCACTATCGAGCCCTTTTCCTCTATCTCTTTTTTCTCCAGCCAACTCTTTTCTTGCTTTTTGATTTAATTTATAAATTTATTTTAATTATTTTTTCTATTTTTCCCCTTCAGGCTGTGCCATAAATCATTTATTTTTTTCCATTCTTCCATAAGGGCTGATGGAGAAAAAGACCTTAACATTAGAGACTTAAGCCAGAGAAAGGCCAGGCTGACTTTAATGGCGAGATATAATTTTTTATATTCCTGAGGTAAATTTTTACGATAAAAATAGAGCACACTCTGAATGTAATCAGTTATAATTGGCCAGCGGTTCTGTCGGCTTTTTGAACCAAAATGGATAAGACTTAAGGCTGGCTCATAAAGAACATACCAGCCCTTTTTCCAGGCCCGCCAGCAGAGATCGGCATCCTCGCCATACATAAAAAAATTTTCATCGAAACCACCAAGTTCTTCCAGCACCTGGCGTCGAGCCAGAAGAAAGGAACCAGGAATATAACCAGCAGCTTGTCGGTTTTTTTCCTGGCGGCAGCGCGAAGGAGGAAGAAGTTCATTTAAGCCGGTAATAAAAGCAAAGGTTCGAAGAGGCGAGGGAAAATCATAAGAGGACCGCCGAGGGCGGCCGCGCCCGTCAAGATTACGGATACCGAGAAGGCCAATGTTTTTGCTGGCTTCCATGATTTTGACGGCGCCATCGAGAGTGCCAGGCAGAAGCAATGTGTCCGGATTTAGAAAAAGGATGAACTGACCTTTAGCCTTCCGCCAGCCCTGATTGCAGGCTCGAGCGAAGCCAAGATTACTCTCGTTAATAATTAAATCAACCCCAGGAAATTCCCTCTGAACCATGGAGACGGTGCTATCAGTTGAGGCGTTGTCAACAATAATAACTTCGAAGGCAGTCGCTGGAACTGAATTGAAAATGGATTGCAAGCAATTACGGAGATATCCGGCTGTATTCCAGCTGACAATAACCAGGCTCAATTTTATCTCTTGAGTCTGTCTGGACTTAGCCCTTGTTTCATCTCTTGAGGTGGATTCATTTTTTGTATTTTCGCTTTTTTTTAACATTCCTTGCATTCTTTTGCTTTTCCTTTTCCCTTATTTCTTTTTGTCTTTCTCTTTTTTGATTTTCTTTCTTTTTCCCTTCTTTTTGTTTTCCTTTTTTATATTCATATTTTTTTGCCATTATCTCTTTTTTTCTTTTTTTCTTTTGCTTACTTAATTATTTGGCTTTGTCCCAAAGTTACGTGATAGCGTTTAAAATCCACTTATATTCTACTTTTAAAAAGATCAATTTTAATTATTTAATTTCCTCCTTTCTTCCTTTCCGTCTCTTTTCCTTCCTTCTTCCCTTGCTTCATCGCTTGCTTGTCCCCGTTTCTTTCCTACCTACCTACCTACCTACCTTCCTTCCTTCCTTCCTTCCTTCCTTCACCTCGCCCTATCTTCTTTCCTTCTTCTTCCTCTCCTTTCTACGATTTTATTCCTTTCCTGGCAAATTAATTTCGCTTTATCTTTTTCCCCATTTCTCCTCCAATCTGCTGCTGAATTTCCAGCCATGATTTCTGGAGAATTTGAGGGGAATGATTCTTTTCCACCAGAGTTCGGCCATTTCTGGCCAGCCGCTCTCTGAGCTCGGGGTCAGATATGAGCTGGCCGATCTTTTCCCGGAATTCGATGGGTTTATCAGCCACCAGAATATTCTGACCATCTTCTACCTCGAGCCCTTCGCAGCCAATGGAGGTTGAAATAACCGGTAGCTCCATGGCCAGAGCAGTTAAAATTTTTGTCCGGGTGCCGCTCCCAGAAAGAATGGGGGCAACGAGAGCTCCTGCCCGGGCTAAGTAAGGTCTTATATCCTCTACTTTACCCAGAATTTTGACTCGATGGCCCCATTTTGCGGCCAGATGAATGAGCCGGGGGGAGGCTCCTTCTCCAATTATTTCCAGTCTAATAGCTGGAAAGGACCGGGCCAAAAGAGGCAGTATTTCTTGAAGGAAATAAATGGCAGCTTCTTCATTGGGCTGATACCAGAGAGTTCCCAGAAAGATTAAAAGATAGGGATCACGGGCCTGATGGATGGGCCGGAAAAAATCGGTATCAATGATGTTGGGTAAAACGAAGATTTCTTTTTTCCCCGTCATTTGCTCAAGGATTGCTTTATCCAGAGAAGAACAGGCTAATAAATAATCGAACTTTTTAAGAGTCCTGGTTTCGTAAAAATTAAAGCGCCAGGCAATTAAATAATAATAGATTTTTGGTCCGAAAGAAAAAGCCTGATGGGCTCTTCGTTTTGCCCTGATGGTTTCGATATTATGGGCATGATAGATTGTTATAGCTCTTTTAATATAATTCAGATAAGGGGCCATGAGTAAAGATTCAAAAAGAACCGCCTCAATTTCTTTCGTTTCAACTAGAAAGGAAACGGTCCTGGCTGCTTCAGGTGAAAAGAAGCGAGAAACAAGAAGCGGCTTTAGTGAGAAATGATTGCTCCAAAATTGACACCGGGTAATTTGGGGTCGAGGGAAGATCCAGAAATCAGAGCAAATCTTTTTAAGCTCTTCCTCAGGAATCCTTTCCCTTTCTTCTCGGAAAGCCAGAAGGAAGACATTTTCCCGACCCATGGCCATCATCAGTTTGGCCAGCTTAATTCTCATGCCCATATCTTCAGGAAAGGGAAGAAAAGGAGCTAGAACCAGTGTTTTCATTTTCCTCTTTCAATTAATTCCTCATAAAGAGAGGCTATCTGCTGACAGTGTCTTTCTATCGTAAATTTTTCTTCGATTTTCTGTCGAGCCTGTTCACCTAACTGGCAGGCTAAATCTCTGTTTTTAAGAAGGTGGAGGCAATGCCTGGCCAGACTCGCCACATCGCCCGGTTTGAAGAGAAAACCGGAAAGGCCATCATCAATTATTTCCCCCAGTCCACCGACAGAGGAGGCTACGATGGGGCGACGGCAGGCAGCTGCTTCTAAAACGGCTCGCGGCAGCGGCTCGGGGTAAAGAGCGGGATGAACCAGGATATCTAAGGATTTTATCAATTCAGGCGCCTCCTTTTGATAGCCCAGAAAGAAGACTTTTCCTTCTAAAGATAATTCCCTGACCAGGGCTTTTAATCTATCAAGATAGCCTGCCTCGCTCTGGCTCATGATATCACCAATAATTAAGAATTTAGCTGCGGGAAACTCTTCTAATATTATTGGCGCGGCTTTAATAAGAATTTCAATTCCTTTAACTGGATGAAGAATTCCCACAAGGCCGAGAAGAGGCGCTTCTTTCTCTATTTTCAATTCTTTTCGAATTTCTCTGGCTTTAAGCGCATCTATTTTTCTAAGGTTAATGCCGTTATAAATAACCAGAGTTTTTCGGGCCAGGGGCCTCCACGCCGCCATAATTGATCTGGCAGTGGCCTGAGAGACAGCGATTATTCTATCGGCTAAAAAATTGAAGAGAATTGATTTCAGGGGGGAAGTGAGAGGAGAAAGATAGATGTCCCGAACGTGGATAATCGACGGAATTGAGGTCATCCGGGCGGCCAGTCCACCGACATACCCCATCCGAGGCGAATTGGCATGAACCAGCCTGACTCCTTCCTGTTTAATCATTTGTTTTAATTGGAAAGCACCGCGTATTATCCGGACGAGCTTTTTGAGCTGATTGGATTCGCCAAATTGAGGTAAGCCAGATAAAATTGAGACTTCAAGACCTGCTTCCTCAGCCAGAGATAAAAGCGGACCTGCTTCAGGCAGGACCAGTTTGGGCCGAAATCTTTTATCCAGTCCGGTCATCAGACTGAGAAGACTTATTTCAGCACCACTGACTCTGGCTGTTTGATTGAGATAAAGAATGGTCGTTGAACTTGAGTTCATTTCTTTTTCAATCCGATTTCAGGCCGTTGGCCAAAATGGTAATTTCTTTAATTATTCTATCATTTTCCCCCTTTATTTCCATTCTTTTTTGAAGGTAAAAAGCTGAACAGCGATCGAGGTTATAAAAAATCAGGGCTGAAAAAATCAGCCGCCGAAAGGAACAAAGATTTAGGTTTAAAAAATCATCCTCCAATTCCCCCTGAGAGGTGATGGACAGAGGCATTATCATGGTTATTTAAATAAAAAGAAAAGGATAAATTTTGGTCATTTTGCTTTTGAAAGAGAGGGTAAGGGAAATTCTTCGAAGGACTAATTTTTTATAAAATAAGATTTGAACAGGGAAAGGAGGGAGAAACATCTGCCCTAAAAATAAAGAGTTAATTGAAAGAGAAGGAGGAACAATGGGAAAAAGATGTCAGCAGAAAAAAGGTTTATTTGATTTGAATAAAAAGAGATTATTTGTTTTCGCCTGCCTAATGTTTTTTAGCTTTACCGTGGTTGGGGCAGCGGTCAATGTTTCCAATTCGCCAACGACTTCTTCTGTTTCTCCCCGGGTGGCAGTTGACTCCCTGGGATATGTTCACGTTATCTGGGTAGAGCTGAGCTCCAGCTCAACCGGAGACCTCTATTATTCCCGCGGGAACAGGGATGCGACCCAATGGACAGTCCCCATTAATCTAAGTCAAAGCAATAAGGTTTATTGCCCTTCCCTGATGATGGCCGGTATTGATGTTGATGCTTGCAATCGGGTCTATGTCGTTTATGTTGATGGCAATCAAGTTAAATTGAGAATTCTGGCTGATGGGGTCTGGGGTTCGGCCATTGTCCTCGATGACAGGCAAGGAGTAGATGCACCCAGAGTGGCTGTTTCCCCTGAGGGAGATATCTTTGCTGTCTGGTGGGCTATGTCGACTTATCGGGTCTATTCCCGGGCCAGAGTGGGTGGAACCTGGGAATCAGTTCGCGAGCTGAGTGAAAGACAATCGAAATTTCCCGATATTGCTGTCGGCAAAAATATTGTCGCCGCTACCTGGGCCGATAAAAATGTTCAGGCTGATACTTACCAGACAGCCTATGTGGAGCGGTCACGGAATTATAATGCTTCTTGGAGTTCACCACAATGGATTCTTCCTTCAAGTTATTCTCAAAAGCATCAAGCCATTGAATTCGATTCCAGGGATGTGCCTCATCTTATCTGGTCAACGGAAATCGGGGGAGAGAGAATTATTGAATATACATATCGTTCCGGGGGAGGCTTTGTCGCTCCGGTTGGTCTTTCTCCCCAGGTTTTACTTCATTATCCTAACCTGGCGGAAGCTAAGGATAGCCTTTTTGCCTGCTGGCAGGTGGGCATCTATGGCAATGGAAGCTCCATTGACTATAATGTGCGTCGGGGAAGCAGCTGGGAAGGTTATCAATCAGTTCCTAACAGCCAGGGCTGCACTTATTCAGATGTTGGTGTGAACCCCCAGGCAGATCGTGTCTATTTCGTCTGGGATACTTACGCTGGCTCGCCAGGTGATATTTTTATCCATTGTATCACTTATCAACCTTCAGGTCAGCCTCTATATATTCAAGGCCATGTTAGAACGCCTGACGGGCAGGGCCTTGCCGGTGTCCTCCTGCAGGGTCTTCCTTCGGCGCCCCAAACGAGTTCCACAGGTGCTTACAGCGACCTGGTTTATTCTGGCTGGTCCGGAACAGTTATTCCTTCGAAATCCGGCTATGTCTTCAGCCCCTCATCCCGTACCTATAGCCATCTTTTAGCCAATCAATTAAATCAAGATTTTACGGCTTCTTCGAGCGGCTGTACCTATAATGTTTCCCCCCTGATTTTCTTATTTCCGAAGGATGGCGGGCAGGGCACAGTCAATGTGACTGCTTCAGCTGGTTGTTCCTGGTCAGCTAAAACCGATTTCAGCTGGATTAGCCTGTCTTCAGGAAGTTCAGGTAGTGGCTCAGGAACAGTTCAATTTTCAGTTAGCCAGAATTCTGGCTCAAATCGAACCGGAAGTCTTATTGTGGCCGGCCAAACAGTTGCCATCCATCAGGCTGGTCAAATCAATTTTAACCTGGCTTCGCCTTACATTATTCTTCCTGAATGTCTCTGGGCCGCTGCTTCGGGTGGAGGAACATGGGTCACAGATGTTCAGATTGTCGACCTGACCGGAGGCTCTCAGGTTTCAGTTTATTTCAATTATGGCTATGGTTTAAGACGCGGTCCAATCACTGTCTGGAACAATTCAGGTGGCGAATTGAGCAGCTTTAAATTCAACAATTTCCTTTCTTTCCTGAACTCCATAGACACCGAGTTTCAGTATTATGGCCGGGCGGGAGCTGTCGAATTTATAACCCAGGATGCCGATCACAGAATTCAGGTTATGGCCCGTATTTATAATGGCAATTGTTCCAAGACGGTTCCCGGGTTAATTCCCTGTGATGAGAATACGGCTGCCGGTTCGAGACGTCTTATCATCCCTTATTTGGTTAATAATGCCAGCTATCGGTCTTCCTGTGGCTTCTTCAATCCAACCAATCTGTCCCTGAGCGCTGAATTTCGTCTCTATGGTGAAAATGGCCAACAGCTTGGCTCATCCTTTACCCGGAGTTTCGTCGGCTACGATTTTCAAGCTTTTAATCCCTTTTCGGCGGCGGGAATTGCCTATCCCTCAGCCAGTCATGACCAGGCCTATTTGATTGTTCAGGTTGTTTCAGGTTCAGGAATGCTTGTCGGCTTTGGGTCAACAGTCAATAATAATTCGAATGACCCGGCTTCACATCTGGCCGTTCAGTATCAGGGAGACCTTGAAAATTCTCCCTCTAATTACCTTATTTTGCCTGAATGCACCTGGTCACAAGCATATAGCGGTGGAACCTGGTCAACCTCAGTTCAAATTATTGACATAAGCGGCGGCTCGAGTGTCAGTGCCTATTTTTCCTGTGGTGATGGAACAAGAAGAGGGCCCTTTGTTGTCTGGAATAATTCAGGCGGGGCAGGCCGCTCATTTCAGGTGAGCAATTTTCTTCAGTATCTGGGTTCCTTAGATAGCAGTTTCAATTATTATGGAAGGGTTGGGGCGGTCGAGTTTGTCACTCAGGATGCCAGCCACAGAATTCTGGTCACGGCTAGAACTTTTAATGGTAATTATTCTAAGACCTTGCCTGGATTGAGATTATCAGATGGTAATTCGGCTGATCTTTCCAGGCGCCTTATTATTCCGGATATGATCAGCCAGAGCAGTTATCGGTCATCCTGCGGCTTCTTCAATCCGACTTCAAACCCGATAACAGTTGAATTTAGGTTAATTAATAATTCAGGAAATATTATTGGTTCAGTTTTTACGAAATCCTTCAGTGCTTATGATTTTAAAGCTTTCAATCCTTTTAAAGAGGCAGGCATTCCTTATCCAGCTTATTCCTATGATGGTGTTATTCTCTTGGTCAGGCCAGTTTCGGGAAGTGGCAAGGTAATTTGCTTCGGCGCTTCGGCCAATAATACTTCAAACGATCCTGCTGCCCATATAGCTTTGCGCTATTGAAAATCAGCTAATCTGTCACTTTAGGCAGAAGTTAAGATGACCCTTATGGTCAGGAAAAAAAATTAAGGTGAAATTTCTTTAAGCCAATTAAGTTAACTCAGATTAATCTTAGCCAGAATGATCCCTACCGGGTGAAAATCTTTAAAAGGAAAGAAATTCAAAGAGATTAAAAAAGAGTAAAGATGTCGTCCAGGACTTTCACTCTTATCAAGAGAAGAATATAATTTAAGGCGATGGTGCGGAAGGCGGTCATTCCCTGTGCCGGTTTGGGCAGAAGGTGGTGGCCCCTGGCCAGAATAATCCCGAAGGAAATGTTGCCCCTTCTGGACAAACCTGTCATCCATTACGTCGTGGAGGAGGCTATCGCCTCGGGCATAAAAGAAATAATAGTTGTTATCAATGAACACAAAAAAAGTTTAATTTCTTATTTTGAAAATAGAGATATTTTTACTTCCTCCGATCCGGAAAAAAATTCTTGCTTCAGAAAGGATGTTGGCCAGCCGCACAAATTTTCATCTGAGCCGGTGAAAATAGTTTTTATTGATCAGCCTTTACCTTTAGGTTTGGGCCACGCTATCCTTATGTGTCAGGAAGCAATTGGCTCTGAACCCTTTGCCATCCTGCTGCCTGACAATATTATTTCTTCTCCTTTGCCCTGTCTGCGCCAGCTACTGGCCGTTTATGAGAAAAATGGTGCTTCTGTCATTGCAATCGAAAAAGTGAAGGAGGAGGAGGTCAGCCGCTGTGGTTTAATCAGGGGTGAAATGATTGAGCCAGGAACCTATTTAATTCAGGATATGGTCGAAAAACCGGCTCTAAATGAAGCTCCTTCCGATCTGGCCATAATTGGCCGCTATATTTTAACGCCGGCAATTTTTGAATTTCTGGCCAGAACCGAGCCTGGAGCCGAAAACGAAATCCAGCTCACCGATGGGCTGCGACAGCTGCTGTCAGTAGAAAAAATCTTTGGTTATCTTTATGAGGGACGTCGCTACGATGTTGGAACCAAGCCTGGTTTCCTTCAAGCCACGATTGAATTTGCTTTAGGTCAGCCTGAAGTCGGCCCCAGCGTCAGAGAACTAATCAAAACCCTCTCCCCAAAGCTCTGATCAAGGCTTCCTTCGTTTATCGATGCACCAAGATATGAGCGGCTGTATCATTGCTGCTGTTATTGCTGGAGGAGCCAAAAAGGAGGAGTTTACCGCTTCCCGAAACTGGGTGAACTAAAAGCCAGCAATTTTCATTACCGGAACTGACCTGAGTTCTGGCAAAAATATTGAAAGACCTGAAATCATAACCGCTAAAGGTCTGAACAAAGGAATTCCCCAGCATGTTTCCATTGGTATCAAAAAGAGTAAATTCAACGGTGATGGGGTTTGCTGTGGGATTATAGCCGCCGACAAAAAAGCGATAGGTTGAAGGATTGATTATATGGGTCAGAATTAAATCACGGCCAACCTCAGCCAGATGGCAATCAACCAGATTAATTCCCGGGAAAGTTTTCCCGTAGTTGCCATTTACTGTGCGAGCCGTAACCAGAATTTTATGAGCGCTATCCTGAGTTTGAAATTCAACCGCACCAACTCGCCCGTAATAACTAAAAGAAGGATCAGGATCGAGTGAATCGAGCCGGGAAAGTAAATTGGTGAATAAAATCGAGCGACCTGCGCCGCCAGAATTTGTCCAGCAAACAAAGGACCCACGGGAAGCTCCATCTCCATAGCGAAAATAGGCATTAACCTGGGAGCCTCCGGTGAGATCAATTATTTGAACTTCAGTTACCCAGGTGCCGCCGCCGCTGGCCGCAGCCCAGATAACTTCGGGTATTATCTGACAGTTGCCTGGAGAGTTGACGTGACCGGAATCGGCACTGATAGCCAGATGAGCTGCCGGGTCATTGCTGAAATTATTGGAGGATGATCCAAAGCCAATCAGCATTCCACTTCCCGAGACCGGGTGAATTTTTAACCAGCAGTTTTCATAACTACCTCCAGAGAGACCGGCCTTTTTGAAGATATTAAATGATTTATAATCGTTACCAACAAAGGTCTCGGTGAAGGGAGAGCCCAGAATATTTCCATAATTATCATAAAGCTGGAATTCCACTGTAACTGGATAGATGCTGATATTAAAAAAGCCAGCAAAGGAGCGATAGGCGTCAGTCTGGGCCAGATTGGTCAGAATCATGTCGTGGCCGACACTTATGAGCTCAGAATTAACCGGATTAATTCCCGGAAGAGTCTTACCATAATTTCCGTTGACGGTCCTGGCTGTAACGGTAAAGCGATGCTGGCTATCCTGAGAGCGAAAGGCCACGGCTCCGACCTTGCCATAATAATCCAAACCAGCATCAGACATCTGAAGTCTGTATAGGAGATTATCAAACTTAATGCTCCGGCCCGCTCCTCCGGAATTTGTCCAGATAATCATTGGCCCCCTCGAGGCGCCCCCGCCATAGTAAAAGTAGGCGCTTATCTGGGAGCCACCGGTGAAATCAATAATCTGGGCTTCTGTTACCCAGGTGCCACCTCCGGTTGCCGGCGCCCAGATGGCTTCAGGGATAATTTGATAGTTGTTTGGTGAGAAAGAGGAGGGGCTGCTCTCCTGGAAAACGGTGAAAGTTTGACCGGCAACAATTATTTGTCCGCTCCTTCTGCCTGTTCCGGAATTGGTGGCTACCTGATAATTAACCACTCCGCTTCCGCTTCCGGAACTGCCTGAGGTGATGGTTATCCAGCTGGCTTTGCTCGTGGCCGCCCACGAACATCCTGTGCCAGCGCTGACGTTAATACTCCCCGAACCGCCAGAGCTCGGAAAGGATTGCCAGGTAGGCGAAATGGAGTAATTACAGCCTCCGGTCGTGACTAAATAATTTTGTTCCGTAAGAATGCGATTAACCCCGGTATAGGAACGAGACGAGGGCATAAAGTTATAGAGGGATCTCCAGGGTGTAACTGTTCCTGACCAGCCGAGAGGTACCCAATCTATATAATAGCCAGAATTGTCTGTTTGGGGCGTGCTGGGTAAGCCGTTAAGGATGACATTATTAATTCCATTACCCATCGCATCACGCACGCAGCCCGAAATCATATACGGCGAGGAGATGGGTGAAGTAAAAGCTTTTAAGCAAATATTGGCTTTATAGCCGCTGGCCGAAAGGTCAAACCAGCTATTTCCATCAGAACTTATAAAGCTTTCTCCTGAATTGGCTACAGCCTGGCTGGAATAACCGGATATGGGTATTTCGGCTGGTATAGGATAACTGAAGCCTGGTGTCGTTAATTTGATAGCCACTGAGAAGAGTTCTCCTGAAGAAAGAGGGACGGGATTACTTAAGATAATTGTATGGTATCCAGGTGAAGCGATTGTGCCACCTTGATTGAGAACAAGGGTTCCACTTCTTGGTGATCCAGCTGTTACTCCCCTGTAAATATATAATTCATAATAGCTATTGACGCTGGCTGTATAGATACCGATAGCCACAATTGGATTGGAAGAGGTGGCCGTAAAAATGTTAGCTCCCCAGGCTGTCGTGGATCCATAGCCGAAAGAAGAGACCCAACCAAGATGGTCATATTGATATATACTTGAATAATTGGTTGCGGCCTCGGCTGTGAAGACAGCTCCTGGTTTCATTCGAGTATCATAATAAGAAAGATAAAAATAGCCGCCCTCCCCCCAGCTTTCTCCCCAGCTGTTGCGGACAATAAATGCTCCATTGCCTGCAGGCGGGGTGTTAAATTTATTTTTGTCAAAATTATCATCCCAGCCAACAATAGCTACAGCGTGATTTATTTCTGAACCGGAAAGATTACAATAAAAGGTTTTATAGGTTGAGTTATAAAAAGATGAATCCCAGTACATGGAGATATAGACAGCACCATAGGTCATTACCGCAGCTTTAATATTATCATTGTCCAGAAAGTTGGCTCTGCTGGGCAGAAAAATCACTTCCTGGGCATGTTTCCTTACTGGAAAACCATTCATATCTGAGGCAAGCGAATGAATATATGGATTATCCTGTTCCCAGACAGGGCCAGACCAGCGGGTTAAATAGGCACTGGAGATGAAGTGGTTGCCGCCATCACAGGGTCCCCAATCAAAGCCATGCGTATCAATTAAATGCTGCTCGGAAAAATCCCAGTATTCGCCAGGAAGGAGGAAAGATTCTAAGGAGCCATAGGTAGCAAAGGCCCAGCAACTGCCACAGGAACCCTGGTTTTTTATAGAGGTTAACTTATTTGTCGCCCTTAAATCGTAGGAGGCGGGGTAAGCCTCTCTGGGCGGGAAAATGATTTGACCCCGATTATGCTCAAGTTCAACGGGTACCGGGATTTCGCCCAGCCAGTAGCCTTCTTTGGTTATGGCTAAAGGCAGCCGGTTTTCCCTTTTAAGCTGAATGTATTTTAAAAAATCAGGGTTTAGCGGGGCAATTTGAGGTGTGAGTTGTTGGCTGCCAGATTTCTCGGTAAGCTCTAAGCCAACTCCTAAGAATAAGGTCAGGAGAAGAGGGAGAAGAAAAAAGAGACAGGCTCTTTTTCTGGCTCTATTATTTTTCCAGTTCCCGGATAAAATCATCTTCATTTTTTTCCTCCTGTAAAATTGGACAAATTATATTACTTTAATTTTTTAATGTAAAATTTTTTTACTGGTTGCTTTCAGTGGCCGTGTCAATTTTTGTTCGCAAAATAGCCATCGTAAACTCCCCATTTTTAGCTCCTAATTAGCCGCTAAAATTTGTTCCTGCTCTAATATAGGACTCAGCTTATCAGCTTTGATATAAGCATAATCGTTAGCCCAGTCTTCGGTATATTCAAGAAGATAGCAAGTAACAAGACGAACATAAGATTCAACCGAAGGAAAAACTCCCACCACCCGGCTCCTTCGCCTTATCTCACGATTCGTTCTTTCCAGCACATTGGTCGAGGAAATACGGC
>Ga0207433_10000368_pt1 | contig 103676 bp, 107 predicted proteins | sample YelNatPaOPGAMG01_FD_187559 | JGI IMG/M metagenome (GOLD analysis project Ga0207433, IMG submission 187559) | Hot spring thermophilic microbial communities from Obsidian Pool, Yellowstone National Park, USA - OP-RAMG-01 (SPAdes) (version 3) | ecosystem: Environmental > Aquatic > Thermal...
TTCTAAACTAGGCTGGGATATAGTCTGTTGCGCTTCTTGCCGCCCACAACCTGCCAAAACCCCAAGAAAAACTAACAGCAACCCTAAATAAAAATATTTCTGGATTTGATTTTTAACTTTTTACCCCTCTCTTCCTACCTATTTCCCCATTAATTATACAAGGTAAAGCCAGTTCTGTAAAGCTTTACCTTACAAGATTACATTTTGCCAACCACTAAAGGCCCCTTAATTGTTTTTCACTCACAACTTTTTACATCACAAACTATACAAGTTTGTCCTGCCAAATCACGATATATAAGTAGGTTGAGGTGATCATCAAGAATGACGAGTTCAACAAATTTAATATCTATTCCTGAGCTTGAAACTTCAAGACCCGCATGGCGTGCTCGCACTCCGCGTTTATCCGAATATTCTTATAATCAACAAGCCGGTCAAATAATCTATCAAGTAAAGCCTGGAGACACGCTGAGTAAAATCTACGCTATTGCCCAAAAATATGCAAAAAATCATGGTCTTCAAGTTGAACAAACTCTAACCCAAGTTAGAGAAGAGAATGGAATCCGGTCTCCTAACTCGTTGCGAGCCGGCGTGCTCCTCGCCATCAGGGTGCAACACCAAGAAAATACCGGGCCCTCCTGTCCTCAACCTACAGAAGAAATAGACACAGTTTCTATTAGTCCGTCCCCCGCCAAAATCTATGAGGGCAGATCTGAGCGCCTCGAAGCTCTTGAGGCTGGTTCTTATCTTGATATTATAAATAATCCAAGTTTCACTTTAGAGCAAAAAGCCAGAGCTATTGCCGAACGCCGCCATAATTTTGCCCAAGTCATTTTTAACACTCTTCAACAAAAAGGGATTATAAAACCTGGGACAAAATTTAGTACCTGGTGGGGTTGGGGCGGTATTGGCAGAAAGATCGAAGAGTTGATTGAAGACCGTGATATGGACGGTTATTTAGATTTTAATCTTGGCGAGCTAAGAGAATTACTAGAAAAAGAAGAAGCTTTGGCCACTCAAGAACCCAACCTTGAAGAAGCACTCTCCAGTATCTCCACCAGGTTTTTTAAAGAAAATAAAGGCAACAAAAAAGTATTAGAATACATGGCTTTCCACACCCAAGGACAAGTCCCGTGGCATACAGGGAAAGATTCTATATTGGCCGCAGCCAGGGCATCGGGGCAACTAAGAGATTACCCGGTGCAGGAAGCACAAAATCCCATGGCCGGCTACACTCTCAAGTCGTTTCTGGATTATATCAAAACGACTTATGGAGGAAAGCTCTGTGATAACCCAGCATTACAGAAAGCATTTGAGAAGGACATCAAGGATTTTCTTGCCTCACATTTTGTCGGGGCCTTTGAAGAGAAAGGAGCTCAAGTCAATGTTAACAACCATTTTGTCCTAACTACAAACAATCTCAATGCCCTCTCCCGGGATGAACAAGGCAGGTACCGCGTGAATTGTGCCATCCTGGCCCAAGCGTGTAGAATGATATTTTCTGCTGCCGGCTTGAAATATGCCTACTATGGCTCGACCATTGATACCAGCAACGGACCGATGGGCCACGTCCAGGTGGTCGGCTATATTCCCGGTCACACTTACATGATCACCAACAACAACTTTGATATTTACAGCACTCCGAAACCTTACAATGCCGAAAACGCCCGGGTGCTGGTAGAAGCTTCTCTGCAAGAATCTTTTGGACCAAGCACCCGGCTGCTAGCACTGACGCCAGGCTTTCCCAGTCAAGAAAAAGCTTCCAGCTATTTGACAAGTAAAGGATATGTTTCCTTGGTTATCTCCCATTATGAAAAAGCTATGAACTCTTGTTTCGCAATCTACAGCGGGCTGGAAAACATAAGATCGGCGACCAACATTGACCAGTTATTGAATATCCTGGCGCAAAGAACCGGCCATTCCTCAAGGTCGCAGCTCAGACAGGTCCTGATTGGCTATCATAAGCAGGTTGAAAAAATGATTGATAATCTGGAGCAAGCAAGATTTTCCCTCCAGCAGCTCCGGCCGGAGGATTTCCCAGTGACGGTACAACTCAAAATGAACGGGAAAAAGAGATCCTATACGTTCAGCAACACCTCAGAAATGAATAATTTCATAAATAACGCGATCACAAATTTAAAGACCTACCAGGAAAACATTAATCGACATCTCTTACAACTAGAAAACTTTTCTTAAACCTAGTTTTTCTTTTTAAATTCTTTTAGAATTCTAAGAACTTCTATGTTATCCCTAATTCTTTCCGCTGCGATTAACGCCGCTTTTACATTCTGCGGGGTCTTATTTTGCACGGCAATCCCAATTGTCTTCTGATAATATTCAATAGCTTTTTCTCTTTCAAAAAAGCTTTCGTAAATTTGTCCTTGCCGAAGAAGGCATAAAGCATTTTTGGGATCAACTGTATAAAGACTTTGATATAATGTTAAAGCTAATTCTCGATGTCCTGCTTTTCGCCAAGCTTCTGCTGCTAGCCAACGACTAGTTAAAATCGTTTTTCTATCTTTGGCGCTGGCAATAATGTAATTGAACGCTTTATTTAAACGCCCACAATCCGCCTCAGAAATTTCTTCCGCCTGGGAAATATAATGCTCAAAATATTCTAAAGCCTTCTTAAAATTTTTTCTCCTGACATGCTTTTCCCCAAGGGAAAGATCATCCGGCCTTCCTAGGGGATCAAAATTTAAAACACCCACTATGACTGGTAACACATTCATATCTAGTGTTTTTTCGCAAAAAACATAAAAAAATTTCAATTTAACTTAAAATTTAGAGGAAAAACTTATAAAAACTTTATAGGAGATGTTTACTAGAAGATTTTTGTCCCTACGGCTTTATTCAACCTTACTTTGGCTAGCTCTACCTCATACCTGGCAGCCCATAAATCATTTTCCGCTTTATGCAAAGCCGCCTCAGCATCTAAAACTGATAAACTTGTTCCGATATTAGCAGAGAAATTTGCTTCAGCTAAACGCAAAGTTCTTCTTGCTAAATCTTCTGCTGCTTCCGCAGCTTTAACACGCTCCTTGGCACTTTCCAGGTTAAAATAAGCGGAATTTACTTCTAAAGCAATTGCGTTTTTTAATAATGCCTCTTGCGCCTGCATTGCGGCTAAATTAGCATGGGCTTCGTAAACCCGGCTTTGCGTTTCTAAGCCGTCAAAAATATTCCAGGAACCCGCTAGCATTACCCGCCAGGAGTCCAGATCGTACTTTGTACCGGCGCTTGGATATTCCGTAATGGTCTTTCCCGTGGAAGCCACCAAAGCTAAATTGGGAAAATAATTGCCGTAAGCCAGAGCTAAACTATCTTCAGAAATCTGCTTCCCCAACTTAAACGCTCTCCATTCGGGATGGTATTCATAGGCCAGAGCCAAGAGATCGTTTAATTCCCATTCTTTTTCTGGCTTCTCGGACACTTCAACTAAGTTTACTTCTTCCGTAAGGCCTCTTCCCAAAAGATTGTTAAAAGCAAGCTTTGCTAACCTGAGACCATTTCGAGCCTGAATTTCAGCTTGCTTTAGATTAGCCAGCTCCGTTTCCACGCGCAAGACATCAGCTTTGGTAACCAAACCCGACTGTTGAAAAATTTCAACCTGCTTCAAGTGCTTTTCTAAAATCCCCATATTTTCCTTAACCAAAGCCGACATTTTCTCGGCCTTTAATACTTGATAATAAGCAGAACTAACATTGTATAAAACTTCGTTTTGCGCTTTGCGCAGGTCTTCATAAGCCACATAATAACCGGCATTTGCCATGCGCAAGCTGCGAAAGATTTTTCCGCCCGTAAAAACCGTCTGCTTTAATGAAAGGGTATAACTGCTAGCATTAGCCGCCTCATCAGGATAAAGAGAAAACCCTTCTTGGGTAGGCAACCCGGGAATAGGAGGCATGCTTATGGTGGGTGTCTCTGAGTAATTTCTTCCTAAGCTACCTTCTAAACTGAGGTGTGGAGCAAGCGCCGATTTGGCCTGTCCTAACTTACCATAAGCCGCATTGAGTTTTTCTTTTGCCACCAAAACCTGAGGGCTTTGGGCTAAAGCAAGATTAATGCTTTCTTCTAAGGTTAAAGCCCCTCCTATCCCAGCTAAAATCCCAACTATAACCAACGAAATTAAGATCAAGCGAAGCTTCATATCATTGCCTCCAAAGGAAAAACAAAAACTTTTATTCCTTCCTTAGCGTATTGCAACTTGAGCGCTTCTATTTCTGCTAAAAGCTCTTCTTTTTTCTCTTCTTCTAAAGCCATAAAAAGTCCATGATTAGTCCCGGGCCAAATATAAGTATCAAGGTGGGGATCAGAATGCCTACCCTTTCCATGTAGATCAGGAAACTTGGTATAACATTCGATCCCTAATTTTTCTAAAGCTTGCATCACCTCTTCTTCAATGGCCGCATTGAAAACCAAAAAAATTCCCTTCACTTCATAACCCTCCCAAAGAAAGTTCTTCCCTTAATTCTTTCTTCAATGAGATAATAACTAACGGGAACAAAAACTAAAGTAACCAGAGTCGACAATGACAACCCCCCAATCACTGCAATTGCCATAGGACTCCAAAACTCTGATCCTTCTCCTCGCGCAAGAGCCAAAGGAATCAAACCCAAAATAGTAGTTAAAGTGGTCATAAGAATGGGACGCAGACGTCTTCTTCCCGAAGTTAAAATAGCATCGTACAAAGGAACTCCCCGGGCGCGGAGGGTGTTGGTATAATCCACCAAAACAATAGCATTGTTAACCACTACCCCCACCACCATAATCATCCCCACAAAGGGCATCACTCCCAAAGCATTGCCCGTCAAAAATAAGCCCCAAATAACCCCAACTATGCCAAAAGGAATAGAAAAGGTAATGATAAAAGGATCAAGCCAGGACTCAAATTGTGCCGCCATGACCAGGTAAACGAGAAGAATTCCTAAAAGAAGCGCCAGCCGAAGAGTAGAAAAGGTTTCAGCCATTTGCTCGGCTGAACCTCCAAAATTAATAGAAACCCCTGGGGGAATAATTTCTTTGGCAAGTTCTCTTTTAATTTCAGAAATTACCTCTCCTAAGGGCTTGCCGTAGAGGTTGCCTTCTACCATCACCACCCGCTCTTGGTTTTTCCTTTGAATGGTTAAAGGTCCCTCTCCTCTTTTGATCTCGGCAATGTTAGCCAGAGAGACATTTACCCCCGTGCGGCTGGTAATAAAAATATTATTAAGATCTTGCAAGGTTTTGCGATCTTCCTCTCTTAAACGAAGATAAATATCATACTCCTCGCCTGCTTCTCGATATTTGGTCACCGCGTTCCCATGTAAGAGACTGCGCAAAGCCGAACTAACTTCTGCCATCGATAACCCTAGGGCTGAGGCCTTGGCGCGGTCTACCCTTATCCAGAATTCAGGATTGCCTCTTTCTAGGGATATAGAAAGGTCCGATACTCCCTTAATTTTAGCGGCAATTGCCTTGATTCTTTCCGCGAGAGCACCAATTTGGTCAAGATCATGCCCATAAATTTCAATGGAAAGTGGCTTTCCACTGCCCATTAACTGTCCAACCGAACTCAACCCAGAAAAATCCACCGATTTTACCCCAGGAATCTGCATAATCTTTTTACTCAAAAGCTGCTGAATTTCTCCTGTAGATCTTTTTCTTTCTTTTTTAGGAACCAAACGTGCCATGATGCTCCCATAATTTTGCCCGGTTTTTATCCCCATCGCCCCGCTAAAGCCCGAAGTCCCGGCCGAGCCCGCCCTCACCAGCAAAAACTGCACTTCGGGAACATTTTCTCTGACAATTTTTTCCACTTCCTGCATAACCTTGCTGGTTTCTTCCCACCTTGTTCCAATGGGAAGTTCCACGCTGGCAGAAATTTGTCCTTGATCCATATCAGGAATAAATTCGGTTCCCACAAACCAGAAAAGAGGCAAAGTCAAAATGAAAATCAGAACTGCTCCTGTTACCACTTGCCTTCGATGGTCCAAGGCCCATTTAAGAAGGTTGCGATATCCCTCGTCTAAGGCAATAAACCACTTTTCGGTTTGGTCGTGAAAGCGCTGGAGCCAATTATCTTTGGACTTCTTAAGCTCCATAAAATGAGCAGAAAAAGTTGGGGTAAGAGTTAGAGAAGTGAATAAAGAAACAGACATAACAATTGTGGTAACCACTACCAACTGCCGGAACATAACTGAAGCAAACCCCGGGGCCATGATAATCGGGAGAAAAACTACTAAGTTGGTAATGGTAGAGGCAATAACCGCACTGGTTACCTCCCCCGCCCCAAAAATCGAAGCTTCTTTAGGGGATTCTTTTTCTTCGTCTCGATGACGATAAATATTCTCCAAAACCACAATGGCATTATCTACCACCATGCCGATGGCAATAGCCAAAGAAGCAAGAGAAAGCATGTTGATGGTAGAACCACTAAGATAAAGATAAATAAAAGAGCCGATAAGCGAAAAGGGTATGGTTAAAACTACAATCAGCGAAGCCCTAAAATTTCTTAAGAAAACAAAAACCGTAAGTGTTACAAACAAAAAGGCCCAGAACAAAGTGGAAGTAAGATTGGAAATCGAACGCTGAATAAGCTGAGAGCCATCCATGACGATCGCAATTTTCACATCTGGCGGAAGGTTCTGCTGAATCGTAGCTAACGCTGCTTTTACCTCTTTTACCACATTTACGGTATTAGCCCCGGATTGTTTTTGAACCATAAGCATGAGGCCCGGGTAGCCCTGGATTTGGGTCATGCTTTCCTTTTCTTTGAAACCGTCACTAACCGTAGCAATATCTTTTAAGTAGATGGGGCGTCCCTGGAAATTACCCACCATCGTGTTGGCAATCTCATCCAGGCTCGTATATTCTCCTGGAACGCGGAGGTCATAAGATAAAGAGCCCACTTTTAAATTACCTGCGGGAAGGGTGAGATTAGAAGCTTGCATGGCACCGATTATTTGATTGAGGGAAAGATGGTAGGCCTCTAATTTACTGCGATCGAGATCAACATTTATCTGCCGCTCAAGTCCCCCCATAATCATAACCGACCCTACCCCTTTGACGCGCTTTAAGGGATCGCTAATGCTTTTGTCGGCAATCTGATAAAGCCGAGGATAAGATTCGTTTGCCGAAACCCCCAAAACTAAAACCGGCATCAGGGAAAGATCCAATTTTAAGATGGTGATGGTCTGGGCTTCATCCGGAAGATTTCTTTTGGCAAGATCCAACTTTTCTCGCACATCCGCAGCCGCAGCATCCAAATCAGTTCCCCACTTAAAACTAACGGTAACAGTAGAGATATTTTCACTGCTCTTAGAGATAACTTTATCCACATTGGGAACCGTGGCCACGGCGTTTTCAATATATTTCGTTACTGTGGTTTCAATTTCTTCGGCGCTGGCACCCGGATAAGGAGTCATAATCGTCATGGTGGGAAGAGAAATGTCGGGCAGAAGATCCAAGGGTAAATTGCTTAAACAAAAAAGTCCAATTACCAAAAGAACAATAAAAACTACTATGGTAAAGATGGGTCGATTGACAAAATACTTAGTCATTTATTTAACCTCTACTCTTGTTCCTTCGGCCACCATCTGCTGGCCTACGACAATAATCTGATCCGAAGAAGTTAGGCCAGAAACCACTTCGCTTTTTTCCGCTTCTTCCAATCCTATTTTTATAAATTTTTTCACCGCGCGTCCCCCTTCCACCACAAAAACATACTTTTCAGCATTACCTAAAATTGCATCCTTTGGAACAAGAAGAGCAGAAGCTTTTTCCTTTAAAACTAAGTTCACCCGGCAAAACATTCCCGGCTTTATGCGATGAGAGTAATTGGGGACAAGGATTTCAACTTGGGTCGTGCGGCTTAGGGGATCAACCACGGGACGAATCTGAGTTACTTTTCCTATAAATTCTTGATCGGGGTAAGCGTCTAATTTTATTTCCGCTCTCAAGCCCGGCGAAATAAGAGAATAATACCTTTCCGGAACATCTATAAGAACCTTTACGCGATCAATCTCATAAAGGGTAAATAAAGAAGTCTGAGGGCCAACCTGTTCTCCCAACTTAACCAGCTGGTTTCCCACAATCCCAAAGATGGGAGCAAAAGTAACCACATCCTCATAAAGCTCGCTTTCCGGAGAAATTCCGGGCACAAAAGATAAAAGTTTATCGCCCTTATTAACTAAATCTCCTTCCTTAACATAAATTTCTGCTACTCTCCCCACAGTTTTAGGCATGACTTTGACTTCAGTTTCGGCTTTGATCTCACCGGTAAAACTAAGTTTTTCTTCGATTCTTCCGTAGGCCGGAAGAGATACTTTAACCGGGACGATTCTTTCTTCGGTTATTTTTCGGGAAACCGATATTTTATTTGCTGCCCGATAAACAACTAAGCTTATTAGCAATATTATTACCACCCACCAAAAGATTTGCTTGCGGTTCATGACTTTTGTTCCTCCTCTCTAATAATGGTAGCTATCTTTTCTAAGAGACTAAATAAAATTGTTTTTTCTTTATTAGGTATCTTTTTTAAAAGATGGATAATATTCTTTCTTCGGCATGCTTTTATTTCGTCCACCATTTTCTTTCCTTTTGCCGTAAGCGCCACTCGAATTATTCTTCTGTCGGCCAAATCATTAACCCTTTTTACTAAATTGGCAAGCACCAAGCGATCAACTAAGCCGGTCACATTACCATAACTTACCTTTAACCTTTTTGCCAGATCAGACATTTTACAATTATTTTCTCTTCCCAAAACACTCAAGACCATAATCTGGGGGATAGTGAGATTAATTTTGTTCAACTTAGCCGGATGAGAAACCTGAAAACCCTCGGCAAAAACATGCGCCAGCTCTTCGATTTTTTCTGCTTCTTTTTCCAAATTTGAATAAGTCATCTTAACTCTCAGAACTTAAATTTATTTTATACTACTAATATTTTATAATATAAAATATACTTTGTCAAGTGGGATTTGGCTGTCAAGGCAAAATGAAAATGTCCTGTTTTTCAGCAACGTGAAAATGTCCTGTTTTTAGGTACAAACTAAGTTCCTCCTTACCTGCTGGTAATAGCGGTTTGATATAACGAACTTTCTCCAAGGGTGGTCCTTGGGTGGGCGATAATAAGTTCTTGCCTTTTCCTAACTCATCTAAAGCCCGAGCAAACTGAGTTTTAGCAAATTACAATCCTCCTTACTTATCGGTCGGTTATACCCATCATCTCCGCTGCCTCTACTTGTGTTAGTCGTTTGTCCATAACTCTATGAATAATCCGTAACCGCTCTATCTCTCTTTTACTCATCTTGATAATGTCCTCTTCCATTCTTGCCCTCCTTTTAGGTTTTTATTTAATCCTAAAGGAGAGCTCCCCCATTATCCACAACCGGACATTTTCACGTTGCCCAAATAGGACATTATCACGTTGCTGCTACATCAAGTCCATAACTCCTTGACAATTACCTATTTCTTAAGATATGATTTTCCTGGTAACATATTCTTCACTTCTAAAGGGGGTGTTTATCTTGAAAAAATTAGTAACTTTTATTTTATTGCTCTTAACCAGTATTTCTATTTGTAGGGCGGCAGAGTACAGCGCAAGCTTAAAAATCCAAACCGGAGATGCTGCTTTGGACTTTCATCTGCGTCAAGTTAATTTTAAAGCTGCAACTCCTGCTGGAGCACAAGAAGTAAAAAAAGATCTCCAACAAAACTATGCCTTAAGCGACAAACAAATAGCTTTTCTCTCCAAACAGGGCTACACTCTGGCCGAGATTGAACTCTTAGCCTTAATGGCGAAAGAAAGTGGGAAAAAAATCGAAGAAGTGGCTGCCCTTCACAGCAAAGGAGTCGGTTGGGGTGTTTTGGCTAAACGACTACAGGTTCAACCCAGCGCACTGCGAAAGCTAATCGTGGAAAATAAAAAAGAAGAACGACTAAAAGAATCCCCCAGAGAAACTGGTCCAACGAAGCTTAAAGAAGTTCCTAAAGGAATATACCATTTCCCCCGAGGTGGAAAAGGAAAAGGCAGGTAGTTAGAACTAAGTAAGTCCTTTAAAATCAGTGTTAAACTATCAAGAGCTAGCACAAGAAGTTCTGCAGGGAAAAAGCATTAACCAAGAAGAAGCCCTCCGGCTCATAAGTACTCCGGATTCAGACATCTTTAAACTCCTCTCTGCTTCTGATCAAATCCGAAGACACTATAAAAAAAAACGAGTTCGCCTCTGTGCCATTATTAATGCCAAATCTGGTCGCTGTTCTGAGAATTGCGCCTTCTGTGCTCAGTCCGCTCACTTTAAAACTCAGATTGAAACCTATCCTCTGGTAGCAAAAGAAGTTATGTTTGCGGCAGCCAAAAGGGCGGAAAAGGAAATGTCTGCCACCTGCTTTTCAATTGTAACTTCAGGCAAAAGTGTGCATACTTCCTCAGATCTCGAAAACATCGCCTCGGCCATTGAGAACATCCGCAAAGAAACCAAGCTGAACCGCTGTGCTTCTTTGGGCATCCTTAACGAAAATCAAATCAAAAAGCTAAAGGCCGCAGGGCTTATTCGCCTCCACCATAATTTAGAAACGGCGGAAAGCTTTTTTGCCAAAATTTGCACCACTCATTCTTATCAGGAACGCGTACAAACCGTCCGCCTAGCTAAAAAAATGGGGTTAGAGGTATGCTCCGGGGGAATTTTCGGCTTAGGCGAGACAAAGGAACAAAGGGTAGAACTAGCTTTTACTCTGAGAGAGTTAAAAGTAGATTCCGTCCCGATTAACATTCTCCATCCCATCCCCGGAACTCCTGCCGCCGAAAAATACCAACCTCTTCCCCCTTTTGAGGTACTAAAGTTGGTAGCTACTTATCGCTTTATCCTTCCCCAAGCCGATCTTGGAGTGCTCGGAGGAAGAGAATTTGCTCTCCGCGATTTGCAAGCTTTAATTTTTCCCGCAGGAGCTAATGTAATTCTTATCGGTGATTACCTAGTCACTAAAGGACAAGCACCAGAGAAGGACTTACAGATGATTAAAGACCTGGGATTGGAGGTAGAGAAGTAGCTCACCCCCTTTATTTTCCTCTCTTAGAAAGAGGGGAAATGATGTTCTAACATGCTAGAATTCATCAACCAAGAGCTAGAGTCCCTAAAAGAATCCGGGCTCTATCGAGAGCTGCGCACGATTGAAAAAATTAATGGTCCCCACATTACCATCAAAGGCAAAGAACTTATAAACTTTTGCTCCAATGATTATTTGGGTCTCTCGCAACATCTAAAAATCAAGGAAAAGGCCATAGAAATTATTAAAGATTTTGGGCTGGGAGCTGGTGCTTCCCGCCTGATCTCGGGGCATACAATAATCCATGAAGAATTAGAAAAAAAGATAGCAAAATTTAAAGGGCGCGAAGCGGCAATTGTTTTCCCCACCGGTTATATGGCCAATCTGGGAGTCATTACCTCCCTAGTCGACGAGAAAGACACGGTAATCATCGATCGTCTTAACCATGCTTCTATCATAGATGCCTGCCGTCTCAGCCGGGCAAAGCTTCAAGTGTATCCCCACAAAGATGTGTCTACCCTAGAAAAAATCTTACAGCGCTCAACCTCCTATCGAAGGCGGCTGATCATTACTGATTCAGTATTCAGCATGGACGGCGACCTTGCTCCCCTTCCTGAAATATGCAAGCTAGCCCAAAAATACCAAGCCATGCTTATGATTGATGAAGCCCATGCTACCGGAGTAATAGGAAAAACCGGTCGCGGCTTAGAAGAATATTATGAAATGGAGGGGAAGGTAGACATCGTCATGGGAACTCTTTCTAAGGCCTTGGGAAGCTTGGGAGGGTTTGTAGCAGCAAGCAACGAGCTTATCGAATACCTAAGAAACAAAGCGCGCAGCTTTATTTACACCACCGCCCTCTCCCCTTCTATCTGCGCCGCTTCCCTAGTCGCCATAGAGATTATTGAAAATCAAGCAGAGTTAATCTCTAAACTCTGGCAGAATATTGAGTTTTTCTCTCATCGTCTATCATCCCTTGTCCCTCGTCCTTCATCAGCCATCATTCCCATTCTTATTGGCGAACTAGATAAAACCATGGAAATTTCAAATAAATTATTCGATCACGGTATTTTCCTCTCTGGCATCCGCCCCCCCACTGTTCCTAAAGGCCAGTGCCGCCTGCGTCTAACCATAACCGCTGCTCACAGCAAGGAGGATTTAGAATGTCTGGCATCTTTATTACGGGAACTGATACCGGATGCGGAAAAACTTTTGTAACCGCCCTTTTAGCTAAATATCTAGCTCAGCAAGGGATAGATGTAGGGGTGATGAAACCCATTGCCACTGGACCCCAAGTTGAAAATGACGCCCTTTACCTCAAAAAAGTTCTTAAACTCCAAGACCCTATCTCGCTTATTAACCCTCTTCACTTTAATCACCCCCTAGCTCCTTATCCTGCCAGTCAGTTAGAAAAGAAAAGAATAAACTTGAAACTTATTTTTTCTGCCTACCAAAAACTTTCTTCTTTGCACCAATTAATTCTGGTAGAAGGCATCGGCGGGGTGTTGGTTCCCATCAAAAAAAATTATTTTGTGGTCGATTTAATAAAAGATTTTAATTTGCCCACGATCATTGTAGCTCGGGCTGGCTTAGGAACTATCAACCACACCCTTTTAACCGTAGAAGTGCTAAGAAAACGAAAAGTAAAAATTTTAGGAATAATTATGAACGGCTATCGAGGAAAAGATCTTTCCGAAAAAAGCAATGCCCAGGTTATTGAAAGGCTAACTAGAATTCCTATCTTGGTTAAGCTGCCCTGGAGCAAGCACTGTTTTTAAAAAGCTAACTTTACTCGCCCAACACTTTAACTAAAACCCTTTTGGGCCGCTGACCGTCAAACTCTCCGTAAAATATCTGCTCCCAAGGACCAAAGTCTAGTTCCCCTTTAGTAATGGCCACGATTACTTCCCGTCCCATTATGGTTCGCTTTAAGTGAGCATCTGCGTTAACTTCCCCGTTCATCAAAATATAATCTGTATAGATTCTCATAACTCATTTCCTCCAAACCAAATTACCGAAGAGGGACTGCCGGGCAGGGACTCGAACCCCGATACGCAGATCCAGAGTCTGCTGTCCTACCATTAGACGACCCGGCAAGGCTAATAAGGAAGCTTCCACCATTGGGGTTGGAAGATTAAAACAAAAAGACCAAAAAAAATAACCAAAATCGATACTGCTATATAAACTAAAAATCCAATCTGCAAAGGTTCTTTCCACCGCCCGCGCATCCAAAGAGCAAAGAGAAGAGCCAGAAGGCCAACAGCTAATGTCGCTCCCCCCTTAAAAACGGGGTCAAAACAAGTAAAACGAATAAATTTTACCCCCCAATCGCTCATAAGTGGAATTATATCGCAAATTAGCGTATAATACAAATCATGCTTGAAACCTGTGATTTTCTAATTGTGGGCGGAGGAATTGCTGGACTCTCCGCCGCCTTAGAAGCCAGCAGGTGGGGCAAAGTAATTATCCTCACTAAAGGAAAAATTGGGGAAACCGCTACCGAAAAAGCGCAAGGAGGAATTGCGGCCGCGATCGACCAAATTCGTGATTCTACCGAATATCACTTTGAAGATACCATCCAAGCCGGCGCGGGCCTTTGTAATGAAGAAGCCGTAAGAATTTTAGTCACAGAAGGAGTGGACCGAGTAAAAGAATTAATTGAAATGGGAGCACAATTTGACCGTGCAGAAACCGAAGCTGGAGGGGGCTTTGCCCTAGCACTTGAAGGAGCCCATAAACGCCGCCGCATTCTCCATGCCGGCGATGCTACCGGAGAAGAAATTCAAAGAACTTTAGGATCAAAAATCCTCAAGGAAAAAAGAGCAGAAGTTAAAGAACAAACCATCGGCGTGAACCTGATTACCAAAAATGGAGAATGCTTAGGAGTAGAAGCGCTGGATCTCAATCGAGGAGAAAAGATTTATTACTTAGCTAAAGCCACCATTTTAGCTACCGGTGGCCTAGGGCAAGTTTATCTTTATACCACTAATCCTACCGTGGCTACCGGAGACGGAGTAGCAATGGCTTACCGTGCAGGAGCAGAAGTAACCGATATGGAATTTGTCCAGTTTCATCCTACCTCCTTAGTCCAGTTCGAAGAGCTGAAAGATATCATCGCCCTGCCCCAATTTTTAATTTCCGAAGCAGTAAGAGGAGAAGGAGGAATTTTACTCAATAAAAAGGGCGAAAGATTTATGCAAAAGTATCATAAGCAGCTAGAACTGGCTCCTCGAGACATTGTTGCCCGCGCGATTGTTTCTGAAATGCAAGCTACCAACTCTGACTGCGTCTACCTTTCGCTTAAAGAAATCGGTGCGGAAAAAATCAAAAAGAGATTTCCGGTAATTTACAAAACTTGCCTAGAAAGAGGCCTGGACATCACTAAAGATCCCATTCCGGTAGCTCCTGCGGCTCATTATTCTATGGGAGGAATAAAAACAGATGTTTGGGGCAAAACTAATTTGGCTCGCCTTTACGCAGCGGGAGAGTGCGCTTCCCTGGGGGTCCATGGGGCAAACCGTTTAGCTTCAAACTCTCTGCTTGACGGCCTGGTTTTTGGCCACCGCGCCGCTTCCATGGCTAAAGAAGAACCTCCTCTATCTGAGAAATTTGAACCTCTTACCGAACTTTATCCCCCTTCGAAAATAAAACCGATAGAAATCCAAAGAGCCATGCTTATTATAAAAACCACCATGTGGAAAGATGCGGGAATTATCCGCGAAGAAGCTGGACTGCAACATGCCCAAAAAATTTTCAAAGAGTTAGAAGAAAAATACCTTTTTTATCCCGTCACCAAGGAAGAAATTGAACTAAAAAATTTACTGTTGGTAGCACAACTTATTACCCGTGCCGCTTTAGATCGCACCGAATCACGGGGAGCACACTTCCGCCGCGACTTCCCCCAAACCGACGACAAAAACTGGAAAAAACACCTAGTCTATAAAATAACCTTATAATCCCCTCTCTTTTTAAGAGAGGGGGCTAGGGCTTTAGCGCTGACTAGGGGTGAGTTAGGGGTAAATTCTCAATCGTCTCTTAGGTTCTTCTCCTACCGACTCAGAATGTAAACCCGCTTCTTCTACCTTTTGGTGTTGAAGGCGCCTCAGGTAAGCATTTTGAGGATTGAGGTCAACCGATTTTTTACTGGACTTTACCTGTTGAATAGCTTCTTCTACTTCCCGCAAAGCAATTTCTTCGGACTCTTCCCTTCCTCCTACTCGAAAATAATATCTTAAAAACTTAACAATCTGAGACGAGACATTCTTTTTTATAACATGAACCGGAAGGTTATGTTCTTGCGCAGCCAACATAATTTTAGTCCCGGCTCGGGCCTTGGGCTTGGTAGTTAAAATAATATCGGCCTCATCTAAGCTACTCGCAACCACAGCAGGAAGCTGCATGGCACGAATAGCTCTCTCCAAGTGCCCGCGATTAATGCCAAAGGGATAAATTCTTTCTAAATTTTCTTCCTTTTCCTTAACGGCCCTTTTTAACTCTTCTTCCGTGGGCTCGGGCATTTCTTCTTTGGGTTTTTGCCGCACTTCTACTTTTCCCCCGGAAGTCCGAACGCGAATTTCGGGCTGAGGATTCCGGCCCCGCAAAATGGCATCTACTGCTTTTCCGACATCGTGGTAGATAGCAAAAACATCTCTTTCTCTAATCTCAATAGCAATATCAAAAGTAGGAGGGGCCTTGCGCTCTAAAATGGCTTTTTGCGTGCGGCGCCGCTTGGCCTCCTCATCGCTCAAGATCACCGACTGCACCCCACCCACTAAATCGGAAAGAGTGGGATTGCTAATAATGTTGTCCAAAGAATTGCCATGCGCAGTGCCAATCAGTTGAACCCCTCGCTCGGCGATGGTCCGGCAAGCCAAGGCCTCAGCCTCAGTTCCAATTTCATCAACAATGATCACCTCAGGCATATGATTCTCAACCGCTTCAATCATTACTCGATGTTGCAGCTCAGGTGAGGCCACTTGCATGCGACGGGATCGACCAATGCCCGGATGAGGAATATCTCCGTCTCCTGCAATCTCATTGCTGGTATCAACCACTACCACTCTTTTATTAAACTGATCGCTTAAAATCCGAGCCGCTTCCCTGAGTTTGGTCGTCTTACCAATTCCCGGTGGACCAAGAAAAAGAGTGTTCTTCCCGGACTCAATAACATCACGGATAACATCGATCGTTCCATAAATAGCCCGCCCCACTCGGCAGGTAAGACCGATGATTTTGCCCGTGCGGTTGCGCATGCAAGAAATGCGATGCAAAGTCCGCTCTATGCCGGCGCGGTTGTCGGAAGTAAATTCCCCTACTTTGCTTACCACATAATCGATATCTGCTTGGGTAATGTTATCCCCAGGAATATAAAAAACCCGACTAGTAAATCGCGCCTCGGGGGGTTTGCCAAGATCTAAGACAACTTCAATCAGTTGATTAATGTCGCTTTGTTCAGAAAGGACTTGTTGAATGCGCAGTGGTAAAACTTGAAGAAGGCTATTTAATTCCTCATCAATTTTATTCATTAATGAACTTGCAAACTTTTTACTCTAAAGTGAACTCCGCTAGACGCCCTTAATGGCTTTTTTTAAGTTAATTCCAGGCACAAAACCGGGGTTTTTAGTTTCCCCAATGACAATCTTTTCTCCCGTTTGCGGATTCCTTCCTACTCTTCCCTTGCGCTTGCGCACCACGAAGTTTCCAAACCCCACTAACCTAACTTTCTCCCCCCTCACCAAGGCCTCGGTAATTTCTGCCAAAGCGGTATCAATGATGCGCTCCACCTCTGCCTTTGAAATATCATGCTTTTCTGCAATTTTCCCAGCTAATTGTTTTTTGTTCATGCTTTTCCCTCAACCTCCTTATTCTGAAAAAACTGCCTCAACCTTTGATCGGAACAACTTGTGGCTGTCCGTTTATTTATTTCGTTTCGGACAGGGATAAACCCTGGTATGAACCATTTCGGTTCATACCCTGTCCCTACATTTATTCAAATCAACAATGTAGGGACAACCTTTATGGTTGTCCGCTCTCAATTCGGACAGGGATAAACCCTGTCCCTACGTTATACCTTCTCCCTTGCTAATAACTGTTGCCAACGCCGATTTGTTTCTTCCTGAATTTCTTCCAGTAGTTTTTCATTTCCCGGCTTAAAGAGATGCCGAAAACGAGCCTGGGTTTTAAAGAACTCACCTACGGGCTTTATTTCTTTTGGCTTGTAAGTCACCCGATAAACCCCATTTTCCACTTCGTATAAAGGCCAGAAGCAAGTATCAGCCGCTAATTTCCCAATTTCAATGGTACGTGCTGGGTCTGAACCCCACCCCAATCGACAGGGTTGAAGCACATTGATAAACTTAGGACCTTCAATGGTAAAGGCCTTCTCTGCTTTACGCAGAAGATCCATATAATGCCCAACGGTAGCCTGCGCCACATAAGGAATTCCATGAGCCACCATAATTTCTGTCAAATCCTTACGCCATCTTTCTTTTCCTTGTTTTACTTTGCCTGCAGGTTCTGTAGTGGTATTTGCCCCCTTAGGGGTAGCTCCGGAACGCTGAATTCCGGTATTCATGTAGGCCTCGTTATTGTAGCAAACATAAAGAAAATTATGCCCCCGCTCCACTGCCCCTGAAAGAGACTGTAGCCCGATATCATAAGTTCCCCCATCTCCCCCAAAAGCCACAAAATTGATTTTTTTTGAAATCTTTCCTTTCTTCAAAAGTGCCTCGTAGGCCGCCACCACTCCCGAGATGGTTGCCGCCGCATTCTCAAAAGCGTTATGGATAAAAGGAATCTTCCAGGCAGAATATGGGAAAATAGTAGTGGTTACCTCTAAGCACCCGGTGGCACAGGCCACTACTACCGGATCAGGAGAAGCCATGCATACCATTCTCACAATTTGAGGAAACCCACAACCTGAGCATGCCCGGTGCCCACCGCTCAAAGGATCAACTCGTTTAATCGCCAACTCTTTAAGTGAAACCATTATTCTCTAACCCCCAAATAATTTACGGTTGATAATTTTTCTGGATTTTGTAAATCCACAAAAACCCTCCTAATCTGCTCTAAAGTTAGATCCCTACCTCCTAAACCATAAATATAATCAAATACTTTAGGTTTTTGCTCTTGTTCATATAGAGCAGAGCGAATCTCCGTAAAAAGCGGTCCCCCCTGAGTACTTAAGGGTTCAGAACGATCTAAAACCGCAATGGTTTTAGCCGGCGACAAAGCCTTAACGATTTCTTCCGCCACAAAAGGACGAAATACCCTGAGTCTTAAAAGCCCTGCTTTAACTCCTTTAGCCCTAAGTTCATCAACTACTACTTTTGTTGTCCCGGCACTTGACCCTAAAGCCACTACCACTTGCTCCGCATCATCTATCTTATATTTCTCAAAGAATCCATATTCACGCCCCGTTTTTGCGGCAAATTCCCTCGCTACTTCCATAATAACTTCTGGGGCTTTGCGCATGGCCTCTGCGGTTTGACGCTTGTGTTCAAAATAATAATCTTGAAGATCTAAAGCTCCAATGGTCACAGGATTTTCAATATCTAGCAAATTAGTAGCTGGACGATATTCTCCAATAAAGGCCTTGACTTCTTCATCTTCTAACATCTCTATTTTTTCCATACAGTGGCTAATAATAAAACCGTCAGTGGTAACCATAACCGGCAACCGGACCTTTTCCGCAATTTTAACTGCCTGAATCACACTATCATAAGCTTCTTGGGCATTTTCGGAAAAGATTTGGATCCAGCCAAAATCGCGGGCCGCCATGGTATCACTGTGATCGCAATGAATATTAATGGGGGCAGAAAGAGCGCGATTAACCTCACACATGACAATGGGAAGTCGCAAAGCCGAAGCAATAGGCAAAATTTCATACATCAGAGCTAACCCTTGAGAAGAAGTCCCGGTCATCACTCGCGCTCCGGCAGCAGCTGCTCCCACACAAGCCGACATAGCCGAATGCTCGGACTCTACCGGAACATACTCAGTGTCCACCAAACCATCCGCCACAAACTGAGCAAAAATCATTACTACTTCCGTAGCGGGGGTGATGGGATAAGCCGCCACCACGTCCGGATTTATCTGCCGCATGGCTTCCGCCATGGCCTCATTGCCTGTTTTTGCTGCTACTCTCATTTTGCCTTACCTATCCTTCCACGCATTTGGATAAATCATAGCATTTTTGATGAATCAAAAATGCTACCTACCACCTGTTACTGCCTACTGTTTACTGCCTACTGCTTACTGCCTACTGCCTACTTCTTCTCCTTCTCCATAGTAATAGCTCTTTTTTCCGCCTTAGTCGGACACTCATGGTTGCAAATACCGCAACCTTTGCAGTGATCATAATCAAAACCTACGATTTTCCCATCCTCAATTATTACTGAAGAATCGGGGCAAACAATCCAACAAATGAAGCACTGAAGGCAATTCTCGGCATGAAAAACCGGTCGTTCTGAACGCCAATCTCCGGTTTTAAACTTCTGTGCTGTACCTGCCTCCAGAAGATCTCCTTCTGGCAGATTTTTCCACCCCGCTTGAGGGCTAACTTTGGCTTCACTCACTTTTTACTTCCTCCCAGGCCCGCTTAATGGCCTCTAAGTTTCCTTTAATCACTTCAGGTTTTGAAGCAAACTTAACTTTTAGCTTTTTCTCCATATCGGATAGAAGAGGTGCTAATTCTAACAAACCCGAAACTCTTGCCAGAGCTCCCAGCATGGGCGTATTAGGAATTTCCCGCCCGATAGTTTCCAAAGAAATAGCACTGGCATTTACCGTATAAACTTTTCTTCCTTTTAAATTAAGCTGTTTTCTAACTTCTTGAGGAGAGAAAGTAGTATTAACGATTAATTTTCCATCTTCAGGCAAACCTGCGGTAACATCTACCGAAGCCATAAGTGTGGGATCTAACACTACCACAATTTGAGGATTGGTAATGGCACAGTGAAGGGTAATGGGCTTATCGGAAAGACGATTAAACGAAGCTACCGGGGCCCCCATTCTTTCCGGCCCATACTCGGGAAAGGCCTGAATATATTTTCCTAGGGAAAGAGCCGCTTCACCAAAGAGCAAAGCTGCGGTCTTTGCCCCTTGCCCTCCCCTTCCATGCCATCTTATTTCAACGGTGTGATCCATGGTTCTAATTTAAACAAAAACATCTTATCAAAAAGGTAACCAAAAAGCAAGAGGAAAATTATAGGAACCAGCGCACCCAAAAAAGCCCTCCCGCGCGAAACCTGATAAACCTTCCTTCCCGCCACCGCCCAAAGACCATAAACATAAAGCAAAGTTAAAGCGTAAATCAAATTATATCCCACCCGAAAGAGAGAAAAATCCAGAGCCCCATAACGAGTTAAAATCGAAAAAATTACAGGAAAAATCCCTGCCAAGACCACAGCACTGCTGTAATAAACACTTTGAATCATCCGCCCTAGGTAACCTCTTCCTCCTAAAAATAAATAAATGTAATGTAAAACCCAACCTACCAAATAAAAACCAATTCCCAACCCCAAAGCCAAGGCTCCCCCTAAAATAAAAAAGGTAATCAAGAAGAAAACAAAGGCCAAAGTTAAAAGAACCGGTAAAATAAGTATAAATTTAAATCCTCTAATCCCTTCTACCAAAGTAGTTCCAATAGGCAGGTATTGAATAATGAAAATGGCGGCCGCCATCAAAAAAGCCAAAATCCAAGAAGAAATTAGAAGAAAAGTTAGCGGCTTTTCTTGCCAGCTTTCCTCTTTAAGCTTAGTGTAAAAATAAATGGGCTGGGCCATCACTTTCCACCAATTATTAAGGTACCATTTAATCATGTCTTATCACCACCAAAAATCAAAGTTCGCCCCTCCAAGGACTTAGAAAGAGTCGAAGGATCTGCATAATCCATATCCGCTCCCATCGGCAGCCCATAGGCAATCCTAGTGAGTTTAACCCCCAAGGGTTTAATCAACTTGGTTAAATAAAGAGAAGTAGCTTCTCCCTCCGTAGTTGGGCTGATAGCTAGAATTACTTCTTTAATCGAATTTTTGCTAAGTCGGGCCAAAAGCTCCCGAATTCTTAAGCTTTCCGGCTCTATCCCATCTAAAGGGGAAATCACCCCTCCTAACACATGATATTTTCCTCGATAGGCACTCGAGCGCTCAATGGCCACCAAATCCTTTGGCTCAGCCACCACACACAAAAGACCTTCTTCCCGGGAAGGATCGCTGCAAATTTTACAGGGATCGATATCAGTAATGTTAAAACAAACGGAGCAGTAATGCAAATTTTCCTTTGCTTGGCGCAAGGCAGTTATTAGCTCCTCTACCTCTTTCTGGGAAGAGCCCAGAAGGTAAAAAGCCAGGCGCTGGGCCGATTTGGGCCCAATTCCTGGAAGTTTCTGAAGCTCCGCCATTAATTTTGCTAAGGACTCAGCGTACACCAAGTCAATTTTGACACAAAAAAGAGGAAAAGACAACCCTTAAACGAAGAAGGAACTTTCCGGCCACCCAATTTTAAAACTTATTTTTCCAAATGTTTCTCTTCAAGGCCAGCACCTGCCAAAGCCCTACGCACGTTTTTAACCCACTTATGGCTGTCGGCTTCTATGCTAATTTTAATGTATTTAGCCCCTAGTTCCTTTTCTTCTTCCAAAATTTTCTTCTCTGGGGAAGAAAACTGCTTCCAAAATTCCTCTTTGTACTCTTTCCACCCCGGACGATCTAAATTCAAAAGATAACCCATAATATAGGTTCCCAAACCTAAAGAAAACCGTCCTTCCTCTATTCCCTTAAGGTATCTTTTAAACAATTTAACCTTGTTCTCAAAGTTCAGCCAAAGAAAAACCTCTATGGCAACTCTGTGAGTACCTATAGAGGTATCAGCTAAGAAGCTTTCTAAAATCCAATCGATATTTTGTTCTGCGCAACTATTTACTAATTTTTGGGCTTCTTCTTCCTTTCCCGTTTCTTTTGCTTTCAAACTTGCTATCTCAGCTAATTGACGATGATCACTAAACTTCATCCCTTCAAAACTCAAAATGAGCTTTTTGTATTTTTGATACGCTTCCCAAAGCAACCTATAAAAGTTCTCTTCTTGAGGAGAATCAAACTCTGGAAGCTTGCCGCCCATCAGCTGCTGTAATTTAGAAGGCTTGGATTCTGCTCTTCCCAGGTATAAGCCATTCCGGTAAATAGTTATCCAATCCCCTTCTCTAATTTTCAACCCTTGTGAGTTAATTAAGTAACCTTGCTCAAACTTAACTCCTTGAGCAGATAAAGAGAAAAGAGCTGGGATACCAGTTTTTAAAGAAGCAGCAGTTAGATGAAGGGGAAAACGCGACAGGCTAATTATCCCATCTAACTCTTGCATAACCTCAATGTCAGAAGGGGAAAAGCTGGATTTAATTAAAATTACCCGTTCCCCCCTTAATTTTGCTTCTTCCGCCTTGGTCTCAGAAAAATAAGCCCTCCCAATAACAGCAGCGTCAGGAAAAGACGTCACCCCAGAAGCAAACAGGGTTAAATTTAAAACACTTATGGTCTCAGATTCAAGCTGCCGAAGATGATGGGGGCGAATAAATTTTGCTACATCATCTTCCCCTACCCAAGAACAATTCTCTTTCCGCCGGTTATTGTACATATCAATAATAGAAATCATTGCTCCTGGCCCAGTCATGATGGTCTCATTAGCCTGGGTTAAATAAAAAATACCATTCTCAATCGCAAATTCTATCGTGACCGGAGAATTAAGTCGCCTCTCCAGAGATTTAATTTGAGCCATTGAGTTCAATATCTCTGGAAAATGTTCCCTCACTTTTTTCTCATGCTCATCAAAAAATAATATACTTTTTGTTTCCGCTGATCCCGTCATTATTGCCTCCCCAAACACTCTTCTAGCAGCTTCCAATCTTATTCCTCTTCCCTGCCATGGATCTCGAGTATGTAAAACACCAACACAAGAATTTTCTGGAAGGTTGCCATAAACCATCTCCTGAAAAATTATGGAAGGAACAGGATCCGGCACAAAAGATCGCAAAAAGCTCATCTCTTTAACCGATTTATAAGCTAAAGACACAAGGTACTCAACTGCATAATAAGGCTCTGATAACAATCTGGCATCCCTAGCTTTGATTTCTTGCTCGAGCGCTGAAACAGATTCATCCTTTTTAGCAATTCCTAAAGAAAAAAGGAGCGTCTTTAAATAATTTAGGTAAATCTGCTCAGCCATCTCTTTTCCATAGCGATTAACGAGTCCAGGCAAAACATTTTTACTTACTCCCAAATTTAGGTAAGTAGGCATGACGCCGGGAAGATTCTTTGCTAAGGCCGAACGCAGGGAGAAGATTAAAGGATCGTTAGAATCGTTAAATTTCCTTCCGCTTAGCTTTTCCAAAACTTCGATTGCTCGTCTTATGTTGAGAGAAAGCTGCTCAGGGCTAAGTTCAAAATTAAACTTGGTCAAGATAGAAAAATCGGGGATAGAATATTTGGCTTCACTAAGAGTAAGAAGCATACGACCTTTGTAACTTAAGTATTCATCCAAACCTTCCTGCGAAAAAAATGAGCATTTGAAAACCCTCCGAGCACCGCTGCCAGTAAAAGCTACATATTCATTTTCCTTAAAGCCCGAAAGAGATTCCAAATCAGAAAAATCAGATTCAATTTCTGCCTTAAGTTTTTTTTCGGCATCACAGCTCTTTTTCCTTGCTTCTATGATTAAGCTTAGATATTCAACCGCTTTTTCCGTTTGAAAATATCGAAGATAATGAAAATCAATATCTCGAACGATCATTTCTTGGACTTGACCTTGCTGAGAAAAAGTTATCGTTAGATATCGAGAGGGGAAAAACAGACTTCTTGTCTTCGGCTGCCCACGGTATCCTGAAGGAGAATGAGGGCCTCTCGGCTCACGAATCCGATTTTCATATTCATCCTGCAATGCTATCCGAGGATAAAAATTTCCACGGACCGAAAGGATTTTTAGTCCCATGTCTATTTTCACCTTTACCTAAACCGCCAAAGACTGCCAAGGGACATAGGCCCTTTAGGCGCTAGGTTAAATTCCAATAACCAAGATACAAGATACAAATAAATTTCAAATTCTAATAATCAATCACCAAACCATGAACCAATGTGGTTCGTGGGAAACCATTTTGGCTAACGCCTTTTGGTTATTGGTAAATTGGTTATTGAATATTGTTTGGTTATTGTATCTTGGTTATTGATTATTTTTCCCTAGGTTGCTCGTCAGAATACCCCCTTATTTTTCTTGACAAGTTTTTATCGCCGTCATCCCTGAAAAATTTCACCCTGCTCCCTAAAAAGAAGGTTTAAATAAATTTAGGCACACCTCAGAACTCAATGGCCTCTTAGAAAGAATAATTCAACCATTTTGAAAAAACTTTATTAAGAACTCAACCACGGCTTCAAGTTGCTTGCGGGGAAAAGTGATACCATAGCAAAATACTTCCTGAGTGTGGATTGTCAGTTTTCGTCTTGAAAAAAATTGGTTGATATCCAGTCCCTGTTTTTTCCCTGCCTCAACCAAGCTTCCGGTATCCGAAAATCCCCCGGTTAAGTACTGGTCAAAATCGTAGTAAATCTCAGTGGCAGTAATCAATGAATATCTTTCATTATCCTCCTTTTGGATAAAAAAGTTTTTATCTTCCAAGCCCTGGATACGGTTAAGATTGCCATCTGCCACCGCCACATCCAGATCAACTTTTAACCGGAAATTTTCTCCGTAACGCTCCTTTCCTTTTTCATAAGCTAAAAGATGCAGACCGTGAATCAAGGCCTCAATCTCTGCCACTTCCTCTTTTGAAATTTCCCCCCTTTTCTGATTCAACTCCTTTACTTTTTCTCCGTGCAAGGAAACCAAATCATCATAATCATAATTTTGATAACGACTCCGCACACTTCTTAATAACTCTACATAGTTTATTCCTTGAGCTAGGGCTGCAACTTCTTCATCTTTCACCAGAGCTCTTTCTTTTTCTCTTTTATTTACGGAAAAAATTTCCCCTTTTCCCCCATCAATTACCAACCATTCCCCAACCTTTAACACATTTTCTGCAAGCTCTACTTTCTCCGGGAAAATTTTGGCAGAATGAAGAGAAACCGCCAAAGGAATGGCATGAGCTTCAGCAAAACTAACTAGGTGAGAAGTTTTGCCTGCCCCAAAGGTCAGCACTACTCCCTCAACTTTTTTACTTAGGACCAAGCGATATACATCTTCATCCGGCTTATCAGAAAACAAAATGACCCTTTCGCCTTTTTTCTTAAACCTCAAGACCGCTTCTAGGGAGGTTGCTAACCTTCCTACCATGGCACCCGAAACCCCAGGTTGCCCCTTTCCTAAAAGTTTTAAATTCACGTTAGGATTAATTTTATAGGTGGATACTTTAACTTGCTGTACCGCCTTTCTTTTGCGTGCCGCCTCTGCTTCGTTAATAATTCCTTCCCTTTCTAACTCATTAACTGCCTTTACATACTCCATGGGAGAAAGCATGGCAGGACCAGCTTGAATTAAATATGGTTTCCCCTCCTCAATTGCAATCTCCATACTTACCGGCTCTTTTTCTTCCCTAACCACAGGATGAACTAGCTTCTCTATTATTTGCCTATAAAGCTCAGGCTCTATAACTTTTTTAAAGAAATCCAGCGAAAAGACATTTTTCGCCGCTCCCACCATCACCCGTCGACCAGAGGTCATTGGCGCATAAATTCCACTTTGCGGGTGAGAAAGTAAGCTTAAAAAGCCCGATTTCTCCCCCAACAAGGTAAACTTCATTTGCTGCACAAAAACCGAGGGAAAATTTCGGACGTCATCAGGATCAAGTCCTAAGGAAAACGCCGCATACCGCGCTCGAGGCAATTTCCAAGAACTAGCTACGGCTTTAATGCTGGCGTTCAGCTGGTCATAAACGTTTTGGGGAAAGGGAAAAGAACTTAATGCTCGACTTAGCAAATCCCCTAGCTCGCTTGTAGATTTTTCTTCCTCTTTCATTAATTTAAAGAGGGAACCCATTTTTTCTCTTTCCGCTCCCTCAACATGAATCGCAAAATCAACTATCAAATTGAGATAAAGCCAAAGAACTTCTTTTTCGTAAAATTTTCCATACTTGTTGATTAGGCCCTGGCAAGTTTCATGGTTTAACCCCACGCTAGGAATACTTAGCAAAGAACCATAAAGACTTTGTGGGTCACCGCTACGCACCACCAAAACTAGCGGATCTTTTGGATCGCCAAATTTACATTTAGTTTCTTCTTCAAGAAGCTTTACTCCTTTACTAATTTCTTTTTCCAAAACAAAGGAAATTTTGCCTTTTTCAATAATTTTGGCCACTTCTACATTGGGGATAGCAAAAAAAGGAGGAACCGGAAGACCAATTTGTTTATACTGGGCTAATTTATAACATTTTTCTCCCAGTAGTGGCCGGTGGTAAGGAGCAATCTGATTCCAGAACAAAATACGACTTAACTTAACGATCATTGTCCCTCACAAGCAAAATTACCAGAAAAGAAAAGGCCCCACTAACCAAAGGCAAGTGGAGCCTCTTTCCTTCATGCTTTCTTATCCTTTCAAAAGATCGTACTAAACATTTTATACGGGATAGACAGGTAGGGCTCTTCGAATTAATTCGTATACCGGCTTACCCTCTTTTTGCGCTGCCTCCTTTGCAACTTCCTTAAAACGAGTCATAACTTCTTCCATGCTCTTCTTTTTAACTATTTCCTGCCAACTACCCCCTTCGTACCCGGCAATAACTTTTGCTGCCGCTTCCAGAGCTTGTTCTCTAATTAACTGCCAAAGCTCTTTCCCTTGACTAGCCGCTACTGCCCGGCCTAAAGCCAAGGACATAGAAAGAATGGCATTCATTCCCAAAACCCCTTTTCTTTGCATAACATGAATCTTTTCTTCAGTCGGAGCATCAGCTGCAATTCTTCCCGCAGCTTTTGCCTGCTCAAGCTCTAACTTCAAAAGTTGTCGGTCTATATCTACTAGGCTTCCCAGCTGAGAAACCGTCTTCCCAATAAAGGAAGAAGCCAGTATCTTTTCGATGTGCTCAGCCGCATCTAAACAACCTTTGCCTTCGTAGCGGTTTGCTTTGCGCCAGAGCTCTAACAGTTCCGGATCCTTCTCTACATCCTCATATTTTACGGTCTTTTTGAAACGCAAAGTGCCATCTTCCTCTTTCTTGAAAAGATCGGGATATTTCTCGGTAATTTTGCTGGGCAGAATCATGCTGTCCACATAGTGAATAGCCTCGTCTTCACCCGCTGAGGTTCCTAGCGGAGTTGAACCTTTAAAGCGAACAGTTCCGGTTTTTCCCAAAAGGATAGTGGCCGCAGCGGAAGGAATACCAGCGTTTGTTGCTTCTTCGGTCCCAATAACCGCTTCAATTGCCAACATACGCAAGAAAAGGTTAGTAAGGTCAACTTCCGTGGCTCCAGGTTTAAGATCTACTTCTTTTCCGGTCAAAGCAAAAACTAGCTCTTTTAAGTTCCTCTCTAACTCTTTTCTCTCCTCTTCTGTGATTTTCCTCTTTTTGGCACCAGCAATGGCCATAATTTCCATCACCCGACCGTATTTCTGGAGTCTTTCGGTATTGGCTCCTCCCCCAGTTTTCATTCCTACCGCATTCATGGCGGTTGCGATATCAGCCTCGAAGGGATCATTAGGGGACTTGGAACGGTGAGAAACCACTAATTCTGCTCCATAAGCCAAAGCAGTTAGCATAGCAATTACCGTTTCCGACAAGGTTCCAATCTGGTTAGCCTTAATCAGTGCCGCATTAATTTCCCCATTGCGGGCGCAAGCTTCAATATTGCTGTCTTTTGTGGTAACCAAATCATCCCCGATGATAAAAACCTTATCTCCCAGTTTTTCCATAATTAATTTCCAACCAACATGATCCCTCTCGCCAAAACCATCTTCAATCGAAACAATAGGAATCCCATCTTTTTCCATGGCGTCTTTATAAAGATCTAAGATTTCTTCGCGGCTCATTTCTACCTTGCTTTTATCCCGCCAAAATCTATACATTCCCACCGAGTCCGGCCGATCGTTATCTTTTCGATAAGCATTTTCCAATTCTGAAGCCGCCGGATCTAAAGCAATGGCTACATCCACCCCTGGAACATACCCACAATCTAGAATCGCTTGTTTCATCATTCTCCACAACCGCTGCTCGGGAACGCGATCCCCTTCTTCTTTTTCCACATAAGGCGCCAGCCCACCTTCTAACCCAATTCCCATAACTTTAGCCCCGGGTGCGGATTCAATAATTTCCTTCAAACGATATTGCAATCTAACCGTCATTTCCTGAGCTTCTTCGTAAGTTTTAGCCGAAAGAGGAACAAACATGCTTTCCTGCATGCTGATGTTGCTCTCGGGGTACTCCTTTTCGGTATGGCGTCCACCCATAGCACAGTTTCTCCACTGCCAGGGAGAAGAAACTTTGGAACCATCCGAAAGCTCAATGGTATGCATGCGAGAATTAATCATCCTCTCTTTTAACGCCGCGACCCTATTCATCCAACTTTCTCCCACAGCCGCCTGAGCGGCACGGCTGGCTTTTTCTTCCGCTATTTGTTCGCGCATTCTATATTCCTTAAGTTTTCCCCGATCAGCTAGAAAACGATCTAATAAACCAACTAAGCCCGGCGCTAAGAAAAACCGACCAATATAAATTGCGGCTTCGCTTCCTAAGATTAAGCCCAGTGAAATCGCCACCGTAGCAATGGGCAGGGTAACCGCTGCCAAGTAACCGCTCCAGCGTGGACCAGATGCCGCTACCGCTAAATTGTAGGGAGCGTCAGGGGCGTAATTTCCTCCCTCAATTTTTACCCCTTCAAACTTCCCCCATGGAATCTGGATAAACATCTTTGCGTACCAGCCTAATTTTGCTAAAAACCCTTTTTCCTTCATTCCATCTGCCGCCGCTTGAGAGGCCTTATTTAAAGCCGTTAATTTAGCCGCGGTCAAATAATGGCCCATTTCATGAATGGCAATCCCCACATGCCAAGAAGTGTACAAGATGGCAGTAGAAATAGCCGTTTCTGCGCTTAAGAAAACAAACTTTAAGGTTTCCAGTTTCCCTTCCACATTGTCAGGCAAGCTCAAAAGCGAAGAAATAAAGGCCGCATGGAAAGAAACTAACTTGTGGTTGGCTATCACCCAACCCCTTTCCAGGTAACCAGCGGGTTCAGGAGTAAGCGACCCAGGCAAGTAAGAAGAAGATACATTATTATAATGTCTAACCAGCTCCATATAGCTATCCAGCCCCGCTTTTTGAGCCGCTGCACGCAGAGAAGCCCCCGCATCCCAAGACCGGTAGCCAAGGCTGAGGGCAAGTAAGCCAGCAGTATAAGAAATTTCAACCGCTGCCTTTCCTAAAATTCGATTCTTTGCCATGCGCTCCGCCACCGGAGTGAAAATCCTAGTTGCAAACCGATCCATCCTTTCCCCTACTCTCATTCTTGAACTTGTCACATTAACCATTTTTTACCTCCTCCTTTTTTAAACTCAAAATTACTTCAACTTCTTATCGAGACCGTTTCTAAAAAATTTCACTTATTTTTTATTCCCAATCTTGCAAGCGCGCCACGAATAGTTTTGTGGGGCTTGTGCTCGGGATCCGGATCGCTTTCCCATGCTTCCCTGAGGTTTTCTATTTGTTCCGGAGTTAGAGTGTCTTTTGGCGGACCGTACATCTCAAGTGCTCTTTCAAAATTAATACTGGTGCTTCTTTGAGGAAGAAGTATTTCGTTCAATCCAACCGCAGGAGTTTTTACCTGAGAAATCTCCAAATATTCCTCCGCAATTTTCCTTTCTGTTTCTGCCACTTTTCTTTCTTCCGGAGTTAACGTCTTTATAAATTTTTGGTAAACTTCTTTTCCCCTTTGTTCTTCAAAAGCAATTAGCACTCGTCCCAAAATATACACACCCCTTTGCCTTCCGTCCTTAATTTGCTTGACCAAAATTTTAATTAAAGCTGCTTGATTTTCTTCTTTCAATAAATTAAAAAGATTAATCCTCGGACGGTGCTTGCCAATGCTAGCTTGCAAAAAATAATGAGCCAAGGATTCTGAATTGTTTTTGTACCAATCATTAACCATGGCCGTTTTCCTTTGGTTTCCACCCAGAAACCTCAGGATATCAATCAAATCTGCCAATCTTTCGGCGCTTTCAATTTCCTCGGTTCTTAACGCAACTATTTCTTTCTTAATGCTCTCAAAATTTTCCCAAAAAGCGTCTTTTTTTGAATTTAGCTCTCCCTCAGTAACTGCTGGTAGTTCCACTGCGCGTCCTGCACAAACCCCCCGCTTATTGCTAGAAATGATTAGAAAATCCCCCTCCTTAAGAGTAAAGCCGTCTTCCTTGATGAATACCATCTCGTCTTCCTTTAATTGGACATCTTCTTCTACCCCAACGATGGTAACAATGCCATATCTTCGAGCCACTTCCGAAACATGGATGGCAGAAGGTGATAAACTGATCAAACCATCCATATCCATCATAACTTCCACATCGGAGGGTAAAAAACTCTGCTGAACCAAAATCACTTTTTCTCCTCGCGCTTTAGCTTCAAGCGCTTTTTCCTGAGAAAAATATGCTCGCCCACAGACTTCACCTTCTAAAACAAAGGTTCCGCGAGCAAAGGGTCTCACATAATCTTCTAAAATTACCCTGGGGGCAAAAATTTGCTTTAAGTGAACGGGATGAATAATATTAAGCAAATCCTTTCTCTGAATTTTCCCCTCTTCCAACATCTTCCTCGCAACCTCGAAAACTACCTTTCCAGAAAGAGTTAGTTCGTTTGCTTGCAAGCAGGCATGCATTCCCCTTTCCATGGCAATTTCTATGGAAACTGGTGCCCGAAAAACAGTTTCTAGCTTCATGAAATCGGCCGAAAGAGGATGAGAAGTTCCCTCAACCATTTGGGGAAAAACATTCCCGGTCATTATTTCTTCCCCGAAAGTTTGTGGGGCCATCAGGAGTTGTCTTTCTTTTCCCGTTATGGGCTCGCGGCTGAGGAAAACTCCGGAATAGGAATTCGGTAATTTGCCTAAAACCATTTCTTGGATAATTATGGAAGGAAAAGTGTTCTCCTTACCCACAAAAGTTTCTAACAAATCCTCCTTACGACAATAGAACTCCACAATACGTTTCATAAAATGGTTAAACTGATATTCCGGTTGTTGAAAAGTAATATAACTTGAGCCCTCCATAATGTTCTCCAGTTGTTGTAAGAGAATAACTTTCTCATGAAGATTTCGAGGGGGCTGAGCAAAAAGTTTTTTCAATACCGGGCCGTAACTTACCGGGTCGCTGTCTAAGATAAGGGTGGCCGCATTATGAATCCTAAGATCATAGGCGCCTTCTTCCCCGTACATTTCTATCAACCCGGGCAGGGCCTCATGGGTTGCCCCTATGTTTAGGTAAGTGGGAAGTAATCCCGGCAGGTTTTGATTGAGCGCAGAACGAATAGAAAGAATTAATGGGCGATCGGGATGATTAAATTCCTTCCCGGTTAAAAGTTCTAAGCTTCTTAATCCTTCCTCCCAAACTCTCTCCTTTTCGGTGAAAGTCAAATGTTTGGTTTGTGTACTGATAATGCAAAAGGCAGGAACCGGAAAACCCAAACGAACAAGGCGCAATAAATTAAAGCCCTTATCTCCCACTTCTTCGCGAGCAAACTCTTTTGGGCTAAAATAAGGAATAATAAACTCATTCCATTCCCCTTTAAGTTCGGGGGTAAATGCCTCTAGTTTTTTTCGATCCTCACTAATTATTTGTGAAATTTTTTTTCTGGCCGGTAGGTCCTTATTTCTAGCCCTCAAAATCAATTCTAAATAATCCCGGGCTTCCGAGGAAAAAGGATTGGCCAGGTGTAAAACATCTGTGTCTCTTACCTGCGTGCTCTCAACCGCACCCCCGCGCCATCGATAGTTTACAGAAAAATAAAAACCTAATTGGGGTGGGGTTTTATCTCCTTTGTCTCTCTTCTGCAAACTTTCATAAAGCCGCAGCCGAGAAAAATAAGGGCGGCAGATATCAATAATTTTTACACTCATAACGAAGAAATTATCATTCTTTTTTCAACTTGCCTCGAAAAAGCGAAAACCAAAACATGCTTTTAAGGTTTTTGTCAAACAGACCGGTTCTTCTTGAGCCCCTTAGGTATCCCTTTTAATTTTTTAAAAGATCGTACTGAACCAGTCCGCGAGCAATGATTTTCTTAGTTACATTGTTTTCAGGAATCTCGTAAACAATGACCGTTTCATCCTGATAAAGATTCATGGTTTTACACTTGGGGCACTTGATTTCCACCTTACTTCCCTCCCCCACCTTAGCCAGCAAGCGATGGCAAAATTTGCAGCGAAATTCTTTCAGCATCTTTGCGCCTCCTTCTTAAACTAATAAATTAATCACCACTATATCGAACCTCGATTTGAAAAATTTCACTTAATTTGCTAAAATAAAGCGAAGGCAGGCGGGAGTAGCTCAGTTGGTAGAGCATCACCTTGCCAAGGTGAGGGTCGCGAGTTCGAGCCTCGTCTCCCGCTTGAAAAACCAAATTTAGTTTGTTAAAATAATTTTGGTATGAAACAATACCCGGCCAGCAATATCCATAATGTGGCCCTGATTGGTTCTAACAGCAGCGGTAAAACCTCTTTGGCCGAAATGCTCCTCCACAAAGCCGGCGTTATCTCCCGCATGGGAAAGACCGAAGATGGTAACACTATTTCCGATTTTGATCCCGAAGAAATTAAAAGAAAGATCAGCCTTCACACCTCCCTTCTTCCCTTAGAATGGAAAGACCACAAAATCAATTTGCTTGATACTCCTGGCTATGTTGACTTTGTGGGTGAAGCCCTTTCTGCTTTGTGTGTAGTTGAAGGAGTAGTTGCCGTAATCGATGGGGTTTCAGGGATAGGGGTAGGATTAGACACCCTCTGGCAACAGGCAGTAAAACAAAACTTAGCCAAAATTGTGGTTATTACCAAGTTAGATAAAAATCAAGCAAATTTTACCGCGCGCGTGGAAGAAGCAAGAAAAAAACTGGGAAAACAACTGGTTCCGATTCAAATTCCTATTGGGAAAGAAGCTAACTTTAAGGGCATTTTTAACCTCCTTAAGTCTGATGGTGTTCCTGAAGAAATCAAGGACGATTATGAAAAATTCCGAGAAATGCTGATCGAAGCTACCGCAGAGGTAGATGATACTATTCTCAACGATTATTTAGAAAACAAGCCCGTCCCTGAAGAAGAAATCATTGCTGCCATCAAAAAGGGAATTGAACTCGGAAAGATCATTCCCGTTCTTTGTGCCTCAGTGGCCAAGGAAATAGGCGGCGAAGAACTCCTAAACGAAATGGTTTCTTTTCTTCCCACTGCTTTAGAGTCCCCTTTTTCCCAAAACCAGGGCCTTCGCGCTTTAGTTTTCAAAACTACCATTGAGCCCCATGTGGGAGAACTAAGCTTCGTCAGGGTTTTCTCGGGAGAAATTAAACCCGCTACTAATATATATAATATAAGCAAGGGAAAAGAAGAAAGAATAGGCCAAATCATCACCCTCCTGGGCAAAAATCGAATAGAACTTCCTGCCGCTTCGGCGGGAGACATCGTGGTGCTACCCAAGTTAAAAAATACCGCTACGGGCGACATTTTCTGCGATAAGAATCATGAGGTAAACTTGCCTAAGGTCAACTATCCTGAGCCGGTTGCTTCACTTTCCGTCAAGCCCAAGAGCAAAGCGGATCAGGAAAAAATGGCGCTGGGATTAGGGGCTTTTATGCACGAAGACCCTACTTTTAAAATGCATTACGACCCCGAAACCAAAGAAACGGTAATTTACGGAATGGGAGACATTCACCTGGAAGTTATTCTTTCTAAACTAAAAGAACGTTACGGAGTCGAAGTAGAGACCGGCGCTCCCCGCATCCCTTACAAAGAAACCATCAAAGGGAAAGCCAAGGGACAAGGCAAATATAAAAAACAAACCGGGGGTCGTGGACAATACGGTGATACTTGGCTTGAAATTGAACCTCTGCCTCGGGGAGGGGGTTTTGAGTTTGTAGATAAAATCGTAGGTGGGGCGATTCCCAAAAATTACATCCCCGCGGTAGAAAAAGGCATTCGCGAAGCCATGCAGGTAGGAGTAATTGCTGGCTACCCGGTGGTAGATGTAAAAGTCACGCTTTATGATGGTTCCTATCATGAAGTCGACTCTTCGGATTTGGCTTTCAAAATCGCCGCTTCCATGGGCTTTAAAAAGGTCTTTCAAGAAGCACATCCCGTAATTTTAGAACCTGTTGTAGAAGTAACGGTCTTTGCTCCTCCAGAATACATCGGAAATATCACGGGGGACCTAAACAAACGTCGGGGTCGCATCAGTTCTATCGAAACCGACAAGGTTGTAGCTCTAGTTCCTCTAGCGGAATTAAGCAAATACGCTACCGATCTTCGTTCCTTCACCCACGGTACTGGCAGTTACACCTATAAGTTCTCTCATTACGAGGAAGCCCCCATGGCAGTACAGCAAAAGCTAATCGAGACCTACCAAAAATTAAAGGCGGAAGGAGGGTTGTAACATGCGCGCAGCTGAGTGCGCCGTTAAAAAGGTTCTCCCCTTTACCGTCAACATCACCCGCAAAGAAGAAAGAGAAAATCTCAACCATCTAGGTCAAGAAATCGCTCGCCAAGAAGGACTCCATTATCAAGGTTACTCGGTCTCAACGATTGAACCCTACTCCCTGGAACAAGCTAAAGCAACCCTTTATTTTGACTAATAGGGGGAGAAAATCCAAAGATCAAAAGCCAAAGATCAAAACAAATTCTGTCTGCCCTCTCTGCCCTTCCAGCACCGACCCCATGCTTAGCATCTACTTAATAAGCAATAGAACCCAGCACAAGGCTTTATGGGAGAATATTAAATCCGACTTGTTGAAAATGCTTATCAAAAGTTAAAGCGTAATCAATTCGGTTCTCTTTCATACAAGCAAAGGAGAGACAATCTACATAGCTTAATTCTTTATCAGAATATTTGAGAAACATTTCCCACGCTCTGCTCTCAAGACCGGGATCAATCCAGAGGATTTTAATGATTTTTGTGTGTCGGAATTTTTCCCCAAATTTCTTAGCCGTGTCAAACCCTGCGTGGTATCTCAACCAGGTTATAGTTTCTGAAAAAACCATATTATTGGAAATCAATTCTACCCCACTACTAATTTGAGCAAAAAAACTCTTCTGAGCTTCATCAAAATGCTTGTCACTTTTATCAGTTAAGGCAATAAAGAAGCTGGTGTCAACAAAAGCTTTCATTTTCTTTTCTTTCCGTAAAGAAATTCATCATGACGTTCTGAGCCGTCTTTATTTCCTGTTTTACACATTCCGATTATCGAAAAAATAGGATCTTTCTTCCTCCATCGAGCGGCTACTTTTTCCCGACTTTTCTGCAGGTATTCTCGGATAGCTTCGCGAATTAACTCGGCTACGCGCTTTCCTTCTTCCACCGCCCGCAGCTTCAACTCCTTCAGGGTACTCACTTCAACGCGAACATTCGTTGTTTGATAATGCATCTTCTATCACCTCAATACAACCATACAATAATACCGTTGTATTGTCAAGTGTAAGGAGGGTAACTGTTCAATTTCTGGAAGGAATCTGCCCCGACCTTTGGTCGGGGCGGTTCCTTAATGGCAGCCACTTTGAAAACTGAACAGTTACCCGCACACATTTGACAACCCAAAGCTTTCCATGTAGAATTGGCTTATTAAGAGGTTGAAGAATAAAAAGAGGAGGAAATTATGGATCGTATGGTTTTTTTATTAAAGCTCATCGTCTTACTCTCAGGCATTACCTCCATTTCTTTTGGGCTAAGTTTAATTTTTCTAAAAGGAAAAATCTTAGAAACTTTCAAGCAAATTGAAGAAAAGTACAACCAGTTTTTGAAAAAATGGCCATTGCTCATGGGCATTGTCTTTATCATCATTGGGATCTGGCTTATATATACTTTTGTTATTTATTAGCATATGAAAAAGGGCCAAACGCTTGTTTCTTTAATTTTAAGCATTATTATCATTGGAATCTTCACCGCAATTTTGGTTTCTTCTTTTGCCAACCTCTCGGAAAAAGCTTACGAAGCCCGGGAAAATAGTTTAGTAGGAGGAATTCGCACCGGTATCGTCACTTACTTTCTTGACCCAAGCCGCGGCAACACCACTCATTACCCCCCCCAACTAGACACAGCAGAAGTGGGCTCCTCTGCTTCTCCCAACAACCCTTTCTTTACCGAGGTACTTTACCAGGCAGTCAAAGAGGGCTGGCAAAAAATTTCTACTTTTGAGTATCAAAGCTCCCCTTCTGGACACGTTTACGAATACGATCCTACACATGGGACCTTCTTATTAAAAGAAGCCACTCCCACTACGACCATGCCAACGACGACAACTGCGACAACTACCACTAACACAACGACTACAACAACCACCACTACAACGACAACTACCACGACAACGACCACAACAACGACAACAACATCAACTACTACTACCACAACGACTACAACAACCACTACTACAACGACAACTACTACGACGACAACAACAACTACTACTACCACTACTACAACGACAACTACGACGACGACAACAACAACTACTACTACTACGACTACCACCACGACAACCACTACTACCATCTTTACAAACCCATGGGTTACAACCCTACCCGCAACGAATATTGGTCGAACCAGTGCTACTTTAAACATGGCTTATAGCTTTGGAAGTTACGGCTCGGGTAGCTTGAGGTTTCGATACCGAAGATGGAACCAAGCCACTTGGTCCTCAACCACTTGGACCAGTGCTTCTGGTTCAGGAACTTATTCGTATAATCTAACTGGCCTCCTGCCAGGCACCACCTACTATTTCTATGCCCAACTAAGATACGATTCTAATATTATCTCGGGGGCAACTTTATCGTTTCAAACTCTGCCATAAATTCAAGAAGAAATTCGTGGGATAAATATTCGGGTTATACGAGATATACGAATTAGTGAGTTGGGCTTGACAGCATAAAACTTTCTATTGTAAAATTGCTTACAATGAAAAAGGTAATCTTGTTTTTGGCGACTTTTCTTATAATTTTCTACCTTGCTCCTTCTTCTTTTGCTTTTTTGATTAACAGCGGATACTATGTAGGAAAAGGGGTCGCGCAGTCCATTACCGGGGTGGGCTTTAAGCCGGATTTGGTGATTATCAAGGCTGATACAGTTACAGGAAGAGCAGTTTGGTGCTCTTCAGCCATGAGCAGTGGTTCCACTGCCTATTTCGAATACGCTGTGCCCAACGAAACCGGTGGCTTTATAAACTCTCTTGATTCAGATGGATTTTCGGTGGGAACTAACGCCGCTGTCAATTCAGCCAATGTCCGTTACGTATGGATAGCCTTTGGAGGAAGCGGCGGAAGTGACTTTAAAGTGGGAAGTTATGAGGGTAATGGAAATGACGATTACAATATCACGGGAATTGGTTTTCAGCCCGATTTAGTTTGGGTAAAGCGTAATGGCAATTCATTAGGAGTTTGGTACTCTTCTTCAATGCCTTCTGACAATAGTCAATATTTTTCCGCTACCGCACCTGCTGCCAATCTTATCCAAGCCCTGTTAACTAATGGTTTTCAAGTCGGCTCTGACCCAACGGTAAATGCCAGCGGAAACACTTATTTTTATGTGGCCTTTAAAGCTGGGGCTAATATGGCTGTGGGAAATTACTCTGGCGATGGCACGGATAATCGTTCCATCACCATTGCTTCAGGTTTTAAACCTGATTTTATGTTTATAAAACAATCAGCCGCAACCAACCCAGCCTGCTTGCGCAGTAATCAAAGCTATGGAGATGAAAGTCAAAATTTTACAGCAGCAGCTAATGTAACCGATCGTATTCAATCTTTTGAAGCAAATGGCTTTCAAGTTGGAGCTAATGCCCAGGTAAATGCTAGTGGTTCTACTTATTATTATGCTGCTTTCAAAGGCATTCCTGCTCCTTCACCCAGCGGGGTCTTTAAGATGGTAAGTGGCTCTTACAATGGCGGCCCTGGCACAAGCCAATCAATTACCTCAGTTGGTTTTAAACCCGACTTGGTAATAATTAAATCCGACACCGCGGCTGGCTCAGCCGTATTTACTTCAACTTGCCTCGCTCCTGACTCAACTTCTTACCTGGCAGTTGCTACCGCTAATTTCAATCAGGGGATTATCTCCTTAGATAACAATGGCTTTTCGGTAGGTAACTCAGCTAATGTAAACAGCTCAGGAGTTACTTATCGCTGGATCGCATTTGGTAACAGCGGATCTACAAATTTCAAAGTTGGCGCTTACACCGGAACGGGCGCCGACAACCGTTCCATTACCGGCTTGGGTTTCGCTCCTGACTTTGTGGTCATCAAAAGTACTGGCGCAAATCTCTGCGTTTTTCGTACTACGAGCATGACAGGTGACACTACCGCTTATTTTTCGGCTACAGCCGATACTTCGGATCGTATCCAGGCCCTCGAATCTGATGGTTTTCAAATTGGTACCAATGCTGAAGTAAATAGTGCCGGGGTTCTTTACACCTATTTTGCTTTCAAAAACACAAGCGGCCAGTTTGTGGAATCTTCCTATTCTGGAAATGGATTAGACAATCGATCCATTACCGGTTTGGGCTTTAGGCCGGGTTTAGTTTGGATTAAACAAACAGGAGCCGTTGGAGGTGTTCACCGGGGCGCTAACCTTAGCGGCGACAATACTCAGTACTTTACCGCAACTGCTAATCTTAATGACGCAATTCAAGCCCTTGAAGCGAATGGGTTCCAAGTTGGGCAAAACTCAACCGTTAATGCCAATGGAGTCACCTACCGTTATGCTGCCTGGAAAACAACTTCTACAAAAGTTGCCTTTACCACCCAACCATCAAACGCCACTGCTGGATCCGTAATTGCTCCCGCAGTTCAAGTAGCAGTTCAAGATGCTTACGGGAACACGGACACCACTGATAATTCATCTCAAATAACCATTTCCCTAGGAAACAACCCTGGAGGAGGCACTTTGTCAGGGACTTTAACCAAGACGGTTTCTTCAGGAATTGCAACTTTTGATGATTTAAAAATCGACAAAGCCGGAACTGGTTATACCTTAGTTGCTACTTCTTCTGAGATAACCCCAACAACCTCTGAAGCTTTTAACATCACCCCAGCAGCCGCCAATAAACTTGGTTTTTATGTTCAACCCAGCCAAACTGCTGCTGGCAGCACTATTTCCCCTGCGGTGAAAGTTTCGGTACAAGATCAATTTGGAAATATTATAACCTCAGATAACTCTACCAGTATTACCCTTTCTATCCAAAATAATCCTTCAGGCGGAAATCTTTTCGGCACCAAAACTAAAACTGTAGCATCAGGCATTGCAACTTTTGACGATTTAAGCATTGACAAAGTGGCAACAGGTTATACCCTGCTGGCTACCGCTGAGGGACTTACCTTGGCAACTTCGGATGCTTTTAGTATTACCCCTGCGACTGCTTATAAATTAAAATTTGTGGTACAACCAACAACTACCGAAGCTAGAGTTATCATAACCCCCTCCATAAAAGTAGAAGTGGTCGACATCTGGGAAAATCGAGTTACCTCTGATAATGCCACTCAAATTACCATTGCTTTTCAAAACAATCCCAGCGGCGCAACTCTTCTGGGGACCAAGACTAAAACGGTTTCGGCCGGGTTGGCAACTTTTGACAACCTGAGTGTTGATTTTATTGGAAGCGGTTACACCTTAGTTGCTTCCGCTCCTTACCTGCAACCCGCTACTTCCGAATCTTTTGATGTAACTGCTGAAACTATCGCCCCATACCTTATTTCCTTTACTCCTTCCGGTGAAGGAGTAAGTGTCGAGGCAAAAATTCGTCTCTACTTCTCCGAAGCCATGGACCAAACCTCAGTAGAATTTGCCTTTTCTTTGACTGCCGTTCGCAATAATCTAGGGAACTCCATTAATTTCCCGGTCAGTGGAACTTTCAGCTGGGTTTCACCTGAAGTGGTGGAATTCTCTCCTAGCTCCCTTTTAGAATATAACTACACTTATCAAGTAGCCATCTCTCGCGAAGCCAAAGATTCTGTTGGCAACCACCTGGCCAATGACCTTTCCTTTATCTTTACCACCGTTTCTTCTTCTGATGCTCTCAATTCTTTTGTGGGTGAAGATGGAAGAACCCGCTTAACTTTGCCTGAAGAAGCAGTAGGAACCAATTACTATGCGCGCATTAGTATTAGCCCTGAAAGTTATCCTATCAAGTCAGACCCCAGTAAGATTTCTGCTGCCGACACCAAAGTGGAGGCCGAAAAAAATAAGTTTAAATTTAGAATTCCAGGCTCTGCCAGAGAATTTGTCCTCTATTCTGCTTCCGGAGAAAGAATTACCTCTTTAAAATCTTCAGCCACCATCACCCTCCCCTACTCCGATACCAACGGCGACGGCTATGTCGATGGAACCAATGCCCGAGTAGATGCTTTGCGCATCTGCCGTTTAGATGAAAATAATAATCTCTGGGTGATTTATCCCGAGTCGATCCTCGATTCCTCGGCCAAAACCATTTCTACCTATGTGCGAGGGCTTTCCACTTTTGCCCTGATGGCTCTTCCCGCAGCTACCCTTTCCCAGGCCTACGCTTTTCCTAATCCTTTTAAGCCCAGCCTGGGCCACAAAACCATTACCTTCACTAACTTAGCTTCGGAATGCACCATTAAAATTTATACCTTAGCCGGAGATCTGGTTAAAACCTTAGTAGAAAATGACGGTAATCGAGAATATGTCTGGGATGTAAAAAATGAAGCAGGGGAAAACTTAGCTTCGGGATTGTACTTCTATGTCATTAAAAGCGCCGACGACACTAAAACTGGGAAATTGGTGATTATCCGATGAAAAAAATCTTTCTACTGCTTAAAACTCACTGCCTACTGCTTACTGCCTACTGCCTACTGCTTACTACCACAGCTCAGGCCGGTGTAGGAAGCAGCTCTGGTTTAGAGTTTTTAAAACTGGGCGGAGGAGCCCGCCCCTTAGCCATGGGGGAGGCCTTCACGGGTTTGGCCGATGACGCATCCGCTCTGTTTTACAATCCTGCTGGCCTTGCCCAAATAAACTTTCCTGAAATACTTACCATGTATAACCACTGGTTCTTAGAAGTCAACCAGCAGATGGCAGGGATTGTCTACCCCACTAACTTGGGAGTAGTAGCTTTGGGCTACTCCGGGCTAAGATCTTCTGATATTTTAAGTTATGATGCCAGCGGGGAAGCGGGACCAGCTTTTGGCACTAATTCTTCTTGTCTTAATCTCTCCTTTAGTAGAAAAATTAATCCCAACCTTTCCTGGGGAATAACTTTAAAATCTATCAATGAAAAATTAGAAGAAGTAAATGGAGGAGCTCTTGCTTTTGATGCTGGTCTGCATTATCGCCTCAATTCCTCGCTTACCCTGGGGGTTTCTGCTTTAAATCTAGGCTCAGGGGTAAAATTTATTTCTGAAACCACCCCTCTTCCCACCTCCTACCGCTTGGGCGCGGCTTACTCTGGAAAATTTTTAGAAGAAAATTATAATTTAACCATGGATTTGGTCTTCTGGCCAGAAGGCCTTAAGCCAAATTTCGGATTAGAATATCTCATCCGCAATTTCTTTGCTCTTCGCTTTGGCACCTCTTCTGGAGCTCTGCGAGCTGGGGTAGGCATAGCAGCCAGCCTTTTTGCTTTTGATTACGCCTACCTTGCCCACCCCGACCTAGGAGCTACTCATCAAGTAAGCATCAGCCTTCTCTTTGGAGCAGAAGAAAAAACCAAAAGAATCATTTTAGAAGACCTGGCACGGGGCAAGGCCTACCTTGAGCAGAAAAAATATGCCGAAGCTTACCTGCTTTTCGAAAGAGTCGTCAATCTTGACCCCAAAAACGAAGAAGCTCAGCTTCTGTGGAAAAAAGCCCAAGTGGAACTAGAAAGAGAAACTTTTGAAAAGGTCTTTGGAGAAGTCAAGGTGGAAAGAGAAAGAACGCTAGAGGAAATTATCGCTTCCGGCAAGAACTTTATGAATGAAGGAAAATACTTAGAGGCCTTAGCGGAATTTGCAAAAGTGTTAAAAGCTGATCCTACCAATCGTGAGGCCCTAAAACTCCAAAATGAAGCTCAGTATAAGATGGAAAGCCGATTGATTGAGGCCGCCAAAGAAGAAGCCCGGGGATATCTGGGAGAAGCCATGAAACTAGTCATCACCGGAAAATACAAAGAGGCCTTAGAGCAAGTCGATAAAGCCCTAGAGAAAGACCCAAGAAATAAACAAGCGCAAGAATTAAAGAAGAAACTTGAATTGATTTTAAAGATTGAAAAGAAATAAAATGGGGGCTAAGCTATGAGGAAAAAAATTTTTGCCTTTCTTATTTTTATTCTTTGTTTCTTATTTTTAATTTTAAATTTTTCCTGGGCGCAAACTGCCGAAGACCTTTACAATCGAGCGGTTAATAAGTATTTTCTAGGTGACAATGAGGGGGCCATTTCCGACCTCAACGAAGCCCTAAAAATTGATCCCAACTACACCAAAGCCAAGGCACTGCTTTCTGAAATTCAAAAAGAAATCGGAAAAGCTCCGATCCAACCCCCTCCCATGCTCGCTCCTACTCCACCGCAGCCTCCGGTCGAAGTCCCAAAACCTACCCCTAAAGTCACCACCCCTCCAAAACCAAAAGTAAAAGCACCCGCCCCCAAGGCTGCTCCTGCTAAACCTGCTCCTCCCAAACCCGCTCCTCCACCACCCGCCTTTCTAAAGTATAAACCAACCACTTACAAGGGTTTAGAATTTACTTGGAAAGATTTTCTCTGGGTAGCAGTTGCTCTCCTAACTCTTTTTTATGTAGTTCTTCGCTATGCTTTTCACTACATTAAAATGCTTTACGAAAGAAGCACTATTCAGGTTTGCTCCGAATGCAAATATGTTAATCCCGGAACCGCTGAATTCTGCGCCAAATGCGGAGCGCGGCTAAAACCTTGGACCGGGGTTACCGCCGCTCAAAGAAAGTGGTACGCCAAGTTCGGTTGGAAAAGAAATCCCTTTACCCTGGACATTATGCCCAAACTCTTTACTGGCTATCAAACTCAAGTAAATATTATCTTTGATAAGGTTTATCAAAAGAGCGGACACATCTTAGTTACGGGCAAAAAAGGAGTTGGCAAAACCACCTTACTTAAATGGTTAACTGAAACCTTATCTAAAGAATTTAATACTGTCTATATTCCTCGTCCCACGGACAACTTCGAAGACCTTCTCCAATATATGGCCAAGTCCCTTAAGCTAAAAAAAGGAAAAGGAGAAAAAATAACTATTTACGATATGGAGGCCCTGGCCAGCCAAACCAACAAGAACATCTTGCTTCTGCTTGACGAAGGACATGAATTTAACGAAGAATTCGAACGACCTTTGCGTAGTTTAGGCGATCTCAACGGTATTAATTTTGTCATTGCCGGTCTTCCCGAAACTGACACTCGTCTAAAAGAAATCAGCCCCCCTTTTTATGACCGCATTGTTCAAAAGGTCTCTCTTTCCCATCTTTCTTTAGAGGAAACGACCGAGTTGATCAGAAAAAGAATTGAAGATGCTGGAGGCTCAGGCATCGAACCCTTCAGCCCCGAAGCTATTGAAAATGTCTATAAGATGTCGGGGGGAGTTCCGCGTCTAATTCTAAAAGTTTGTGATTGGGTAATCACCGAAGCCATTCACCGCAATTTAGATAAAATTCAAGTAGCTGAAACCGAAGGTTTCCCCCAAGAATCGCTTAAGGAGGAGGTTCAAGCATGAAAAAGATTTTGGTAGTAGATGACGAGCCCGCTATTGTTGACATTATCGAAGACCTTCTTACCCGAAGCGGCTTTGAAACCACAGCCGCTTACGATGCCATAGAAGCCGAAGCGGCTATCAAACACCGAAAACCAGATTTAATTTTATTAGATATCATGCTTCCTAAAATTGATGGTTTTGCTTTTTTAAAAAAACTTAAAGAAAACCCTGAATTTAAAGAAATTCCGGTAATTTGTGTTACGGTAAGAAGTGAAAAAGAAGACATAGAAAAGGGAAAGTCCTTGGGAGCAGTGGCCTATATTACCAAACCCTTTGATCCTGAAAATTTAATTGCCAGTGTGAAGAAAGCCCTAAATCTTGACTAGGGTTGCCCCAAAAATTCCTTCTATTTTGGTAAGTCCCTGAAGGAGTTCTTCGGAAACTGGGTTATCCACATTCAAAACCATTACTGCTTTTTCACCAATTTTAATGCGTCCCACATCCATGGCGGCAATATTTATGTTGTGCTGACCTAAGAAAGTTCCCACTTTTCCAATCATTCCTGGCTTATCTAAGTTAGAAAGAATCAGCATGTAACCTTCAGGAACCGCATCCACCCTAAAGCCATCAATAATTACAATGCGATCCCCCACTCCAGCAAAGACCGTTCCCCCCACCTCACGAACTTCTTTTTCGGTTTTTATTTTTAAAAGAATAAGGCTAGCAAAACCTTTAGCCTCTTTGCTTTTGCTCTCTACCACCTCAATTCCGCGCTCTTTGGCCACTAAAGGAGCATTAACAAAATTGACTTTAACATCAAGCATGGGAGTTAGTATCCCTTTTAAAATAATAGTGGTTAATGGGGAAACATTATGTTCTGCCACTTCGCCCGAATATTCAACTTCAACCCGCGTAATGGCCCCCAGAACAATTTGCGCGGCAAAAGAACCTAATTTTTCAGAAATACCCATATAACTTCTAACCGGAGCCAAAAGTTCGGGCTTCATCGAAGGAATGTTTACCGCCGAACGAGCGGCTCCACCCTTTAAAACCTCAATTATCTGTTCTGCCACATCTATCGCCACATTCACCTGAGCTTCTACCGTAGAAGCCCCTAGGTGCGGCGTAACCACAATATTATCTAAGGTTAACAACGGGCTATCAGCCGGCAGAGGTTCTTTTTCAAAAACATCCAAAGCTGCCGCCGCCACCTGCCCACTTTTTAAGGCCTCATACAGGGCCTTTTCATCAATAATTCCCCCGCGCGCCACATTTACCAAACGCACTCCTTTCTTCATTTTTGCAATCACTTCGGCGTTAATCATTCCCAAGGTTTCCTTAGTTTTAGGAACATGAAAAGTTATAAAATCAGATTCTTTTATAACCTCCTCAAAGCTTTTCAGCTCAACTCCTAAGCCTTTAGCATATTCAGCAGTAACAAAAGGATCATGAGCAATAACCTTCATTCCCATTCCCAAAGCATACGAAGCTACCCGACGGCCAATTTTACCAAGGCCAATGATACCTAAAGTTTTATTAAGTACCTCAACTCCTTTAAAGGATTTCCTATCCCATATTCCGGCCTTAAGCTTTCCATGCGCCTGGGGGATCTGACGCGCCATAGAAAGAAGCATAGCCCAAGTATGCTCAGCCGCGGCCACGGTATTTCCCTCAGGAGAATTAACCACAATAACTCCATTCTTGGTAGCCGTTGGAAGATCAATGTTATCAACCCCTACCCCCGCTCTTCCAACAATCTTAAGGTTCTGGCCGGCTTCGATTATTTTTGGTGTCACTTTCGTTTCCGAGCGAACGATCAAAGCATCGTACTCTGGAATAATTTTTACTAATTCATCCTCAGATAACCCAGACCTCGAATCAACCTCAATTCCTGCTTCTTTTAGAAGCTTTAATCCTTCTTCCGCAACTTTATCCATAGCTAAGACCTTCATAATTACCTCCTATCAACCAGCCCTTTCAAAAAAGGGCAGGGCAGTTTCCTTAATCCTTCGGCAACGGTCTTGCTCGATCGATGGCTGCTTTCTTTTCATTAATCTCTTTTAAGATCTTACCCGGGTCTTGCATCACTTTACTAGAATTATACACGAAACAGACTGAAGTTTCAATAAGGGGGAAGAGCCTATTTAACTCTTATCAAACACAATCCCTGCGCCGGGGCCGTCCTCCCTGCCAAACGCCGGTCTTTGGCCTGAAGGATTTTTTTTACATCTGAAACACTTTTCTTTCCCAACCCCACCTCCCATAGTGTTCCTACCATGTTTCTGACCATCTTGTAAAGAAAACCATCCCCAACAAAAATCAAACTGATAACCGGCACTTTTTCTAATCCCCAAATCCTAATTGGTTTTTTTCTTATCATAATTTTATAAATCGTTCTAACAAAATTTTTATCATCTCCCCCCGCTGCACAAAAAGAAGAAAAATCGTGCCTGCCCACAAGAACTTTAGCTGACCTGCGCATGGCAGAAAGGTCCAACTTTGGTTTTACGTGCCAAACAAATCTTCTTAAATGTGGCGGCATGACTTCGCCGTTAAAAATTAGATATTCATAGGTTTTAGCCTTAGCATCAAAAACCTTCTTCCTCTTTTCTGCCTTCTCTGCCCTTAATACTCTTATATCTTCCGGCAAAACACTATTTAGAGCAGACGGCAAACATTCTAGAGGGATTTCAAAAGGCGGCTTAAAACTGATAACTTGACCTAGAGCATGAACTTTAGCATCAGTGCGAGAGGAGGAGTGAACTTTTATCAAACATCCATAAATCTTCTTAAGAGCTTTTTCTAACTCGCCGCGGATGGTCCTTTTTCCCGGCTGAAGTTCATAACCAAAAAAGTCACTCCCATCGTATTGAAGGATTAACCTTAGGTTACACACCCCTTATCATACTACGTTCACACCCCAGTTGCAAACCTTAAAAAAGAACGTCGCACTCATCGAACCGCTTGAGTTTTTATTGGAAAATAACTTCTTGGTTGATGTTTTCCGAGCCCGCTTTCTTTTGGTGGGAGAAGTATCGGAAACCGCGAACAAACATCACAGCAACTCCATCGCCGCCCGGACCCCAGCTCCAAACTCTAGCTTAGCTCCCAAACGTTTAAAGAGAACTTCTAGAGCAGCAATAGCTCCAATAAGATCTAGAGCTTCCACATAGCCCAAGTGGCCGATGCGGAAGATTTTTCCCTTGAGTTCTGACTGTCCAGGCGCAACCTCCACGTTAAATTCATCCCGCATAAGTTTCCTGACTTCTTCTCCATCAATCCCTTCTGGTGGGAAAATCGCCGTGACTGCGGGAGAAGCACAAGCATCGTCGGCTAAAAGTTTTAAACCTAAAGCTTTACAAGCAGCTCTAACCAAATCACGATTATGCCGATGCCGTGCAAAAACATTTTCTCGGCCTTCTTCTTTAAGCATCTTCAATCCTTCTCGCATCCCAAAGATCAATGACTCGGGAGGAGTGGTATAAGTGTGCCCTTTGGGCGCTTGTTCTTTCATTAATCCCCAATCCCAGTAATGTTTTGGACACTTGGAAGATTCGTACGCCTTCCAAGCTCGAGCTGAAATAGAAACTGCGGCAATTCCCGGCGGAACCATAAAGGCCTTCTGAGAACCGGAAACCACCACATCCAAATCCCATTCGTCGGTCTTGAGTGGCGCCGCCATCATTCCCGAAACCGCATCCACAATAATTAAGGCCTCTGGTTGTAGACGTCGAACAGTTTTTGCTAACGCTTCTACATCATTCAGCACTCCAGTTGAAGTTTCATTTTGCTGAAAAAGAACCGCCTTAACCGGACCCTTTTTCAGTTCCGCTTCTAAAACTTTTGGATCCGCCGGTTTTCCTCTTTCAAATTTAACGTCATTAACTTCGCAACCATAGGCCTTGCAAATCTTGACAAAACGCGCCCCAAAATTTCCGATATTAAGCACGATCACCTTGTCCAAAGGAGAAAGAGTATTGACCACTGCCACCTCCATTCCCCCCGTACCAGAGGAAGGGTAAATAAAAATATCATTCTTGGTTTCGTAGGCCCACTTGAGGTCCTCCATAACCTCTTTCATCACCGCTGAAAATAGCGGTCCTCGGTGGCCAATCATGTCATGATTCATGGCCGCCAAAACTCTGGTAGGAATAGGAGTGGGACCCGGAATCATCAAATTATATTTGATTAACTTTCTTTTCAATTTTCTCTCCTCCAATCTATTTCTACAAATTTTTCCCCCGGCCGGAACTTCAACTCAAACTCTCCTTTGTAGGCACGCTTTAAGGCATGCCCAATGCGTTCCGCCAGGTTATGAACCGAAGTTTCAACTATCAGCATGTCATCCTCTTTTTCTATCTTAGTAACTTTATGATTCGGATTTCTTTCTTGGGCCAACTTGTCCTCATGTTTAATGAGATTAATAATTTCTGTTTCATGATCAAGTGAAAATTTTCCGGAAATTCGAATTATTCCACCTTCTTCTACATCTGGATTTCGCCACTGCTCATAGCGGTGAACTTTTTCTTTCCCGTAAGAATTTCTAACCATACTAACCTCGCTCCATAACGTTTTAACTTTTTAACGTTTTAACGTTTAGTATACTGGAATGCTCTCCGAGCCCGTTTGCGTCCATACTTTTTTCTTTCCTTCATGCGCGGATCGCGAGTCAGCAAACCTTCTCTTTTTAAAACTACTTTCCAATCGGGATTAGCCTGTACCAGGGCCCGGGCAATTCCCAAGCCCACCGCCCCCGCTTGTCCAGGAATTCCTCCCCCCTCAGTCCAAGCGAAGACATCGTATTTTTCCAAAGCTTGAGTCACAGATAAGGGCCGGGTAACCTGATACTCTAGTAATTTTCGGTTGCAAAAGTAATCTAAGAAATTCTTTTCATTAACCAAAATTCTTCCCGAGCCCGGCATTAACCAAACTTTAGCTACTGCTTCCTTGCGCCTTCCCGTCCCGTAGTACCTCGGACCTGACGGTAAAGTAAGCTTAGGCTTAGTTTCAACCACAGGAGCTGCCACAACTTTCGGGGCCTCAATCTCAACCTCAGCTGTGGGAGCAGCTTGAACTGCTTCTTCTTTAGCTTCAACCACAGCCGCTTTTTTCTTTCTAACTACTTCTTTTTCTTTCCCTTTTTCACTTTTCTTTGCTTTTTTTGCCTTCTCTGCCTTTTCTGCCATTTTTTACACCTCAAGCTTTTCCCATTTTTGATACTCTGGCTTTTCTCCTCGAAAAACCTTAAGTTTTCTAATCATTTTTGCTCCCAAGCGATTATGGGGAAGCATCCCTTTTACCGCTAAACGAATTACTTTCTCCGGGGACTTACTCATCATTTTTTCAAAATTCAAAAGCCGATCTCCACCAGGAAAACCAGAATGAGTAAAATACATCTTTTGCTTTACTTTCTTTCCCCCAACCCTTACTTTTTCCGCATTGACCACTACAATGTAATCCCCGGTATCTACCTGAGGAGTATAAATGGGCTTGTGCTTCCCCCTAAGATAAGTTGCTACTTTTGCTGCTAATCTTCCCAAAATCTTTCCCGAAGCATCGACTACAAACCTATTTCGCACAATTTCTTTCTCTTTCGCAAAAACCGTTTTCATTTCCTTCCCCCTACAACAGCTCAAGTAAGGCCATAGGAGCGGCATCCCCGCGGCGAAAACCAATTTTGGTAATACGACAGTATCCTCCGGGGCGCCCTTCAAAGCGCTCGGGAAAAGTTCTAAAAATTTCACGCACCAACCTGCGGTCCGCCAATACCCTCTCTACTTTTCTTCGCGCTTGAAGATTATTAGCTTTAGTAAAAGTAATTAACTTTTCCGCCATCTTCCGCGCTTCCTTCGCCCGCGCTAAGGTAACCCTGATCCTCCCCTGCTTAAACAAGGCCTTTACCATAGCTCTTAGCATAGCCAACCTTTGATCGGTCGCACGATTAAGTTTACGATAACCTAAACGATGACGCACTTTACTACTCCTTTAACTTAAGTTTGTATTCCGCCAACTTACTTTTTACTTCTTCCAGGGACTTAGCGCCAAAGTTTTTAAGCTTCATCAAATCGGCTTCGGAATACGCTACCAAGTCCGAAACCTTTTTTAGCCCTGCTTGTTTCAAGCAATTCAAAGAGCGAGAAGAAAGATCTAACTCTTCTAAGGTTAAATCTAAAGCCGGGGAAGCGGTCTTTTTCTCTTCCCCCATCTCTAATCCTATCGTTTCCACTTTTTCTCCTAAGTGGACAAAAAGTTCTACATGGCGCGCTAAAATTTTTGCACTTTCTTTTACTGCCTCGTCAGGAGAAATGGCGCCATTAGTCCACACCGAGAGAATAAGCCGATCATAATTTATCTCTCCTCCTACCCGCACTTCTTCGGTAGACATATTAACTTTTAAAACCGGAGAAAAAACCGCATCCATAGGAATATAGCCCACCGGCAAACCCGACTTCTTTTCTGGAGAAACCGATAAGTACCCCCGGCCCCGATTAACCATCATCTCCAAGTTTAATCTACCATTGCTGTCCAAAGTGGCAATCTTTAAATCGGGGTTAATAATTTCAATTTCTGCATCATGCTCGATATCCCCGGCCTTCACTTCCCCTTTTCCCTTTGCCTTTAAAGTAATAATTTTAGTTTGCTCGGAATAAGACCTGACCACGACCTCTTTCAAATTAAGGATAATATGAAGAACATCCTCTACCACACCCGGAATATTCGTAAATTCATGGGCTACTCCTTCAATTTTTACCGCGGTAATAGCCGCTCCTGGAATAGAGGAAAGCAGCACGCGCCGCAAAGAATTCCCCAAAGTTGCTCCATAACCACGATAAAGAGGCTCTACTACAAACTGACCAAATTTATCATTGAGCTCGGCAATTCTCACCCAAGGTTTTTCCCCAATGGTCACCATAACTTTTGCCTCCTTCTTATCTCGAGTAATACTCTACGATCAGGTTTTCTTCAATCGGAGTATCAATTTCTTCCCGTTTAGGCACCGCCACCACCTTACCCTCTGCCTCCCCAGTTAAAGCCAACCAGGCAGGAGTAATACGATCCGGAAACTTTTCTAAGGACTCTTTTGCAAGTTTCACTCTCTTAGGTGCCACCTTAATTACTTCCCCCACTCTTACCTGGTAAGAGGGAATACTAACCAAATGATCATTGACCAAAATTCCCCGGTGGCGAACTAATTGACGAGCGGCAGCCCGAGAAGTAGCAAATCCCAAGCGATAAACCACATTATCTAATCTCATTTCTAAAAGCTCTAATAATCTTTCTCCTGTAGCCCCCTTCTTGCGCGAGGCCTTCTCAAAATAATTGGCAAACTGCCTTTCTGATAAACCGTAGATTCTACGTGCCTTTTGTTTTTCCCTAAGACGAATTCGATATTCAGAAACCCGTGCGGGCAAACGCCCGTGTTGACCAGGGGCGTAGGAACGATGAGAAAAGGGACATTTCTCGGTAAAACACTTCTCCCCTTTAAGAAATAACTTTTCCCCTTCCCGCCGGCATAGTTTACAAGTTGCTTGAATATGACGTCCCATTAGACCCTTCTCCTTTTAGGCGGACGACACCCATTATGTGGTATGGGAGTAACATCCTTAATTAAATTAATCTCTAACCCTGCCCCTTGTAAAGCTCGAATGGCCGTCTCTCTCCCTGCTCCCGGCCCCTTAACCAAAACATCTACTTCCCTAACTCCCGCCGCTAAAGCTTTTTGCGCCGCAACCTCCGCAGCCGAAGAAGCAGCAAAAGGCGTGCCTTTTTTCGTCCCTTTAAATCCTACCGCACCGGCTGAAGACCAGGCCACCACATTTCCACTAGCATCAGTAATGGAAACAATGGTATTATTAAAAGTAGCATTAATATGCGCCACCCCCTGCGCAGGAACCTTTCTTTTTTCTTTTTTCTTTTTATACTTAGTTGTGGTTTTAGCTTCTCCCATTCCTTACTCCTTTACTCCTTTTTTTCTTCTTCTTTCTTCTTTCCTAAACCTACTGTCTTACGCTTTCCACGTTTGGTGCGTGCATTAGTCCGGGTCCGTTGACCTCGACAAGGAAGCCCTTTGCGATGACGGGAGCCACGGTAAGATCCAATGTCCACCAAGCGTTTAATATCCATAGAAATATCTTTTCGCAAATCCCCTTCTAAATGATAATCTTTAAGCACCTCCCGCAAGGCCACTACCTCCGCCTCCGTCAAATCTTTCACCCGACGATTAGGATCAACTTTTGCTTTGGCTAAAACTTCCTGACTCCGACTGGGCCCTATGCCAAAAATATAAGTCAGGGCCACTTCCACTCTCTTATTGGCCGGTAAATCTACCCCTACTAATCTAACCATCCTTGCCTCCTATCCTTGTCTTTGCTTATGCTTGGGGTTCTCACAAATAATATAAACCCTTCCCCGGCGTCTGACCACCTTACATTTAGCACAGATTCTTTTAACTGAAGCTCTTACTTTCATCTTTCCTCTTACTCCTACTTCAACCTAAAAGTAATTCTTCCTCGGGTCAAATCGTAAGGAGAAAGCTCAACCTTTACTTTATCTCCCGGCAAAATTCTAATAAAATTCTTCCTAATTTTTCCAGAGACATGGGCCAAAATTAACTGTCCCGTTTCAAGCTTTACCCGAAAAAGTGCACTGGGCAAAGCTTCTGTTACTTCACCTTCGAGTTCAATTACGTCTTTCTCTTTGGTCATAAATTTCTCTTTAATTCAAACTTGTCAAAATCTCTGGATCTTTTTGGGTAATTAAAACCGCATGTTCAAAATGACAAGAAAGACTGCCGTCTTCCGTTACCACAGTCCAACCATCGGGCAAAGTTCTCACCCGCCAGCTTCCGATATTAACCATTGGCTCAATTGCTAGCACCATACCCGCTTTAAGCTCCGGACCTTCTCCTGGTTTACCAAAATTAGGCACCAGCGGGTCCTCGTGCAGATCGCGTCCTAAGCCGTGCCCATAAAGATCACGCACCACCGAAAAACCATTTTCTTCTGCCACCCTTTGAATAGCATAAGAAATGTCGCCCAGGTGATTTCCTGCTCGAGCTTGACGAATACCGGCTCTTAGCGCTTCTTTCCCAACCCGCAAAAGCTTTTGGGCTTTTTTTGAGATTGTTCCCACCGCAAAAGTAGCCGCCGTATCCCCACAGTAGCCATCGTACCTTACCCCCACATCCACCGAAACTAAATCCCCTTCCTTAAGCCGTCGTTCAGAAGGAATCCCATGAACCACTTCCTCATTTACCGAAATACAGGTAGCATAGCGGTAACCACGATAACCCAAAAAGACCGGTTCTGCTTTTTTTTGGCGAATTAATTCCTCTCCCATTTTATTAAGCTCCATAGTCGTTATTCCCGCTCGAACCTCTTGGCGAAGTTTTTCCAAAACCTCGGCCGCAATTTTTCCTGCCGCCCGCATTTTCTCAATTTCCTCTTCGTCTTTTATGATAATGCTGCCCACAACCTTTGAAAGACCTCTTCAATCGAGCCGGAAGCCTCAATGGTTACTAACTTACCTTCCCTTTGGTAACGCTCCACTAAGGGAAGAGTTTCTTTTTCGTAAACTTCAAAACGCGTGCGAATCACATCCGGTTCATCATCATGCCGTAAATAAAGCTCCCCCCCACAAAGATCACACTTTCCCGGCACTTTCGGCGGATTATTTACTAAATGATAAACTGCTCCACATAACTTACAGCTGCGACGAGCCGAAAGACGACTAACCACTTCTTCCTCGGCCAGCTTAAAATAAATCGCTTTTTCCAATTCCCAACCTTTGGCTTCAAGCATCTGATCCAAGGCCTCCGCTTGGGCAAAGGAGCGAGGAAAACCGTCGAATATAAACCCTGACCCACAATCTTCCCTTGAGATTCTTCTCTTAGCTAACTCAATCGTCAGCTCATCAGGAGCTAGCTTTCCAGCTTCAATTAGGGCCTTCACTTTTTTCCCAATTTCCGTACCCGAACGCACTTCTTCCCGTAAAATATCCCCCAAGGAAATATGAGGAACCAAAAGCTTCTCCGCTAGTAATTTTGCTTGGGTTCCCTTGCCCGACCCTGGTGGTCCCAAGAAAACAAAAATTCTACTCACGCTAGCAAGCCCTCATACTGCCTGGTCACCAGGTGGGTTTCAATTTGTCTCACAAGGTCCAAGGCGACTCCTACCACAATTAGAAGCGCCGTCGATCCTAAGCCCTGAAAAGAAGTAATGTGAGTTACTCCCTCTACGATCGTGGGAATAACCGCAATGGTAGCCAAAAAAACCGCCCCGACCAGGGTTAAGCGCGTTATGGTATACTCTAAAAACTGCGCTGTAGGCCTCCCCGGCCTGATCCCCATAATAAATCCTCCATACTTTTTGATATTTTCGGCCAATTCGTTAGGATTAAAAGTGATGGCCGTGTAAAAATAAGTAAAGAAAAAGATTAATATAAAATACAAAACCATATAGAGCGTTCCCGAAGGTGATAACCAGTTAATTACCCTCTGCACCGCAGGATTTGGAATAAATTGAGCCAAAGTGGCGGGAAAAAGCAAAACCGAAGAAGCAAAAATAATAGGAATCACCCCTCCTTGATTGATGCGCAAAGGAATATAAGTGGCCTGCCCCCCATATACTTTCCGCCCAATTATTCTTTTAGCATACTGCACTGGAATCCGGCGTTGTGCCTCTTGAACAATAACAATCGCCACTAACATAGCCAGAAATGAAATCATTAAAATAATTACTCCTACCAAAGAAGCGCCACCCCTAAGAAGAGTTATGGTCTGAGCAATATAAGCAGGAATACGCGCCACAATCCCAACAAAGATTAGTAGTGACGCCCCGTTGCCAATCCCTCGCTCGGTAATTAATTCTGAAAACCACATGACCAAGGTACTGCCGGCCGTAAGGGAAACCACCGTCCCCAAAAGAAAGAAAAGAAAATTATACCCTTCCAACATCACTCCCCTTAACCAAAAAGACATCCCAAAAGCCTGAAAAGCAGCAAGCGCTACCGTTAGGTAACGGGTATAACTAGCGATTTTTTTTCTGCCCATTTCTCCTTCCTTAGCTAACTCTTCCAGTTGAGGAATAACCACTTGTAAAAGCTGCATAATAATGGAAGCGTTAATGTAGGGAACAATTCCCATGGCGAAAATAGAAAAGCGCATCAATGCCCCACCCGTAAAAAGATCTAAGTATCCTAAGAGGTTTCCACGTGCAAATAAATTTTGTAGTTTCACTGGATCAATTCCTGCCACCGGAATATGACCTCCCAGGCGAAAAAGCACAATCATCCCCAAAGTGTAAAGGAACTTTTTCCTTAAATCTTCAATATTAAAAATCCCCGAAATTACATTAAGCATTTGCTTGTTCACCACTTGCCGGAGCTTTTGCCGATTGAGCTTTTCTCCGAGCAGCTCCCGTTATCTTGGGGCTGGTAAAGCCCCGCTTTGGCAGACGCCGGTAAAGAGGTGTTTGTCCCCCTTCGAAGCGGCTCCCTTTGGTTCCTCCCGATCGGCTTTTTTGCCCCTTGTGTCCCCTTCCACACGTCTTCCCGTGACCCGAGCTTGTTCCTCGACCAACCCTTTTCTTTTTATGACGTGAACCTTCAGCCGGTCTTAGCTCATTCAGTCGTAACATAATAAATCTTTAGCTCCTTGCCTCTTTCTTGCTGAACAACCTCAAGTCGTTTTAAGGCCATCAAGGCCTGAAGAGTAGCTTTGGCCACATTTATGGCATTAGAAGAACCAATGGACTTAGCCACGCAATTTTTTAACCCCGCCAACTCCAAAACCGTTCGGACCGCTCCCCCCGCAATGATTCCCGTTCCACGGGGTGCCGGCCGCAAAACTACCTTGCTAGCTAAAAACTTGCCCATCACCTCATGTGGAATAGTCCCTCCCACCATGGGAACTTCTATAAGCGCCTTTTTAGCTGCTTCTACTCCCTTTCTAATTGCCGCTGAAACTTCGGCTGCTTTTCCAATGCCTAATCCAACCCGAGTTTTCATGTCCCCCACCGCCACCGTCGCCCGAAAGCCCATTTTTTTACCACCTTTCACTACTTTTGTCACCCGACAAACCTGAATAACCTTTTCTTTAAATTCCTGTTCTTGAGCTAATTCTTCGACCATTAAAACTTAAGCCCTCCTTCTCGTGCTCCTTCGGCTAAGGCCTTGACCCGTCCGTGGTAACGAAATCTTCCGCGGTCAAAAACCACTTTATCAATCCCTTTAGCAAGAGCTCTTTCGGCAATAATTTTTCCAATCTTTTTGGCAACGGCAATTTTACCTTTTTCACCTTTTTTAGCCTCGGGGTCTTGAATGGTAGAAGCAGAAACTAGTGTTCTGCCCACCGAATCATCAATAATCTGGGCGGTGATATTTTTCGTACTGCGAAATACCGATAACCTCGGCCTTTGTGCTGTACCAGAAACTTTTTTTCTAACCATTAGCCTGCTCCTGCACCTGCGGCTTTAGCCGCTTTTCCAGCTTTACGCCGCACTATTTCGCCCACATAACGAATTCCCTTCCCTTTGTATGGCTCCACAGGGCGAATATCTCTAATTTCTGCTGCTACCTGACCCACCAACTGACGGTCGATTCCTTTAACTTTTACCCGAGTGGGACTTTCCAACTCAAAAACAATCCCTTCCGGTGGATCTACTTCTACGGGATGAGAATAACCAATCTGCAACTGTAATTTTTTCCCTTGGAGCTGAGCTCGATAACCTACCCCTACTAAATCTAAGCTTTTCTCAAAACCCTTTGTAACCCCATCCAACATATTTTTAATTAAACTATTATAAAGCCCTTGTAAAGCTAAAACCTTTCGATCTTCGGATTCACATAAAGTAAAAACCTTATTTTCTTCCACCTTGACCTGAACCTGAGGAAGAAAAGTTTGAGTGAGAACCCCTTTGGGTCCTTTTACCATTATCTTGTTTCCCTCAATCTTTACTTCAGTTCCGGACGGAATTTCTAAAATTCTTTTACCTATTCTTCCCATAACTCACCAAACATAACAAATTACTTCTCCCCCCAACTTCTGCTGGCGGGCCTGCTCATCCGTTAACAATCCCTTTGAAGTAGAAATAATAGCCGTACCAAAGCCGGCTTGGATCCGAGGCAGGGACTGAGCATTTACATAAATTCTTCTTCCTGGTTTACTCACGCGTTTTAAATCTTCAATGACACTTTTTTTGCCGGCATATTTTAATCCTAGCCGCAGGTATTTTTTATTTCCCCGGGAAAAAACATCAACTTTGCTGAGATACCCCTCCCCTAAAAGAATCTTGGCAACTTCCTCCTTCATCTTAGAAAAAGGCAAATCGACAAATTCTTTTCTCACCCTTAGGGCATTTTTTATGCGAGCCAACATATCTCCTATCGCATCCATGTCTTACTCCTTACCAGCTGGCTTTTGTTACCCCAGGAATTTGACCCCGGTGAGCCAAAGTTCTAAAGCAAATCCGACACAAGCCAAACTTTCTAATGTAGCCGCGGGCACGACCACACAGGTAACAGCGCGATTTGCGCCTAGTAGAAAATTTTGGCTCCCGTTTTAACCTTTCTAGCCAACTCTTTTTTGCCATAACTAATTCCTAACCTTCTTTCCTAAAGGGCATACCCAAGTACTCTAAAAGCTTTCGGGCTTCCTCATTGGTCTTAGCGGTAGTAACAAAGGTGATATCCATTCCCCGAACGCGATCGACCTTGTCATAATCCACTTCTGGGAAAATTAATTGTTCCTTTATGCCTAAACTATAATTTCCTCGCCCATCAAATGACTTGGGATTTACCCCCTTAAAATCACGGATTTTAGGTAAACAAATATTTATTAGCTTATTGGCAAATTCATACATCCTTTTTCCTCTCAAAGTTACCTTTAAACCAATAGGAATGTTAGCTTTCAGCTTAAAAGCAGAAATCGCCTTCTTGCTTTTGGTAATCAGAGGTTTTTGCCCCGTAATACTGGCCAGCTCGGCCGCAGAAATCTCAATCGCCTTAGGGTTCTCCCGCGCCTCCCCCACCCCCCGGTTAATCACAATCTTGACCAAGCGGGGAACCTCCATAGGATTTTTGTACCCTTTCTCCTTCATGAAAGCCGGGACAATTTCTTTTTCAAATTTTTCTTTTAACTCGGCCATTTTATCTTCCCTTAGATCTTATCAATCAACTCTTGACATTTTCGGCAAACACGCGCTTTTTTCCCTTCCATCAACTGAGTTTGAACCCTAGTTGGTTCGTGACAATGGGGACAAACCAACATAACCTTAGAAACAGAAATGGGTAGTGGTTTTTCAATAATCCCTCCTGGAAAGTCGCGGGTGGGCCGCTGATGCTTTTTGGCCACCTTAACTCGTTCCACCACAACTTTCCCTTCTTTGGGAAGAGTCGTTAACACTTTTCCTTTTTTCCCTCGATCTTCTCCCGAAAGAACAATAACCGTATCCCCTTTTTTTATTCTCAACCTTGCAGCGGCCATCTAAACAACCTCTGGGGCAAGCGAGATAATTTTCATAAATTCTTTTTCTCTAAGTTCTCGCGCCACCGGACCAAAAACTCTAGTTCCCTTAGGATTCTTATCCTTGTCCACGATCACCAAAGCATTTTCATCAAAAACCACGTAAGATCCATCGGGTCGACGCAAGGGTTTGCGCGTTCTCACAATCACTCCTAATACAATTTCTGCGTCTTTTACCGTCATATTAGGCAAAGCATCTTTAACCACCCCAATAATTAAATCTCCAATTCCCGCGTAACGGCGATTAGACCCTCCTAACACCCGAATACACATCACTTTTCGGGCCCCAGTGTTATCCGCCACGTTCAACATGCTGCGCGGCTGAATCACTGTCCTGCCCTCCTCAAGACCTTAACTACCCGAAAATGCTTGCGAGCCGACAAAGGTCTTGTTTCCATAATTTCAACTAGGTCTCCCATCTGACATTGCCCTAATTCGTCGTGCGCCAAATATTTCTTAGCCACTTTTACCACTTTTTGGTAAAGTGGATGACGAAATACTCTTTCTATTTTTACCACCACAGTCTTCTGCATCTTATTGCTAACCACAATCCCCTGCCTAACTTTTCTTTTACCTCGTTCCATCTTTTTTCTCCCGAAGTATGGTTAATATCCTAGCTATTTCCCGGCGAGTTTCTCTAATTTGCAAAGGGTTTTTAAGTTGCTGATTGGCCCGCTGAATTCTTAACTCAAGCAGCTTTCGTCGCAGCTCCTTTTCTCGCCGAGTTAATTCCGCCAAATCTAACTCTCTCAGTTCTTTAGCTTTCATTCCTTTACCACCACTCGCGTAGCTATTGGCAGCTTAAAGCTTGCCAAGCGAAAGGCCGCCTCAGCTTCTTCTTTAGAAATTCCCGCCACTTCAAAAATAATATGACCTCTTTTAACCGGAGCTACAAAAGCCACGGGAGCCCCTTTTCCTCCCCCCATTCTAGTTTCTGCCGCTCGGGCAGTAATAACTTTATCCGCTACCATCCTAACCCAAACCTTTCCTCCCCTTTTTAAATAGTGAGTTAAGGCCTTACGCGCAGCTTCGATCTGATTGACCGTCAAATGCCCACACTCCAAAGATTGCAACCCGAACTCCCCAAAGGTTAGGGTTGACCCCGCTGAGGCCTTCCCTCGCACCCGTCTTCGCTGATGCTTCCGAAATTTGGTTTTAGCTGGTACTAGTGCCACTGGTTACTTTCCCCTGTTCCGAAACACTTGCTCTTTCTTTAGCCATGGAAGATGTCTCCGCAGCTGCCGAAGAAACAGCACGCTCTGAAAAGACCTCTCCTTTATAAACCCAAACCTTTACCCCAATTTTTCCATAGAGGGTCATGGCTTCCGCAAAGCCATAATCAATTTTTGCCCTGAGGGTTTGTAGGGGAACCCGCCCTACCCGATACCATTCACTGCGCGCGATTTCTGCTCCCCCCAACCTTCCACCACACATTACTTTTATGCCCTTCGCACCCGCACGCAAGGCTCGAGCCACCGCTTGCTTCATAGCTCTACGAAAAGCAACCCTGCGCTCCAGTTGTGCCGCAATGGTCTCGGCTAAAAGTACCGCACAGGCATCGGGATTAGGTTCTTCATGCACATTTAGTTGAACCTGTTTGCCCACTTTTTTCATTAATTCCTCACGAATCGCCGCAACCTCTTTACCCCCTTTACCAATAATCAGTCCCGGCTTGGCAGTGTAAAGATTAATTTCAATCTGATTTGCTTTTCTTACAATCTTAATCTGTGAAATGCCCGCTTTGTAAAGATTATTTTTTAGATATCTTCTCAATTCAATATCTTCCGCCAAAAGCTTAGCAAATTCCTGGTCATTCGCATACCAGAAGCTTTCCCAATCTTCATGGATGCCCAAACGCAATCCCTTAGGATGAACTTTTTGTCCCATTATTTTTCCTCCAAAACCACGGTAACGTGAGCCGTACGCTTTTTTATCGGAAAAGCACGCCCGCGTGCACGAGGTTGCCAGCGTTTCATAATTATTCCCTTATTCACGTACATTTCTTTAATTTTTAGGCCTGCTTCATCTAATTTATAATTGTTCTTAGCATTAGCTAAAGCAGACTTAATTACTTTTTCTAAAATCCTTGCTCCTTTATGAGGCATAAACTTTAAAAACGCTAAAACCTCGTGCGGTGACTTCCCAGAAACCGCATCTATCACCCGCTTGATTTTACGAGGCGAACTTCTAACCCATTTAGCTTTAGCCTTAATTTCCGTCATGTTAGTGCCGTTGATTTTTCAGTTGGTGCCCCATGTCCACGAAAGACGCGGGTATGAGCGAACTCCCCAAGCTTATGTCCTACCATGTTTTCGGTAACATATACCGGAATATGCTTTACCCCATTGTGAACCGCAAAAGTATAACCAATCATTTCGGGCACAATGGTGCAGTTTCTGGCCCAGGTTTTGATTACTTTTTTCTCTTTAGTCAGTTCCATCTTTTGAACTTTTCTCAAGAGCTTTTCATCAACATATGGTCCTTTTTTGAGTGATCTTCCCATAAATTACGGCCTCCTGGCTAAAATAAAACGATCACTATGGCGTCGAGGTTTACGCGTCTTCCAGCCCAAAGCTGGTTTTCCCCAAGGAGAAACCGGATGCTTCCGTCCAATTCCCGATTTTCCCTCACCTCCCCCATGAGGATGATCACAAGGATTCATAACTACCCCTCGAACTTCAGGACGCCTTCCTAAGTGCCGCTTTTTCCCTGCTTTACCCAGAACCACATTTTTGGCGTCAAGATTTCCCACTTGGCCAACCGTAGCCCGGCAAGCAAGGTTTATCATGCGTTGTTCCGAAGAAGGCATCTTGACAATGGCATAACCACCTTCTTTAGCTAATAAAACCAACCCTGCCCCCGCCGCTCGCGCCAACTTGCCCCCGCGACCCGGCTCTAGTTCTACATTATGCACCGTCGTTCCAATAGGAATAGAACTCAAAGGCAAAGCATTTCCCGGGCGAATCTCCGCCTCTTTTCCAGATTGCAAAGTATCTCCTACTTTCACTCCCAGGGGAGCCAAAATGTATCGTCTTTCCTTGTCTTCGTATTCCAATAAAGCAATGCGACAATTTCGATTGGGATCATATTCAATCGCTAAGACCTTAGCGGGAACACCATCTTTATCGCGCTTAAAGTCAATAATCCGATAATGCTTACGATTTCCTCCTCCCCGGTGACGCATAGAGATACGGCCACGCCAGTCGCGTCCGGACTTCTTTTTTAAAGGAACCAATAAGCTCTTCTCCGGATAACCCTTAGTAATATCCGAGTAGTCATCTACCATTTGAAATCTGGTTCCCGGACTAGTTGGATTTTTTTGCTTTATTCCCATCTTATACCTCTAACTCTGTAATCTTTTGCCCTGAAGTCAAGGTTACATATGCTTTCTTCCAGTGCGTCGTTCGCCCTATAGTTCTTCCTAATGCCCTTTCCTTGCCTCGGACATAACAAGTGTTAACCGCTTTAACTTTCACCTTAAAAATTTTCTCCACCGCCTGCTTAATGGCGGTCTTAGTAGCTTTAAGATGCACGCGAAAAACGTAACGGCCAAGACTTCTTTCTCCTACCGCCTTTTCCGTAATAATAGGTTCAATGATGATCTGTTCTGGTTCCATATTTACCCCTGACCCAAAATCCGAATGACCAAATCAAAATGACGAAACAAGGTTAAAGTGTGAAATTCCAATTTGGCCATGGAAAAATTGGAATTAATTTCCTCATTCACTAATTGGTCATTCGTCATTTTCAACCTAATCTCTTCTCCAATTTAGCAACCGCACTTCTATCCAACATTAGCCAATCACAATTCAATAAATCATGAATATTAAGCTCTTTTTCCAAAATCACCCTTACCTCTTTTAAGTTACGAATCCCTCTTTCAAAGTCAGGCATACTTTCTCCCATCACCACCAAAACCTTTCCCTCAACCGCAGCTTCCTTTAAAAATTTAGCTCCTTCCTTAGTTTTAGGTTGAGATAAAGAAAACTTTTCAAAAATCTTTACTCGACCGCTGCGATAAAGTTCAGAAAGTACCACGCGGTACGCTAATTTTCTTACTTTCTCCGGTAAACTATAGGCATAGTCTCGGGGTTTAGGAGGAAAAATAACTCCTCCTTTTCGCCAAAGCGGCGAACGAATGCTCCCCGCCCGAGCCCTACCTGTTCCTTTCTGCCGCCAGGGCTTAACTCCTCCCCCGGAAACCTCCGCCCTGGTCTTGGCGGCGTGAGTTCCCTGCCGCCTGGAAGCCAAATACCAGCGCAAAGTTTCATGCACTACCGGCATATTCATTTCTTCATTAAAAATCTTTTCTGCTACCACCATTTTCTTACCTCATAACCTATGAAACAACTTTTAAAACATTTACCCGGTTCCCACGTTTTCCGGGAACTGAACCATAAACTAACAATAATTTCTTTTCTGGGATGACAGAAACCACCTTTAGATTTTTAACCGTAACTTTTCCTCCCCCCAATCTTCCCGGCATATTCTTTCCCTTCCAAACCCGCCCCGGGGTAGTCCCAGAACCAATAGAACCCGGCAAACGATGACATTTTGAACCATGGGACATGGGTCCGCGATGCTGATGGAAGCGCTTAATTCTACCCGCGAAGCCCTTGCCGATCGATTTTCCTGAAATATTAACTAGATCGCCGGGCTTGAGTTCCTCAATTCCCTCAGCTTCCAAAACGGTCACTCCCAAAAGGTTGCCCGCTTCGTCATAAACTTGAGTCATTCCTCTTTTAATACCCTGCATCATCGTATTTCAATCCATCTTAATCTCAATATCCACCCCGGCGGGAAGGTCAAGCTGCATTAAAGCATCCACCGTCTGCTGGGGTGGATCTAAAATATCAATCAATCTCTTATGGGTACGAATCTCAAAGTGTTCGCGCGACTTCTTATCAACATGAGGGGAGCGCAAAACGCAATAAATTTCTTTTTCAGTCGGCAAAGGTACTGGACCTGAGACCAATGCTCCTGCTCGTTTGGCGGTCTCCACAATTTTGCCCGCCGATTGATCGAGAATCCGATGATCGTAACTCTTGAGTTTAATTCTTATTCTTTGCCTTTTCATGTCTTTCCCTTACTAATTATTTCCTCGGCAATATTGGGCGGAACTTGTCGATACTCACAAAATTCCATGGTAAAGGTTCCCCGCCCCTGGGTTAAAGAACGAAGATCCGTGGCATAACCAAACATATTTGCCAGAGGAACCTTTCCTCTAATGGTTTGTACCCCAGCGTGGGACTCAAGTTCTTCAATGTGTCCCCGACGACTGCTGAGGTTACCAATGACATCACCCATATATTGTTCCGGAACCACGACTTCGACCTTCATAATCGGTTCCAAAATTACTGGCTTACTTTTCTTTACTGCTTCTTTAAATCCCATGGAAGCCGCAATTTTGAAAGCAATTTCTGAAGAGTCCACCTCGTGATAGGAACCATCAAACAAGGTGGCCCGCACATCAATTACCGGATAACCCGCTAATACCCCAGTAGCCATAGCTTCTTTAATCCCCGCTTCCACTGCCGGAATATATTCCTTAGGAATCGTTCCCCCCACAATTTTATTAACAAACTCAAAGCCCTTTCCTGGTTCTAAGGGCTCTACTTTAAGCCAAACATGACCATATTGTCCCCTTCCGCCCGTTTGCCGAATAAATTTTCCTTCTGCCTCCGCTTCTGCCAAAATTGTTTCCTTGTAAGCCACCTGGGGCTTCCCAATATTTGCTTCCACTTTAAACTCTCTTAGAAGCCGATCCACAATAATTTCTAAGTGGAGCTCTCCCATCCCCGAAATAATAGTTTGCCCGGTTTCGGGGTCAGCCTTGATCTTGAAGGTGGGGTCTTCTTCCGCCAAACGCGCAAGCGCCAACCCTAACTTTTCTTGATCCGCAGTGGTCTTAGGTTCGATAGCCACAAAAATAACCGGCTCTGGAAAATGAATCGTCTCCAAAATAATGGGTTTATCTTGATCGCAGAGGGTATCCCCCGTAGCCGTCTCTTTCAACCCCACTGCTGCCGCAATATCCCCCGCTCTAATTTCTGTTATTTCTTCTCGCTTATTAGCATGCATTTGCAGTAAACGACCAATGCGTTCTTTCCTTTCCTTCACGGAGTTGTAGGTGTAAGAACCAGAAGGCAAAACTCCGGAATAAACCCTAAAATAAGTTAATCTTCCTACATAAGGATCCGACATAATTTTAAAAGCCAATGCCGAAAAGGGTTGTTCATCACTCACTTCCCGAGCTTCTTCTTGCCCGGTCTTAGGGTTAATTCCACGCACTGCCTTTTTGTCAATCGGTGAGGGCAAATAATCAACAATGGCATCTAACAACAACTGAACCCCGCGATTTTTAAATGAAGACCCACAAACCACGGGCACAATCTTTGATTCAATGGTAGCTTTGCGAATTCCCATTTTGATTTCTTCTTTGCTTAAGGTATGGCTGTTAAGATATTTTTCTAAGAGCTGATCATCTGCTTCCGCTGCGGCTTCTACCAGGAGCTCGTGATAATTTTTGGCCTCTTCCTGTAAAGGCTCAGGAATCGGGCCTCGAGAAAACTTCATGCCCAGTTCGTCCTCCCAAACCACCGCCTCCATTTCCAGAAGATCTACTACCCCCACAAACTTGTCCTCAGCCCCAATCGGCAATTGCAGCAAAACCGGACGCGCTAGTAATCTTTCTTTAATCTGCTTAACTACCCTAAAAAAGTCCGCCCCCACGCGATCCATCTTGTTAATAAAAGCCAGACGGGGCACTTGGTAACGAGTAGCTTGCCGCCAAACCGTCTCCGATTGCGGTTGAACCCCACCCACGGCACAGAAAATTACTACTACCCCATCTAACACGCGCATGGAACGCTCCACCTCTACCGTAAAATCCACGTGCCCAGGAGTATCAATAATATTGATACGGTGATCTTTCCAAAAAGTAGTAGTCGCAGCCGAGGTAATAGTAATTCCTCGCTCTCGCTCTTGAATCATCCAGTCCATGGTAGCCGTTCCTTCATCTACTTCCCCCATACGGTGTAATCTTCCGCTGTAAAACAACACGCGTTCCGTAGTAGTAGTTTTTCCCGCATCAATGTGTGCGGCAAATCCCATATTACGATACCTTTCTATTGGACATTCTCTTACCATCGGAAATGCGCAAAAGCCTTATTTGCCTCCGCCGTTTTGTGTAAATCTTCGCGTTTCTTAATGGCGGCCCCAGTATTATTGAAAGCATCCATCAATTCCGCGGCAAGATTCTCAATCATCGATTTACCCGAACGTTCTCGCGCGGCGTCCCTCAACCACTGCATAGCTAAGGCCTGGCCCCTTTCTTTGGTAACTTCTACCGGCACCTGATAAGTTGCTCCCCCAACCCGCCTGGGTTTTACTTCTAAAAGGGGAGCCGTGTTTTCCACCGCTTTTTCAAAAACCTCTAAGCCCTTCTTCCCGGTTTGTTTCTCTATTCTAGCTAAAGCTTGATAAAAGATTTTTTCGGCTAAACTTTTTTTCCCTTTTAACATCATCTTATCAATAAATTTTTGCACCAAAACACTTCCATAAACCGGATCGGGCGGAATTTTTCGCTTAGGAACTCTTCCATATCTAGGCACTGGCCGCACCTCCTGCCTTAGGAAGTTTTGCTCCGTATTTAGAACGCCCTTGTTTGCGATTTTCTACTCCCGCGGTATCAAAAGCTCCCCGCACGATATGATACCTCACCCCCGGAAGGTCTTTCACTCTTCCTCCTCGCACTAAGACCACCGAGTGCTCTTGAAGGTTGTGCCCAATTCCCGGAATGTAAGCCGTCACCTCAATTCCCGAAGTCAACCGCACCCTGGCCACTTTGCGCAAGGCAGAATTAGGCTTTTTAGGGGTGGTGGTATATACCCGCACACATACTCCCCGGCGCAAGGGACTTCCCTTTAAAGCCGGGGCCTTCTTCTTTTCTTTCTTCCATTTTCTTCCTTCGCGCACTAATTGGTTAATGGTCGGCATTTTTATCCCTCACTTGTTTCCGCACTACTTTCTCTCGTTCCCACGGAAGGAACTAACTCTAGATAGCGGTACTGAGTAAAGCCCGTTCCGGCCGGGATGGGCTTCCCAATAATAACATTTTCTTTTAACCCATACATCTCATCCGTTTTTCCTTGAATAGCCGCATCCGTCAAAACCCGTGCCGTTTCTTGAAAGGAAGCCGCAGAGATAAAACTATCCGTAGCCAATGATGCTTTGGTAATTCCCAAAAGAACCTCGGTAGCTTCGGCCTTTTCTCCTTTCACTTTGCTATTAATTTCTTCTAAGGTTCGTACATCAATCAACTCTCCAGGCAGAAGGGTAGTGTCCCCGGACTTTACTACTCTTAATTTTTTAGTCATCTGCCGCACAATCACCTCAATATGTTTATCTGCAATGGTTACTCCCTGGGAACGATAAATTTTTTGTATTTCATCTACCAAAAAGGCCTGCGTCGCTTTTACCCCCAAAATCCTCAAGACATCATGAGGGTTAACCGTTCCTTCGGTAAGTTGCGTTCCCACATGCACTTTATCATTATTAGTAACACGAAGACGAGTATCATAAGAAACAAAATAATCTCGACGCTCCCCATGAGCACCTTTAACGGAGACCACTCGGGCCCCCTCACGTTCAGAGATCGACACCACTCCTTCAATTTCCGATAAAATCGCAGGGTCTTTAGGTCTTCGTGCCTCAAACAATTCTTCTACCTTCGGTAACCCTTGAATAATATCGCGCGTTTTACTGGGATCTCGCCGAATGGATTCTACTCGAGCAATAAGGTCATAGCTTTCTACTTCTTGCCCATCTTCTACCCAAAGTCGCGATCCAGCAATAATTAAATAACTTTCACCTGGAGCAATTACCACCTCCGTTTTTTTGACTTCAATCACAACCCCGGCCACCTTAGAAATGATTCCTGAAGCAATTTCATCTCCCACTTTAACCTTGTCTCCAAACTTAACAAAAACCTGAGCATCTTTTGGTATTTCATACTCCTTCTTCACTTTGGGATTATAGATAAATATCTCCCCATCACGTTTAGCAATTTTTTCTTTGCGACGCTCCATTACTTCCAGATTAATAAACATGCACTTTCCCGCAGAACTAGAAATCACATAATCATAAGTAGGATCGAACTCCGCAAGGACTTCACCTGCTTCAACCTTTTGTCCCTCTTTAACTCTGAGAAGTGCTCCTACCGGCAAAAGATATTCCTCTTTCTTTTCTTTAATCTTAACATAAAGGGTAGAGCTGCGCGTAACAAATTTTTGTTTTGAGCCAAATTCATCCTGAAAGTCCTTAATTTCTATGCCTTCCCCAAGTTCCACCACTCCCCCGTGCTTGGCCTTTACTAAAACTCGGGCAGCCTTATGCAAAGCCACCCCTCCAATATGGAAGGTGCGCATGGTAAGCTGCGTACCTGGCTCACCGATGCTTTGGGCAGCAATGATGCCCACGGCTTCCCCCACATTCACAAAGGAGAGCGAAGATAAATCAAGCCCATAACATTTTTGACATAATCCCCTCTTGGTTTGACAAGTAAGAGCCGATCGCACCTCCACTACATCTACCCCTGCTTCCGCAATACTTTTTGCTACTATTTCATCAATCACTTGTCCCGCTTTAGCCAAAACCTTTCCCGAAAGAGGATCGACTACGTTCTTTGTAGGGATGCGATAAAGAAGCCTTTGCCAAAGAGGAATTATTTCCTCGTAACCTTCCCTGACTGTGGTCAGCTTAATGCCCTCCTCCGCCCCACAGTCCTCTTCGGTAATCATCACATCTTGAGCCACATCAACTAATCGGCGTGTTAAATAACCAGAATCCGCTGTGCGCAAAGCGGTATCTACTAATCCCTTACGCGCTCCATAAGAAGAAATAAAATATTCCGTAACACTTAATCCTTCTTTAAAATTAGTCTTAATGGGAATGTTAATAATATTTCCCGAAGGATCAGCCATCAGTCCCCGGATGCCCGAAAGCTGCCTTACCTGTTGGACATTGCCTCGGGCCCCAGAAAAAGCCATCATGTATACCGAGTTTAATTTGTCAAATTCCCGCAGCATTTCTGCGGTCACTTCTTCGGTAACTGCGCTCCAGATATCCAACGAGCGGATAAACTTTTCCTTGGCCGAAAGGGTGCCAGAGCGAAAATGTTGTTCTAAATCCATCACTTGTTTATTTGCCCGCTCCACAATTTCTTTTTTGCGGGAAGGAATAACTAGGTCTTCTAGAGAAATTGAGACCCCAGCCAAAGTAGCGTATTTAAAACCCAAACGTTTAATTTCATCTGCGATTTCTGCGGTAATGGCACTGCCATAACGGTGATAACAATCGGCAATTAGTTTCTCCAGCTCCTTTTTGCCAAAAACATAATTTTGGTAAGGATATTCCTCTGAGATTCCCCGTCGTTTAAGCACACGATTAAGAGTATAATTAAACTTTACTCTACCAACGGTCGTTTCCAAAAGTTGTCCGTTTCGCCGAACCTTAATCTTGGCGTGTAGATGCACCTCTGCTAAATCATTCGCAATCATCGCTTCCCAATCGTTAGCAAAAACTTTTCCTTTTCCCAACTCAACCCTTTCATCTTCGACCGTCATATAATAAGTTCCTAAAACCATGTCTTGCGTAGGGGTAATAATGGGACGTCCCGAAGCAGGGGATAAAATATTATTTGAAGCCAACATTAAAATTCTACTTTCTACCTGAGCCTCAGCCAAAAGTGGAACATGTACCGCCATCTGATCTCCATCAAAGTCAGCATTGAAAGCAGGACAGACCAAGGGATGAATCTGGATAGCCTTACCTTCCACTAAAATTGGCTCAAAAGCTTGAATCCCTAGACGATGGAGAGTAGGAGCGCGGTTCAAAAGCACGGGATGTCCTTTAATCACTTCTTCCAAGACATCCCACACAATTACCTCTTGACGCTCGATCATGCGTTTGGCGGACTTCACATTCTGGGCGGCACCCCTTTCTACTAGCTTTCGAATCACAAAGGGTTTAAAAAGCTCTAGTGCCATTTCTTTGGGCAATCCGCATTGATGGAGTTTAAGGTGCGGTCCAATAACAATCACCGAACGACCCGAATAATCAACTCTTTTTCCTAAAAGATTTTGTCGAAAACGCCCTTGTTTTCCTTCAATGCCATCAGTTAGGGATTTCAAAGGCCTTCCGGTAGACCCCGTTACGGCACGCTTGCGCCGGCCATTATCAATTAAGACATCTACTGCTTCTTGCAGCATGCGCTTTTCGTTGCGAATGATCATGTCGGGCGCACCCATATTGATCATCTTTTTTAAACGATTGTTTCGATTTAAAACGCGACGATATAAGTCATTAAGATCCGAGGTGGCAAAACGTCCTCCTTCTAACTGTACCATAGGTCGTAGATCCGGAGGAATTACCGGAAGCACTTCCAAAATCATCCACTCAGGACGATTGCCTGACTCATAAAATGCTTCCGCTACCCTTAAACGCTTAATAATTTTCATCCGCTTCTGCCCCACCGATCCTTTCAATTCCCTTCTAAGTTTCGCCACTAATTGCGCCAAATCAATACGAGAAAGTAGTTCTCTTACTGCCCGCGCACCCGTTTCCGCTTTGAACTTTCCCTCAAACTTCTCTAAGGCCTCTTGATACTCTGCCTCCCGCAAAATCTGCCCTACTTTTAAACGCTTAACTTCCGGGGAAACCTCGGTTACCACATAAGCATCATAATAAACTACTTCTTCCAAGGCCCGGGCAGAAACATCTAAAAGCAGGCTGATGTAACTAGGCGTTCCGCGCAAAAACCAAATATGAGCCACCGGCTCCACCAAATGAATGTGTCCCATTCTTTCTCTTCTTACTCGAGAAGTAGTTACTTCCACCCCACAGCGTTCACAAATTATTCCCCGATAGCGAACCCGACGATATTTTCCACAATGACATTCCCAATCTTTTACCGGACCAAAAATCTTTTCACAAAACAATCCCCTTCGCTCGGGTTTAAAAGTCCGATAATTAATGGTCTCAGGTTTTTCCACTTCACCATAAGACCAAGATAAAATTTGCTCCGGTGAAGCTAAACCGATGCGTAAAAACCTAAATTCTTTTTCCTCTGGTTTCTTAATCGGCAACTTATTCTACCTCCATCGCTTGGGCTTCTTTTTTCCGTGGCCCAAAGATACGGGGTTTGCGCTCAACTCTTTTTGCCTCTTCATCAATGCTTATTTCTTTGCCTTGTTCATCTAGGGTTTTAACATCTAGCGCCAAACTTCTTAGTTCTTTAACTAATACTTTAAAAGATTCAGGAATGCCTGGTTTCCCCATGGGTTTCCCTTTAATAATTGCCTCATAAACTGCCGACCGCCCAACCACATCATCGGATTTAACCGTCAAAAGTTCTTGTAAAGTGTAGGAAGCCCCATAAGCTTCCAAGGCCCATACTTCCATCTCCCCTAAGCGCTGACCGCCAAATTGTGCTTTCCCTCCTAGGGGCTGCTGAGTAATTAAAGAATAAGGGCCAGTGGAGCGAGCATGCATCTTATCTTCTACTAAATGAATAAGCTTCATTAAGTACATATTCCCCACGGCAACTCTACGCCCAAAGGGTTGTCCGGTTCGACCATCAATAAGTTCTACTTTCCCAGTCTTATCTAACCAATTAATTCCTGTTTCTTTGATTGCCTTTTCTAATTCCTCTTCTACCAACTTAATGGAAGCGTCTTCTTCAAAGGCCTCGTCAAAGGGAGGAACTTGGTAACTCTTCTTCAAAAAAAACCCTGCCATTCCCAGCAGTAATTCAAAAACCTGCCCGATGTTCATTCGCGAAGGGACCCCCAAGGGATTTAAGATGACATCTACCGGGGTTCCATCAGGCAAGTAAGGCATGTCTTCTTCTGGAAGAATTCTACTTACCACCCCCTTATTCCCGTGCCGACCAGCAACTTTATCTCCCACACTTATCTTACGCAATTGCGCCAGGTAAACTCTCACCAACTCATGCACGCCGGGAGGAAGTTCATCCCCTTTTTCGCGTGAAAAAATCCGAACCGCAATCACCTTTCCACTTTCCCCGGGCGGCACGCGTAAGGAAGTATCTCGCATGTCTCTTGCCTTATCTCCAAAAATCGCCCGAAGAAGCTTTTCCTCTGCTGGAAGCTCGGTTTCTCCCTTAGGCGTCACTTTCCCCACCAAAATATCCCCGGGCTTTACCTCTGAACCGGGAACAATTATTCCTCGTTCATCCAAATGAGCTAAGGCCTCTTCACTGACATTGGGAATTTCTCGGGTAATTTCTTCCATGCCCAGCTTAGTGGCTCGTACTTCTACTTCAAGCCGCTGAATGTGAACCGAAGTAAAAAGATCCTTCTTAACTACTCGTTCCGAAAGAATCACCGCGTCTTCGTAGTTATATCCTTCCCAAGGCATAAAGGCCACCAAAACATTTTGCCCTAAAGCCAACTCCCCATCCTTAGTAGAAGACCCGTCGGCAATAATTTCGTCTTTTTCTACGCGCTGGCCCAAAGTTACGCGAGGACGCTGGTGAATCAAAGTATCTTGGTTGCTTCGGCTAAAATTAATAAGTTTGTAAACATCTTTACTTTTGTTTGCTCGCTCTACCACAATTTCCGAACCATCCATTCGAATCACCTTCCCGGGATTCTTGGCCGCTACTAAGGTGCGGGAATCACGAGCCACGATTTTTTCCCACCCCGTCCCCACAATAGGAACTTGGGGACTAAGTAAGGGTACTGCTTGGCGCTGCATATTAGCCCCCATCAGAGCTCGGTTAGCATCGTCGTGCTCGAGAAAAGGAATAAGAGCGGTGGTGACCCCCACAATCTGCTCCGGAGCTACCCCCACATAATCAACTTCTTCTGGTGAGGCAAAAACGTATTCTCGTTTATAGCGCACCGCCACTTGCTCTTCAACAATTTTTCCGTTTTTGTCTACCCGCACATCGCAAGAAGCAATGCGATGCAAATCCTCAATATCAGCCGTCAAATATTCTACGCGATTAGTCACGACCCCTTTCTCTACTTTACGATAAGGGGTCTCCACAAAGCCAAATTTGTTCACTCTAGCATAGGTAGCCAATGAAGCAATCAGCCCGGCATTTGGCCCTTCTGGAGTTTCAATGGGGCAAACCCGACCATAATGAGAAGGATGGATATCGCGCACTTCAAATCCCGCCCGCTCACGGCTCAAACCTCCTGGGCCAAGAGCAGATAATCTGCGCTTGTGTGTCAACTCAGCTAAAGGATTAGTTTGATCCATAAATTGAGAAAGCTGACTAGAGCCAAAAAACTCTTTAATCGTGGCCTGGAGCGGTCGAATGTTAACCAGCTGCCCTGGGGTTACCGATTCTTCCCCTTTGACCATCATCTGCTCTTTAATTAATCTTTCAACTCGAGCTAGACCCACTCGGATTTGGCGCTGCAAAAGTTCCCCAACCGCCCGAATGCGTCGGTTACCCAAGTGGTCAATGTCATCGGAAATTCCTTCCCCCGAATTTATCAAAATTAAATACCTAACCATGGCCAGAATATCGGTTTTAGTTAAAACCTGAGTTTCGAGGGGAACATTAATGCCTAATTTGCGGTTAAGCTTGTAACGCCCAACTTTACCTAAATCGTATCGACGCGGAGCAAAAAAGAGATTATTTAAGTAAACTTGAGCTCCTTCTTGGGTAACTGGATCCCCCGGACGCAGACGCTTGTAAATCTCAATAAGCGCTTCCTCTTTTGGCAAAATGGGACATTCCTTAAGCGAACGTCGACGATATTCTCCTTCTTGCAACGCCTCTAGAATTTCCTTTTCGCTCGCCCCAATCGCCGAAAGGAACATGGTAATGGGAATCTTGCGCGTGCGGTTAATCCGGGCAAAAATTGCTAAAGAAGCGTCAGTTTCAATCTCTAACCAACTACCACGGTCGGGAATTACCGTGGCATAATAAATCACACGTCCCGTACGCTCAAGGCGCTTGGCCTCCCGGTAATAAACCCCGGGTGAACGAACCAACTGGGAAACAATTACCCGCTCCGCGCCATTAATAATGAAAGTGCCACGTTCCGTCATCAACGGCAGGTCCCCAATAAAAACCTCCTGCACCTTTACCTCTTTAGTTTCTTTGTTAACCAAACGTGCCTCTACTTTAATGGGAACCGCATAAGTAGTTTCCCGCACCAAACACTCATCGGCAGGATATTTTGGTTTTCCAAAGCTGCACTTGCCTGTAAAATACAGTTCTAGTAAACCCCGAAAGCCTTTTATGGGGGAAATTAGCTTTAATTCTTCCCCCAAACCTTCTTCTAGGAACCAGCGAAAAGAATCTTTCTGGAGTTCCAGAAGATCAGGTGGCTCCGCTATCTTTTTTACTTTAAAAAACTGATAACGTTCCATCTTTTTGTTCTAAGCTTATTATTTTATTTCGACCTTCGCTCCTTCGGCTTCCAATTTTTTCTTGATCTCTTCTGCTTCTTCTTTCTTGATTTTTTCCTTAATGGGTTTAGGAGGATTGTCGACTAGATCTTTTGCCTCCTTTAAGCCCAAGCCCGTAAGTTCTCGTAACACCTTTAGGACCTGGATTTTCTTGTCCCCCGCTGAAACCAGAATACAATCAAATTCCTCTTTTGCCGCTTCGGGCGCTGTGGCAGCGGCAGGAGCTGCTGCCCCAACCATAACCGGAGCCGCAGCCGTTACCCCAAATTTCTCTTCCAACTTTTTTACTAAATCCGCCAGCTCTAGGACCGTCATTCCTTCTACCGCCGAAATCACTTCTTCAACTTTTGCCATCTAATTCACCCCCCTTTCTTCTCTTTAATGGCACTCAAAACGTACACTAACTTCCGCATGGGTCCGGAAAGAACATTTACCAAGCCATAGAGGGGGGCTTGAAAACCACCCACTACTTTGCTTAGTAAAAGCTCACGATTAGGAAGCCTAGAAATTTCCTGCAATTCTTGGGTCTTAAAAATTCTGCCTTCAACCATGCCCGCCCGCATGCTTCCCTTTTCAATTTCCTTAAGGTGCTTAACTAGCACTTTCAAGGGAGAAACGGCATCCCGATAGCCCAAAAGCAAGGCGGTGGAACCCTTTAAATAATCTTTCAATCCTTCCAAACCGCTTCCGGAAAGTGCCCGGCCAATTAGCGTGTTTTTGATAATCTTGAATTCAGAATCTTCTCCCCGAAGCTTTCTCCTCAAGTCCGTAATTTCTTTCACGGTAAAGCCCAAATAATCGGCAATAACCATTACTCGGGCACGGGAAATCTTTTCCTTTAAACTCTCCACCATCTTTTGTTTTTCGGCAATAACCTTTTCTCTCACAAACTAAACCTCTTCTAAGAATTTACGAAAATCAACTTTGATCCCCGGCCCCATGGTAGTGGAAATCGTGGCCGTCTGAATTAGGTTTCCCTTAAAACCACTCGGCCGAGCATGATTAATCGCCACCAAGGCGGACTTGAAATTTTTTAATAAATCCTCAGGGGAAAAGGAAACCTTTCCCAAAACCATGTGAAGTGCCCCCCCCTTATCCATTTTAAATTCCACTTTACCCCCTTTAAAGTCCTTTACCGCCTTGCCAATTTCTGTGGTCACTGTACCAGACTTGGGGTTGGGCATAAGTCCTTTGGGCCCCAATATTTTCCCTAACTTTCCTACCTCTCCCATCATATCTGGAGTAACAATTAGAACATCAAAAGCTAAAAACCCCTTTTTAATTTCCTCAATCAACTCTTTGCCCCCCACCACCTCTGCTCCAGCCGCTTTGGCTTCTTCTTGTTGAGCAGGGTTACAAATAACCGCTATCTTCTTAGTTTTACCGCTTCCGGCTGGAAGGTCCACTGTTCCTCTAATCGAAGGATTTTTCTTTACCTCTACTCCCAACTTCATTGCTAACTCCACCGTCTCATCAAATTTTGCGCGCGCGGTTTGTTTAACCAAATTTACCGCTTCCTCCGGCGAATATAATTTTCCGCGATCGACTAATTTTTGCTTCTCTAAAAACTTTTTCCCGCTTTTCATCTTTTTGAATGCCCTCACCCCCTCTTTCCCCCTCTCCCATTGGGAGAGGGGGAGGAAACCTAGCTACAGCTAGGGGGTGAGGGTCTCCTATCCTTCTACCGAGATTCCCATATTGCGAGCCGTTCCTTCAATAATCTTCATGGCTGCTTCCAAATCATTAGCATTAAGATCGGGCATTTTAATTTCAGCAATCTCACGAATCTTGGCCCGGGAAACTTTTCCTACTTTACTGCGATTAGGCTCCCCCGAACCTTTTTCTACTCCCGCCGCTTTCTTCAAAAGATCCGCCGCCGGAGGGGTCTTTAAAATAAAACTGAAAGAACGATCTTTATAAATAGTAATTTCAACGGGAATAACATTATCGCCTTTATCCTTAGTAGCGGCGTTATACTGCTTACAAAATTCCATAATGTTAATTCCGTGCTGGCCTAGTGCAGGCCCAATAGGTGGTGCAGGATTAGCTTGGCCTGCCTTAATTTGTAACTTGACCTTCGTTAAAATTTCTTTTGCCATATCATACCCATTCCAGGGGTTCATGATAAATCATGAACCTTTCCAGATTTACACCACGGATCTCAAACAATCTTTTGCGCATGTTCGAAATTTACCTCCACCGGGGTATCACGCCCGAAAATGTTAATCAAAACCTTCAACTTTCCTTTTTCGGCATTAATCTCATCCACCGTTCCGGTGTAGCCCCGAAAAGGACCAGAAATAATCCTTACCCCTTCTCCTTTCTCAAAAGTAACTTCTAATCTTTCTGCTTTTCCTAATTGTTTTAACACCCGGTGCATTTCTTTGTCAGAAACCGGCGTTGGCTGTGTTTTAGTTCCAATGAAGCGTGCCACTCCGGGTGTTTGACGAATTAAAAACCAAGTTCTTTCGTCAAGGATCATATCCAAGAAGACATAACCCGGAAACATTTTTCGAATTTTTTCTATTCTTTTGCCCCCTTTAATTTCTACCGTCTCTTCCGTAGGAACTAAAACCTGGAAAACTCGATTTTGTAAACCTTGATCTTCAATGGTCAGCTCAATCGCCTGCTTGGCTTTATCCTCTTGCCCGGTCAAGGTTTGCACTACATACCATCTTCGCTCCCCAACCGGCGCTTCTTCCGGCTGCTTGCTTTCTTCTTCAGGCAAGGGAGCTTCTTCTTTCTCTGCGGGCTGCTCCCCAGAAATTTGTTCTTCCGGCAATGATTTTTCTTCTTGGGATAAACCCGCTTCAGGTAAAAACTCGGACTTTTCTTCTTTCTTCTCCTCTATCTTTTCGGCTTCTTTTTCTTCTAACTTTTCCTCTTGAGAAGCGGAAGCATCAGATAAATTTTCAAGGTTCGATTCTCTTTCTAGGCTTTCCATTCAATCCTCTAATTATTTTAGTAAAACCCCAAAAAGTTTCGTCAAAGAAAAATCTACCAGCATTACAAAAGCCCCCGTCAGAAATACCAAACTCAAAACAATTAAACTAGCAACCGTCACATAACGACGATCGGGCCAAGTTACCTTTTTCATCTCCACCATCGTTTCTTTTAAATAATTGATAATTTTATCTTTTAAGTCTTTCATCTAATTCCCACGGGAGCGGGAGGAGTCGAACCCCCAGTCCTGGTTTTGGAGACCAGTGGTTTACCATTAACCGACGCTCCCCCTCCTACTTTTCTTCCTTGTGCTTGGTGTGCTTTCGACACCAAGAGCAATATTTTGATAATTCCAAACGTTCCTTGGTATTTTTTTTATTCTTAGTCGTAGTATAGTTTTTTCTTTTGCATTCACCACAAACTAAAGTTATAATTTCTCTCATCTAAAAACACACATACCCCCCTCTTTCCCGAAACTTCGGGAAAATTCAGGGGATAATTCCTCCATGAACTAAAAGGAATAGCCTCCGCCCATTACGGGCCCCCAGAAGGCAAGCAATTTTGTATATTACCATACCAGGTAAAATCTTGTCAAGGGGGATTTTATAAAATTATAAAAACTATAAAATGCGAATTACATTTGAGATGCGGTGAACTACAGGAAGGCCTCGGATAATTTCCAAGGCCGCTTTCAAATTCTTTTCTTGAACTTCGTGCAACAAAATAACAATAGTTGCAACATTTCCCACCGTTTCCTTTTGGGTCACTGCCGCAATACTTACTTTTTTTTCGGCAAATACTTTAGCAATGCCCGCCAACACCCCAAAACGATCGGGGGCTTGTAAACGAACATAATAACGGCTTTTAATCTCTTCTACTTCCTGCACGGGAAAGCTTTTAAGCGGCCCAGAAAAAATCTCGGCCGAGCCACTTGCTACTGCGATGATATCAGAAATAATGGCCGAAGCGGTAGGATTTCCCCCCGCCCCTGGCCCATAGAACATCAATTCCCCCACCGGATAACCCTTAACATAAATAGCATTAAAATTTTCGGAAACCGCTGCTAAGGGATGAGATTTAGGTACTAATGCCGGGTGCACTCTCACCTCTAGCTGATTCTCCATCCTTTTAACTATGGCCAATAGCTTTACCACATAACCTATTTCAGAGGCATACTTGATATCTTCAAAAGTAATTTTCGTAATTCCCTCGCGGTAGATCTTCTTCCAATCCACCTTTGCCCGAAAGGCAACCATCGCTAAAATTGCCGCTTTAAAAGCGGCATCGTAACCTTCAATATCCATTTTGGGATCAGCTTCGGCATAACCTTTAGCTTTAGCCTTAGCTAGAGCCTCGGAAAATTCCAACCCCTCCTCCGTCATCTTAGAAAGAATATAATTGGTAGTGCCATTGACAATACCGTATACTTCTGAGAGGCGGTTTCCCACTAAATTTTGGCGTAAGGCATGTAAAATAGGAATCCCACCCCCCACTGCTCCCTCAAAAAGAACTTGAACTTTGCTTCTTTGAGCTACTTCAAGAATCTCGCTCAGATGTTTAGCAATCACTTCCTTGTTTGAGGTAACCACATGCTTACCATTTTTTAAAGCTTCTAGGATGTAGCGCAAAGCGGGATTTACTCCCCCTATGGCCTCCACCACTATTGAAATTTCAGGATCCTTTATAATCTCATAAGGATTTTGAGTGAAAGGATAAAAAGTTTTTTTCTTCCGCAGGTCACAAACCTTTCTTACTTCAAGGTTTACCCCCGAAGCAGCCAGAATCGCCTGACGATTTTTCCTTATCACTTCCCCTACTGCTGACCCTACCGTACCGTAGCCGATAATTCCAATGTTTACCTGCTTCATTTATCTTCGCCTCAGTTAATCGAACAAAGAACTTATAGACTGATTTTCGTAATTTCTGCGAATGGCTTCTCCCAAAAGCTCCGCCGCCGAGAGAATTTTAAGCCCTTTAAATTGTTTTTCAGCCGAAATAGGCAGAGAATCGGTTACCACTACTTCAGTAAAGTTAGCCTTGACCATTCTTTCTACCGCTTGGTTAGAAAAAATTCCATGCGTCGCCACCACGTAAATATCGGGATTGCAACCTTCTTTGCGCAAAGCTTCTACTCCCCGGGTAATGGTGCCAGCAGTGTCAATCATATCATCCGTTAAGATCACGGTTTTATTCTTTACCTCTCCAACCACATGGGTAATTTCCGCTTTTTGATGTTCTTCACGCACTTTATGAAGGATAGCGATTTGCGCTCCAATGCGATCGGCTAACTTCTTTGCTACCTTAACTCTTCCTACATCAGGCGCCACCACCACCGCATCTTTTAATTTTTTACTTTTAAGATAGCTGGCAAAAAGGGGCATAGCGGTTAGGGTATCTACCGGAATATTGAAAAATCCCTGAATTTGGTCAGAGTGCAAGTCCATGGTTACCACCCGACTTGCCCCGGCCGTTTCTAAAAGGTTAGCGATTAGCCGCGCCGAAATCGGTTCTCGCGAAGCTGCTTTGCGATCTTGCCGAGCGTAACCAAAATGAGGAATAACGGCGGTGATGGATTGAGCCGAAGCGCGCTTCATGGCATCGATGACAATAAAAAGCTCCATGAGATTTTCATTAACCTTTTCCGTGCAGGTTTGAATGATGACGCACGAAGCCCCCCGAATGTTCTCCGTGACCCGGGCGTAGATCTCTCCTCCGGAAAAGCGAGAAATCTTTATTTCTCCCGGAATGAGTCCCAAGTACTTAACAATCTTTTCCCCCAGCTCTGGATGAGAAGTCCCATAAAAAACACGCAACTCTGAATTAGCCATTTTTTACCTCCGTGGGTATTATAGCAGAATTATATCAGAAGAGGAAATAGCGGGCAAAGAGATTATATTTTCCCCTTGTCCCGCAGGGCTTTCCCGCACTTGGGTAATTAAATCTAAATGGTTCTGCTCAAAAAATAAAGAGGTTATTGCACACCTCTTACAACTTCCCGCACCACTTCGATCAACCTCTGCAAGCGCTTCTGTTTAACTTCTTCGGGAAGCTTCCCCTCCATTCTTTCGGCCGCAGTGGCTGGGCGATCAGAATAGGCAAACATGTGAACCTCAGAAAATCTAATCTCTTCTACTGCCCTAAGCGTATTTTGAAATTGTTCCTCGGTTTCCCCTGGAAAGCCCACCATAATGTCCGTCACAATCCTGGCCTTGGGCATTAAAGAACGAATCTTAGCCACTCGCCCTTTATAATAATGTAAGGTGTAGCCGCGATTCATCTTCTGCAAGATCTCATCATCCCCCGACTGCAGAGGCATAACAAATTCCTTAGCTACATAAGGAAGTTCAGCCACGGTCTCAATGAGCTCGTCTGACATGTCGTGAGGGTGGCTGGTGAGGAAGGATATCCGGGTATCCGGGAATCTGGGAACTAGGTTATCGTGGTATCCGGATATCAGGGATGAAATATTTCTTAGTAAATTGGCTAACCCATATTTATAAGAATTCACATTCTGGCCGAGGAGGGTAATATTTGTAACACCTTGTTCTAGAAGCGCTCTGACTTCAGCAAGGACTTCATCGATGGGGCGACTAACCTCTCGCCCGCGCACGTAAGGAACAATACAGTAGGAACAGAAGTTGTCACAACCGTGCATGATCACTACTTCACCCCTATCCCCTATCCCCTTCCCCCTTACTAAGGGGGAAGGGGAAAAAGGGGTTAGGGGTTGTAACAGTTTCTTCAGTTCCTCCGCCCCATTAGGCGGGATAAACCAATCAACATGGGGAAACTGCTTCTTAACATTTCTTCCCGGCTCCGTCACCAAGCAGCCACAGAGAACTATTTTTAAATTAGGGTTCTTCTGTTTTAATCCTGAAAGCGATCGAATAAAACCCGCCGCGCGATCTTCAGCATGCTGTCGAACTACACAGGTATTAATAAGAATAAGGTCAGCTTTAGCTTCGGTCTCAACTCTAGAATAACCGGCTGCTTCGCAAACCGAGGCTAGCTCAGCCGAATCCGCCACATTCATCTGACAGCCGTAGGTTTTAAGGAAGTAAGTTCCAGGCATAATTTACCGTAGCAAAATCAAACCACGAATCACGAACCACGAATCACGGGATCCCCGGCAGCCCCATCCCCCCAGTAATCTTTCCCAATTTCTGCGCCATGTCGGCCTTGGCAGTTTTCAATACGCGATTAACCGCTTCCTTTACCGCCGACTCTAGCTGAGCAGAACTTAATCCCTCAGGAACTTTTAATTCTACTATCTCCAAATCGCCATTAACCACCACTTTTACTCCTTTTACTTCTGCTTCATAGCGAGCTCTGGCAATTTCATCCTTTAGCTGCTTTGCCTTCTGAAGCACCTCCCCCATCTTTCCCAAATTACCAAAAATCATGATTTTTCTCTCCTTTAGTTGGTTTGATAAATCAAAAAACTATCACACATTTCAGGCTCTTATCTTTGATCATTTTAGCCCCAATTCCTCAAGGATTCTTCTTGTTTTGCAAACATTAATTATCTTCTTTACTTCTGGGGTGAAAAAATGATTATCTCCGGTAATAAAATAATCAGGTTTGATACTTAATACTGCCGCTAAGATAGGGACATCCTTCGGCTTATTTATTAAACTTCTCGCCATCTCCAAATTATGAGCGTAACTTTTCTCTTGAATTATTTCTTCAAAATCCATAACTGCATGTTCTAATTCTTCCAAAGCAACTTTGCAGCTTTCTACTCCGAATGCTTCAAATTTTCGGCGAATGACTTCTTTGGCCTCTTTAATCACATAATCCGAGGTATACAAGTCAATATCCATCAAAGATAAAATCTTTGCTTCGTTTCCAGAGAAAAATACCCCAGAGAGAAGGATATTAGTATCAACAAATATTTTCTTTCTCAATGTCTAATTCTCTTCCACTCTGCAAGCAGAGATTTTTCTGATATTCCCATGTTTTTAATTAATTTTCTTAAAAACTCTCGTGCTTCTTCGGCAAAGGACTTTCGCAGTGCCTTACCAATAACTTCCGACTCTGTTGAAAAAAGACCCAAGCGAATCCTTTCTTCAATTTCCTTATATAAGTCGACCGGGATTTTTGCTTCCAAGGTTTTTACGCTAACCATCTGACTTACACCTCCTTCTCACTCTCCTTAATAACCCTTGACTCCTTCGATCTCCCTAGTGCCTACTACACACCCTCCAAACTCATCCCGGTGGCCAAGAAAAATCTCTTCCTCCCAACAAATGAAAATGAAGATGAGGAACTTCCTGCCCCGCTGCCTTTCCCTGATTAACCACTACTCGAAAACCATTCTTATCTAGCCCTTCCTTAGTCGCTACGTGATTAATCACCCAGAAGAGATCCCCAATCTCCGAAAAGTCCTTTACTTCTGAAAAGGTAGCATAATGTTCTTTGGGAATCACCAAAATATGAACGGGAGCTTGAGGAGCAATATCTTTAAATGCTAAAACCTTGGCTCCCTCGTAAACGATCTCACTAGGAATTTCTTTTCTTACGATTTTACAAAAAATGCAATCCATATCGCTTCCTCCCGCCACTCACCCCCTGATCAAACTCCAAACCTAAACCTCCCCCTCTCTTATTTTAAGAGAGGGGGATAAGAGGGGGTAAGTTAATATCTCACTCTTAACTCCACAATCCGATGATTTAAAGAATCAGCCACATACAACTGTCCCTTTTTCCCCAAACTAATTCCTGCGGGACCATTGAATTCTCCCTTGCCTGAACCTTTCGAACCAAAAGCTAAAACAAATTCCCCCTGCTTAGTAAAAAGGCAAATACGATGATTTCCGGTATCTGAGACATAAACAAAATGATCATCAACCGCCACTCCAGAAGGAGCAAGCAATTTTTCCTCAGCGCTACCAAAAGAAAGAAGAGGACGACCATCATAGTCAAACTTTTGAATTCGGCTATTACCCATATCTGCCACATAAAAAGTGCGATCTCGATCAGAAGCTACATCCATGGGGTGATTCAAAAAACCCATGCCCGCTCCAAACCCCCCTGCTTCTAACAAAAAGTTGCCGGAAGCATCAAAAACTAAGATCCGATCATTACCTGAATCTGCTAAGTAAACGTTCCCTAAGGCATCAACATCCATTCCCGCTGGATCCTGAATTGACTTATAATTATACTCTCCGGTAGCAAACAAGCTCAAAAAGTTACCTCGGATATCAAAAAGCTGAACCCGATCATTATCTTTTTCTGAAACATAAAGGCGGTAATTGAAATCAATGGCCAACCCATCCGGGCTGTTAAATTTGCCCAGGTCGGTACCAAAGCCCCCAAATTGATAAAGAAAATTGCCCTCTTCATCTAAGCGCTGAATGCGATTATTACCGGTATCCGCCACAAAAATGTTTCCCAACCCGGTTTCCAAGTCACCTATAACTGAAACCTTAACATCTTTAGGAAAATAAAACTGCCGCTCCCCAGTTCCTGGAAGTCCAAATTCTCGCACATATTCTACCGTGGGCTTTACTACCGTGGTAGTTGTGGGGATTTCTCCCATGGCGAACACCACGCCGCCAAGCACCCATAACCAAGATAAAGTAAATATCACAATTAAACAATTAAACAAATCCCAATTATCCAACTTAAGCCACCCGTTTTCGTTGTGGGTATCGGTATCGTGTTTAGTCGCGTTATCGGTTTCGGTCTTCTCCGTTTGGTTATTGATTATTTGGTTATTGGTCATTATTTGGTTATTGTATCTTGTATCTTGGTTATTAATCATCATCCCATTAGTTCCCTAACCTTGGCCGAAATATCTTTACTTTTAAGCAAGGCCTCTCCCACCAGCATACCAGAAACCCCCTTTTCCTTCAACTTTTTAACCTGTTCTGAGGAAGAAATACCACTTTCTGAAATCACCACCCGTTCCTTAAGTTCCGGGTATTTGTCCATCAAGCGCAAAGTAGTATTAAAATCAACCTCAAAGGTATCTAAATCACGGTTATTAATGCCTATAATCTCGGCTTCGGCTTTTAAGGCCTGCTCAAGTTCCTCTTCCTTGTGTACTTCTACCAGACATTTCATTTTTAAATTCTGTGCCAGGTCGAGGTATTTTTGCAATTGTTCAAAACTTAAAATGCGCACAATAAGAAGAAGAGCATCGGCCCCATGCAAACGTGACTCGTAAATCTGGGCTTCATCAATGATAAAATCTTTACGCAGAACAGGAATAGTAGTTGATTCCTTCGCCGCCTTAAGATCGGCTAATTTGCCCCCAAAATATTTTTCATCTGTTAGAACCGATAAGGCCGCAGCCCCTGCTTCTTCATAACTTTTTGCTAGGTAAACGGGTTCAAATTTCTCTAAGAGCACACCCGCCGAGGGTGAAGCTCTTTTTATCTCTGCCATTAAAGAAAACTTTCCTCGAGAAAAAGCCCTTAAAAAATTGCGAGGCGGAGGAAGTTCTCTCATTAAATTTTTAATTTTTTTAAGATCGAGGTGGAGTTTAAGAACCGTTACTTCCTGTCGCTTATTGAAAACAATTTCATCTAAGATAGCACCTGAGGGCTTGGGTGAAACCATGTTATAATGTTAACATAATGAGTACTGGTTATCAACATCAGCCCGTGATGGTTAAAGAAGTAATAGAACTGCTCAAGCCTACCTTAGGAAAGGTTTTTATAGATGCTACTTTGGGAGAAGGCGGTCATACTGAAAAATTAAAAGAGAAAAATGAAAAATTAAAAATTATAGGTTTTGACCTCGACTCAAATGCTATGGTCGTGGCCAAACAAAGGTTATCCTCTTTTAAAAATATTGTTTGCCTCCACGATAACTATGCTCATCTCAAAAAACATGTTAAAAATAAGGTCGATGGAATCTTATTTGATCTAGGAATTTCTTTCTTTCAACTGAATCAGTCAACCCGCGGATTTAGTTTTCAAACCAGCGGCCCTTTAGATATGCGCTTTGATCAGAAGCAGAAACTTACTGCCTCTGAAATTGTTAACCATTATCCTCAAAAAGAGCTAGAAAAAATTATTAGAGCATACGGCGAAGAAAAGTTTGCCCGAAGAATTAGCCAAGCAATAGCAGCTGCTCGAAGGAAAAAAGAAATCAGAACCACGATTGAGCTTCGAGAAATTATAGAAAAAGCTACCCCCAGTTGGGAAAAGAAAAAAACATTGGCTAGAGTATTTCAAGCGTTGCGCATTGCCGTTAACCATGAGCTAGACAATCTAAAAAAGGGATTGTTAGAAGCAGCTGACCTGCTTAAGTCTCATGGCAGAATAGTTGTTATTTCTTATCATTCTCTAGAAGACCGCATAGTTAAGCAAACCTTTCGAAGCCTAGCCCAACAAGGAATCATAAAAATCATTACCAAAAAACCCTTGTGCCCAGATAGCGAAGAAATCAAAATTAACCCACGGGCTCGAAGCGCTAAGCTTAGAGCCGCAGAAAAAATATGAGTTTTAGAAAAGCAGTTTTCATTTTAATTGTTTTCCTTGTACTTTCTGGTATTCATCTCTATATTTACGTCCAAAATGTGGCGTTAAAATATCAAATTACCGACTTAAAAATTAAACTTTCTGAGCTGGCCAGCAGGGAACGAGATTTAAAAGTCAAAATAGCAGAAAAAGAAAATCTTGCCGTGATAGAAAAGATCGCTCAAGAAAAATTAGGAATGATTTATCCTGAAAAAATCATTTATCTCTTAGTCACAAGCGAAGGAACTTCTGAGTCAGGGGCTCATTGAGTTTTAAGGAAAATCCCTAAAGACGAAGTAATGGTTTCTCCTAACTGAATAAAGGGAGAGGTCTCCCGATAATAAACTAAGCGTGGTTCCCCAATAATTTTAGCTTCTTCCTTTGCTAAATCAACCGCATCCATAAAACCGCCAATTTTATCAATCAGCTTTAGCTCTAAAGCCTGGGCTCCAGTATAAACTTTTCCTTCGGCTCCTGCTTCTACTTCCTCGGTAGAAAGCTTCCTCCCCTCGGCCACTACGCGAATAAATTCCTGATAAGTTTCATCTAACAAACGATTTAAGGCCATAACCTCTACAGAGGAAAGCTTCCGCAAACCAGAAAACATATCAGCATGACTTCCCTCTTTAACTACTTCCGCCGTTACCTCTAGATTTTTCATAAGTTGAGCAAAAACCGGCACCGCCCCCAGCACCCCAATGCTTCCGGTAATGGTTGATGCGTCAGCTACAATTTTATCGGCCGCCGCAGCAATATAATAAGCCCCCGAAGCCCCCACCCCTCCCAGCGAGGCGATTACCACCTTTTTCTTTTCCTTAGCATATTGAAGCGCGCGATAAATTTCTCCTGCCGCCACCGCCGACCCTCCTGGACTGTCAATACGCAAAATGATCGCCTTAATGAAAACATCATCTGCCGCTTTTCGAATGTCCGCCGCCACCTTATCGGAACCCGTGTAACCGCCACCAAAAATAAAGTTTTGCCCACTTGCTCCAGAAACGATTTCTCCTTGAATTTCAATCACTGCCACCCCAAAAACCTGAGTAAAAAATACTTCTTCTGGTTCTACCAAACTGGGCTCAACTATTCGTACCTCCCCACTCACCCCACAAACACTCGCCGCTACAGAACAAACATCATACAGATACCCAACTTCATCCACCAAGCCCATCTTTTGGGCGAGCTTTGCCGGAAAAATCATCCCATCCCCAATTTCCTTAAGCTTTTCTATTTTCATTTTTCGACTTTGCGCAATATCAGTTAGCATTTGACGGTAAAGATTAGCTACTAGGCCTTCAACCATTTCTTTTTGTTCCTTAGACATCCTCGGAGATAATGAATCAAAAGCAGTTTTATACTTTCCCTTAGAAAAAATCTGCCACTCGATGCCCAACTTTTCAAAAAGTCCCGATGCCCGGTACAAAGCCAAGCTCTTGCCAAAACCCCCGATGGCCGAACCCGGCGCGGCAATAATCTTATCCGCCACGGAGGCTAAATAATATTCGTCTCCTACCGCCGATCCTTCCACATAAGCCAAAACTTTTTTCCCTTTTTCTTTGGCGCGAAGAAGTTCTGCTCGCAGCTCTTGCACCACCGCCATTCCCCCTATTCCCCCCTCAAAGCCCCTAATCCTAATTACCAAACCATCGATCGTCTTATCTTTAGCTGCATTTCGAATTCTTTCTAAAATGCTATCTAATCCCCAACGCACCCCTCCCAACAAGCTAACTTCCGTTTGCCCTCCCTTAATAACTCCCTCAAGATCAATCAACACAAATTCCTTGGGTTTTATCAAGGAAAAGGGCCTTTTCTTTTGGGGGAAAAACTTTACCCCCGCTTCAAAAGCGTAAATATTGCTACCATTCGAAGGAAAGGTTGCCGCATAATCCAAAATAAAAGTTAAAAGATTTAGGGAAGCCCCTAAGGTAGGACTACCTCGGTCCAACCCCGCTCGGAGAGTAAATCCTTCTGCCAATTTCGCTTCTAAACCTAAATGTCCATAATTTGGTCTAGATTTATAAATTTCGGCATCGGCTGCTAAAAGAATTTGACCATCAAAGGGCTTAAAAGCTAACCCGACCCTAGCAGAAGCAGGAACAATTCTTTCTTTGGTAGTTAAAACATCCTGCGCTACTAGCCCTAACTTCAATTCCGGCGTAAGCCTAATTAACATTCCCAAATCAGCTGACCAACCACTGCTTTGAACTCCCGAGAGATTCCATTCCAGAGCTTTATAGTTTGAACCCCAATTAAACCAACCTGAACGATTAGAAAATCCTAAAGCCGTAAAACTAATTTCATCTCCAGAAGGATTTTTTAAGTGTCCATCAGCATAACCCAAATAACCCAGTTTAAGAAAACTAAAGGTAAAATCGTTATTTTTTTGTTCCGAGTCGAGGCTTCCATAGGTATAAGAAATACCCGGCTCCGCCAAGCCCGCGGGATTAAAAAAAAGAGCACTGGCATCGTCTGCCACCGCCGCAAACGCTCTTCCCATTCCCACAGCCCGCACGCCGATGCCCTGCTTCAATACTAAATCGCCCATTTCCTGAGCAAAGGAGGACATCTGAAATACCAATAACCAAATCCCAATAACCAGATAAATCCCTATAACCAAATGCCCATAACCAAATTGGATTGTAAACTTTTTAATTTTGAGGTTTGAAGTTTGAAGTTTCATATTGTAATGTAGTAATATATTATACATGGTTCGCGTACGTTTTGCACCTTCACCCACCGGCGCGCTTCACATTGGGGGAGCACGTACTGCTCTCTTTAATTGGCTGTTTGCTCGAAATCAAAAGGGTAAATTTATCTTGCGCATCGAAGATACCGACCGCACCCGCTCTACGCTTGAAGCAGAAAAAGCAATTTTTGAGGGGCTGGAATGGCTAGGGTTAGACTGGGATGAAGGGCCACGGGTAGGTGGACCTTTTGGCCCTTATTATCAAGTAGAAAGAAAAGAAATTTATGAAAAATTTGCCAAACAGCTTTTGGAAGAAGGAAAAGCTTACTTCTGTTTTTGTACCCCAGAAGAACTAGAAAAAAAACGCAAAGAAGCTGAAGCCCGCAAAGAAGCACCTCGCTACGACGGTCACTGCCGAAAACTCTCCGAAGCCGAAATCAAGAAAAAATTAGAAAGCGGGCTGCCCAAAGTTATTCGGTTTCTTCTTCCTCCCGTAGGAGAAACAAAAGTAGAAGATCTAATTCGAGGAAAAGTGGTTTTTAAAAACGAACTGCTGGACGATTTTGTTATTTTAAAATCCGACGGATTTCCTACTTATAACTTTGCTTGCGTAGTTGACGATCATCTAATGGAAATCACCCATGTCATTCGCGGAGATGATCATCTTTCTAACACCCCCCGCCAAATCCTTCTTTACCAAGCTTTTGGCTGGCAGCTGCCCAAGTTTGCCCATATTCCTATGATCTTAGGCAAAGACCGCACTCGTCTTTCTAAGCGTCACGGAGCAACTTCGGTTATCGCTTACCGTGATCAAGGATATTTGCCGGAAGCGGTTATTAACTACATTGCCAAATTAGGTTGGGGATATAAAGACCAAGAAATTTTTTCGCGAGAGGAATTAATAGAAAAATTTTCCTTGGAAGGAGTAAACAAAAATCCTGCCATTTTTGACTTAGAGAAGCTCAACTGGTTAAATGGTCAGTACCTCCGAAAAATTCTTCCCGAGCGACTGGTAGATCTTTGCGAACCGCTTTTGGTTGAAGCTTATGGCACTCACGACCTAGATTACCTTAGGAAGGTTGTCCTCGTTTTTCACGACCGGCTGGTACTTATCCCCGAAATCGTTTCGCTTTCTAATTACTTTTTCGAAGACGAGTTCTCATACGATCCCAAGGGGGTAGAAAAATATTTTAAGTCCGAAAACACCAAAAAAATATTAGAAACTCTAGCCCAGCACTTAAAAAAGGTCGAACCTTTTACCCGAGAAAATATCGAACCCATCTTCAAGAGCTTAGCAGAAGAAATGAAAGTTAAACTCGGAGAAGTAATTCATCCTTGCCGTTTAGCTTTAACAGGTAGAACCGAATCTCCGCCTATGTACGATGTGATAGAAATCCTGGGCAAAGAAAAAACTATCAAAAGGCTAGAAAAAGCTCTTGATTTTCTTGAAGCTACTCTTTAACCCTCGTGTAGAAACCACCGTACTTACTGCTTAGTACCTAGTGCCTACTACTTCACCACCATCGTTCCGATACCGTGATCGGTGAAGAGTTCAAGGAGCAACGCGTGAGGAATGCGGCCATCAATGATGTGAACACTTTTAACTCCCTTGCGCAGAGCGTACAAGCTAGATTTTACTTTCGGAATCATTCCTCCAGAAATTTGATTATTCTTAATCATTTTATTTGCTCGGTAAGCATTAATCTCGGAAATTAATTTTTTATTGCTATCTAAAACTCCCGGAACATCGGTAAGGATAATTAATTTTTCGGCTTTAAGATAAGCAGCAATCGCCGCCGCAGCTTTATCGGCATTAATGTTGTAAACTTCTCCTCGCCTTCCTACCCCAATGGGAGCCAAAACCGGAATATAACCCAATTTCATCCACTTATTCAGGTAACGATAACGTATTCCACCCACTTGGCCGGTAAACCCTAGATCAATTTTATTTCCTTGTTCATCCTTCTTCCAGTAACGAAAAGCTCTTATTACTTTCCCCTTTTTCCCATAAAATCCTTTGGCCTTTCCTCCCAACTTTTTAATCATAGAAACAATTTGCTGATTTATTTTTTCCCCTAAAACCTTTACTACCACCCTCATGGTTTCTTTATCCGTCACCCGGTAACCACCAATAAACTTAGGCTCGATTCCTTTTTTGCGCAAGTACTTATTTATTTCTGGCCCCCCTCCATGCACCAAAACTGGCTGCATGCCTACCATCTTTAGAAGCACTATATCCAGCAAGACACCTTTTTTAAATTCTTCACTTTCCATGGCGGCCCCACCATACTTAATTACCATAATCTTGCCATGAAACCTTAAAAGGTAAGGCAAGGCCTCCATTACGGCGTTAGCTCTTTCAATTAGATGCTTATACATTAGGTATGGTACCTCGCATTAATCCTAACATACCCTTCCGTCAAATCACACCCCCAACCCACGGCCGAAGATTTTCCAGAAGCCAAATAAACCGTAATTAAATCTTCTTTCTTTTTCATTTTCCAGTTCCACCTAAACTTTTCCCAATTCACTTTAACTTTCGTAGCTCCAATGGCCTGAAGAATCCTTCCAAAGTTACGATCCTTTCCATATGAAGCTGCTTTTAAAAGAAAAGAGCCTATAAGCGCTTTAACTGCGCTCCTTGCATCTTTTTCATTCTTAGCCCCATTGACTCTTACTTCAATAAGCTTAGTGGCTCCTTCTCCATCACGTGCAATCTCTTTTGCTAGATATACGCAAACCTCTTCAAAAGCCTTTTGAAAATCTCGGACAGGGACAAGCCCTGTCCCTACTTTAATCTTTGACATCCCGTTAGCCAAGGCAAAGACACAATCGTTGGTCGACATACAATTATCAACGGAGATCATATTAAACGACTTGTCAACTGCCTGCTTCAAAATCTTCTGCAATAACGGTTTTTCGATTAAAGCATCAGTTAGAATAAAAGCATGCATGGTGGCCATCCCAGGAGCAATCATCCCCGAACCTTTGGCTATCCCCAAAAGAGCAATTTCCCCAACTTTACAACTGACCACTTTTACCCTGGTATCAGTAGTTAATATTGCTTGAGCTGCCTCTTTAAATCCCGAAGGTGAAAGGCAACTTGCCGCCACCCGAATTCCTCTTTCAACTTTGTCCATAGGGAGAGGAACTCCAATTGTTCCTGTAGAAGTAACTAAAACCGAATAAGGAGAAATTCCTAAAGATTGAGCAGCAATTTGCGCCATAGCTTGGGCATCGCGCAGTCCGCGCTCTCCAGTCCAGCAATTAGCATTTCCCGAATTAGCCACAATAGCCTGGATCTTACCAGATTTGATTTGCCTTTGAGAGAGAAGAATGGGAGCTGCTTTAACCTGATTAGTAGTAAACACCCCCGCCGCTACCGCTGGCACTTCCGAATAAATAAGCGCTAGATCTTTTTTGCCCGATTTTTTTATGCCGCAGGAAATCCCGGAAGCCCGGAAACCTTTAGGAATAAATTTCATGCGCCCCCCTACGAATAAATTCGCGGTTTCATGGGGTCCCGCGAGAATAAATTCTACGGATACAGCGCCACGGCCCTCAACCCCATTGTCTCCTCAAACCCATGCATAATATTCATGTTCTGCACCGCCTGCCCGGCCGCACCCTTGATTAAATTGTCAATCGCGGAAAGAACGATAACTTTTCCTGTGACCTCATTTACCTCGATTCCGATGTCGCAATAATTCGTCCCAGACACGTATTTGGTATTTGGTAGTTTGTTTTCGAAAACTCTTACAAATGGTTCGCCTTTATATGAATTCTTATATATTTCTGTCAACTGGTTACTGGTTACTGGTTTCTTGAGCCTCGCATAAATGGTCGCAAGGATCCCACGGTTCATAGGAGCTAAGTGTGGAACAAAAGTTACCTTCAATTCCTGCCCCGCAACTTTAGAAAGTTGGTATTCTATTTCTCCCATATGTCGGTGGTTGGTGACGCTGTAAGCTTCTATTCCTTCATGGCGCTCACAAAAATGAGTCTTAAGAGAAGTCCCACGACCGGCACCCGAGATTCCTGTCTTGGCATCGATAATCAGCGAGTCTAAGTCAACCAAATTATTCATTAACAACGGTGCGGCTCCTAAAATCGCCGCAGTCGGATAACAACCCGGATTCCCAATCAACCTTGCCTTTTTTATCTTTTCTCGATAAAGTTCAGGCAGCCCAAAAACTGCCTCTTTAAGGTACTCCGGATGATTATGTTCTACTCCATACCATTTCTTAAAAACTTCATGCTTTTGAAAACGATAATCAGCCCCAAGGTCGATAACCCTCTTCCCTGCTTCTAAAATTTTAGGGACATAATTGAGGGCAATGCCATGAGGAAGCGCTAGAAAAACTAAGTCCACCTGTGACAAGTTCGATTCTAATTCCGCTAAAGTTTGGCAAGTAAGGTCTAACTCTTTTAAAAAATGAGGATAAAGCTCAGTAATTTTCTTTCCCTTATGGGCTTCTTCTGAAATTAACCAAGCAATTTCAACTTCCGGGTGGCGAAGTAAAATGGCCGTTAGAGTTTCCCCGGCATATCCCCCTGCCCCAATTATTCCCACTTTTATCATAATCCAACCTCTTTTCCTAACCTTGTGGGAACCTGAGAATAAAATTCTCGGTTCCCCAAGCGGCAAAGAGAATTAATTCCCTTTGCGGCGATTAATTAAGGAACCGCGAATTCATTCGCAGGTTCCTTCTGAAAACTAAACAGTTACACTTTTTACCTTTATTTTTGATTTTTGATTTCTATCGGTACCTTCTCACCTTAAATCTAAACAACTCAATCGGCTCATCTTCCCCAATCCCCGCTTTTCGACGACAAATAGCAATTTGCTCTTCAGGAGTGTCAACCCCTTCTAAATCAGGCAAAAGCAAGCCCCTGCGCCAACCTGATTTTACTATCACTCCATACTTCTTAGGATCAAGGTCCGCAATAGACGATACCGGTTCAGGTTCACTTAAGACGTCAACCGAGATTTCAAGATCTTCCAATTCCTCTTCAGTTAACGGAGGAAAACGAGGATCACGAGTTGAAGACTCGATAGCATTGCGGATAACTTCCTGAGCAACATTTTCTGTGGTAGGAACAAAAGTACCAATGCAGCCTCTAAGCTGACCATGACGATGTAAAGAAACAAAAGCGCCTGCTTTTTCCTTCATTTCTGGGGTGAGTTCTTCCGGGGGAGAAATTATTTTATCTTCTTTGAGATAAGTTTCTATTGTTTTCCTTGCTAATTGAACTAAAGGATGTTCACTCATGTTTCAACCTCAAAAGCGGCAATCATGTAGCCTACCCCAAAAGGCCCCTCATAAGAAAGCACCTCGGATTTAACCTTTTTGCCCTCTAGAGCTCCTAGCAAAATGGCAATTGACCAAAGCGCATCTTGCCCAGCTTCTTCTGCTAAAATAGGATCAAAGTTTAAAATCCCCGAAACATCGTAATTTTTTACCAATTCTACTAACTTTTCGTCAAACTCTTTTCCTTTGGGGGAATAACCAGAAGGAGCATCCTCCGTTAACCTGTGGGACATATCCGCCGAAGCGATCACGGCAATTTTTCGACCCAAGCGTTCAGAAGTTTTCGCCAAGGCCTTCCCAAATTCAAAAAGCTTAGGTAAGGGCATAAAGGCAATAGCAATAGGCAAAATGGGTTTTTTTACTCCTGCCGCTTGAGGATAATAAAGGGGAACGAGTACTCCATGATCTAGCCAGGTTTCCGGGCAAGCAGTAGCCAAGTAACTATCTTTTACAATCGCTAAGCCCAGCTCTGGGTCCCCCTTAAAAGAAAAGGTTGGTCGAGCCAAACCAAACATGCCAAAGTTTCCTTCAAAAACGTGGCCCGTATAAACCGGAACCGAGGCCTGACCCACTTCTCCGTGAGGAGTAATTATTAAAAGCGTATCAAAAGATTTCTCTTTTAGCCGCTCGGAAATTTCTTCTAGTGCCTTTTTACTTTTTTCTGCTTCCTTTAATCGTTCTCCCCCAATTTTGGGGATTAAAATTGGAGGATGAGGAAGAATTGCTCCAAAAACTACGCTCATAGTTCCATGCTAAATATATATCATTGTGCTATAATAGTCAACTGGCATGCCATTAAAAATTTCTATTTCCGGCATACGGGGTACAGTTCCTGACAGTTTAACCCCTGAAATTTGTCTTAACTTTGCCAAGGCCTTTGGTACTTATCTGCAAGGGAAAAAGGTCATTGTAGGAACCGATTCCCGCAGCAGCTCTGAGTACCTTAAGGGAATCGTTTTTTCCGGATTACTTTCTTGCGGCTGCGATGTGGTCGACTTAGGCATATGCCCGACTCCAACGGTGGGTCTTATGGTCCGTGCCTTAAAAGCCCAAGGAGGAGTAGTAATCACTGCTTCTCATAATCCTCTTCCCTGGAATGGACTAAAATTCATGCGAGAAGATGGAATTTTTCTTAATGAACATCAAGCCAAAAAATTAATCAAAATTTACGAAAATAAACACTTTTTAAGTGCTCGATCAGGAAAAGTATCCTTTTTCGCAAATGCCTTAGAATTTCATCTTTATCGGATATCAAAAGCGGTAGATGTTCCTTTAATTCGATCCCGGAAATTCAAAGTTGCTGTCGATGCAAGCAATGGAGCTGGCTCTTACGCTTTACCCAAGCTCATTGAAAAGTTAGGAGGCAAAGTTTATCCCATTAACTGCGATCCTAAACTTCCCTTTCCCCACCCTCCTGAACCCATCCCCGAAAATATTGTAGATCTACGAAAACTAGTTAAAGAAAAGAAAACAGATTTGGGGTTTGCCTTAGATTCCGATGCTGACCGCTTAGCCATAATTTCCGAAGAAGGGAAAGCCATCGGAGAAGAATTAACCCTGGCTCTTTGCCTCGAATTTATTTTAAGAAAACATCCTTACCTGAGCCGTAAAAAGAAAATTGTGGTAACTAACCTTTCTTCCAGCCAGGTCTTAGAAGACATTGCCAAAGCGCATCATGCTCCTCTTATTCGAACGAAAGTAGGAGAAGTTCATGTGGCAGAAGAATTAAAAGCCCTTAAAGGGCTGATAGGAGGAGAAGGAAATGGGGGAGTGATCTATCCTAAAATTGGTTACAACCGTGATAGTTTGACCGCTGCCGCTTTAATTTTAAACTATCTTGCCTCTTCCCGCAAAAAAATCTCGGAGCTTTTAGCTCAGTTCCCTTCTTACCATATGATTAAAACTAAAATTGAATGCCATAGTTTTGATCAGGCACAAGAAATTGTAGAAAAAGTTAAGCGGGCCTTTAGCCATAAAGATTTAATTCTAACTGAGGGAATTAAAGTGATTTTACCTAATGCCTGGGTTCATGTGCGGCCTTCCAATACCGAACCTATTGTCCGCATCATTGCTGAAGCACCAGAGAAAAAAGAGGCCCAAATTTTAATCGATCAGGTCTTCGAGGCGCTCCGCTAACACGGTTTTGGGCATATCTAAAAAGCGTGCCACCACTCCTAAGTCCCCCGAGGCCTTCGCTAAAAGTGTTCGGTAAAGGAATCTTTCAAAAAACCTTTGAGCTTGACTTAACTCTTCTATTCTTTCTTGTTCTATCTTTTTGAAAGAGATGTTTTTAATTTCTTCAAAGGTAAGCAACAAGTCTTTAAGTTCTAAAATCTCAGAGGAAGCTTTCAATACCCCTTCCTCTACTATCTTTTCTAGTTCTAGGTAATTACCCGGGTAATCATAAAGCACAAGATAATCGAGCAAATCCGGAGCAAACCCCTTTAGATTTTTCAAGTACTTTTGAGCATAGAAACTTAAATACCAACCTAGCAAATACGTCAGATCCTCTTTGCGCTCACGCAAAGAAGGAATTCTAAGCACCTGGTAACCTTCCGGGATCTTCTCAAACTGGTAAGCATCAATAATTACCAAAATTTCCTTGTCCATGCCTTCTTTTCTCTTTTGGAAAAAATTTAAGATGCTCTGCTTAAAATTTTCTTCTATCATTTCAAAATTCTTTAAAAAAAGCGTACCGCAGCGTTCTTCCTCTAAAAGAAGAGAGCCAAAAGCAGGCTCCGTTGTCATTTCCTTTACTACCGCCCAAAACTGGGCTTCCATATTCTCACGCCGGAAAGAAGAAAGATCAACAAGATTAAACTTTCTATTCTTCCTAAAGCTGTGAGCGTGAATCAATTCCGCCACTTCAATTTTATTAATTCCCACCTCACCTACCAGCCAAAGATTGCGACCGCTTGTCAGCAAAGATCTAAGCTCAGCAAAAAAGCTTTTTATGGCCGAACTGTTCCCTCTTAACCAAGGATATTTTAGCGGCCCCAGCATAATCTTTTCTTCACCCAGATTTTCCTCCACTGCTTTCTTAAGTACCTCTGCCACCAGCGGTTTCCGTAAAAAGGCTGAAACCCCAAGTTTAGTTGCCGTAACCGCAAGTGGAATGCTATTAGAAAGAGAAAGCATAACATATTTTGCCTGAGGAACCAAAGCGCGCAATTGTCGATAAGCTTGCAACCCATCTAGTTCTCGTAAGTCATAGTCAATAATGATCAAACGAGGGGCATAAGTTTCAAGAATTTCTTTGGCTTGGGCCAATTTAGTGGCCGTAATTACCTCGTATTCTTTTAAGGTTTCTTTTAAGACTGCTTCCGTTTTGGGATCATCTTCAAGTAAAAGAATTGATGTTCTCGTCATGTTTTCTCCCTGCCTAGCCCCCTCATTATACCTTAGCTTCTCTCTCTTTGCAAACGAAGCTCCAATATGAGGACTACCCCTGACTAACAGGCAGAGTCACAGTAAAAGTTGTCCCTTTTCCTACTTTGCTTTCCACATCAATAGATCCTTTATGCCCATCGACAATACTATGAGTAATCGTTAATCCCAAGCCCGTGCCTCCGTACTTAGTAGTAAAAAAGGGATCGAACAATTTTTTGATCATATCTTCAGGAATACCATGCCCAGTGTCTGAGATTTTAATTTTGACCTCCTGAACGGTATCGTCTACCTTTTTCCCGGCAAAAGTGGCAACCAAAAGTTCTCCTCCTTCAGGCATAGCCTGAATAGCATTAAGAATTAGGTTGGAAAATACCTGAGAAATCTGATTGCGATCGACTTCGATTTCCGGAAGTGCCGCATAATCCCTTTTGATTATTACCCCAGCATTTTTTGCCTGGTCCTCATAATCTTTTAAGGTCGCTTCTAAAATGTCTTCTATTTTTGCCTTTTCAAAAGTAGGCGCGGTAGCACGGGCAAATCCCAACAAGCTTTCTACAATACGATCAATGCGATCAATTTCTCTGGGTAAAATTTCCTGAAGTTTTCTACGAAATTCTGGATCATCAATTTTTTGAGGCAAAAGCTGAGAAAAGATTTTCATCGAGGAAAGGGGGTTTTTTATTTCGTGAGCCATCCCTGCCGCCATGGTGGCTAAAGCCGAAAGCTTATCTGCTTGTCGAAGCTTATTCTCCAGGGCTTTAATTTCGGTCAAATCATGAATGGATAAAAGAGCCCCTATTCTTTTGCCATGAACATCGCGCAGAAGAGTTGAAGAAAAAGACACCGGAACCAAGCCGCGCTCAGGAGAAACCACACTGGTCTCAAAATTTAGATAGCAACGGTCTTTCAAGCTATTTTCCACGGCCACCGTAATTGCCCCTCGTTTTCCCCAAATTTCTTCGCAAGTTTTCCCTAAAACTTCCCGGGCCTTCCTTCCGGTAATTTTCTCTGCCATCTGGTTGAAAGTAACAATTCGACCATTGATGTCCGTGGTTAAAACTCCGTTAGTCATAGATTGCAAAATCTCTTCGCTATAATCCTTCATAGAAACTACTTCTTCATAAAGTCGAGCATTTTCTAAGGCTACCGCAATTTGGTTGGCTAAAGTAGTCAGAAGCGCCAAATCTTCCGTTGTAAAAATTTCCCCAGAAATTTTTTCCCCCAAAGCAATGATCCCAATAAGTTCTCCCTTAGATATAACCGGAATCCAGAGAGAAATTCCCAGCCGATCCATCTCGTCTCGCACCTCTTCTAAGCTCTGGCGGCGCTCTTCCCCTTCTTTCCCCAAAGCTTCTTGGCGCATAATTTCTTCTTCAATTTCTTCCCGCACTAAAATGTCTTTGCTCGAAAGCAGCCATGAAATTATTGGACTCTTTATATCAATCTCGATCCTCTTATAACGAGATAAAGGCAAGAAAACCGAGATAAAATGCTCCCCTTCTTTCTCGGGCAAAAGAAAAGAAACCTCAGAAACCTTCATGGTATCAATAAAGGAAGAAACTACCAGTTTTGCTAGTTCCTCCAACTTAATAACGGAGGCAATTTCTCCGCTGATTTCACGCAAAGTTTTTTGGTAATCATAGCGCCCTCGGAAGAAAAGACGATCGGTTAAGTTTTGGAGGAAGCGCACCAGGGGCTGGTAAACAACCGCAATGGCTAAAGCAGCCAAAGCAGTTATCAAAAGAGAAGTATAGCCAATTATTCCCCTCAGATAGACCTCGGAAATCATTACCGCTAAGGCATAAAGAGCCATAATAAAAATAGTGGATAAAGCATAAACGGTGCTGCGTTGAATCACCACTTCAATGCTCATAAGACGGTGTTTGAGAATGGCATAAGCTAGGGAACCCACCATTATTAACATAAAAGAAGGACCAAAAGGAGTTAATTTGAAATACCCAAAAGCCGGTAAAACTATGTTAGTAATTATGGCCAAGAAAGAACTTAAAACAAAGCCCAAAAAAACATACCCTAATTGGGCCTTCGCTGTACCGGTCGACCTTTGATACTTTCCCCACAAATGGAAGAGAGCAAAGCCTATCCCTCCCAAAAGGTACAAAGAATGGAAAACAAACAATGGCCCGTACCCTATTTCTGTTCGTGAATCAACGAAAGTTATACTCTTAACCAGCAAGTCCGTAAACAATGACAATAAACTTATTGCTATTCCTAAGCTTACCAACCACCAAATTTGGCTCTTTTTTATGTAAACTGCTCTTTGCGGGAAATGTAGCGCAAATAATACCGAAGCAATGGGAATTAAAGAAGAAACAAAATAAATCATTCTATTCCAAAATATTGCTTCCTCCATGCCCTTTGAAACGTCAGAGAAATAATTAGCCAGTGTCCAAAAACTAATGAAAAACACCAATAGAGCAAAATAACGATTAACAGGATTACGAGGATCTTTTACGTATACAACAGCGCCTAACACTACATTAGCAATCGCCACATAGGAATGTAAAAGAAACGAAAAGTTCTTTGTCAAAAATCCAATCAAGGTAGCGACGCTTACGGTTACTAGCCCCAAAAGAAAAATCCCCTGAGTTGCAAACTCCACTAAATTAAAAAGACGATAACGAAATATGGCATAAAAAACAAAAATAACAAAAAACAAAACAAAAAGAGGCCCGGTGATAAAAAATTTTGAAATACCAAAAAGCGGAAGCCAAAGACTAGTAATCACCGCGAAAATACTCGATAAAAAAATTCCCAAAAGAACAATGCCAACTTCAGCCTTTTCTATTCCTTCTAGTTTTAAATACTTGTAAACTAATAAAAAAGTCCCTCCCAAAAAATAACTGATAAAATGAAGAGAAAACAACCAGTACCAGGGACCGAAAAGAGGTTTACCTAAAAAAGGAAAATAAGGGTCAAAAATAACATATCCTCTAATTATTAAGTTCGTAAAAATTGATAAAAACCCCAGAGTCATTCCTGGAGCAAAAATTAGTGCCTTTTGCCAGAAATTCAAAGGCTTTAAAGGATGGGGGAAAACTAACGAGAAATAAACGAAAGAAGAAGCAATTAAAGAAGCACCTAAAGGGGTAAATTTCCGCCAGAAAAGTAACCACTCGGGAGAATGTACGAGGCTAAAGGCAAAAAAGCCCCCTACCCAAGTGGAGATTGCAAGAAGCAACCAAAGGAAAGAACGACTAGCTTCATTTCTACGACTATAAAAGAAAACATAAAAAGCTAAACCTAAGTTAAGTACAAAGGTTACCAGCAAGCCAAAACGATTTAACTCGACTAATATGTTCATAAAGAGCCTTTAGCGAGGATTATATGGCTAAGAAAGGTTCATGTCAACTGCAACTGCTCTGATGCTACTAACCAACTTATCAATATCTTCCGACTCAAGAAAAGGGGTAATAATGAGAGACTTAATTGTAGTTTTCTCCCCTATCCTTGTAAGAGAAAGATTGACAGGAGCAGATTGAAAACTTAAGCGATCAAGAATCGTTTCATTAATTAGATTTTGTTCTTCTAAGGTCCAAGCAGGGCAAGTAAAACAAAAAGTTGTTCCCCCTCCCAACCCGTGTTCATTAAATACCTCAACCCCCTTAATCTGCTTAAGCTTCTGGCGCAATAACAATCCCATTTCCACCACTCTCCCTAAAATAGCTTGGTATCCCTCTGTTCCTAAAGATAAAAAGTTCGCTAAAGTTGTAAGTACCCCAATAGGAGAACGAGTAGTTTCTATGGTGTAGGAACCGGTGTTGCGCCCCATAGTAGCTTTACCTAATTGAGGAGCTTCTTTTATGCCCCGTCGCAAACTTGATAAAGCATCATCTTCTTGCTTGAATAGTATAAAACTGGCAGGAATCGGGACATACCCATACTTATGGGGATTTAAACTTACGGTATCTGCTTTTTCCAAATGTTTAATCCTCGTTAAAATTTTTTTTAGAGCTTGCAAAGTTTCAGGAGGGAATTGTAAAGGATTTGTAGAGAAATCGTAATTTTTGAAAAAACTCCAAGCCCAGCCGATCGCCGCATCTGCATGAATAGAAATTGGATAATTGAGAGAAAATTCCGCCCGCCATTTGTTACGCAAATAAAATATTCCCCTCAAATCATCGAGCGCAAAATTATCAGTAGTTCCCAAGGTGCCAACAACGCATGCAATTTTTTTTCCTCGCCGCAAAATTTCTCGGGCCTTTAAATCTAAGTCTTTTAAATCCATGCTTCCATCCTCTTTGGTCTTGACTGCTATGACACTATTTGAACCCAAGCCTAATATTCCCGCCGCATATTGAATCGAAAAGTGAGCCGCTTCTGAACAAAGGATTTTTGTTTCTTCTTTTTGTCCATGGCGGAAACGCCCAGGAGAGGCCTTTTCCAAGCCCAAAAGAATTCCATATTGTATTGCTAAAGAGCCGCCATAAGTGAAAAAGCCAAATGCTTTCTGGGGATCATACCCAACTAAATTACTTAAAAACTTAACAATCCTTCCTTCTGCCTGTGCAATCTGCTCCCCAGCAAGTTCAGGGGAACAAATATCTGGGTTGAACAGAGCAGTCAAAAACGCGGTAACTACCGAAACAGCCGTAGTTGGAGGCATAAGGTTCATTTGCGTAAGGGGGTGAGCCCAATTTGGTAAACCGTTAAATAAATTTATTATGTAATCCAATACTTTTCGAGCATCATTTTTATTTTGGTCTAAAACGATTTGTTTAGAAGGGGAAACGCAAATCTTAGGAAAGTTAAAGTCCGTTTGCCTCAACTCAAAGCAAGCTTTGTCTAATAATGTCTGCATCTTCGCAAAAGCTCTTTTAGAAGCTAGAGGGAAATCCCTAGTTTTCTGGTTCCTAATGATTTTAAGATACTTAGGAATATTACTTTCAATCCGCACCATTTCTACAAATCCTTCGTCCCCTGTAAGATTTTTCTCCGCATCTTCTCTTCTATCTTTCTTTTTCTCTGAACTTCAAAATATCTTCGAAAATCAGCTAGGGTTACATTCATAACCACCACTTGATCCCGTCCACTTTTCCCGTCATAAATCAGCTGACGACGCATAAATTCATTAACTATTGGGTCAGGACAATCTAAAACTCCTCCCTCCCCCGGGGGTCTACTTTGGTCAACGATAAGATGTTCCATTTCTTGATAATCCCCCTCCAAAACAAATGTTTTATCGTCAAAGCGAGCGTGTGCCGGCACACATGCCTTAGCAATTTCTACTTTTTCTGGAGAAGGTTTCACCTCCGGTTTATAGGGATTTGGATAGATATCCTCCATGTAGAGAAGAAAAGGGTGCAAAGAAACAGGTTGCACTGCCAAACACCCAACAGGGACCTTAATTTTTGAAAGGTTAGGGGGAGCTTTTCTAACTATTCCCACCACAAAAAGAAGCGCCCAAACTAATTCTGGAAGCGATTTAATTATGTTCCAGGCCATAGACCATCTCCCTCGACCAGCAAGATACTTTGCTAACTGCTCAAGATATGCTTCTCTAAAAAGAATGTAAAAGGCCCTAGTTTGAAGTCCAAGCTGCTGAAATTTTTTCTTAGTAATGGCTATTTCAATCCACTTTACTTCTTGTTCCTTGACTTTTACATTTCGAGCCGAAGCATAAGCAGCAATTTCATTGTCTACCCTTATAAAGACGGCGTTAGTGACAGCCATTAACCTCTCTTGAATAAAATTTTTAGGGAAACGACCCCAAGCATTAAGGGCAATTTCATAAATAAACTTGTAAAAGGTATTCAAAAGGTGTCCCATTTGCTTCATGGGGTTATCTACTATTTCCATGGTAATCGTCTTTCCTAACTTTTTATATTCAACATGACGACTAACTTCGGGCAGCAAAAAATAATTAGCGTTGTAAGGCTTTCCCGTGTCTTCTAAGCCCGATTGCAGGCCTCGTTCTCTTACCAAAGTAATAACTCTTTCCATTTCTTCAAAATATAATTTGATCTCTTCTTTAAGCATTTGAGATACGGCCGAATTGCTAAAGGAAAAAGGAGCTAAGCGTATCCATCCCTCCGTTCCAAATTTTGACGTGATCTTGATCCACAACTCTTCGTCCCTTTCCAACATGCCATCTGATGATGTTTCCAATTGTTCAATAATTTCCCGCAACGATGAAAGTTGATCCTTTCTATTTGCACGATAAACATCTATTGTTTCAAAACCCAGCTTCCCCTTTCCGTGATCAAAAGCACGAAAAACCTTTTCAACATCCGCTTGAGGATTTTTGGCAACCTTGTCAAAAAGTTTAAATTCTTCTCTGAGAACCGCAATTAAAGCTTCTGCTCGAAAGATTTCGGCTCTAAGATCTTTTATTTCTTGAGAAACAGAAGATCTTGACGAGGCTTTGGACTTTCCCGTCTGAAGTTTTTTCCACTTGTTTATCTTTTCCGTCAAATTATCAAGTACGAGTTGTTCCCCTTCAATTTGCGAGAGCGTAAAAGAGTAAAAATCAAGTGAAGAAAAGACATTTTCTAATTCATATAACGAACCACTAATTTCTAGCTTTGTAAATTTTTTTTCGTTCTTAATTTCATCAAGAAAAAGTAAAAATCGATAATAACGATGACTAGAAAAGCGAGCAAGAAGTAGAAGGGTTTTAAAAGAAGCTTCAATCCCGCGTCTTAACAAATCCTGCTGTACCACCCTAAGTGGCCGTTCCCATTTTTTAGAAAAGAAATACCGATCGCAGATATTAATTAAAAAAGAAACTTTTCCCATGTTTACTTAAAAATTATTGCTCCTAAACTATGCCCACCAACCAAATTAATAACCAATCCCTACTCATTAAAGTTATCGGCTAGAAAAACAAAAAATTTCAGGCAAAGATTAACGACATTTAGAAAGTTCTACGGACATGGTGACCCCCCTCAGTTTGTCAAAATAGGATATATCAGCGAAAATTACGCTAGAAAGATCAAGCAAATCCTAAGATGTCGTGCCATCACGCACAACAGAAAGGGGGCCACCGGTGGTAAGTGTATCATATTATGAG
>Ga0207433_10000369_pt1 | contig 103622 bp, 98 predicted proteins | sample YelNatPaOPGAMG01_FD_187559 | JGI IMG/M metagenome (GOLD analysis project Ga0207433, IMG submission 187559) | Hot spring thermophilic microbial communities from Obsidian Pool, Yellowstone National Park, USA - OP-RAMG-01 (SPAdes) (version 3) | ecosystem: Environmental > Aquatic > Thermal springs...
CCCAACTAGTCTCCTTTACAGGGTCAGTGCCCTACTAAAACGTTCAGCCTATAGCCTATCTACTCCGTAATCAAAATTTACAAATTACGGAGCTCATAAACCGACTATTTTATCATAACGTCTCCTTGGTTTGACGATGCACGACCCATGATCACACGGACTGTATTCTCTGGGTTCATGAGACGTTCTTGGATGAGATTCCCTTCAATGGGTTTCCCATTGAGAATCATCTCGCGAACACCCTTTTCTACGCCCTGGGGATTTTCTACAACAATCGTGAGCCATTTTCCCCGAAAAGTCCGGCGCACCCAAAATTTCTTCCAATGTGCAGGGATGCAAGGATCTATTCGGAGTCCTTCGATCTCTGGTTGGATTCCCAATAGGTATTGCGTGGCTGAGAAATAAGACCACGCGGCTGATCCTGTCAGCCAGGGAATCCTCGAAGCACCGTATCTTGGACTGGCAGGACCATGGGTAAATTGACAATACACATACGGTTCAATTTCTCGGATTTCTGCTTTTTCATTATACGCCGAGGGCATATAAGCCCGGAATGTTTGATAAGCCCGATTGCCATGTCCAAGAATTGCATTGGCCATTACTGCCCAGCCTTGCGTGTGGCAAAAGATCGAGGCATTTTCTTTCACTCCTTTATTAAAAAGGGCTGCTTTCATTACAAAAATATCGGTTTTTTCATACGGTGGATCACAGATCAATAAACCGTATTCAGTCCCCAATCGTTTGTAAACCCACTGGAGCAATTGCTCTGCATTTTCACCCTGTACATATCCACTGAGAATGGCCCACGTTTGCGGATTGAGAAAAATTTGACCTTCTTCATTGGTATGAGAACCGAAAAGCGTGCCATCTTCTCGAATGCCTCTTAAAAACCACTGTCCATCCCATGCATGATTTTGGATGGCATTGTCTAATTTTTCCAAATGGGATTTTGCCCAACTTGCTTCTTCCTTTTTATTGAGTAAATGGGCAATTTCGATGTACGTTTTGAGTGCATATCGAAGTTGAAAAGCAACGAATACGGATTCACCGTGTTGTCCCAATTGCACGCAATCGTTCCAATCTGCAGAAAGTCCACACGGGAGGCCGTGTTTCCCTAATCGGTTGAGAGTAAATTCGAGGGCTTTTCGCAAATGTCCCAAAACCGTGTCTTTGCCTTGGTCTGCGTAAGGAAGCACTTTTTCGTAAAACAGAATGTCGCCAGTTTCTTTCACATACGCAGGAATGGTATTGAAAAGCCATAGGCAATCGTCGGACCGGTATTCGGTTTCTTGCGGTGGCTTTTCTTTTCCAGGACAATGGCTGAATTGCCGAACCACGGGCATGGCTCCTCCAGTGGAAACTTGGCCCGTGATCATGAGTTCGAGCCGTTTTTGGGCCTGTTCTGGAATAATGGGCAAAACACCCAAAATGTCTTGCACTGTGTCTCGATAGCCCAGGCCATCTCTTTCTCCTGTGTACACAATGCTGGCAGAGCGAGACCAAGCATAGGTGATTAAACAATTATAAATACTCCATACGTTCATCATGCTGTTGAATTCTGGATCCGGGGTTTCCACCTGAAATTTTTCAAGCAGGCTATGCCAGTGGGTCTTGAGTTTTTCAAATTCTTGATGCGCTTTTTTGAGGTCAGAAAATTCTTTCACCGCGTTTTTCCCTTCGACTTCTGCCTGGCCAATGCCCATTACGACCAGGATTTCTTGTGTCTCATTCGGCTTGAGCTCGATATCGATTTGAAATGCCCCGCATCCATTGTCGCTCACTGCAATGGAATGGGTACATTTTCCCTGCTCCACCACAATGGGATTTCCGTATCCACGATACGGGCCAATGAATTTTTCTCGATCTGTGTCAAATCCCACAATCGGTGCGCCGAGCACTGCGAAAAAGGTATGTCGGGATTGCGGATCTTTCGCAAAATCACCTCGGACCACAGGTAAAAAAGGATTGATGCAATGATTGATGATCCCATCCACCACCTTCATCTCCAGAATGTGCTGGGTGTATTGGAGGTTCACCCAATCCATCCAGAGGTTCCAGAAGCAGGCGTATTCAATAAAAGGAAAAATGGAAAGGGCACGACTTTTTGAGCCCAAATTTTCAACTTTTAAAAGCCAAAATTCAAATTCTCTTTCCAAAGGAACGAAATACGTCGTTTCTGTCCGGATGCCTTGATATTGGGATTCTAAAATCGTGTATGCGGTTCCGTGGCGACAAATCAGTTGATATTGATCAAGGGGTTTTCCTACAGGTTGCCATGAGGCAGACCAAAAGTCTCCACTTTCTCGATCCCGAAGATAAAAATACCGACCGGGTTGATCCATTGGAATGGCATTGGGTCTCCATCGGGTGAAGCGCCCCTGTGCAGCAGAATGAAAAAAGCTATATCCTCCGGCATGATTGGTAATAATGGCACCGTATGTGGTGGAACCCAAATAATTGCACCAAGATCGGGGCGTATCTGGTCGGGTAATCACATATTCTTTATTTTGATCATCAAAATGGCCAAAGCGCATGGATTAGTCCTGAGGATTTTTCTTAATGAAATCAACCAGTTCATCCACATAGGCAAAAGCCAGGGCAGTCACAGTATCGGCAGCGCCGTAATAAATGGCAAGTCTTCCTGTGTCTGCATCGCAGAGGCACGCGCAAGGGAACACCACATTGGGCACATCGCCTACACATTCGTAAAGCATTTGGGGTGACCAGAGATAGGGCTTTGCTCTGGCAATGACTTTCCAAGGTTTGTCTAAATCCAAAAGCGCGGCGCCTGCACTATACACAAATCCATTGCAGGAAGTTAACACGCCGTGATAAATCAAAAGCCACCCTTCTGAAGTTTCAATGGGCACAGGTCCTGCACCGATCTTGGTGTATTGCCATGAATTGCCAATGGGCCCCATTACGTATCGGTGTTTTCCCCAATAGCATAGATCTGGGCTTTCACTGTAGTAAATATCTCCGAATGGGGTATGGCCACTGTCCGAAGGCCTGGAGAGCATGGCAAAATTCCCATGGATTTTTCTTGGAAAAAGAACCCCATTCCGATTGAACGGAAGAAATGCATTTTCAAGCTGATAAAAGGTCTTAAAATCTTTTGTCCATCCCACGCCAATGGTGGGCCCGTGGTAATAATTGCACCAGGTGATGTAATACCGATCTTCAATCCACACGACCCGAGGATCATATCCATACACAAATTTCCCGATTTCAGGGTCATCGCATTGAAATCGAATGGGCTCTGGATCCAATTCCCAGTGGAACCCATCTTCACTAAATCCACGGTACAGTTGCATTTTTCGGGTCCAATCGTCGCATCGGAAAACGCCAGCAAATTTGTCTTTGTAAGCCACGACTGCACTGTTAAAAATGCTATTCGAAGTGGGAAGCAAATCCCTTGGAATCACGGGATTTTTTGAATACCGCCAAACTGGTTTTGTGTGTCCTTTGGGTCTTTCTTCCCATGGAAGGTTTGGAATGGGCTTTTCATTAAAGATTTTGACCATACAATTCCTCACAAAAAATAGGTGTTAATTTCCAAATCGTTTTTTGGCTTCTTCAAGAATGGCCGCTGTGGCCGTGGCACCCACTCGAGTGACTCCCAAAGCTTTTACTCGGAGGACATCGTCCAATGTACGAATGCCACCCGCTGCTTTGACTTGAACATGGGGTCCACAATGGCTTCGCATGAGAATTAAATCGTGATCCGTTGCACCCTTAGCCGTGTAGGTTTTATCCGGAGTCTGTACAAATGCATAGCCAGTGGAAGTTTTTACAAAATCCACTTCCAATGCGGTACAGATTTCGCAAAGCTTTATTTTATATCGATCTTCTGGAAGGAATCCATTTTCAAAGATCACTTTGAGAAGGGCTCCATTTTCTCTACATACAGTGAGTATTTCTCGGATTTCATGTTGGACTGCTTCCCATTTTTCACTTAATACATTTCCAATATTAACCACCATGTCCACTTCTTGTGCACCTGCTTTACAAACCCATTCGGTTTCCATGACCTTGATTTTTTCAGGAGAACTTCCATGAGGAAAACCAATCACTGTACCGACTTTGACGTCTGAACCCTGAAGAATGTCTTTTGCCAAAGGGACTGCATACGGTTTGATACAGACTGATGCAGTATTGTATTGTTTTGCCAATTCGCAGCCTTCTCGTAATTGGGCATCGGTTAGTGTGGGATGGAGGAGCGAGTGATCGATCATTTTGGCAATGTCTTTAACATGCATGGCACATTCTCTTGTGATAGGTGAAAAAATTTAGTAAATCAAAAAATGAAATGCAATGAAGAAAATGGGGAGGCTTGACTGAGTTTTGTACATTTTATCCCCAGATCCTGAAATAAATTCAGGATGACATCCCTCTCTTGTCGTCCCGAACTTGTTTCGGGATCTCTTGGTTCTGCGTCTCTAAGTAAATTAAATTTCTCAGCTAAATCTTCCCAATCGGGATTATTTTTGGCAATCAAATTAATCTTCCATTGCCTGCGCCAGTTCTTAAGTTGTTTTTCTCTTTCTATTGCTGCATGAACAGATTCTGTTTCTTCAAAATAAACCAATTTGGTGCAATTATATTTTTGAGTAAATCCCTTAACCAGTCTTTGTTTATGTTCCCAGATTCTTCTCGGCAGATTATTCGTCATGCCAATATAGAGAACACGATTCGATTTGTTAGTCAGAATGTAAACAAAATACTTTTTCATACTATAAAATTTTCATCTCGAACTGGTTTGGGGTCTCTTGTTTTTTAGCCTCTTTTCTCTAAGAATCCCTCAACATTGGAGCTATGCATCCTTGCCTAGCTGAACCATTCGAATGGATTTATACACGAACAGATCGGGATGGGAATTCTGCTTTTACCCCCCCAGATCCTGAAATAAATTCAGGATGACAACCCCACCCTCTCTTGTCATCCCTGGGCAATAAAACATAAACGTTATAGGGCTGAATTTTATACCCCGCCGAAAAAGTGGTCAACAACGCTGGAATTTTTTTGGCCAAAAATTTTGGAAAAATGCTTGATTTTTTGTTTTTAATTGCATAATTTTTATTGCAAAACAAAAGGGGCTGTAGTTCAGTTTGGGAGAACGCTTGACTGGCAGTCAAGAGGTCACCGGTTCGAGTCCGGTCAGCTCCACAAAAATAGGTTATTCCGACGGTTTGGAATAACCTATTTTGTTTTTGCAGGTTTGTTTTATTTTTTTATTGCATCTTGAAAAAATTTTTTGTACTTTCAGTAAATAATAATTTAATCCAATGGACCACCGGAGGAGTGCCATGGGGGAAAAGAAATCGGTTACAATTCTTCTCATCGAAGATTCACAGGCAGCAAGGTTCATGTATAAGAATATTTTAACTCGGGAAGGTTTTGTGGTACAGGAAGCGGAAACGGGCGAAGTCGGCGTGGAACTCATGCAAAAACATCCTCCAGATCTTGTGGTGTTGGATCTAATTTTACCTGGGATGCATGGCTTGGAAGTCCTCCGGTGGATGCGGACCCATCCGAGTACACAAAAAATCCCTGTGTTGGTTTTAACCAATGTCAGAGATGCAGAGCAGGTCCGGAATACACTCACTTCTGGGGCGAATTATTATGCCCATAAAGAAAGTGTGACTGACGAGCAAATTTTAGAGATCGTGTATCAATTGTTGGGGATGAAAAGAACCTCTGCAAAATAAGAATTCGTTATCGATTCTTTGTATTTTTCTCGAAATTTCTTCGAAAAGAGAATGCCTTAGAAAATGAGGATGAGTTTTCCAACTTTTCTAGATGTTGGAAGGTACTCTTTTTCCCAATGATTCTATAATTCAAACACAAGATATTCTTCAAAAAATTGTCATATCTTTAAATTACCTAACAATTTTGTTTTTATACGTCCACTTTGGCTAACTTTGTCTTTCATGCATGGGCGCTTGCTTATGTAGACATGACTATAGGGTAGGGGCGTCATTTCCGGAGGGTGTTCACCAGAAACTTTTCTCCGATAACGAAAAGGAAAAATGGACAATGAAAAGTCCCAAAAACTGGGGATTTTACGTATTTTCTCCCTTGCTTCAAGCCAAAATATTTATTAAACTAAAACATGGCATCCATTCCCAAAGGAGAAATCCGGACTTGTTTTCTACGCGTGCCTCCGTGGTTTAAACGGAGGCTTTCGGAATCAGAGCGGGCAATGGCCTTTCGGAAATGGTTACGGACCAATCAGCTTTATACGGTGTGTGAATCTGCTGGATGTCCAAATCGTAGCGAATGTTTTGACCGCCAAGTCGCTACTTTTCTCATTTTAGGCAATATTTGTACACGTCGCTGTCGGTTTTGCGGTGTGTCAAAAGGGGTTCCACAAGTGTTGGACCCCAATGAACCTGAACGGATTGGTTTGGCGGTGAACGCTTTACAATGTCGGTATGTGGTGATCACTTCGGTCACCCGGGATGATCTTCCCGATGGCGGGGCCGGTGCTTTTCGGGACACGGTTTTGGCCATTCAAAAGCATGCGCCAGAAGTATTTGTGGAAACCTTGATTCCAGATTTTAGAGGAAGAGTGGAAGGGGTGAAGGAAATACTGGATGCGGGAGTTTATGTACTTTCCCATAATATAGAAACCGTGCCACGGTTGTATCCCAACGTACGGCCAGAAGCAGATTTTGAGCGTTCATTGAAAATTTTGGCCAGTAGCAAACGTTTTTCTCCTTCTCGCTGGACAAAATCTGGGCTTATGTTGGGAATGGGCGAAACAAGGGAGGAAGTATTTGAAGTATTAAAAGCCTTAAGGGAAATTGGATGCGACATTATTACTCTTGGACAATATCTTCCGCCCCATGGAAATGCGTATCCAGTATTTCGATACGTTTCGCCTGAAGAGTTTGAAGAATACAAACAAGAAGCGATGCATTTGGGATTCCGGTTTGTTTATTCTGGCCCCCGGGTTCGAAGTTCTTACCATGCAGAAGAGATGATTCCAGAGATGAAATAGAGGAGACCATGGGTCAAAATCTCTATACAATTTTAGAAAATTCTGCTCAACAATACAAAGAACATCCTGCAGTGATTTTTAAGGAATATACAATTTCTTATGGCGCATTGAAAGAGGCCGTGGATCGATTGGCAAACGGATTGAAAAAGATCCATCTCGATAAAGGGGATCGGATTGCAGTGATGTTGCCCAATATTCCCCATTTCCCCATTGCCTATTATGCCATATTGAAAATTGGCGCTGAGGTGGTGCTTTTTTCAACGACTTCTCAACCCGATGAAATTGGCCAAAAATTGAAAGAGACAGAAGCCAAGGCCATTGTGTATTTGGAGGCTTTTCGAGAGAAAGTCCGGGAGGCAGTGCAAGGGGTTGCCTCATGTAAAAATTTATTGGTATTAAGCCCAAATCCTCAAACCGGTGAAATCCGTTTGCCCTATTTGATAGAAACCTGTGACCCGCTTTTGGAAACTTACATTCCAGAGTCTGACGAGACCGCTGTCATTCTCTATACTGATGGGGATAGAGATTCTTTCAAAGGAGTAGAACTCACTCACGACAATATTTGGGCCAATGTCAAATCCTGTTCTGAGTTTTTCCGTCTCACTGTCTCAGATGGAGTGGTTGGGATAATCCCTCTTTTTCATCCTTTTGGCCAAAGCCTTGTCATGAATACGTTTTTGTATGCAGGGGCAAGCCTTGTCTTGCACACAAAATTTTCTCCAGAGGAAATAGTAAAAAGCATTCAAGCGCATAAATTAACCTATTTTGTAGGTTTCCCTTTCATGTATGAGGCACTTGTGAAATATTTGGAATCTCAATCCATCACCCTCCCTTCGCTCCACTATTGTCTTTCTTGTGGCGATGCCCTCCGTCAAGAGGTCATGGAAACATTTGAAGCGCGATTTCGGATTCCCATTCTTGAAGGTTATGGACTTGCTGAGGGAGGAGTGGTTTCTTTTAACTCCGCTCAGCAAGAAAGGCGAGCAGGTTCCATTGGACTTCCGCTTCCTGGCATTGAAATGAAAATTGTGGATGAAGAAGATCGAGAGGTTCGTTCAGGGCAAGTGGGCGAAATCATTGTTCAGGGGCCCAACGTGATGAAAGGATATTTCAATCGTGCTGAAGCGACAAAAGAGGCATTGCGAGGCGGATGGTTACATACTGGGGATCTGGCGCTTTTGGACGAAACGGGATTTGGATTCATTGTAGCCCAAAAGAAAAATGTGATTGTCAAAAGTGGATTCCATATTTATCCTATGGAAGTGGAAAACTATTTAATGACTCATCCCAAGATCGCAGAAGCAGTGGTGGTTGGACTTCCCGATCCTATCCAAGGCGAAGAAATTCACGCGTGTGTCGTACTCAAACCAGGAGAAAATGCAGAAGAACGCGAAATTATTGATTATTTGAAAGAACGTATTCCGCTTTACAAATGTCCAAAAACTGTGGTCTTTATGGGTTCTCTTCCCAAAGGAGTTACGGGAAAAGTGGAAAGAGATCAAGTGAAAAAGATGTGCATTGAAAAATCGAGTGTAAGAATATCGTAAAGGAGGATGCTCGTGAAAGAATTCAGTCCAGAAATGATTCGAAATGTGGGTTTGGTGGGCCATGGTGGGGTAGGGAAAACGTCTTTGGCAGAAGCCGCGTTGTTTACCATGGGAGAAATCGACCGGTTGGGGAAAGTCACAGAAGGGACCACTGTGTCTGATTATCACCCGGATGAGATTGAACGAAAAATTTCCATTACGACTTCTTTGCTCCACGGCGTATGGAAGGACAATAAGATCAATCTCCTCGATATGCCAGGATATTCGGATTTTTTGGGAGATACCAAGGCAGGCCTCCGCGTCACAGATTTGGCCGTGGTGTTGATCAATGCAGTGGCCGGGATTGAAGTGGGCACTGAACTGGTGTGGGAATTTATTCAGGAATATCGAACGCCTTCTCTGTTTTTTATCAATCGATTGGATGCGGAGCATGCCCATTTTGATAAAGTAGTAAAAGCCCTTCAGGAACGGTACGGAAAAGGGGTCACGGTGTGTCAATTTCCTTTGAATTCTGGAGAGGGATTCCATCAAATCGTGGATTTGATTCACATGAAACTCTTTACATACGAAGCCGGAAGCCAGGGGAAAAAGAAAACGGTGGGAGACATTCCGGATGCAGTCAAGGCGCAGGCTGAAGAATGGAGAGGAAAACTTATCGAAGCAGCTGCAGAAGGGGAAGATGCGTTGATGGAAGCTTATTTTGAAAAAGGGACATTAACAGAAGAGGAAATTCAGAAAGGCCTCCGGAAAGGGATTTTAGAAGGCAATGTGCTTCCTGTATTATGTGGGTCTGCGGACAAAAATTTTGGCATTGACCTTTTATTGGATTTTATTTGCGAGTTTGGCCCAACTCCTGTGGATTTTCAAAAAGTAGTCGGAAAAGAACTTCAGACTGGAAAGCCCATGGAGAGAAGCATTTCAGAAACTGAGCCTCTTTGTGCTTTTGTATTTAAAACCATTGCAGAAGCCCATGTGGGGGAGCTCTCCTTGGTTCGTGTCTATTCAGGGGCACTTTCCATGGGGATGGAAGCGTACAATAGTCGAACGCAACAGATTGAAAAAATCGGAGCCATTTTTTTGCTCAACGGGAAGACCCGAAAAGAAATTGGGAAACTTCCCGCCGGAGACATTGGCGCTTTGGTGAAATTGAAAAATACGGCCACTGGAGATACTTTGTGCGATAAGAAAAGTCCCATTGTGCTGGAGCCCATTCATTTTCCTGAACCGGTCATTGGGGTGGCCGTGATTCCTAAAAGCAGAGGGGATGAGGATAAAATTTCCACAGGTCTTCACATGCTCAATGCAGAAGACCCGAGTTTTACTGTGGTGGTCGATCCTGAATTGCATCAAACGGTCATTTCGGGACAAGGAGAATTGCATTTGGCAGTGATTATCAAACGGTTAAAAGAGCGGTTTGGCGTGGATGTGTTTGAAGAACGGCCCAAGGTTCCGTATCGTGAAACCATTACAGCAAAGGCGGACGAAAAATATCGACACAAAAAACAAACTGGGGGTGCGGGACAATTTGCCGAAGTGTGGATGCGAATAGAACCGCTTCCTCGAGGAGCAGGGTTTGAATTTAAAAATGAGGTGACGGGCGGACACATTTCTGGACCTTTTATTCCTTCCATAGAAAAAGGTGTTCGGCAGGTTCTTGAATCCGGTCCTTTGGCAGGATATCCTGTCGTGGATGTGAGAGCCATTGTATACGATGGAAAAGAGCATCCTGTGGATTCGAAAGACATTGCGTTTCAGATTGCAGGCCGGGAAGTATTTAAACAAGCGGTTCTCAATTCCAAACCGATTTTGCTCGAACCCATTTACGATGTCGAAATCAAAGTTCCAGAAGAATGCATGGGAGATGTGATGGGGGATCTTTCCTCAAGGCGGGGAAAAATTTTGGGCATGGAATCGAGAGGACAATTTCAGGTGATTAAGGCCAAAGTGCCCTTGGCCGAATTGGATCGATATGCCACCACTTTACGCTCTATTACTTCTGGAAGAGGCATTTTTGCTCGTTCATTTTCCCATTATGAACCCATGCCAAAGGAATTAGAAGCCAAAGTGATTGAAGAGGCACGGAAAGCCCGTCAAAAAGAAAAAGAAAAGGAAGAATAAATCATGGGTCACTCAAAGCATTCTGGTGCGGAGCGAAATCTTCTATGGGCGCCCTGGCGATTGGAATATATTGAAACAGCAGATGCCCCTTCTGGATGTATTTTTTGTGTCAAACCCAAAGAATCCGAAGATCGGAAAAATCTTATTGTGCATCGGGGAGAGAAAGCGTTTGTCATGCTCAATCGCTATCCTTATAACAATGGTCATGTGATGATTGCGCCTTATACCCATACTGCTGATTTTTCTCGCCTTTCCGATGCGGAAAAGCTCGAATTGATGGATCTCCTTTCTTTGACCAAAGAAGTGCTTTCTTTGATCATGAATCCTCATGGATTTAATATCGGGATAAATTTGGGCCGAGCAGCAGGTGCAGGCATTGAAGATCATTTGCATGTTCACATGGTGCCTCGGTGGAATGGAGATACCAATTTTATGCCTGTGTTGGCCAATGTCAAAGTCATTCCAGAAAGTTTGGACCAGACATGGGTGAAACTCACCGAAGGGTTTCAGAAGGTGAAAAAGAGAAGAGGAACTTAATTTAACACTGGGCTTTGTCAAATTTAAAAAATGGTCCCCATGAACTTGTTTTTAGGGTGACTTTCATTTACGAAATTTGCCAAAGTCGAGTTAAAAGAAAAAGTTTTATCTGAATAAAATTGAACAGTTCAATATCCATGGGAGGGAAAAATGGAAATTCAGCTTACCCGAAAAGAATATCGGCTACTTCTCAATATGTTGGCCATTGCAGAGTGGGTCATGACTGCAATGGAAGTGGATCCCCCTGAAGAGTTTCAGCCGTATCATAAACTGCTTCAAAAATTTTATGGGATGGCAGAGGCTTTTGAATCCACAGATTTGATTCAATACGATTCCGAATTGAAGGAATATTTTCTTACGAGCAAAATGGACGAAGAAGAATGGTGGGACTGGATGGAAAAATTTACCGAAGATACTTTTTGGGACGAATTGATCACTCGGCTTGCAGAAGTGCATGTGATACGAGAAATTGGTAGAGAAAATGCTCAGAATCTTCCCAGAGAAGAGATTTTTGACCTTGTGGACCATGCGGAAGATGTATATCGAGACGAATTTATCAAAAATGGTCTGGAAAACGTATACGTAAAAGGGATTGAAGAACTTCCCTTATCAAAATAATTTTCTTGATAAGTATTCTATTCTAGTTCAGCCAAATATTTTCGGACTGTATGCACCATTTCTCTGCTGTGCGTACCCTGATTGGTTTCGAAATCAAAATAGGTGGCTTTGGGGAGTAAGGCCACCATTTTTTTTAGATTTTCTGGCTCGTGGAGTTTATCCTTTGATGCGCCAATGATACAGACTGGAAGTTGAATTTCTGGAAGTCGAGGCCAGATTTCATAAGAGGAAAAAGCCAAGGCTGCTTTTTTGAGTTTCCATGGATCTGCAGCGTCCAAGTTATCACAATATTTTTTGTATTGGGCAAAATCGGTTTTTACGTCCAACCGAAATGTTCGCAAATACCATTTCACCAGAGGTTTTACCAAAGCATAGAATCCAGGATAGGTGAGGTGAATCACCCATTTTCCTGCTTTTGGAACCCGAAACACTGCATTGGGTCCAATCACAACGGCACAGAGAGGTTTATTCTGAAGAAAACGAATGCAATCCAAAATGACTGTAGCCCCCAAAGAACTCCCAAAAAGAATGTATTCTTTTTCGCGAAGTCCAAAATGTTCGATGAGTTTGACAATATCATTTCCTAATGCTTCCACTGTATAAGGCACTTTTCCTTTCACAACAGAAGAAATTTTCTCTCGGGTCTCAATATAAAAAATCTTAAAATCTTTGGTCATTTCAAGAAGTACTTCTTTCCATGCCATGGGAAGCGTAATCCAACCTGGGACAAACACAACTTTTGGATGAGAAGAAGGCATCGGGGGTTCAAAAGTGACGACCCGGAGAAAGACGTTTTCGGATGCAGGAAGCATTTCTTCTCGAAAAGTAGCGCCTTCCGCACAAAATTGAGAGAAATCTTCTTTCATAAAAGGTCCCCTTTTACTTCTTTTCTCGATTCTTTTCTTTGTACCAATTTTTGGTGTGTTTATAAATGGCTTTGTATTGGTTGAATAAGCGATCGTAAAGAATCCGATTTTGCGCATGGGGGTGAAACACTTTGTCAATGGGAATATACTGGGCAATGTCTTCGAATTGCGGAATATATCCCAAGGCGAGGCCTGCGAGGAGAGCTGTTCCCCTGGCATTGGCCTCTCGGGGTTGAGATACGCGATGGATTTCTCGGTTTAAAACATCTGCAAGAATTTGGCACCAGAGGTCGCTTTGGCCTATTCCGCCGACAAGATGGAGTTTTTGCACGGGTTGAAACAAATTTTCCAGTGTTTCCATGGCCCAGCGGGTGTTGAATGCAATGCCTTCAAATACTGCACGGATGAGATGTTCTCGACTGTGGTGGAGCCCAATATTGTACAGTCCTGCGCGAATACATTCATTGTCAATGGGGCACCGTTCACCAAACATCCAGGGTGTAAATACAAGGCCTTCTGCGCCTGGCCCTGCCTTTTCTGCGAGTCGATCAAACAATTGATAGAGCGATTGGACTTTTTCTTCCGCTTTGAGTTGTTCTTCGTGATAGAGCACTTTGTTTTTTAACCATTCCAGGCAAATGCCTGCGGTTTCCTGATGTGCCATGCCCAAGTAATACTTTTTTGGATACGCACTTCCAATGCATCCGGTATAATGGAGAAGATCAATTTTTCTTTTGGTAAAATGACCCGCAACCCATCCGCTGGTTCCTAAATTGATGTGGAGTTCCCCTTCTCTCAACGCCCCAGAGCCTACTGCAGCACCTGCCAAATCCCCAACTCCGTTTACGACTGCGGTTTGAGGTAAAAGGCCTGTCCTTTGACACGCTTCAGGCGTTAAATGCCCCACAATCGCAGCACTTTCCAAAATTTCTGGAAGGTGCTCTGGTGTAATGCCTGCCAGTTTACACAAACCCGGATGCCATTGATATCGTTTTTTTCTGGAATCCATTAACCACCAGATATACGCCACATCTACCGAGGTAGCGACGTTGCCTGTGAGTTTGAAATTGACAAAATCCTTGGCATCCATGAATTTCCATGTGTTTTGAAACACGTGCGGTTCATATTTCTGAAGCCAGAGGATTTTCCCAATCTGATCTTTTCCTGTATGGCCAGGACTTCCTCCTGTAATCTCAAGAAATTGAAGAAGCCGAAACATGTTGTATCCCATGATGCGAGGCGGTTTCCAGAGGGTTTCTCGAATTATTTCTGCACTCCGGGCATCAAGCCAGGACATGGCAGGGCGAAGCGGATTTCCATTTTTATTCACCGGAATTAAACATTGCATTTGAGAACACAACGTGATGGCAATGACATTTTCTTTTCGAATTTTATTTTTTTCAATGACCGTTCGTGTGGTGTCGCATACTGCATTCCAAAAATCCAATGGATTTTGTTCTGCCCAGCCAGAATGGGGATATACCAGAGAATAGTCCATATGCACAGAATCCAAAATTTTGCCTTTGAGCGTCACGAGAACCGCTTTGTCTGAACTGGTTCCCAAATCGTGTGCGACAACGAGTTTTTCATCCATAGAGACTCCTTGTCATATTGAATGGCCAATTCGGTGGGGAGAAATCCAAGTCATCATCCGCAGAAGATCGATTGTGCTCCATATCTCTTCACCCGCCCATTTTGGCATTCAAGGTAGAAAAATGCAAAAAAAGAGTCAAGGGGAAAAATGGATTAAATTGGGAGAGGTTAGGAAAAATCTCCCAATTTTGTTTTATTGGAAATACTCCATTCTTTAGGGATTTTTTCATTTTCGGGGAAATATATAGAGATTATAATACGATTTTTCATTGGCTTTTGTGAGGACTCGTTCTTTGCATTTCCTATTAACCTGACTGCGCAACTTCGGCAAAAGGCTTCAAATGACGAATAAAATGTGATTCTACATGTTCGGTGTATCGATCCAAATGGGTGTTTAGCAATTCCAGAAGCCGATCACGGAATTGGAATCGGCCATGGGGAGATTGGGCAGTGACCACAGAACCAAATGTGACATGCAAAATTTGTCGCGCATGAAAATCGTCCAATAGCCGGAGGAGTTGTGTGTCTGAAAGTTTTTTGGGCTCAGGGGCTTTCCCAAGTTCTGCAGAAACGTGGTAACTCGCACGGTCTGTTTCGTAGCGTTCGCAGGCGAATGCATAAATCGAGCGGAAAAATACAGGATCCAATTCCGCAATGGTGCGGAGGGCTTCGAGATAACTTGTGCCTGCAGTTTTGAGGTGCACCAAGCCCTGGGTTTCTTCTGCGACAATGGGATAAATACTAAATTTATCCGAACCTGAATGAAGGCTCAATTTGTACGGCCCAAATTCTCGGGCAATGCTTGCGTGAAGAGCGAATTCCTTCCGAAAGGCTTCCAAGTCACCAATATAATCAACGCCTTTTTCAAATCGTCCTATAAAACGCGGGGCCAATCCTTGCCATTTCACTCCAAGCCGAGAAAGTTCCAAAACGATGATCAGATGCTCTTCTGGCGAAGTGGGAGATTCCGTTTCATCTACAGAAATTTCCAAATCAAAAGGCTTGCCCCCCATTTTTTCTGTCAAATAATAAAACCACTCTTTCACCTGGGCAATGGCATGACCATATTTGACCCCTGTTCTTGCCACTTTTTCTTCTTCAATACGAATTTTTCCATTTTCCACAGAAAACGTGCGGTCTCGGTAGCGTCTGAGAAAATCTTTTGGTGAGATTTCGAGTTTGTCCCAGGGGAGTGTTTCAAATCGAGAAGCAAGAATTTCAGAGGGTAAATTTTCTGCTTCGTTTTCCACATGGTCTCCAGGATCGAGCGTGAATCCATTGAATCCTGCAGAAATACATGCATCAAAATCTTCTAATGTTTTGAGATGGTCTGCATCCGATCCAAATCCCTTTTTCCATCCTTCTCCAAAGACTCCCCACAACGCATCGTCCATGACCTGTTGAGGGGTCCGCTGGGTTCTGGACATTTCCCGAATGGATTGCTGGGCCAAAACGGGCATGAGCCGTTCTCCAGTGGCTCGGATGGCTCGAATATGACCGGGCGTGGCAAGCCCCAAGCGGTCTCCCAATCCTGCAGAAGTACGAAGTCCTACAGGCTGTGGGCAAAGCCAAGGAAAGTAGGTCCGAAGGAGTTTGGCATGTTTGGCATTTGTTGGACCAAGGAGCAGAGAATGCCCCTCCCACAGCTCCTTTTCTCCTTCCCATTGAGAAAGGAAAGCGTCTTCTTCTGTTTTTGAAAGAATGACAAGTCGGGGAGAAGGAGTCGATCGATCGAGACCAAATAGGACATATTCTGTTTCAATGACAGATTGGGGAAGGATTTTGAGATTTCTGATCTGAAGAAGCATGGTATTACTCCTTTATAATTTGTATGCTTTTTTGGCCAATCGGTACACAGTGTCTTGAATCATTTCTTGGGCATCTTCCATGTCCACGATGCCGCGAACCACAAGGCCCGCAATCCAGTTGGCATCGATTCTTCTTGCCAAATCGTGTCGAGCAGGAATGGAAGGAAAGGCCCGGGTATCATCGGTAAATCCGACCGTATTGTACAATCCTGCAGTTTCCATTATGTGTTCTCGATACCGAATCATTCCGTTGATACTGTCGTGAAACCACCACGCGGCTCCGAGTTTTAAGGCAGGATAATGGCCTGCCAATGGAGCCAATTCTCTGCTGTATGTGGTTTCATCGAGAGTAAATAAAACGAGTGTCAGTCGAGGATCATTCCCATACCGGTCCAAAAGCGGTTTGAGGGAACGTGTAAATTCCATTGCAATTGGGATGTCTGCGCCTTTGTCTGGACCAAAGCGTTCATAAACCAATGGATTGTGATTTCGAAATGCCCCGGGATGAAATTGCATGACCAGTCCATCTTCGATGCTCATTCTGGCGCTTTCTACGAGCATGTGTCCAGTAAATCGATATGCATCTTCAGCACTTGCTTTACCTTGTAAGGCCCTTTGAAAAATTTCGTCTGCCTCTTTTTCAGAAAGAATTTCCGTGTGTGCAGTCAACGCTGCATGGTCTGTGGCCACGGCACCCATGGATTTGAAAAAAGCTCTCCGATTTTCAATGGCTTGAATAAAGCTCCGATAATTTCGGACATCGATTTTGGAAATTTCGCTCAACTTTTGAATATTCTCTTTCCAACCAGGGGTATCGAGATTTACCACGGCATCTGGACGAAATGTGGGAATGACTTTTCCTTTCCATCCCGAGTCTCGAATGGCCTGATGGTATTGTAAAGAATCTGTGGCTGCGTCTGTGGTTGCCAGCACTTCGATCCCAAATTTTTCAAAAAGGGCTTTGGGTTGAAATTCTGGGCTGTGTAAGCAAGATTGGATATGATCATAAATTCGATCTGCAGTGGCTCCGGAAAGTTTTTCTTTCACACCAAACACGCGGATGAGTTCATACGAAAGCCAGCATCCACTGGGAGTTCCTCGAAATAAATAAAAATGCTCTGCAAAAATACGCCAAATTTTCCGATGGTCTTTTTCCACAGGTTGTCCATCTCTCCGAGGAATTCCCAAAGATTCTAGAGGAATTCCTTGGGAATAGAGCATACGGAAAACGTAATGATCCGGAATAATCAACAAATCCACAGGGGTTCCCCATTGGAAATTGGAATCTGCAAAAAGACGCGGGTCCACATGACCATGCGGAGAAATGATCGGGAAGTCTTTCACGATATTGTATAACCGCATTGCAATTTTTTTCTGTTTTGGATCTGGCCCAAAGTATCGATCTTCGGGTAGGTGCCATCGCGTGCTCTTTTCTTTCATTGCATTCTCCTTTCCCATTGGCAAAAAATCAAATAAAAGTTAACGTTTTCACTCGATCAATGCAAGCAAGAAGGCGCTCAGTTTACGGCGTAAGCCGATAGAGCATTCTTGGGAAAGGAATCGTTTCTCGGACGTGGGAAAGTCCACAAATCCAACCGACAGTCCGTTCAATGCCCAAGCCAAATCCTGCATGGGGCACTGTGCCGTATCGTCGCAGATCCAAATACCATTCAAATGCAGAAAGAGGCAAGCGGTGTTCTTGAATTCGTTGCACGAGCGTCTCGTAATCGTCTTCTCTTTGCCCTCCACCAATGATTTCTCCTTTTCCCTCTGGAGCCAAAATATCCACACAAAGCGCTTTGGTTGGATCCTCAGGATCTCTTTTCATGTAGAAAGCCTTGACTTGTGCAGGATATCGATGGACCATGACCGGTTTTTCAAACGCATTGGAAATGACGGTTTCATCTGTGCCCCCAAAATCATTGCCATACTCAAAGGGAATTCCTTTTTTCTTCAGCAATTCCACTGCTTGATCATAATGCAACCGGGGGAATGGAGGAACAATTTTTTCCAAGGGGGCAGTATCTCTTTCCAATTGCGCAAGTTCTTCTTTTTTATTCTCCAACACCCGCTGAACAATGTACGCGATAAATTCTTCTGCCAATGCCATGATATCTTCCAATTCTGCATACGCAATTTCAGGTTCGACCATCCAGAATTCAGTGAGATGTCTTCGGGTTTTGGATTTTTCTGCTCGAAACGTGGGGCCAAAGCAATAGACTTTCCCTAAAGCCATGGCTGCTGCTTCCATGTAGAGCTGTCCACTCTGGGTGAGATAGGCTTTTTCGCCAAAGTAATTGGTTTCGAATAATGTGGTGGTTCCTTCGCACGCGGAGGGGGTGAAAATGGGCGCATCCACCAAGACAAAACCTCGAGAGTCAAAGAAATCTCGAATGGCCCGGATAATCTCATGCCGAATTTTCAAAATGGCAGTTTGTTTTACTGAACGAATCCAGAGATGGCGATGGTCCATCAAAAATACTGGGCCATGCGGTTTGGGTGTAATGGGATAATTTTCCACCAATTGATGCACGGCAATGGATTTTACCTGAATTTCGTATCCTCCCGGCGCGCGGGCCTCTCGAATGGTTTTTCCGACGACTGTGAGGGAAGATTCTTGGGTGAGTTTTTCACACCATTGAAATGTTTCTTCAGGAACATCTGCTTTGGAAACCACGCATTGCACAATTCCGGTTCCGTCTCTCACCAAAAGAAACCATAGTTTCCCACTGGAACGTTTATTGTACAGCCATCCCTGGAGCGTGACTTCTTTGTCTTCGTGAAGATGCAAGTCTTTCACATACACTTTTTTTCGCATTTTCACCTCATTCCTTTGCTTTCAGGTTTTGGCGTTCTCGTCATCAACTCGTACACTGCTTTTTTGGGATTTTTCCCATGAAAAAGGATTTCGTCCACTTCTTGCGTGATGGGCATTTCGACTTCATATTTTTTTGCCAAGGCCATTGCAGAACGAGTGGTCCGAATGCCCTCTGCCACCATTTTCATTTCTTTTAAAATTTCGTCCAAGGATTTTCCTTTTCCAATTTGTTCACCGACAAACCGATTCCGGCTATAACGGCTGGTACAAGTGACAATGAGGTCTCCAATGCCAGAAAGTCCGTAAAAAGTATTGGCTTGTGCGCCCATGGCCATGCCCAACCGGGCGATTTCCACAATGCCCCGGGTCATTAGGGCAGCTTTTGTATTATCGCCATATCCCACACCATCTGAAATGCCTGCCGCAATGGCAATGATATTCTTTAATGCCCCACCGAGCTCCACACCCACGATGTCATTCGAGGTGTATACTCGGAAAAAAGGATTCATAAAAATATGCTGTACCTTTTCCGCAGACGCATTTGAAACCGACGCAGCCACGATGGCAGTGGGAATATTTCGGCTCACTTCTTCGGCATGGCTGGGGCCGGAAAGCACAACGATCTGTTCTTTGGCAATCCAATTTCCGTATAATTGTTCAAGAATTTCTGACATTCTCAAAAGCGTTTCATTTTCAATGCCTTTGACGGCGCTGATGAAAAGCGCATTTTGTGGAATCTTATATTCCAAAGTGCGCATGGCGACTTGTCTCAACACGTGGGAAGGCACTGCAAAGATCACAATCTCTTTATTTTCCACCACAGATTGGAGGTCTGAAGTGATGCGAATGGTTTCTGGAATATGCACGTTGGGAAGAAAATCTGGATTTTGCCGGAGCACGGCCATTTTTTCCGCATATTCTGGAGAATATTCCCATAAATCCACAGAATGGCCATTTTGGGTCAAAAGGAGCGAAAGCGCAGTACCCCATCCTCCTGCACCCAGAATGCCGATCCGAGCATTCACTTCTCTGCTCCTTTTCTAAACTTCAACGGTTTTTCTTCCCCTCGGAAAAGTCTTTTGAGATTGGATCGATGGGTGAATACAATAAACACTCCAAGACCCACACTCATCCAAAAGAGAAAATCCGGCGTGTCCCGATGCAATACGGATTTTTGAATCCATACCAATACTGGAAAAGCCAATGCAGAAATGATGGAAGAGAGAGAAACAATCCGTGTGAGAAGCATGCAAAGAAGCCATGTCCCAAAGGCAAAGAGCGTGGGAAGAGGAAGAATGCCCAAACATACGCCAAAAGCAGTTCCCACGCCTTTCCCTCCTTTAAATCCTGCAAAGACCGTCCACACATGCCCTATGATGGCAAAAAAGCCTGCCAAAAGCGAAATCAATTGGGGATTAATGGGGATGGGTTCGATGTGCATCCGAGCAATTACCAAAGTCGCCAAAGCCCCTTTTCCCATGTCAATGAGAAGCACGACCAACGCAGGCTTCCAGCCCAACACGCGAAACACATTGGTCGCACCTGCATTGTGACTTCCGTATTTTCGGATGTCGTCGTGAATAAGAATTCGACTCGCAATGATGGCAGTGGGAATGGCACCGACAAGATAGCTCAAAATCAAAATCAGGGCTAAATTGATCATTTTCTGTCCTTTATTAAATCACTTCACCGATAATTATTCCTTTTTCTTTCTGTTTTTCAAGAAAATGTAAAACAGAATCCACATGGGTTGGAGAAACAATCATGACATAGCCAATGCCTAAATTAAACGTTTTTCGCATGTCTTCTTCTGGGACTTTTCCCACTCTTTGAATCAGAGAAAAAATCGGCGGTATGTCCCAGCTTCCCCAATGAATGCGGAGTTTTCTCCCTTTGGGCAAAATCCGTTTTGTATTGCCAACGATTCCTCCGCCTGTGATGTGGGCCATTCCGGAAATGGGAAAACGTTTCAATGTCTCTACCACAATGTTTAAATAACACCGATGCACTTTCAATAATTCTTCGCCCAAAGGAATTCCCAATTCGTCCATTTTGCTTTTTACAGTGTACTTTCCAATGTCAAACAATACTTTTCTGGCCAGAGAATATCCATTGGTGTGCAGTCCATTGGAAGGAAGTCCGATCAGAACATCGCCTTTTTGGATCGTATGGCCATCGATGATTTTTTCTTTCTCCACAATGCCGACAATGCATCCCACCACATCGTATTCATTGGACTGATAAAATCCCGGCATTTCTGCCATTTCACCGCCAATGAGAGCACATCCGGTGGCTCGACATCCTCGTACCATGCCAGAAATAATTTCCTCGATCACGGACGGAGAGAGTTTTCCTGTTCCAATATAATCGAGAAAAAAGAGGGGCAAAGCCCCTCCCACCAAAATGTCATTGACACAATGGTGGACCAAATCTTCGCCAATGGTATCATGCTTTCCAGTCAAAAAGGCAATTTTGAGTTTTGTACCCACCCCATCCACAGAGGAGACCAATACAGGTCGGCGATATTTCTTTAAATCGAGTTCAAAAAATCCCCCGAAAAGTCCGATGTCGGTAAGTACACCGGGTGTGAAAGTGGACCGGACCTTGGCCTTGATTCTTTGAACCGCTTTTTCTCCTGCTTGAATGTCGACTCCCGCGTCTTTATACCGCATGGCGTTGTGTCCTTTCTTGTTCAACAAATCGATTTCTCACTTTTTCAAAAAACGCAAATGCCAATTCGGTCTGGTAATCTGGAAAAGTCCACGGATGCGGATGCCATTTTCCATGTCTGAACTGGAGTTGGAGATCTCCGTAAATGCCTTGGCCAAGAAAAATGCGATGGGCAAAATCTTTGGTAGAGGCCATGACCAATTTGGCACTGGTCAAATAGCCAGGATCGAGATTGACTTTCCGTTTGTTCTGGAACGTCCATTTTTCTTCGAGCTTGTTGGTTTTTATTTTCCACAGGACCAATTGATCTGGGAGTTGTAATTCGCAGAAACTTAAAAATACTTTTTGTAAATGTTCGCCCATTTCGTCTTTATAATAAGTTGTGTGAATAAAAGGATAAATAGGACTTCGATCTTCTTCCTTTCCCAACAGAGGTTCCAATTCAGCAATGACGGTTTCAAGATGAATTTCAGGCGCAAAAGTGATCGCACAAATGGGCTTTACAGGGGAAGGAGAACGAATGGGGGCCATTAGAGTTCTCCACTTTCCGAGGACCCCACATCTTTGCTTTCTGAAAATGAATTTTCACTTTCATCAGATGTTTTCTTGGTTTCCTTTTCGAATTCACTTTCCACCATTTCGTCAAAATCTTTTCCAAGTTCGTCACCCACGCCCATTTCTTGACCCATCCGCTTGGTCCATTCGAGAATGCTTTTGGGATCGTTTTCGTCGATATTCCCCCATCGAGAGGGATCCGCAATTCGTTCCAGCCTTGACTCTTCGGATCGATGCACTGCAAATCTGGAAATCAGGCGAGTGAGATTCTTACTGCCGCAGTAAGAACAGGTGGGTTCTTTAATAGATGAAAAAGAAAGAAAAAGGAGACTCACTTTCTTTTTGCAGTCGTTGCATCGATATTCATAAATTGGCATTGGCAGCCTCCTCTTTCAGTAATTTAAAATATCGAAAATTCATGCCCAAATGTCAAGGCCTAATCAAACAGAAGGGATGTATTAGGTGTTGCATCTATATTCGATATTGAAAATTGTTCCACACATCTCAAACCAGATTTTTGCCTGCTGAATAAATTTATTGTCAATAAAAACAGAATAAAGAAAATCATTTGCAAATCTTTCACGGTGAGCATATCCAAACGCGGAATGCCAAGCTCCTCTACAGGATTGGTCATTCTGAAGCCGCAGAATGCAAGTGAAGAATCTGATGCACATGAACGTTTATGTTGTGAGGTTCTTCAGTTGTTCCGGATACTGTAGGGCGGAGTTTTATACTCCGCCGAGAAAGGGTTGCCTCAATTTTTCGGCACCATATAAAATGGTGCCCTACAATCAATTAAAAAATGAGGGTATTTTTGACCTGATTCTGTAACTAGGAAGGTACATGGTATCCAGGGAGGTGTGGAGTTGAGGGGGTTAAGATGGATGCGAGAAACTCTTTTGGTGGAGTTACGAAAGATTTCCATGAGGAGGGGTAGAAAATCTTCCTAAAATGGTTTCTATTGGGCTTATTATTTCCAGAGAACCATCCCCATGCGGAAGTATTTCAAGATAGGATATTACAAATTAAATCACTTATAGGAGGCATATGTGTATGGGTTGTATTTTACTTTAACTCGTAATAGAGGCAAAGAAGATGGAACAAGTGTGCAATCTTCCTTTGATCCTCTTAGAGCATTTCGTAAAAGATAGATACCATGTACCTACATCAGACATCTGACAACACAGTGATCCTTGATTTTTAATGTGGATTTTATTATCTTTTTAACAAGCACGAGATCTTCACGTAACTATGGTTGACTTCTTTAACCCCATAATTTGCGTGTATTTCTCGTACTTTTCAAGTATTTATTGATCCTCCATTGTGTAAAAATTCGCGTGAGGAGCCTGTTTTTATAAGTAGGGCATGATATAGTGTCAATTATGACAAAATGCCAGATAAGTATGTATTTTCAAAAACCGATATGCTCAATTGAGCAAATCATGGAGAGTGTTTTTCTCCAAAAGATTTTTCATGGGCTACTGGAGATGCGGATACAAGCCAATTTGTGTACCGAGATGGAAAATTCTATTGATATGTATCCAATTTTAATAAATAAAGATGAAAATAGTAAAGGTGAAGCTGCAACAGGGGTAGCAGTATCTGAAAGGCCAACCGGTCCTTTTAAGGGAGCAATTGGTAAAGCACTCATTGTAAACGAAATGACAATCGAAATAAAACATTTAAAGTAAAAAAATCGGAGGTATTCCTAATGAAAATAACCACTGTGAAATTAATATTCCTATTGCTTCTATTGGGAATCCATAGTAAAATCGAGGCCCAGAAAAGTCGGTTGGTTACGAAAACGATTCCCGCTCCTTCATTAGAAAACAATATGCTTGGAATTCCGGCCACACAATCTTTGTTAATATATCTTCCACCATCTTACGATAACAGCGATAAAAGATACCCGGTGGTTTATTATCTTCTTGGTTATACAACACGCATTTCAGAACTAAACTACTTTAAGCAGTTAATGGATAGAATTATAGCCAACGGTACAATCAAGGAGTTTATTGTGGTAATTATCGAGGGCTACAATTTTATGGGCGGACATTTCTATGTCAACTCGCCTGTAACCGGCAATTGCGAGAATCTGATTATTTACGATGTTATTGGTTATATTGATGACAATTTTAGAACAATAAAAAACCGGGAATCGAGGGGAATAACCGGAATTTCGATGGGTGGTTTTGGCGCATTAAATATTGCAATGAAACATCCGGATATTTTTAGTTCGGTTTATAGTTTAAGTCCAGGATTATTTGATAAGAACGGTTTAACCAACTGTCAATTATTTAAAAGCCAAAGCTTCATAAACCAGTTTTTGCAAAAAGAACAAGAATATTCGAGTATGTCTCCAACCGATGCTATGGCTTCTTTTAAAAGCTATATACAAAGCCGTTTTAATGCCGGTGATTACGATACACCGTTTACTTATGCCTACGGTTTTGCATTTTCACCGAACCCCAATAAACAATTTCCGTTTATGGATTACCCGTACTCAAAACAAGAAAATAATATTGTAGTGGACTCTACCAAATTATGGAATTTCGAAAACGGATTTGGAGGGCTGGAAAGAAAAGTAGTTCAATACAAGGAAAATTTCCTGAAATTAAAATCGATAGGAATTGATTACGGCATTTATGATGAGTATAAATGGATCCCACAGGGGTGCAAATATTTTTCTGAGTTACTAACTGCTGCCGGCATACCGCACATAGTAGAAACATTTAACGGTGGGCATACAAATCAACTAACTATACGGGAAGAAAAATTCATGCTGCCGTTTTTTTCGAAAAATTTGAATTTTGATTCATTACATACCGATATTAAATTGAATAAATTATTGTCAGATGAATTCCAGTTTTATCAAAACTATCCCAATCCGTTTAACCCTGAAACCAACATTGGTTATCAACTGTCAACTCGAAGCCATGTTGAATTAAAAATTTTTGATTTACAGGGAAGAGAAGTAAAAACACTTGTAAACAAAGAACAAGATGCGGGAGATTATGAGGTTAAGTTTAACGGAGGTAATCTGAGCGGTGGAGTTTACTTATGCAGAATTAAAACTGGGAGGTTTACACAAATTCATAAAATGTTATTGCTCAAATAATACACCTATGTAACAAAGGTGTAACTTAGGAAGAGACATGGTATCCAGGGAGGTGTGGAGTTGAGGGGGGTAAGATGGATGCGAGAAACTCTTTTGGTGGAGTTACGAAAGATTTCCATGAGGAGGGGTAGAAAATCTTCCTAAAATGGTTTCTATTGGGCTTATTATTTCCAGAGAACCATCCCCATGCGGAAGTATTTCAAGATAGGATATTACAAATTAAATCACTTATAGGAGGCATATGTGTATGGGTTGTATTTTACTTTAACTCGTAATAGAGGCAAAGAAGATGGAACAAGTGTGCAATCTTCCTTTGATCCTCTTAGAGCATTTCGTAAAAGATAGATACCATGTACCTACATCAGACAATTTCTGACCTGATTCTCCTTGACATTCCAATTCATGTTTTGTATATTTTAAAAATTAAAAATGGAGGTGATGGTTCGGTTATTTGCTATTGGTTTCATTGAGTCACTAAAGTAAAATAATAATAAAATAAAGTGGAAAAGGAGAACGATCCGAAACATGTTTTCATAAACTCTCGTTTCGGATTTTTTGCATTTATGCAAAAACAATTTTTTATTTTTGTCCCTCTTGTTTTCTGGATTTTTCTTCTATTTCATTGTTCCATTAAAAACCCAGTCCATACGGAAAAAGTAAATCCGGAAATTGCATCCCCGGTGCTTTCGGATTCTGTTTTGTATGTGGATGGGGATCCTCCACTGATTTTTTCTGTCCATGTCGAAGACCCTCAGGGGCTAGAAGATATTGATCAAGTGGTATACCAAATTTCTGATTCAGTCCAAGTGCTTACTCAACATCTCATGTGGGATGATGGAACCCGTGGCGATTTGCTTCCGAAAGACGGACGCTTTACAGGTCAAATGACGCCTCAGATGATCTCCCGTCGAGCTGGAAATTTTCGCATTGGATGCGTTGCTTTTGACAAAGCAGGCCATGGAAGTGATACGGTATATTTTCATATTAAAGCCATTCCAGGCGTTCCCAATTTTCCTCCCCACATTCTCCGTGTGATGATTCCTGACACGCTGACAACGGAAAACTGGACTCATGTCGTTTTTTCTGCGGTCGTGCAGGATTCCAATGGACTTACCGATGTGGACTCTGTGTATTGTGACATTGTGCTTCCGTACGAAATGACACCTAAAAAAAGAATCCAATTGGATGATACAGGAATGCATGGAGATCAGATGGCCCTGGACGGAATATATACATACCAAGGAGATATTTCAGAAGTCCTGATTCGATCCGGGTTGTATCGGCTTCGATTTCAGGCAAAAGACAAACAGGGTGCAAAAAGTCTCCCTCTGGTGCGTTTTCTTTCTTTTGTCATTCCCAACCGTCCTCCTGTGCTTGGGAATTTGTCTGCTCCGGATACCATTTCACGAAACATCGGAAAGCCATTGACCCTTTCCATTCACGTGGAAGATCCTGAAGGGTTGGGGGATATTTTGCGGGTGTATTTCAATGTCACCAAACCGAACGGCCTTCCGTCTGAAGGCAATCCGTTTGCGTTGTATGATGATGGAGATACAATTCAACATGGGGATTTGGTGGCTGGAGATGGCATTTATTCGCGTACCATTGTGATTTCTCCTCAAAATGATCTGGGTGTGTATCGATTCGATTTTTATGCAGAAGATCGTTCCGGTGCGCTTGCAGGACCGCTCACCCATTTTATCACGGTTGTGGATTGGGTATTGGAATAAAATGAAAAAGCAAAAAATAAACACGGGATGGATGTTTTTTCTCTTATGCACGACGTGGTGCCTTGCCTATTTTCCCAAAGAAAACGCGTATTTTCTCAATCAACCCATGCAGGCAAGAATTCCCAGCAATAGTATCAATGACATCGTGGTTTTTGGAAAAGACCTCTGGGTGGCAACAGGAAATGGACTTGCAAAAACCCAAGATCAAGGAGAAACTTGGGAAGTATTTACCCATGAGAATGGATTGGGCAAGGGAAGTGTCAGTGCCATTGCAGTGGTTGAAGGTTTAATTTGGGTGGCCACTGCATACGATACGACCACTCCCTTAGGTACTTTTCCTGCAGGGGGAGGATTGTCCTGGTCTACGGACAATGGAAAAACCTGGCATTGGATTCCTCAACCGGTGGATTCCCGGGATGAAACCCGGTATAAACCCACGACAACGAACATTCAAAATCTGACGTATGACATTGCCATTGTCGTGAATGGGGCAGATACCACGGTATGGATCGCCAGTTTCGGAGGCGGATTGAGAAAGTCCTGTGATCGGGGGAAGACCTGGGAAGTGGTCACTGTGGATGGTTATCCATTTGACGCATTTGGATTTCTCACCCATCGGGCATTCTCGGTGTTTTTTGATGGGACAAGTCTCTGGGCAGGCACTGCCGGAGGAATCCATCAATCTTTGGATTATGGGAAAACGTGGGTGACCTACAATCATCAGAACCAATCCCATCCGGTTTCTGGAAATTTTGTGGTTGCCATCGCCACCCAAAGAACCGAAGAAAGGGAAATTGTGTGGGCAGCCACAGTGAATGCCTTAGATTCTACGGAATTTCGGGCAGTGTCAAAATCCGAGGACAATGGATTGACTTGGTCCACGCATCTTGCTGGAGCTTTTGCGTATCATTTTGCTTTTGAAGGATCCAAAGTGTTTGTGGCCACAGACCAAGGTCTATATTACTCTCCAGATTATGGAGAAAATTGGACCCAATTTCCCCCAATTCGAGATGTCGAAACCGGAGAGGCATTTTACAATGGCGAAATTTATTCTGTTGCAGTGGATCCACAAGGGGGATTGTGGGTGGGCGGTTCAGAGGGTCTTGCCTGGACAAACAATTTGGGACTCACCTGGCGGATTTTCCGTTCTTTTCCTACTCCAGGTGAGAGGGGGGAACCCAAGACGTATGCGTATCCCAATCCTTTTTCACCCCTGGGGACCCATTTGGAAGGAAGGTCTGAAGGATACGTCCGGTTTCAATACACAGTGACACACCCAGGTGGGGTTACAGTTCGGGTATACGATTCTGGAATGCATCTGGTTCGAACCGTAGTTCAAGGAAAAGAAAGACCCCATGGCAGTTTTAGCGAAGTCTGGGACGGAAGAAATGAATTGGGTGAAGTGGTGGCCAATGGCGTGTATTTTTACCGGATTGACATTGGAAATGAAAAGCCCATCTGGGGCAAAGTCATGGTGATTAAATGAAACGTTGGTTGTGTTTTTTTTGCATTTTGGCTTCTTTTCTCTATGGCGAAATTGGACGGGGGGGATATGCAGGGAATTTTTTTCGCATGGGGCTTGGCTCAAGTGCGTGGGGAGTCGGAGGCGGGTCTCCTGCCTTTGTGGAAAATGGGTATACCGCGTATGTGAATCCTGCAGGGCCTGCACTTCTTTCGCAACATTACGTTGCATTTTCAACAGAATCCATGGCCTTGGATAGACAGCGCTTCTGGGCAGGATATGCTCAAGGGATCACCCTCAAGCCTCCATCGGATTCCACGGGTGCTTCTTCTCAGAAATTGCCCCCTTTCAAGGCAGGCTTTGCCGTGGGGTGGCTTGGTGCAGGAATTACCCATATCGATGCAAGAGACTTTGACGGCATTCACACCGGCATGCTTTCCAGTTGGGAACATGCATTGTATTTTTGTTTTTCCATTGCCCCCCATCCTCGCTTGGCCTTGGGTGCAGGAAGTAAAATTCTTTACCAGAGGTTGGGCAATGTGACAGAATCCGGAGAAGCAGTCGTAGCAAAAGGATTTGGTTTTGATCTCGGAATTCTATGGAAGCCTTCTGACAATTTCGAAATGGGCGCTTCGCTCCATGATCTCCAGTCGAGATATACTTGGAACACACAAAAATATTATGAACAAGGTCCTCAAACCACAGATTCCTTTCCCCAAATGCTTCGAATGGGTGGGGTATGGAAAACCTATGGCCAAAGAATATGGATGATCGCTCAAATCGAAAAGATTCAATTCTTCCCCTGGTCTGCAAATGGGGGAATACAATTTGAAATCCAGCCAGGCATTTTGTTACGTACGGGACTGTATGCTCGGGGCTGGACATTGGGTTTTGGTTTTCATAGAACCATTTTTTCAAAAAATACAGGATTTGATTATGCATTTGTTTCTGACGCCATTGCCCCCGGAGGAACGCATGTATTTTCCTGGGAATTTGCGTTTTAAACGAAAATGTCTTTTTTTTCTTTTTTTCATTTCTTGCCTTTTCCCTTGGCAAGGATATTCTTCAGGCTTTGCCTCTCTGAAACTCGCTTCTGAAGCCCGTTTTGGCGCTTTAGGAAATACAGGGGTCGCGTTGTTCGGAGATCCTTCGATTGGATTTAGAAACCCTGCAGGATTGGTTTCTGGGAATTCAGGCATGGAGGTTTCTTTCAATCAATGGATGAAGGATGTACAATCTGGATTTCTCGCTTTTTCCATTCCAGGGCATGGAAGAGGAGTGGGTTTTCATCTTCTCTATACAGAAATTGGAAATCTGGAATATCGAGTGGTCCCGAGTCCTGAATCTTTCGGCACGTTTTCTTTTCACGAAGCCATTGCAGGCGTGAGTTTTGCACAGAACATTTGTCCATGGTTTTCTTTGGGTGTGAATACCAAAATGTGTTACGAAAAAATTTTTGTGGATGAAGCCATTGGATGGGCGATTGATTTTGGAGGTGGAATTCGAGTTTCACCCAAATGGACATGGGGGATGGTTCTTCAAAATATTGGGAAAACCGCAAAATTGGCAAATGCTTCCATTTCACTTCCTCTGACATTTCGAACAGGAAGTGCATTTGCATTTTCCACGGCTTGGTTTGATGGGGTTTTTCTTGCCGATGGGGTCAAAGAAAAAGATTCCAAATGGCATTTGCATGTAGGACTGGAATGCGAAAAATGGAAAAGTGTATTTTTTAGATTGGGATACCAATCCGGATATGCGCTTTACCGGATGACCACAGGCATTGGAATTCAATGGCGGAAATATCGGATAGATTATGCGTACGTTCCAATGAAAAAAGGTTTTGGAAATCATTCTCGATTTTCAATTAACGTATCGTTTTAGCCATGGCCAAATACAAAATTGCACTTTTGCCCGGGGATGGGATTGGGAAAGACGTCATGGAGGCAGCCCAGATTGTGCTCGAAAGAATCGGCTTGGATGCAGAATACAAAGAAGGTGACATTGGATGGGAATTTTGGAGAACCGAGGGCAATCCTTTACCCGACCGGACCCTCCAGTTGTTAAAAGAAACGGATTGTTGCCTTTTTGGTGCGATCACTTCCAAGCCCAAGGAAGAAGCGGAGAAAGAGTTAATTCCAGAACTTCAGGGGAAACAATTGCAATATACAAGCCCCATTGTCCGGCTCAGGCAGGAATTCCATTTGCGAACCAATCTTCGCCCGTGCAAGGCCTATCCGGGAAATCCATTGAACTACCGAGAAGGCATTGATCTGGTGGTGTTTCGGGAAAACACGGAAGATTTGTACGCAGGCGTAGAATTTCATCCATTGCCTTCTCAATTACAGAATTTGCTTGTGGAGCTTCATCCCAACATGCGACGTTTTGCCCATGTTCCGGAAAAAGACATTGCGTTTTCCTGTCGGATTATTACCCGAGAAGCAAGCCGTGCCATTGTTCGGGATGCGTTTGAATATGCAAGGCAATTTGGCTATCCTCATGTCACTGTGGTGGAAAAACCCAATGTGCTTCGCCACACTTCTGGACTCTTTCTCCAAGAAGCCAGAAAAGTGGCAGAGGAATTTCCTGAAATTGCACTCCGAGAAGCCAACATCGATGCGATTTGTATGTGGCTATTAAAAAATCCTTTGGACTATGGCGTACTGGTCACCAGCAATATGTTTGGAGATATTCTCTCTGACCTTTGCGCTCAGCTTGTGGGAGGACTGGGATTTGCATCGAGCGCCAATATGGGAGATCATTACGCGGTTTTTGAGCCAACCCATGGGTCTGCGCCCAAATATGCCGGTTTATACAAGGCCAATCCCATTGCCATGATTTTGTCTGTCAAGCTGATGCTTGATTGGCTTGGAGAAAAGGAGAAAGCCAAAGCCCTCGAAAACGCAGTGGCCAAAGTCATTCGGGATGGCAAAGTGAGAACGTATGACATGGGAGGAACCCATTCGACCTTAGAAATGGCCAGAGCCATTGCTGATGCCATTTAGTTATCGAAAATGGCAACTGAGGTATAACATGACTGAAAAAGTCCTTTTTTCATGGAGTGGTGGCAAGGATAGTGCTATGGCTCTTTACGAATTACAGAAGACTCATAGTTATGAAATATCAGCATTGCTAACAACTGTAACAGAAGACTATGATAGAGTCAGTATGCATGGTGTTCGGCGGGTTCTTCTTGAACAACAGGCAGAGTCTTTAGGTATTCCACTCGAAAAGATCTATATCACCAAGAATGCGTCTAATGATGACTATGAAGTAAAAATGAGAAACAAGCTAATGGAATACCAAGGTCGAGGCGTTTTATCAGTTGTTTTTGGAGATATTTTTCTAGAAGACTTGAGGAAGTATCGAGAAGAAAACTTATCAAAAATAGGAATGATGGGAATTTTCCCTATATGGAGAAAAGATACTACTAAACTTGCCCATTCATTCATAGATTTGGGTTTCATGGCAGTAATTACCTGTGTTGATTCAAATGTTCTTGATAAAAGATTTGTCGGTAGGATCTATGATAAGCAATTTTTGCATGAGCTCCCTTCCAGCGTTGACCCATGTGGTGAAAACGGAGAATTTCATTCGTTTGTATATGATGGACCGATATTCCAAGAAAGGATAGCATTTACAATAGGCGATATCGTTTTGCGAGATAACCGTTTTTACTTTTGTGATTTGATACCTATTCAAAAAGGTATTCCAGCCATTTCCGATAACACGGACTGTACGGCTCAGCCACTTCGTGGCTTCGCCCAAATTTGCCCTAACAGGCAAACTTCGTATAGCCCGATACCGTTAGGCGAAATGAGACAGCAAATTTGGGAAATAAAAAATGTGTAAATAAGAAATGTGGAATAAAAACAAATACCTTGTAAATCAATTTCCTGGTTGGGAAGGAATATTCATTACAGGGTGTTCCTCAGGAATCGGACGTGCGACAGCAATTTATCTTGCTCAAAATGGTTTTACGGTATTTGCGAGCGTACGGAAAGAAAAAGATGCTGTGGATTTGCGCAAATTAAATGAACCGAATCTTATTCCAGTGTGTCCTCTTGATCTTACCCAACCTGAACATATCCCGCCTGTGTTCGAATATATTTCAAATGAATTAAAAAAGCGTGATCAGGGAGGACTGTATGCGATAATTCACAACGCAGGAGGGGGATTTATTTCTCCAATCGAACTCATGGATTTGGGTAAATTCAAAACGGAAATTGAAACAAGAATCATAGGACCAATCAGACTTCTCCAGACCTTTCTTCCTTTGATTCGTGCAGGTCGAGGCAGAATTCTGTGGATAGTAACCCCTGCTTTACTACCGACGCCTTTTGTTTCAAGTATCCATATTTGTGATTTTGCGGTGAATTGTCTTATCAGAACATTAAAAATCGAATTACAGAAATGGGATATTCTGCAAATTATGATTCGTTGTGGAGGGATTAAAACGGAGGCTGTTGAAAAATCGTATCAACAACTTGAGGAATTTTTCAAACAGTGCTCACAAGAAGGGCACTCTCTTTATGTTGATACATTAAAAAAAGAAGTAGAAAGACTTAAACAATTTGATAAAAAGAGGACAGAACCTATCGAAGTGGCAAAAACAATCTATAAGGCATTATGTGCTAGAAAACCGAAAAGTCGATATAGGGTAGGTTATATGTCGGGATTGGCCGCAATGCTTGAATATTTACCGCCACCTTTTGTGGATTTCATTATGGCTAAAAGAGTAGAAAAATAATGTTCACTTTTATCGTTCGCATATCGCCTACATTGAACAATGAAGATTGGAGTACTTCGTATAACACAGCATGTTCGTGCCTTACAACACTTACCCAAATGCTTGCTTCGCAAAAGCTTCTTTTAGGTTGAAATGGAGAAAGCCATGGATGTGATTACAGATCGTTTGGCTCATGGGGAAAAGTATTTTCCCCTACACCCAGGATTCCAAAAAGCATTTGGATTTCTTGGGCAATCGAATTTACCCCAATTGGCTCCGGGACGGTATGAAATCGAAGGTGATCGGCTCTTCTGCATCCTCCATGAAGGTCAGGGACTTGGAAGAAGCCAAGTCAAACTCGAAGCGCATCGAAAATATATTGACCTCCAGTATGTGATTTCTGGAACCGACGAAATGGGTTGGAAACCCGTGGCTTCTTGTACACTCATCGACAAACCGTATGATTCTGAAAAAGACATCGTTCTTTTTGGAGACCCTCCTGAAAATTGGATCCATGTGCCTAAAGGCTTTTTTGTCTTATTTTTCCCTGATCATGCCCATGCAGCGTTGGGAGGCACTGGGAGTATCCGAAGGGCCATTGTCAAAATTGCAGTGGAATAAGAAATTTTAATTCGAATTTTCTGGTTTTAAGGTAAATTTGGCCAGAAGATCCAATTCTCCTCGTGACATGGATTCCAAGAGTTGGGCAGAATTGGCCACTTCTTTAAACTGCGCATTGAGAATTTCCACTGTGCTGTGGATTTCTTTTAAGGATTCGGTATTTTGAGAGCTCACTTGGGCTACGTGGCGCATGGCTTCGTTCACCCTTTGGGACGCCTTTCGCACTTCGGTGACAGCTTCTGCGATGCGCATTATGCGTTTTTGATTGAGTTCTAATGTGTTTTTGATGGTGAGAAGATCTTTTTTGGCTTCTGTAATTACCGTGCCCGATTCCTTGACCTTTTCAATTTCTTCAGAGACCACTTTTTCCACATTTTGGATTTTTTCTTTGATTTGCTGAACCAGAGTCGAGATTTCTTCTGTTGCGCTGGCTGTACTTTTGGCAAGAGTTCGAATTTCATTGGCCACTACCCAAAATCCTTTGCTGTGTTCTTTGGCATGCGCAGCTTCGATCTGCGCATTCAAAGCCAGGACATTGACCTTGGAAGCGATGTCCTCAATCCATTGGACAATATTATCAATTTGGGTAGAAGTCTTTCCCAATTCACTCACGGTTTGCCATGTACTTTCTGCAGTCTGAATAATGCTCTGAAAATTGTTCATGGATTCAGTCAGGGCCTCGGTACTGGCTTCCATGCGGTCCACTGTACTTTCTGCATCTTTCACACTTCGATCCGCTTCCCAATGCATTTGACCAATGTGGCTCGAAAGGGATTCGAGTTCATTTTCTGTTTGGTGAAGCTCTTCATCCTGAGACACAATTCCTGTTGTAATCTGGTCAATGGAAGAAGAGATTTGATTTGTTGCAGTGCTCACTTTCACTGCGCTGGTGGCTAAATTTTCACTCAAATCGGCCAGTTTCATGGCCTGGTGCTGGATGAGATAAAGTAAACTTCTCAAATTAAACGGTTCACTATTGGAAAGGATGACCGGAATCCCGGCCTTTACTGCCTTATTGATCACAGGAATCATTTCGGGCCGATTGCAGGGAAATGCAAAACCATCGACTTTTTCTTCTATTAAAGCTTCAATTTCTTTAATATAAACCTCGAGAGGATAATCGCCTTTGACCAATGGAGAACTGGGCAGTCTCCATTCCACTATGGTATTGTAAGATGCGAGCGTTTCTTTTGCAGACAGTACTCCCTTTTTCACTACTTCCCAGAATTCAATGCCTTCTTTTCCTAAGTACACAATCCTGGGCGGTTTTGAGGGTATTTTCTCAATGGGTTTGGCCAAATGGGTTTTTTCTCCTAAAATACTTTCCGTGATCGGATCCCAGAACTGATGATAATTGGTTTTATCAACCATTTCCATTCGGGTCAATAGCCGAACTGTCGGAGGAGCCCATCCTGCGACAATGTGATTAAATAAATGAATCATGGGATCATAACCCTGGGCAAAGGGGTCTTGGCTTAAAGTGGCAGTAATCACACCTTGAACGACATACCCCATGCTGTCTTTTAACACATCGTGTCCTACAATTTTCACCTTTTGCGCTTTTTTGGCTTGTATCACTGCCCTGGCTACCCCGGCAGGTGCGCTTCCTTCTGTCACATAAATGCCTGCAAGTTTGGGATATTTTTTGAGAATCTCCAGGGTTCTTTCGTACGCAATGTCTGCATTCAAGTGATTTTCGTATATTTCCACGATCTCAATTTCAGGGTATTTCTCCTGAATGGTTGTCATAAATCCTTTTCTCCGGAGCGCCAGATTGGCTGCTTCAAGTCTTCCAGTGGAAATGACCACCTGGCCTTTACCTCCAATGGCTTGCGCCAGCCTTTCTCCACAGACTTTTCCTTCCAAGAAAGAATCAGCGCCGACATAACACAGTCGAAGGCAAGGTTCGTAGGTCAATTCATTAAATTCTGTGGCTGCACGTTGAATTTCTTCTGCAATGGCATTTAGAGCATGAGAAAATTCTTTAAAATGAGAGTTTTCTTGACTCAAAGATTCAATTTGGGGAAGAAGGCGAATGGAAAAATTACCCATGCCCAGTTCCGCAATGCCGTGGGTGAGGGCATGAAGCTCTTTTTCTGCAAGCTTTTTCCCTCTTTGGCTCAGATGAAATAGAGGCGTAAAATCCTTTCTTTGTATCCAAAGGGCAGTGACTAGACTGATGGTTGTGCTGATTCCAAACCATGCGAGAAGAAATCGGGTGTTATGAAAATAGGCATATTGAATTGCCCCTAGTGTAAAAAGTCCAATTTGAGCCAATAACACCCAAAACATAGGGCTGCGGATAAAGTTTTTCTTTGCTTGCATTTTGCCTGCCTCTTTTTTTCTATAAAATTTAGTTGCAAAAGAAGTGCCTGTCAATGGAAGCCTATTTTTTCCTTGTGGTTTTTCCCTTTGGTTTGCAAAAGGAAATGCAAAAATACAGAGAGTTTTTCATTTTTAAATCACAAGGGCTCATATTTTGGCATCTATAAATTGAATGCAGGATGATTTTTGGGAAAGTGTAAGATCATGGGGCATTAAGGCTTTTGTCTATTCTAACTAAAATCTCAACAGAGTTTAATTGCATGCAGGAGTTAAAAAAATGACTTGACAAATGGTTTATTTCGTATAAATTTTGTGTACGTACACAGAAATCATGAGATAAAAGTGGTTATAAAAGAATAAAAGGGGGTGAGAATTTATTCGTTGAGATGTAAATCCAAGCAAATAGAGCATGGAGTGATTGCCAAAGAATTTTCTTGACAATTAAAGAGGAAGTTTCTATTTTTGTTTTCATCTTGTTCGAAAAATTTCGTAACCCAACTGCAAAACAATAACTAAGGAGAAATTCCTATGTCTACACTTCAAACCATTGATTGGCTGGTCGTGGCAGGGTATTTCGCCATTATTATCGGCATTGCCTGGGCAGTAAGCCGAAAACTCAAAAAAACCTCAGACGACTATTTTCTCGCAGGCCGACATCTGGGTTGGTTTATCATTGGCGCGTCGATTTTTGCCTCAAACATTGGTTCTGAACATCTTGTAGGACTCGCAGGTTCTGGTGCTACAGATGGGGTGGCCATGGCGCATTATGAACTCCACGCTTGGTGTCTATTGATTCTCGGTTGGGTCATGGTCCCTTTTTACATGCGGTCCAAGGTCTTTACCATGCCGGAATTTCTTGAACGTCGTTTTTCTCCTCATGCCCGGACGCTTCTTTCTGCAATTTCATTGGTAGCTTATGTGTTAACCAAAATTGCAGTGGGCGTATTTGCAGGAGGCATTGTTTTTTCTGTCTTAATGCCCGATGTGCATTTGTTGGGCATGGACAGCTTTTGGGTGGGATCGATTCTCGTGATTTTGGTCACGGGAATTTATACCATTATCGGAGGGATGAGAGCAGTGGCTTATACCGAAGCCATTCAGACCATCATTTTGGTGATCGGTTCTGCTTTGGTCACGGTTTTTGGATTGCGTGCCATTGGTGGATGGTCTGCGCTTCGATCCATCGTGGGTTCCGAAATGTTCAATTTATGGAAGCCACTTGTGCCTCCGGGAGTTGAAGGTACTTGGGCCCCTGTGAAAGAAGCAGGGAAAATGGCTTGGTATTTCAATGACAATTATCCTTGGTTGGGTATGCTCTTCTGTGCACCCATTATTGGACTTTGGTATTGGTGCACGGATCAATATATTGTTCAGAGGGCCTTGGCAGGACGGGATGAACGGGAGGCCCGGCGAGGTTCAATCTGTGCTGCATTTTTCAAATTGCTTCCTGTGTTTATTTTTATTATCCCTGGGATTATCTGTTACGGGTTGGCAGTCAGTGGAAAGGTTCCTGTACTTCAACAAACGCTCATTGGGCCAGACGGACAAATTATTCGGAGTCAGGCACAGCAGGCTTTTCCTTTGATGGTGGCTCATGTACTTCCCATTGGCGTTCGAGGGATTGTGGTCGCTGGACTTCTCGCTGCACTGATGAGTTCTCTGGCAGGGGTGTTCAATGCGTCATCGACTTTGTTTACAATTGACTTCTATTCTCGTATCAAAAAGAACGTGAGTCAGGCCCGACTGGTTTGGATTGGTCGTGTCGCCACTGCGGTGATGGTGCTTATTGGATTTGCTTGGCTTCCTGTCATTCGGGGTGGAAAAGGACTTTATGATTATCTTCAGGGTGTTCAGGCGTATTTGGCTCCTCCTATTTTTGTGGTATTCTTTCTGGGGGTATTTAACAAAAGGTTAAATGCCAAGGGGTGTCTCGCGGCCCTTTATACAGGGTTTATACTGGGACTTGCCCGTTTGGCTATTGATACTCCTGTGAAACTTCTCGGGATTCATTATCAAGCGGGTTCTTTTTTGTGGATTGTGAATCATATTTATTTCCAATATTATAGCCTTTTGATTTTCTTAATTTGTGTGGCGATCATGTACATCGTGAGTTATTCTACTGAAGAACCCCCTTATGCCAGACTTTCTGGATTGACCTATGGAACGGTCACTGAACACCATCGAAAAGAATCTCGGGCCAGTTGGAATAAATGGGATGTGATTGCTTCTTGTCTTGTGGTGTTGGCAATTCTTGGAGCTTATTTGTACTTTACTGGATAAAATGGTGAATTCTATTTAGATTAATTTAAATATTACAAGGAGTTACAAAGGGCATTCTTAAATGGAATGCCCTTTCGTTTTTATTTGTGTTTTTTGGTTTGTTTTTGTATTTTTATATAAGATTGCGAGAGTGGCGGAATTGGTAGACGCGCCAGACTTAGGATCTGGTCCCGCAAAAGCGGGTTAGGGGTTCGAGTCCCTTCTCTCGCACCAGTACAAGCATAGTCGAAAGGGAATGCGAAGATGAAAACTGAATTGGTGACCCTTAAACCGTGGATGAAAGAATTGACGGTTGAAGTGGCAGGGGAGGAGATGGAACCCTATCGGATGCAGGCGGTTCGTGCATTTCAAAAACGGGTCCAATTGAATGGGTTTCGAAAAGGAAAAGTACCGATTGAAGTACTTTATCAAAAATTTCCTGAGGAATTAAAAGCAGAAATTACTGAGGAATTGGTGCGCATATTTTCTCGACGGGCGATGGAGGAAAAGGACATTCGGCCTGTGGTTCCGGGGAAGGTCAAAGAGATCGAGTTCGAAGAAGGAAAGTATTTGACATTTAAAGTCGAAGTGGAAGTGGAGCCAGAAATTTCAGTATCTGACTATGTGGGCTTAAAAGTGGAAAAGCCCACGTGGGAGGTGACAGAGGCTTTGGTGGATCGTACCATTGAAGATCTGCGACAACAATCTGCCAAATTGGAGGTGGTAAAAGGAGAGGCAAAACCCGGACACATTCTTTACGGGGACATTCAGGCCTTGGATATTTCAGGGTTTCCATTGATTGGCCAGAAATGGGAGAACCGTATTCTTGAACCCGGCGCTTCTCCGGAAGTCGACTTGTTATTAGAGCAACTCGTGGGTGTCCGAGTGGGAGAACAACGGCGCATTTCTCTCCCTCAAAGGGTACAGGATCCCCAGGGTAAAATTCGAGAAGAAATTCGGCAATACGTATTTACAGCAAAAGGCATTTACGAACGGATTCTCCCTCCCGTGGATCATGACTTTGCTCAACGCGTGGGAAAATTTGAAAGTGTCGAGGCCATGCGGGAGGGGATTCGGAAATGGCTTGAAGCCAAGAGAGAGGCTTATTCTCGCGAGGAAATGGTCAATCGAATTATTGACCAAGTCATTCGTAGAAACGATTTCGAACTGCCCCCAGGACTGGTGGAACTGACTTTCCAATGGTTTTGGGAAGATTATCAAAAAGAAAATAAAGAACCTGAGGATGCGGATCAGATTCGAGAGAAGTATCTCCCTGCCATTGTTCGGTATCTCAAATGGCGAAGAATATGGAATGCAATTGCCCAAGCAGAAGGGTTCACTGTCACTGATGAAGACATTCAAGCAGAGATCGACAAGGCGATCAGTGAACGGCCTCAGGAAGAGAAACGGATTCGGGCCAGATACAAGGACCCAGAGCGTTTGGAATCTTTTCGCAATACCCTTTTAGAGGAGAAAGTCATTCAATTTCTGATTGATCATGCCAAGATAAAAGAATTTAAAGTCGATGTATCTTAATAATGAATGAAGGAGAAAAGGATGTCTCTTGTCCCCATTGTAATAGAACAAACGGGTCGTGGAGAACGGGCGTATGATATTTTTTCTCGTCTCCTCAAAGAACGCATTGTATTTATTGGTACAGAAATCGATGACACGGTGGCGAGTTTGGTGATTGCTCAACTGTTGTTTCTTGAAGCGGAAGATCCTGAAAAAGATATTTATCTGTACCTCAATACTCCAGGCGGGCTTGTGTCTGCTGGATTGGCCATCTATGACACCATGCAATATGTGAAGCCGGATGTGGCGACGATTTGCATGGGACAAGCACTGAGCATGGGCGCGATTTTGCTCGCGGCAGGAGCCAAAGGAAAACGATCCATTCTTCCCAATGCCCGGGTCATGATTCATCAGCCACTGGGGGGTGCCCATGGCCAGGCCACGGATATTGAGATTCAAACCCGGGAAATTCTAACCATTCGCGAAAGATTAAATGCCATTCTTGCCAAACATACCGGCCAGCCGATTGAAAAAATTGCCAAAGACACCGATCGCAATTTTTTTATGTCGCCAGAAGAAGCCAAAGCGTACGGCATTGTGGATGAAATTTTGATGCGAAGTCATAAAGCCAAAGGGAAGGAGACCCGATGACCCCTCGGTATGGTCAGTACTATTGCTCATTTTGTGGCCGCTCCTCGGATGAGGTAGAGGCCATTGTCACTGGGCCCAATGTCAATATTTGCAGTGAATGCGTTCGATATGCGCAGGACATTATTGCTTCTGATCGTCAACGTCGTTCGCTTAAACTCATTCATCCTCTGCCGACCCCTAAGGAAATTAAAGAAGAACTGGACAAATACGTAATCGGTCAAGAGTCCGCCAAGAAGGCGCTTGCGGTCGCAGTGTACAATCATTACAAACGCATTGGATCTGATCTTTCTGGAGAGAAAAATTCAGATGTGGAGATTGCAAAAAGCAATATTCTTTTAATTGGTCCTACAGGGACAGGAAAGACGCTTTTGGCCATGACCTTGGCGAGATTTCTTCAAGTGCCTTTTGCCATTGCGGATGCAACTTCCCTCACCGAAGCCGGTTATGTGGGAGAAGATGTGGAAAATGTGCTTGTTCGTCTTCTTCAAGCCGCGGATTATCAGTTGGAACGCGCAGAAAAAGGCATTGTATATATCGACGAGATTGACAAGATTGCACGGAAGAGCGAAGGAGTTTCCATTACTCGCGATGTGTCTGGCGAAGGGGTTCAGCAGGCATTGTTGAAACTCCTCGAAGGCTCGATTGTTTCGGTTCCCCCCAAGGGAGGAAGAAAGCATCCCGAACAGAATCTGATTAATATCAATACAAAGGACATTCTTTTTATTTGCGGAGGATCGTTTGAATCTCTTGAAAAAATCATTGCCGCTCGGGTTGGGAAAAAGACCATGGGCTTTGGCAATGAGGTCGTGCATCCAAGGGAATATAGCATTGGTGAACTTCTCCGACAAGTCGAACCGGATGATCTTTTGAAATTTGGATTTATTCCAGAACTCATCGGCCGGCTTCCTGTCGTGGCCACATTGAGTGAGTTAGATCAAGGGATGCTGAAGCGTATTCTTTTGGAACCGCAAAATGCCCTGATCAAACAATACCAACGGTTGTTGGAAATGGATGGAATTCGACTGGAATTTGAAGAAGAGGCATTGGATGCCATTGTCCAGCTGGCCATGAAGAAAAAAACAGGGGCACGGGCCCTTCGGTCTATTCTGGAAGAGGCCATGCTCGAGATTATGTTCGAATTGCCTTCCATGGAGGGGATTGAAGCCTGTATTATTACAAAAGATGTGATTTTTCGGCATGCACAACCCGTGTACCGATTTTCCCATGCCCAATCTGTACGAAAACGTTCAAAGGTGTGACTGAAGATTTTTTGAAAAGGCTAAACAAAAAACTAAAAAAAGACTTGACAAATTGAATTGAATTTTTTATACTTTTTTATCTTTCTGCAGTCGAATGGGGGAAGATAAGTATTTCATCATAGTTCGGTGTACGGTTTTGTGGGGTTCGCGGTGCAAAATGATTGCTGGAAAGGAAGAATATTTTGCCATCGGTCAAGGTGATTAGAACACATGACCTGATGGCTTTTTTATTTTGATCACCCGATGTATTCAATAAAAAACAAAAGAAAAAAAAGGAGGTGAGATTGAAAGAGAGTTGATTGTTCATTTGAAAAGAAAAAGGATTCATCGCAAGACAAACCAATGGAGGAGGCATTTCTAATGAAAAAAAGGGAAAAAATAGGGTTGACATTTTTACTCCTTTGTCTCGTACCCGGGTTGGTCCTTGGAGCCACTGGTAAAATCCGGGGTACAGTCAAGGATATGGAAACAGGGGAGCCCCTGATCGGTGCCAATATTGTCATTCAGGGCACCATGATGGGCGCAGCCACGGACGAAAAAGGGGAATTCATTATTCTCAATGTGCCTGTGGGAAAATACAATCTTGTGGCCACTTATCTGGGATATCAAAAGGTCACAGTAACCGATCTTGTAGTGAATGAAGGGCTCACCACGTACCAGAATTTCAATATGAGTAAGCAAGTCCTTGAAGGAAAGGAAGTGGTGATTGTTGCGGAAAGGCCTATGGTGAATAAAAATGCCACCAATGATGTGAAGATCATTCGCGGGGAAGTGCTCGAGAACATTCCGATTCGTGGGTATGCGAATGTAGTGTCTGCACAGGTCGGTGCTGTACGCGCTGGAAACAATATTTATGTTCGTGGGGGCCGCTTGGATGAAGTGGGGTATTATGTGGACGGTGTTCTCATGAATAATCCGTATAACCGGGGCCGTGTGGGTGATGTCAGCCAGAATGCGGTGGAGGAAATTAATTATCAACCCGGTGGGATGACTGCGGAATACGGCTTATTCAATTCAGGAGTGGTGAGCACCACGACCAAAGTGGGAGGGCAGGAACTGGCCGTTTCTGGTGAGGTGATTTCGGATCAGTTTTTAGGATACAACGAAAAGAAATTTGGATTGGGCACGTATTCATATGGCTACAATCTCTATACCCTTTCTGTGAGTGGCCCTGTGCCGTATACGGATAAAAAGCTTCGATTTTATGCCAATGCAGAATATCGATTTATGAAAGACCGGAATCCCACGTGGGGGCCTTCAGTCAAACCGAGTGTGTGGGTACCCGATGTGGAAGAATTGGTGGCATTAAATCCGGAGCCCATTCCTGTGTATGGGGCCAAACCCAATAATTCCAGCAGGGTGTGGACTGGAACTGGCAATTTGTACTATGATCTCAAAAGCCTGAAACTCAAAGTCGGTGGTCATTTCTTCATGGATGATTACCGAGATTATATTCATCAATATGCACCATTTAACTGGGAACAAATGCCTACAGCGTATCGAGACGTATACACTGCGTATGGAAAAGCAACTTGGGTGATTAATCCACAGACGTTTATTGAATTCAATGCCAATTATTACACGACCCTCTACGAATATATGGATTCCAAACACAAGAAAGATTTTATCAATTATACCAATCCTGAGTTGAATCCCAATATCTCTGCTTGGGGACAGAGGGCCGCACCCAGAGACGAATTTGCCCAGTTCCATACGTATGGCCGTGTGTATGGAGGTTATAATAAAGAAGACATCTCCAGGATGAGTTTTAAAGTGGATGGAACCTGGCAGATCAACAAGATCCATGAACTCAAGGCAGGGGGAGAAGCCCAGTTCAGTACCATTCGATTTTATAATGTTCAACCCTGGAGATTGAGCGGGACATTACATCAACTCGAAGTGACTGCACAAAATGAAGGTCGTACTTTAACGGAAGCAGAAATTGCCAATGCATACCGAAGTTCGTATGCAGACAATGCGGGGTACGATATTACCGGTCAAAATGAAGTGAATTCGGGAAGAGACGATGCCCGGCGTCCCAAGATTTATTCTGCATATGTCACTGACAAGATGGAATTTCGCGATATGGTGTTGAATTTGGGATTACGGTTGGATCATATTGTGGTGGATCAACAACGGTTAAAAGATCCTTATAATATTGGTTTGGATGAAAATGGATTGATTGCGGATACCAGTTTGATTCCTGCCAAGACTTACACAGAAATCAATCCCAGGTTCGGGATTTCATTCCCTGTGACGGATCAGACTGTATTCCATCTCGAATACGGAAAATTCACCCAGCCTGCTTCATTCGATGTGACCTATATTACGTGGCAAAATCTGGCAGCCAATCTTCAGCAAGGGAATTTCACCACTTCAGCCAATCCTGGTTTGAAGCCCGTAAAAACAACCTCTTACGAAGTGGGCTTTGAACAACAGATCGGGGCCAATGCCGCCATTGACATCACTGCTTTTTATAAGGAAATTCGAGATCAAGTGTATTTGTTGGCCATGCAGGGAGCAAGGCCCAGTGTCTATTCAATGTATGTGAACGGAGATTTTGGAAATGTCAAAGGATTTTCTTTTGATTTCCGTCTCCGACGGACTGCCCGGGTCATGGCCAATGTGAGCTATACGCTTCAATGGGCCAATGGCACAGGTTCGGATCCAGATACCCAGTTCAATATTGCATGGCAAAATCCCAATGAACGGCCCACGTATGTTGCACCTTTGAATTACGACCAACGCCATACCGCGACCGTGAATATCGATTTTCGAACGCAGCCAAAAGATGGACCTGAGGTCTTTGGTGTGTATCCGTTGGGTGAATTGGGGGTGAATGTTTGGTACACATTTGGAAGCGGCCTCGCCTATACACCCATGGCGCCCATTAGCATTCCTTTTGCGACTGCAGGCTCTCGATATCCGATTGCCGCAATCAATTCCGCGCATCAGCCTTCTACCCAAACCGTGAATCTCAGAGTGGATAAGCAAATTCGAATTGGAAGATTGGCGTTGAATCCCTATGTTTGGGTCATCAATCTTTTCAACACCAAGAATGTGATTGATGTGTACGAAGCCACTGGACTTCCCGATGACGATGGATGGTTGGCTACAGTAGAAGGCCAGAAGTGGGCACTGAGTCATCCCACTGGGGCCAAGTGGTACAAGTATCGCTTGAACGATCCTGAAAATTACGACGAACCGCGTCAGATTCGGGTAGGATTGCGGGTGGATTTCAAATAATTGATCAGGGCCGGGCTTTCCTGAACTTTTTACAGGAATGCCCGGTCTTCCATCTTTTAAGGAGGAAAAATGATGAAAATAAAACGAATATCTGCCATTGTATTTCTGGTTGGGCTTGTAGTTGGTATGGCCAGCCTGGGGATGGCTAAAGATCGAGCCTTCCAAAAAGGAAAGTTGGCCAAGCCCATGATTTTTGATTTGGGGTTTTTCAATGGAAACCGAATTTGGTCCTACCTAGAAAATGATGGGACCATTGTCACAGATGATTATGACGGGAATTCAGGCATGTACTGGCCTTCCCGTACCAGTTTGAAAACGATTAATTACTGTTCTGGCGTTTGGGTCGCCGGAAAGGTCAATGGGATCCCAGTGACTGCGTGTGCAGAATATACCAGTGAATGGGTACCAGGAAAAATCCTTCCGGATGGCACACCGGACAATAAAAATGCCTCTCAATACAAACTTTACAAAATTAACAAAGCAGATGCATTGGATCCCAATTCGAATCCAGATTGGCTGAATTGGCCTGTAAATCAAGGCGCACCCTGGATTGATACAAATGACAATGGGATTTATGAGCCACTTTTAGGCGATGCGCCTGCCATCATGGGCGATCAGATGATCTGGTATGTGATGAACGATTTGGATCCAGCTGCCCATGCCAATTTGTTTAATTCCGCACCCATTGGTCTGGAATGTAAAGTCACGATTTGGGGTTACAATCGACCCGACGAATTTGGTGACATGATGTTTGCCAAGTTTCAGATTTACAATAAGAAAAGTACCACGGTGGATTCCTGTTACTTGGGCGTCTGGGCAGATATTGATTTGGGCGATGCGGCAGATGATTTTGTGGGATGCGATACGACCCTTTCTTTGGGTTACACGTACAACGAAGGGGACGATCGGGTGTATGGATCTGCCTGTCCTGCCATTGGGTATGATTTCTTCCAGGGTGCGATTGTGCCTTCCCCAGGGGACACTGCTTGGGCGTTTGGCCGGAAAATTCCAGATTACAAAAACTTGGGAATGACCTCATTCACCAAGTACATCAATGGAGGAGGAGATATTTTTGGCGATCCTGAGACCGCTCAGGAGTGTTGGAATTACATGTCCGGCCTGACTCGAAGCGGAAAGAAATACGTGGATCCTACGACAGGTCAAGAAGTGTATCCCGCAAGATATGGCACAGGAGATCCCGTGGCAAATACTGGCTGGTTGGATGCTTTGGATCATCCTTCTGGGGATAGACGCCAATTGATTTCCTGTGGACCTTTTACTTTGACACCTGGAGATTCTCAGGAAGTAGTGACCGCATGCATTATTGCTCAAGGATCTGATGCATTGAACAGCATCACAAGACTTAAAGCAGCAGATCGTAAAGCGCAGATCGCTTATGATTTGAATTTCCAAATGCCGCCTCCTCCGCCACCTCCAATTGTGACAGCCAGTCCAATGGATAAGAAAATTGTACTTACCTGGCTTGGAAATGCGGAAGATTATGTGGCAGAAGATTTGGTGGACATGGACGAAGAGGGAAATCCCACGTATTATACATTCCAAGGTTACAACGTGTATCAGTACGAGACTCCGGATGGCGTGGGTGTAGTGAAAAAAATTGCTACATTTGATATTAAAGACTTGGTTCAGGAAATTCGAGATTATGAATTTGTGGGTTCTCTTGGAGAAGTGGTGGAACATGTCACCCAAAGAGGATCAGATAGTGGGGCTCAGCGCTTCATTACGATCACCACAGACGCTTTGCGAGGTGGAATTCCTCTGGTCAATAACCGGCCGTATTATTTTGCAGTGACTGCCTATGGGTATAACCCCTTGGGAGTGCCAAAGGCTTTGGAGAGTCCCGCTATCATTATTACAGTATATCCTCAAGAACCGTTTGGTACTCGCATTAAGGCCACCTCCATGGATACCCTTGAGGTCACTCACAATGGGCCAAGCCAGGGGAATGTGACAGTATTTGTGGTAGACCCTGCCTCGGTCACTGGCCATGATTATAAAGTCACTTTTGCCACGGTAGAGGGAGAGGTGGTCTGGAATGTGGTCGATGTGACGACCGGACAAACTGTATTGGCCAATCAAACCAATCAGAGTGGCGATGAAGCATATGATGCGGTAGATGGATTGGTGGTGAAAGTGACAGGACCTACTCCTGGGATTAATTTTGATTATCCAGGGGAAAACCCGTTGGGTCCAGACTACCAGGGTTATTTCATGGGTTGGGGAATTAGTGCAGAGGATAACGCCAATCGGTGGGTCACGGGTTTTGATGTGTCTCAACTTGGGCTTGATGTTCCCACTGCGTTTTTTGGAGGCTTGTGCAATGGATATGACTACTGGGGTGTTTATGCAAGTCGGTATGTGGATACAAAACTCGAATTTTTCAAAGATCCAGGTCCGGATTCCAGCAACTGGTCTAAAGCATATGTGCTTCGAAGGGATAAAGGATATGCCTTAGAAGGAATTGGGTGGTTCCCTGGTAAAGTATGGAATGTGTCTGTGGATCCTCCAGAACGTCTGGCCATTGCCTTTGTGGAAGACAATCGTCTGGTGCCTGCCAATATGTTATGGGACATGGGATGGCTTCCAGATTCTTCCAAATACGCCAATGGTGGAGCAAGAGGAAATCAGGAACGGATTTGGTTATTGGATAGTCCGTACGATGAATGTACCAATCCAAAACTCCTTCAAGCGGATTGGTACGATGGAAGCGAAGTCGGTTTAATGTACCATTTATTCCCTGCACCGAGAGGCACCCGACCGTATCTCGCAGCAGATTTTAGTTTTACCATTTATGCCTCCAAGCCCAATTCTGAAGCAGATGAATTTCTCTTTTCCACGCAAGGCATTGGCGCAGAAAAAGCATTGGCATATTCAAAAGAAGATGTGAAGAAAATCAATGTGTATCCCAATCCGTATTTTGGAGCCAATGTTGAAGAAAGACGAACCCTTCAGCATTTTGTGCGGTTTACGCATTTACCGCCTACGGCCACGATTCGGATCTATACATTGGCAGGGGAATTGGTTCGAACCATTGAGCATATCAATCAAACGCAATACGAAGAGTGGAATCTGCTCAATGATTACGATATTCCAGTCGCCAGTGGGATGTACATTGTCCACGTGGATTGCGGAAAATTGGGAGAAAAGATTTTGAAATTGGCTCTGATTATTCCTGAGGAGCGTTTGCGTCAATATTAAAAAAGGAAAAATGCTGAGGGCTTTAAAAAAGCCCTCAGCAATGGATTAAGAATTATGAAAAGGAGAATCACAATGAAAAATAAAGCAATGATTTTCATTGCAGTCTTGGCTGTTTTCCTTTTGGCCATTCAGGGAAACGCAGGCACTGTAAAACGCCAGGGAACTGCAGGAGGGATGGAGCTTTTGCTCCCTGTGGGTTCTGCAGGGACTGCCCTTGGCGGGAATTATACTGCGGGCATCAGTGGCGTAGAGGCCATGTATTGGAATCCTGCTGGAATCTCTGCTTCGACAAAGTCTGCTGAGCTGATGGTATCTCGCATGCGCTACATCGCGGATATTGACGTGAACTATGTGGCAGTTCAGGCCAAATTAGGTAAAGTCGGACATTTTGGGGCCAGCTTTAAATCTCTCAATTTTGGGGAGATCCCAGTGACCACAGAAGACGCCACAGACGGAACCGGTGAATATTTTTCTCCTTCTTTTATTGTGGTGGGGGCAAGTTACAGCAGGGCCATGACAGATCGTATTCATTTTGGGGCAACTACCAAAATTATTTCTGAGCAAATTGAGAATGTTTCTGCTACAGCAGTAGGTTTTGATTTTGGGGTTCAATACAATACGCAAAAAGGACTGAAATTGGGCGTGGCTTTACGGAATTTGGGTTCCAGCTTACGTTTCAATGGAAGTGATCTTGAGCGTCGGGTGTATTTGCCTGGCTATGTGGATAAGCCAGTGGGACAGGCTGAAGATCTCCGGATTGTGGCCCAGTCTGCAGAACTCCCCACAACCATGGATATCGGACTTTCCTATACCTATCAACTGTTCGAAGGAAATTCGATTACTTTGATGGGGAATTTCCAGAATTATCAATTCGGGTATGATAAATATGGCACAGGCGTGGAATATCGGTTTGAAATGGACAAACTGGCCCTTGCTCTCCGTGGGGGTGTCACAGCAGCCCACGATGTGGACAATGGAGAACTTTTGTTACAAAAGAAGAAATATCCTTTTGGTCCAAGCTTTGGCGGTGAGTTGTATTATCAAGCAGCGTCTCAACTTTCTTTTACTGTCCAATACGCGTATCGTCAAACAGAACTGTTTTCAGACAATCAGTGGATTACACTTATTATTGGCTTCTGATTGATTTGGAAATCAAAAAGGGGGTTGATGGGGATTCCAATCAACCCCTTTTTATTTATTCAAAGGACTTTGGCAAATTTTAAAAAATGGTCACCCTGAACTTGTTTCAGGGTTGATCCTCATGGAGCAATTTGTCAGAGTGAGTATTCCATTATTAAGCAAAATGGAGACGCCATGCAGATATTTCGTTTTTATTGGATTTTTTGCTTGGGATTATTTTTTTATCAAGTGAATGCGGCGCAGAAATTTAAATTGGCGGTAGATTATGCCCAATTTCGTTACGATGAAAATGCCAATTACGTGGAAATTTATTATCAGAGCGCTCCGTGTGAAATGGAACTCAAAGTCGTCAAAGGAGATACCATTTGGGCTTGGGAACGCTGGCAGAATGTGGCGACAGATTCGAATTTTTCTGACGAACTGATTGGCCGGGTCTATTTTTTAGCTACAAAAGGAAAGTATCAGGTTTTTTTAAAAGCAAAAACAAAGGAACCAGTTTCTCAAACAGATTCAGTGGGTTTTGAAATCGTGGCAATCCCTTTTCAAGCCTCCTCTCAAATCCAATGCAGTGATATTGAACTGGCTTCTTCTATTGAGTTTTCCTCGCTCAAAGAGCATCCATTTTACAAAAATTCTTTTCTTGTGGTGCCAAAGCCTTCTTTGACGTACGGGATTCATCAACCTTTACTTTATTATTATTGCGAAATCTATAATCTTCTCCCAAATATTTCCACCCCTTTTTATTTTCTGAATGTCCACATCACCGATTCGATAGGAAATGCTGTTCCTCAAGTACGTCTCATTGAAAAGAAAAAGACTCTAAACACAGAATCGCTTGTCGAATACGGAGAAATTGGATTGTTTTCTCTTCCTGAAGGAGCCTATTGGGTTCATATTGATGTTTTGGATGGGAATCGAAAATGTGTGGCTTCCAGAGAAAAACGATTTTTTGTGGAAGGAGAGAAGAAAGAGGTTGCAGTAAAATCCGAGACTTCTGTTTCGCCCGGATATTTTGACCTACTGGATGAAAAAGAACTCCAATTGAAATATGAGCAAAGCAAATATCTCATGCGAGACGAACAAAAGGCGGTTTACTCTGCCTTAAAAACGTTGGATGCCCGTCGAAAATTTTTGACGCAATTCTGGAAAGAGTTGGATCCTAATCCAGAGACTGGGATCAACGAAAAGTACGAGGAATATCAAGAACGAATCCGGGTGGCGAATTTGCAATTTGGTACCTTTCAAACAGAAGGTTGGAAAACCGATCGAGGTCGGGTTTTTATCCTCTATGGGCCTCCCAATGATGTGGAACATTATCCCAGTTCTTCAGATTATGTTCCTTATGAAGTGTGGCACTACGATGCCATTGAGGGAGGGGTGGATTTTGTTTTTGCCGATTTGAGTGGATTCAAAAATTACGTATTGATCCATTCTTCCAAAAAGGGAGAAGTGTATAATCCTGATTATACCCGGATGATTCGGAGAGGATTTTGAAATGCTCAGAAAAATTTTTTTCTCCATGCCCACTGCACTGCTTCTTCTTTTTGGGCTTGTCGTAAGCATTGTCTGTGCCACGTTACTGGAACGGACGTACGGTGCTTCTTCTGCCAAGGTTTTGATCTACAATGCCCATTGGTTTGAGTTTCTTTGGATTTGGTTTTCTATTGCCCTTGTCGTCAATATGATTCGGTTTCGTTTGTGGCAAAAAAGAAAACGCACTGTTTTTTTGTTTCATTTCTCTTTTTTGCTCATATTATTGGGAGCCATTTTGACTCGATATTTTAAAGTCGAAGGACTTCTCCATCTTCGGGAAGGAGAATCGTCGAATCAATTTTTTTCTTCCACTCTTCATTTATTTGTGCAGTCCGACCAAGGCATTCGGGAATATCCTCTGGCTTTTTCTCCCATTGGAAAACAATGGAAAAGAAAAATGAAATGGAATGGAGATGTTTTGACTCTTCGTCTTCAACAGTATATTCCCAATGCAGAGAAGCGGCTGATCGAAGCTCCGGATGGGGATCCAGTCGTACACATTGCAGTATTTACACGGCATTTTTCAAATTCTCTTTTTTTAGAGAAAGGGGGAATCGATTCATCATTCGGAATCTATTTTGGATTGGACAATGGGCCGGTTCCGCATGAGGGTCCTTTTGTTCAATTCAAGAGCCAAGGAAAAGAAGTATGGGTTTGGAGCAACCGCCCGATTGTTCAAAAAAACAAGTTGTTGAAGAAACCGGTTTTGGGTAATCCGGGTACTTTCATTCGGTGTAATGCGTTTTCCATCTATACTGTGGATTCGGTTTCTTTTGTTCTGATTCAATATGATCAAAAGGGAAGAATTCAGGCAGTTCCATCAGAAAACTTGCAATTTTCAAGAGAAGAGGAAAAAAACGAAGCAGTGGAACTTGCTTTGGAAATGGGCGCACATCGGAAAACCGTTTCCCTTTTTTATGAGAAAGGAAAAAATGATAAAAAAAGAATTTTTCTCAATGGCAAAGCAATCATGCTTCAATTGGGGCCAAAAGGGTTTGAATTGCCTTTTTCTCTCTCTTTGCAGGATTTTCGGATTGAACGTTACCCCAATTCTCAAAGGCCTTCTCAATTTTTTAGCAATGTGGTCATTGAAGACGCAGGAAAACATCTCAAAAAACCGTATGCCATTTATATGAATCATATTCTGAAGCATCGAGGGTATCGGATATATCAACATGATTTTGATAAAGACGAAAAAGGATCAATATTTTTAATTACACGAGATCCTGGAACGCCAGTGACCTATCTCGGATATTTGTTTTTAATCCTGAGTCTTGTTTTTGCTTTTGTCTCTCCGCGAAGCCGGATTCGTGAATTGGGAAAACGCATTCGAGAATCAAGAGGTGTTCGATGGGTCTGGGGGGTCTTTTTTCTTTTGCTATTTTTGAATGCGTCTTCCATTTTTTCTCAACCTCGTTTTTCATCTGAAAAAGTTTTGAATTCCTCTGAAATCTCATTTGAAAAATCGCTCTCTTCTTTTCGAACGTGCATGGAAAAAATTTACTTCCATGGACAAATTCTTGAACGGTTGGGAAGGTGGCTGATTGGAATTGGATGTGGATTTTTGTGGATAGGTCTCATGCGATTTGGTTTCAAAACCCGATTCAAGAAATTGTTTCCCAAATTGGCCTTGCTTTTCCATATCGCGATATGGCTTGGATTTCTCGCATTGACCTCTGGTTTGGGAATACGCTGGTATCTTTCGGGTCATCCCCCGCTTGCCAATAAATACGAATCCATGCTGTTTTTTGCGTGGGCAAGCCTTTTGGCAGGAATTGTTTTGTCACGGCATAGCAGTTTGCCCATGATCTGCGGAAGCCTTTTTTCAGGATTGGTTTTGCTTTTGGCCCATGGACCTTCCGTGGATGCTTCGCTCTCGCCTCTTGCGCCTGTGTTAAAATCCAAGTGGCTGTTATTTCACGTTTCGACTGCGCTTGCCAGTTATGGCTTTTTCGCAATCGGTACCTTATTGGCTTTCTTTAATATTTTGGTATTGGCTTTACCCGTGTCGAAAAAGGAAAATCGTTTTCTTCCAGGAGTTTCTCTCTGGGCTTCCATTGTGGAACAAGCCCTTTGGCTGGGTTTATTTTTCATTATCCTTGGAACGGTATTGGGAGCCATATGGGCCAATGAAACCTGGGGCCGATATTGGGGATGGGATCCAAAAGAAGCCTGGACTTTGATTGTTCTTTTGACCTATGCGATTCTTCTTCATCTACGGTATGTGGTTCAAAATTGGCCGTATTGGTTGAATGTCCTGGCTTTTCCGAGTTTTGGCACTGTGCTGATGACCTATTGGGGAGTCAATGTGTTTTTTTCAGGCATGCATGCCTATGGCAGAGAAGGGGAGGCCTCTTTCCCGTGGGTCATCGTGTGGATTCTTGGAATATGGGGAATTTTCTCTATTTTCGCTTATCGAAACCGGAAATGCTTATCTTGATTTGACAAATATTCCGTCCAATTCAAAAAGAAGCTCATCTCGGCACACATCTGCGATCAAGCACACTGCAGGAATATTTGAAATCCCCAACGCCTCTGCCGTTTTTAGATATAAGGGAAAATCTTCTTTCCGTTTGAGAAACACAGTGGCTTCGCAAAGATCAGAGATGGCCACTCCTTCTGACTGTACCAGTGAATGAACGACTTCGAGTGTATGCTTTACTTGCGAAGCAAGGTCTCCCGGATAAACACTTTCTCCTTGCTCATTGATCGATGCAGTGCCAGAAACAAAAATCCATTTTTCTTTTGAATCAACCACACACATGGCCCGGGAAAATGCAGAACCATAGCGATAAGGAGAACGCTGGCGAGTTCCGGAAAGGGGGTAGATTTGGATGTCCGGATTGGACATTTTGTTTACTGCCAAAAGGTCCATGATGGCAGAGAAACCTTGCGGATTTTTCCCCGCAATTCCTGTACTGGCAGGAAGGAATATCTCTTCCGCATGTTCGAGTTTTCCATTCCGAAGCAATCCAAAGTCAGCATAACACGCATTTCTTGCTTTGTTAAATTCATGATACCAATCTAAAATGTGATCGACATAAATCCATGTTCGCACCACGTTTCGATACGAAATACCTTGCGATTTTAAAAGCGTCTCTGCTTTTCGGAACATGGTTTCTGCTTGTTGTTGACGATTCTTCCCATTGGAGAAATGATCTGGGCCAAGGTTTTGGAGTTGCAAAAACAGGGCTCCATTTCGGTTCCACAGGCGTCCCCGAGGGATATTCCCTTCCCAAATGGTTTTGACGGTCTCATCAGGATGGGAGGGACGGAAAAGCCGAAGTTGAACCCCTGCAAAAGGATTTCTGTAGCACGATTCTCCTTCGATATAGGTCACCAGACCCGGATCCTCTGGAATGTGTTGTTGGATCTTTTGATTGCGAATTGCGAATATATTTTTATAAATTGGGGTGTTTCCAAAGATCCTTTCGTGGATAATTTTTGCACCTGTGCTGGCAATGATTTCTGCAATCCGCTCGTAAATGGTTTCAGCAGTTCGAAGAGGATCTGCATCCGCATCGGTCACCACTGCAGTGATACAGAAATGGCTGTTTTCTACTTCAGTAAGAAAAATTTTAAATTGAGGATAGACGTCGGTTGTTTGTGTCGTATTCATAAAGTCCCTTTGATATGAATTTTATTGCGGTTGTGGATTCAGTATTGGTTTTTCTTCTTTTTCTTTACCAGGCATCCATTGTGGATCGAGCGTTACTGGAATGGCTTTTTTGTATGCGGTTTTTGCCAATTGTTTCACAGAAATGTGAACCGGTTCCCTCACAAATTCGGGAACATTAAACGTCTCCAAGCAAGCATTGTAATATTCTGGATTTTTTTGAGGAAGGACAAATGCCTTTGAAGCCATTCCATTCTCATCGATATGAGCAAAGTGGGGTCGTGCAAATACATGATCCATTCGCTTGCTGGAAAATACAATCCATTTTCCATTGCTGGACCATGCATGAAAAGTATCCGTAAATCCTGAATTCGATTCCAATTTTCTCACTTGATTGGTTGCAAGATCCAAAAGATAGAGATCTGCACTGGAAAGATAAATTGGGAAATTGCTGTATGTAGAAAGCGTGAAAAGCACAAAACGGCCGTCGGGAGAAATTCTGGGTTGATTGATGCTTCCTCCCATTTTTGAAGCAGAAAGGACCAGTTCCAATTTTCCCCAGGTTTTCGTTTTTTCGTCATAAGGAATGCGCATGAGGTCGTACTGAATTTTGTGATAGGCAAAGGGATGTTCTCGTTGGGTTGTGTCTTCATAGGTTTCAATTTTGGGCGCGCTCGAAAAATAGAGATATTTCCCATCTGGAGACCAAGCAGGCCAATTTTCCATTCGATCAGGACTTGCAATTTGAATGGTGGTGGTGAGGGTATTCGTTGGGATGTCGTATACCACAAGATCAGAAGCCCGATCTAAAACATCTCGTGGCTCTCCTACATTATGAAAAAACAAAAGCAATCGATTTAGCGAAAAGGCGACCAAATTCCCAGAAGGATGCCATGCAGGATACGCGACCGGTGCTTTATTCCACGCGGTTCGGGTATCGATTTTATATGCTTTGTTGTCGATCATGAGCAACATGGCTGTCCCCGGGCCTCTTCGTAGATGCAAAAGCCATCGATCCGAAGTATTTTTCCAAAAATGATGACAATTCATGCAATTGTTTTGAGTCAGCCGATTGAGAAGAATCGGAGATTCGTGAAAGTTTTCAAGCGAGCGCTGATAAATGCCCATTTTTTTCCAATACGAATAGAGCGGGCCTAATCGTCGATAGGCCAGGTAGGAATCAATTGAATCCAAGGCAATTTGATTCACAATGGGAGAAAATTGAATCCACTGTCCAGAGGTATCTTTGAGAGCAATTTCAATTTGATAAGAATTTCCTTTATTCCCTTGAAGAAACTTTTTCCATTTTTTAAAAGGGATTTGGATACGCGGAGATCTGCTCTGGATTTGAATGGAAGGTTCGACCGGTCCTCGAATGATCACACGATACAGAAGGCCGGGTTCTTGCACTTTAAAGTTGAGGGGTGCAATATTGGGAGGAATGACCACATTGACATAGTCTGGGTTGATACGTGGCATTCGAGACACCATGCGCATTTCTTTGGGCGGGGAAAATGAACAACCCAGCCAAATGCTCAATCCAATCAAAAGTGTGCCATTCAAAATTTTTTTGATCTTCATGATCCTCTGGGCCTTTCAAACATCCAGTAATACCAATACGTATTCCCAAATTGCGATTTTAACGGTTGTTGTGCCTTATATTTATCCCCTTGATTTTGGGCAAGGATTTGCTGAAAATTTAAAAAGTTTTGGAGTGTTGAAAATTCGATATAAGGCTGTAATGGATCGGGTTTCGGCCATCGAGACAAATAGGCATACAGAATCAAAGCCTCTTGCACGTGCCGGGGGAGGCGTTTATATCCAAAAATACGAAAATGATTCACGCTCTGCCATACAGGTCCTAAATTCCCTTTCAGGAGTTCGTAGGCAATCCAATATTCAAATGCCATGCGATTTCTTGGGTTCTGTTTCAGGAGAATGAGAAGTTCTCTATCCGAGGGATTCCCCACAGAAACAAAATCAAATTGGGGGATTTTGGTAGAAAATTCTTTCAGTGTTTTGTCTTTCTCCAATAGATCTTTTTCTTCTACAGCGCGAAGAAGGGCTTTGGCTCTTTTCCGACGTTGGAGCGTGGAAGCCAATTTTTTCCAAAAGATTTTTGCAGTTTCTTTTTCTCCTTTTAAAAGATAAATTCCGCCAATGCGATCTAAAATTTCTGGGGTTTGACCTTGGGCCTCCATGAATTCATTACTCCAATGCAAGGATTCTGAAATAAGTCCGAGTTCAAAAAAGAGGTCGCTTGCGGTTTCTGGATTTTCAAAACAAAGGTCATTGTTTGGCAAAAGGTCAATGGCACCACCCAATTGGGGATAGGCAAACATTGAATCCAAAAGTTGGCCTGTGTACCACAGGGCTCGATTCACCTGAATGGCAATATGGGGATTGGTAATCGAACGGTCTTTCCCCAGGCGGAGCACGGTTTTCCAATCATTTTTTCTGCCTGCCCTGAGTATCCTTAGCCGTTTTGAGGTGGCACTGTCTGTCCCAATCCATGTGGTGAGAAGAAAAATTCCCAAGAGGAAAATCGTCCCCGCGATCCACGTCTCGTTTTTTCTCTTTTCCAACTTCTTTTTTAAAGTCTTTCGAAAGGCCTGAATCAAAAACGAGGAACCCCCCATCAGCGGGAAAAACACAAAGAGGCTCCACTGGGCAAAAGCAGGGGGGTAATGGGTTTCAATGGGAAGATGTTTTAGACAGGCTTCTTTAAAAAGCATAAGAAAAAGAAACGTGGGTCCGATGACACACCATATGAGCGAGATCAAAATATAGCCAATTCCTTGAATCCATGATTTTGAAACGACCCACCCGCCAATGGCACACAAGAAGGCAAATAGCCAGAATGCTCCTCCGCAGAACCAATAGAGAAGCCCGGAAAGAATTCCATAGATTCCGAATCGAAGCCAAAAAGAACTGGCTTGCCATTTCAAAAATAGCCATGTGCATTTTAGCACAATGGCAGTGGCGATGACCAAAGAAAGTGGCGTTCGGTAATGCCCGTATAACCACAGGAAAAATACCACTGGAATCCAGTGCAAGGTATGAATGGAGACTTGCCATAGAGTTTGAATCACTTTTCGGGTGAAAAATGCAATGCTCCAGAGGAGGACAGTGAGCAATAAACCAGCTATCCACGGGTATTCCAGGGCCTGGCTGAATAGACTTGAAAAATAATCGACCAATCCGCCGGGAAGCAAAAGATGTTCTTTCAAAAATTGCCAGTCTGTAAAAAATACAGGACGTTGGAGTTCATATAAAAGGGGAGGATAGATACGGAAAAGCAAGAGAAAAAAAATGGCCAACGAAATCAATCCATCCTGAATCCAGATGGTATACCGATCTTTAATTTTTTTAAAACGAAAGCCCATTTTCCCTCTCAAAAATTGACTCCAAAAATATACAACATATCCTTGAAATGTCAAGGGAAATTTTTGGTTGAAATGGAGAGTGGAAACAAGTTCAGAACCCTCGATTTATGTAAATGATATGGATGAAAAGAATTCCACTTCAATTTCTTGCAATCAAAGAAAAAACACCTGCCCATGCTTGGGCTATTATTGGAAGTAGAGAAAATCTTCCTATCTCTTTCAACTGTGGCATCCAGCGTCGTAAAAGTCTGCAAAGACCAGAAAATACGAATCTTTTTTCTTCTTTTTCGCCTTTTTTGATGTCCTGTATAAAAAGAAGATCAACTCTTCTGGGGGGATATTGTTCGGAATTTTATTTTTCCACTCCAAATCGGTACATTGTCTTTGTTTTGTACACTTCTCCGGGTCTTAATACAGTGGACGGGAATTCGGGATGATTTGGAGAATCTGGAAAATGCTGGGTCTCAAGACAAAATCCAGAGCGATGGCCATACACAATGCCCCTTTTCCCTTTGATGCTCCCATCCAAAAAATTCCCTGAATAAAACTGAAGGCCGGGTTCGGTTGTCCAAACTTCCATCTTCCTCCCAGAAAATGGATCCACTACCGTGGCCACCAACCGAAACGTATTCATCTCCCCATTCAATACATAATTGTGATCGTATCCCTGACCATACCGAATTTGCATGTCCTCTGATCCAATCCGCTCCCCAATCTTCGTCGGCTTCCGAAAATCCAAGGGTGTGCCTGAAACAGAACGAAGCTCTCCAGTCGGAATCAGCGTAGAATCCACAGGTGTAAATCGGTCCGCATCCATCCACAACACATGATCCAAAATGGTCTTGGACTCCATGCCAGAAAGATTAAAATACGAATGATTGGTGAGATTCACAATCGTGGGTTGATCTGTTGTGGCTGTGTATTCAATCAAAAGCCCGTTGTCCTCGGTCAGCGTATACACCACGGTCACATCCAAATTCCCAGGATAACCTTCCTCTCCATCCGGACTCTTGTATGTCAACCGAAGCTTTGGCCCTTTCTCATCCACAAACGGCTCTGCATTCCACAATACTTTATCAAAGCCCACTTTCCCTCCGTGAAGATGATTGGGAAAATTGTTGCACGCCAATTGGTACTTTTTCCCATCCAGTGTGAATTGCCCTTTGGCAATGCGATTGCCGTACCTGCCAATAATACATCCAAAATACGGATTGTTTTGAATGTAGTCTTCCAGACGATCGTAGCCCAAGACCACATCCGCCCATTTTCCGTTTCGATCCGGCACTTCCAATGAGACCACAATGCCTCCGTAATTGGTGATTTTCACCTTCATTCCGTTTCGATTCACCAGCGTATACAAATCCACCGAACGTCCGTCTGAAAGTTGACCAAACCTCTTTTTGTAAATGGACGGCTTTCTCACCGAATGACAGCTTGTCCATACAAAAAGCATCATCGCAAAAATTCCTAAAATCCGTACTGTCTTTACCATGGCTCCCTCCAAATGGTGGTCCTATTTTGTTTGGCCTTCCCTTTGTTCAATTTTTTTAATCGCTTCTTTTGCCGCTTCGCAAATTGGCTTTTTTTCAGAAGGATTTTGAATGAGTTTATTTAGCACAGAAAGCACGTTTTTATTCCCAATCTCTCCAAGCAATCTCACTGCCCGTAACCGAATCGTCTTTGAGGGGTTACGTAAAGCATGGATCAATTTGGGGATTGCCAGAGCTCCAAAATTATGTAAAGCATTTTCTGCGCTTTCTTGAACGCTCCAATGAGGATCGCCGAGACATTGGATCAATGGCCCAATGGCTTGTCTTTCTACCAGATTTCCCAACAGACCACACGCTTGGGCTCGGACAGTCCAATCTTTCTCTTTTAACGCAACCAGTCCGAGTCGAGAAAGTTCTTTTCCTGAAGCGCCACTTCGTCGAAGCGCAGCCAAGACCTCTGATTTCAGATAAGCACTTTTCTCACGGTGAAATACTTTAATTAAATGGGAGACAGTGGATTCAGGGGGGAATTTTCCCAGTGCCCGAATGGCTTCAAGCCTCACATTTTCTGATGGGTCTTCTAAAGAGTGAATAATCGCCGGAAGTGCAGAGGGGTCCCCAATTTCCCGGAGGCAAATCAAAGCAGAACATCTTCCCCAGGCCGCTGTGCCAATGGAGAATAAAGCAGATTCTGCATTCTGAACAATTTCACGATCTCCTTTTCGAATGAGTTGTTTTAGAATGGGCACTGCGCGATGATCTTCCAATGCACCCAGGGCACGAATGGCGCGAATTTGCGCAGACCGATTTTTCCCTCGAAGGACATCGTTGAGCAAAGATCGAATGTTCATTGTAGGAAACGAAAGCATTTCGACAAGGGATGGCACTGCCTTGGACCCAAAAGGAACCAATGCTTTTACCGCAGCCATGCGGACCACAAAATAAGTACTTCGGAGATACTGTTGAATGACAGGAATGGCCCGGGGATCTCCAATTTCTCCCAAGGTGAGTAACATGGCCCGGGTCACGTATTTATTTTGAATGTGGCGAAGGTTATTGAGAATGGGTTCAGTGGCCAGAGCGCCAAATTCCACAAGCGTTTTCATGGCTTGTTGTTGGACTTCTGCCACATTGTCCTCCATGGCATTCACTATCCACTCAATACTTTCTGAATCTTTCATTTTTCCCAATGCAGAAATGGCTTCCTTTCTCACTCTTGCATTTGGATCAAAAAAGCATTTCTTTAATTCTGGAATTGCTTTGAGAATGCCCATCTGTCCAATGGCTTTGACTGCATTGGCTCGCATCCGTGGGGAAGAAGTGTTTAAAGTGGAGAGAAGCGGTTCTGTACTTTCTTCTGGCATGGCAGAAAGTCCTTCAATCACCCATTCTACAATGTCAACATTTTCCAAGTCCAAGAGATGAATTAATAAAGGGACTGCTCGCCTTTCTCGATGTTGATAAATTTCGACGATCTTTTTCCTTAATTCATTGATGGCCTGATCTCGAACCCGCCATTCCTCATCATTCACGGCTCGAAGCAACCATTCGATTGCTCGATAATCTCCGAGTTGGCCAATTGCAGACACTGCGGCCCATCGGACATCCACATGGGGAGAACGGAGAATTTTGGGTTTGGTAAGTTCTTGAAGCGCCATTGGATTTCCATGACGACCTAAAGAGATAATTGCAGCCTGTTGAATGGAAGGCGATGGATCCTTTAATTGCTCCAGTAAAACGGAGTAAACTTCTGGCGCTTGTTCATACCCCAAGGCAATAATGGCTTGCCGTCGGGTTGCATTTTCCTTGCCTTTTTGGGCTTCTTGAATTAAAGCTTGGAGTTCTGTTTTCACCCCTTTCCTCCTTTAAACCCGTTCGATATACCCATGACAATCCCCATCCAAATTGAACGAACGGACTTCATAATCACAATCGATATGAGCCAAGGCTTTCACCGCGGCGCGAAAACATCCGATCCGCGCACAGGTGAGATCTCGAATAGAAAATCCTTCTTCAATGAGCGTTTGACAGCTTTTGAGGTATTCACAGTGATGCACCGTAATTTCCAATCGAAACGGGCTATTTTCTTCCAAATCAAATTCACTTTCCGAGCGAAAAAGACCACCCATAATCCCAATGCGGATATATTGCTCCACAGTCTCTCGAATGGTTCTTGTTCTTTCAATGGGAATTCCATACTCGTCTCCGAGTCTGCGAAGATAATGGGCCACTGAGTGTTCATACACCCGTTCACAAAATTCTTTTGGACGGGTTCCATGAAAATCTCGGGCGGTTTCTTCAATGGCGGAAAGCCAGCTTAAAGCAATAAGCCAACCTCCTTCTTCTCGATCAATTTTTACCATAGTGCATTTCCTTTTTTAATTTCTTGTAGAAACCTTCTGTTTTTTTCTTACTCTCACCTCAGAGGGTGCATAGTATTCAGCCAGTATTTTGGCTGTATCTCGCGCAATGGCCAATTCTTCATTGGTTGGGATGACCAAAATATGCACTGGGCCTTTTCCGATTTCTATTTCGTTCCTCGCATTCTTTTCTGGGTCGACTACAATTCCAAAAGCATCCAATCCTTCCAAACTCATGGCACGGACTTGAACAGAATTTTCGCCGATTCCTCCGGTGAATACAATCGCGTCTATGCCACCGAGTACAGCCATATACGCACCAATATATTTTCGAATGCGATAACAATAAATTTCGATGGCCAATAAATGTTGTTGACTTCCACGGGCAGCTTCTGCGGTGATCTCCCGCATGTCATTGGTCGTTCCTGTCAGACCCAAAAGGCCGCTGCTTTTATTCATTAAGGCATCGATTTGCGCAGGGGTTAAGTTTTCTTTTTCCATAATATAAGGCACAAGAGCAGGATCAATGTCTCCGCATCGTGTTCCCATGACAAGACCTTCCAGAGGAGTAAATCCCATGGAAGTATCTACAGATTTTCCTTTGTCCACAGCCGTGATACTGGCGCCGTTTCCCAAATGGCAAGTAATGATTTTTAGTGTATCAATGGGTTGGCCAAGGAATTCCGCTGCTTTATTGGCCACATACCGGTGAGAAGTGCCGTGAAATCCGTAGCGTCGGATTCCCAATTTTTTATACAGCGTATACGGAAGTCCGTAAAGATACGCCTTGGGTGGAATGGTATGGTGAAATGCAGTATCAAATACAGCCACTTGGGGAATTCCGGGAAGAAGCGTTTCACAAGCCTCAATGCCTTTGAGATTATGAGGATTGTGAAGCGGAGCAAATTGAATGAATTTTCGAATGGCCGATTTGACTTCCTCATTGATCAAGACCGATTCATAAAATGCCTCTCCTCCGTGGACCACGCGATGTCCAATGCCTTGAATTTCTTCCTTATTTCGAATCACCCCATGTTGAGGGTGAAGCAATAGAGAAATCACAATGGAAATGGCTTCTTCATGATCCGGGACTTCTCTCACTTCTCGGAGTTTGGTTTTCTCTTTGGCCTCAAAATTGACAATGGCATCGCTCGACCCAATGCGTTCCACAATGCCTTTGGCCAATACACTTTCGTTGGTGACATCAATCAATTGAAATTTCACCGATGAACTTCCACTGTTCAGTACAAGAATTTTCATACACACCCTCTGTCTTGTTTAGGTTCCTTTTTCTAATATGGGTACAGTCGTTCCTGCAGAAGGAACAACCAGAATTTTTCCATTGGATTTTTGTTTTAAAGCTTCATCCATTGCGCTCTGAAGATCTGGGAAGGGTCGAATGAACAAAGATTGAAGCATTTCTGGATCCATTTCAGTGACTGCCCAGAATTGGGCATTTTGCACAAATTCTGCAATGCGCACAGATTTATGAAATCCCAGCCGATAATTTTGATGGACTTCTTTCACCACTTGTTTGGGGTCCGAATAGGCACTCAGGAGACGGGCAAAAGCGTCATTTCCAATGCCTTTTGGACAAGGAGCGACAAGAATAAAAATTCCTCCGGGTCGAATTACACCCTTTAGGTTTTCGTGCGCTTTATGGGCTTGATAAAAATTGACGTCCAGGGGAGGAATCACAGCCCCAATAACGATATCTGCAGGTTCGGGTACACGGACTGTATGGATCTTTTTGGAAGCCTCCACACCTTGATAAAATGTCTCTTCGAGATCTCCTGCAAAGGCAAAAGCCAGTTTCCCGTTTCGATCAAATACGGTTTGAACAGAAAAAATGGACTTTCCTCTTAGAAAGTCCAATATTTCTTCCATGTCTTCATGCACTGGATTGCCTTTTAAGCGAAGCACTTGGGCATTCGGATCCAAAGCAAGTCGATGATTTTGTTCGACAGAATGAAATGCTGCACATCCGGGGAGAAAGGCTTTTCGTCCGCCAGTAAATCCTGCGAAATAGTGCGGTTCCACAGAGCCAATGACCAAAATTTTTTCTGCTTCTACAACGCGACGGTTTAATTTCACTTCAGTGCCTCGTCGGGTTCGTCCTACAAAGAGACACTCGTGGAGTTGGGTGGCTTGATGAATGTGGATGTGTTTTCGGAATCGGGAAAGATGCGAACCAAAAATTTTTTGTAAATCAGATTCGCTCGGGACAGGATGGGTTCCTGTCGCAATTAAAAACTCGACATGGATTTTCTCCAAAAACGGGAGGATGTAATCTAGAACAAATGGCGTTGGATTATCCCGGTCTGCGTCATTGACAATGATCAAAATTTTCTGGGCATTCAATAAAAAGGCCTCGAATTTTTTCGAGGCCTCCGGATGTTGAAATGCATTTGGGATGATGTATTTTTCTTCCATCATGCCTGCATTGGGAGAAGAAAGAATGGTCATGCCCCGATCCTCGGGTACCATTGCCGAAATTGTTCGATTTCCGTAAGGCAGTTCAAGTCTCATAAAAAAACACTCTTTTTCAATAAAAAAATGAGATGCAATTCTTTTGCCATTTTACAATTCACCCTTTGCAAAAAGGGTAGAAAGGGAAGGTTCACCTTTCCAATTTTTTAATTTAGGATGTTGATGAAGGCCAATGACATCAGAAGCCCCTTCTGGGGTTTTGGCAAAGAAAAGAATTTGGGATGGATCGCATTGATCCAGCACAATGGGGGAATAGGTTGTTAAAAGAATTTGTGCATTGGACGCAGAAGAAAAGAAATGGAGTAAGTTTTCGAGGGTTTTGGGATGAAGTCCATTTTCTGGTTCTTCAATTAGATAAACACAGACATGCGGGTCCCACTGAAAAAAAGGAAAAACCATTGAAAGGATGCAATAAGAACCTTCGGAAATAGAGCGCATGGGTAATTTTAAATTGTTTTTGTATTCCAATACAAGATCATACTGGCCTTCTTTGTTTTGAATGCTTTTTATTCCTTTTAAATCTGGTAAAAGGCTTTGAAGGAACGCCATCACTTTTGAGAGTTCTGCAGGTTTTTGGGATTTCATTTCATTCCATATCCAGGGAAGCTGAGAAAGTTCTGATTTCGTTTTTTTCTGAGTCGTGTGAGGGAGAAAAGGACTTGAGGTCCTGATCCGTTTTATCTCTTCACACATAAAATGTTTAAACCAGGTGGAGACAGGAAATTTTTTCTCATCCTCAGGAAGATGATCCAGTCCGGATTTCAAAGGCGCGGGTCTTCTTGAAATTTCTGAAGGTTTTTCTTCCCATTCGGTTTCTGGATAATAGGTTTCCATTCCACCGAGAACTTTGATGAAAATGCGTTTGGATTTTTTCAGGCCTTTGCGTGGGGCGATCAAGGTTAAAGGCGCACCTCGTAATTTGGGAAAAACAGTGCGCTTTGGCATCGGAGGAGGGGCATCTATTTTTAAGAGGATGGTCTCGTGAAATATCTGAATCTCTTTGGATTCAAGGTCATTCCCAATGGCCAGTTCGTAACGGATGCGATCGTATTTCTGAATCGGTAATATTGCTTTTTCTGTTTCTGAGATTTTGGCTTCGATGGCCAGTTCAATTCGACCCGGTTTTCCCATCCATACCAGATCTTCAAAATGGGGGGTTCTTTTTTCAATGGCAGATTTTAGTCCTTCAGCAATAAAATCACTGACAAAGGCGATCACATCCAGAAAAGTGCTTTTTCCTGTCCCATTGGCTCCTGCCAACACATGGAAGGGACCCAATGGTTGTTGGAGATAGCGAAAACATTTAAAATTTAATGCTTCGACCAAAGTAATCATAGGGTCGAGTCTACTTTTTCCTGATTCGTTTTTTTAATTGCTCTCGGTATGCTTCTATATCAAGAGGTTGAAGCGCCACTCCTGAATCCATTGCTGCTTTGGCCACTGCAGAAGCTTCCCAAACCAATACCCTGGGATCGAACGGCTTGGGAATGAGATATTCCGGGCCAAAACGAAATTTTGTTCCTCCGTACGCTTTACACACCTCTTCTGGCACCGGCTCTTTAGACAAATCAGCCAGGGCATGGACTGCTGCGACTTTCATTGCTTCATTGATGGTGGTGGCACGGACGTCCAAAGCACCTCGAAAGATAAAAGGAAACCCCAACACATTGTTCACCTGATTGGGATAATCAGATCTTCCTGTGGCCACAATGACATCGGGTCTGGCGGATTTGGCATCCGGGTAACTGATTTCTGGATCTGGATTGGCCAGAGCAAAAAGAATCGGCTTTCTGTCCATGGATTTGACCATTTCAGGAGTCACAATCCCACCCACAGATACACCGACAAACACATCTGCGCCTTCCATGGCTTCCTTCAAAGTGCGTTTTGGGGTTTCCTGAGCAAAGACTTCTTTATACGGATTCATTCCTTCGGTTCTGCCTTTGTAGACAACCCCTTTGGTGTCTGTGAAAAGAATGTTTTCCCTTTTCACGCCCAATTGGAGAAACATGTTGGCAATGGCAATCCCCGAAGCCCCTGATCCACTAAATACCACCGAGATTTCATCAATCGATTTCTCGACAATTTCCAATGCATTGAGAAGCGCGGCACCGCAAATGATCGCAGTGCCATGTTGGTCGTCATGAAATATTGGGATTTGGGTTTCCTTTTTCAATCGTTCTTCAATGTAAAAACATTCTGGCGCTTTAATGTCTTCAAGATTGATTCCACCAAAAGTGGGTTCAAGTAATTTTACCACCTCCACAAATTGGTCCGGATCTGTGGTATTGATTTCAATATCAAATGCGTCGATGTCCGCGAATCGTTTGAAAAGGACAGCTTTTCCCTCCATGACCGGCTTGCTGGCCAGAGCCCCAATCTGTCCCAGTCCCAACACGGCGGTCCCATTGGTGATCACACCGACCAGATTGCCTCGATTGGTATATCGAAACACATCGACCGGATTTTTTTCAATTTCAAGACAGGGGAATGCCACGCCTGGGGTATACGCCAACGAAAGATCGTACTGGGTTTCACAAGGTTTCGAAGGAATCACTTCGAGCTTTCCGGGTTTCCCTTTGGCATGATATTCCAATGCTTCCTTTTTTCCAATTGGCATATTGTTCCTTTTAAATTCTAAAGTTAAAAAGCTTTTAATACTTCTTCCAATGTAGGGCTTCCGAGCTCTTGAAGTCCATAATGGACTTTCACCACAGGTTTTTTCAAGTGAAGGATGCGCGTCAAATCCACAGGCGTTCCTAAAATCACTGTGTCGCATTCTGCTGTGTTGATGGTTTCTTCCAATTCTTGAATTTGGGTTTTCCCGTAGCCCATTGCAGGTAAAATGGGTCCAATATGGGGATATTTTTGAAATGTCTCTGCAATGGAGCCTTTGGCCCAGGGCCTGGGGTCTACAATTTCAGAAGCGTGATATTTTTGGGCAGCCAAAAATCCTGCGCCATAGGGCATTTCTCCGTGGGTCAGGGTAGGCCCGTCTTCGATGACCAAGACCCTTTTCCCTGAAATTCTTTCAGGGAAATCGATTCCAATGGGAGAGGCGGCTTCAATGACCGTTGCCTTTGGATTCACACGAGCAATATTTTCTTTAATTTTCTTCACATTTTCTGAAGGCGCAGAATCCATTTTATTGATCACCAACACGTGAGCCGTCCGAAAATTGACCTCTCCGGGATAATAGGCCATTTCATGACCAGCACGGTGTGGGTCTAATACAGTAATCAAAAGAGTGGGTTTGATAAAGGGCGTGTCGTTATTCCCGCCATCCCAAAGAATGACATCGGCCTCCTTTTCTGCTTGTCGAAGAATTTCTCCATAGTCCACTCCTGCATACACCACATTGCCCAAACGAAGATGGGGTTCGTATTCTTCCATTTCCTCAATGGTACAATGGTTTTTTTGTAAATCTTCCAAAGTGGCAAAGCGCTGAATTCTTTCTGCCACCAGATCTCCATAAGGCATGGGGTGCCGGATCACGACCACCCGTCTTTCCTTTTTTCGTAAGATTTCGCTTACCCGACGTGTCGTTTGACTTTTTCCACATCCAGTCCGGACCGCACAAATGGCAATCACTGGAATTTTAGATTGTAACAAGGTGGCGTTGGAACCCAATAAAATAAATGAAGCCCCTGCAGCCACGACCTGACTTGCCCAATGCATGATGTATTCGTGTGAGACATCGCTATAGGCAAATACCACTTCGTCAATTTTTTCTTTTTGAATCAAAGAAATCAATTCCGATTCCGGATAAATGGGAATGCCTTTTGGATAATATTTTCCTGCCAGTTCAGGGGGGTAGAGCCGGCCTGCAATATGGGGAATTTGTGTGGCAGTAAATGCCACCACTTCAACTAAGTTGTTTTCTCTGTAATATACATTAAAGTTATGAAAATCACGTCCTGCGGCTCCCATAATAATGACACGTTTTTTCGACATACACTCCTCCAGCAATACATTGAATCGGTTCGATTTACATAGAGGAGGAGCGTTACTTAAATCCTTTTTGCCACCGGGAGAAAAGAATTCGACGGATATAAAAAATCATTCCTTCGCAGAAATCAGAAAAAAAGGCAGAATCATCGGTTTTGGGAATGATGTAGAGATGTCCGAATCGCTTTCTCATTTTTCAAGATCCATTATTCTTACTTTTTACTTTTTTTCGATTACTTTTTTTATTATCCAATAATGTCAATTGAAATGCCTCATCCAACCATTCGATGAAATGAAAGGTCATGGTTTTTCGAATGGATTCTGGGATTTCCTGAAGATCCTTTTCATTCAGCTTGGGCAAAATGACGGTATTGATTCCAGAACGTTTCGCAGCCAGGACCTTTTCTTTGATGCCACCGACCGGGAGGACTTTTCCCCGAAGCGTAATTTCACCGGTCATGGCGATGTCATGACGGACCGGTTTTCCCATCAAAAGAGAAGCCAAGGCAGTGGCCAAGGTGACTCCTGCAGAAGGACCGTCTTTGGGGGTGGCCCCTTCTGGAATATGAATGTGAATATCCTTTTTCTGGAAAAAATCCTCTTGAATATGATATTTGGCAGTATTGGCTCGAATAAAAGAAAGTGCTGCCTGCGCAGATTCTTTCATCACATCGCCCAAAGAACCGGTGAGCACAAGGCCTTTGCCTCCTGGCATCGCAGTGGCTTCCACAAAAAGGATTTCTCCACCCACTGGGGTCCATGCCATGCCTGTGGCCACACCAATTTCATCTTTTCGTTCTGCCATTTCAGAGAAAAATTTCGGGGGTCCCAGAAATTCAGTCACTTTTTCATCCGTGACTTTGACGGATTTGACCTTCCCTTCTGCAATGGCCCGGGCCACTTTTCTGCAACAGGTTCCGATTTCCCGTTCAAGGTTTCGTACCCCCGCTTCCCGAGTATACTGACTAATAATTTTCCGGAGGGCCTTTTCTGTAAATTGAATTTGACTTTTTGTCAATCCATTTTCTGTAATTTGTCTGGGGACCAGGTACTTTTTGGCGATTTCCAGTTTTTCTTCTAAAATATATCCCGGAATGCGGATCACTTCCATGCGATCCAGCAAAGGTTGAGGGATGGTGTCCAGCATATTGGCAGTGGTAATGAACATGACTTTGGAGAGATCAAAAGGCACTTCAAGGTAATGATCAGAAAAACTGTTGTTCTGCTCTGGATCCAGCACTTCGAGCAGTGCAGAAGCGGGATCCCCTCTAAAATCCGAACCGATTTTATCAATTTCGTCTAACATAAAGACGGGATTATTGGAGCCAGCCTTTTTGATGCCTTGAATAATTCGACCCGGCAATGCCCCAATGTACGTTCTTCTGTGGCCTCGAATTTCTGCTTCGTCGTGAATTCCCCCAAGAGAGTATCGAACAAATTTTCTCCCCATGGCTTCTGCAATGGAACGGCCCAAAGACGTTTTCCCGACTCCCGGCGGACCCACAAAGCAAAGAATAGGTCCCTTCGAATCATTTTTTAATTTTCGAACCGATAAGAATTCAAGAATGCGATCCTTGACATCCTGGAGATCGTAATGATCCCGATCGAGAATTTCTTTGGCCTTTTGAATATCAATGACATCTTCCGTGCTTCGACTCCAGGGGAGGCTCACCAGCCAGTCGAGATAGGTCCGTGACACAGTGTATTCTGCAGCTTGAGGAGGCATTTTGGAGAGCCGATCCAATTCTTTTTCTGCAGCTTCTCTGGCTTCCTTGGGCATTCCAGCTTCTTCAATGCGCTTTTTAAATTCTTCAATTTCTGCAACCCGTTCGTCTTTTTCTCCCAATTCTTTCTGGATGGCTTTGAGTTGCTCTCTCAAGAAATATTCGCGCTGATTTTCTTCAATTTTATTCCGTACTTCGGATTGAATTTTATTGCCGAGTTTGAGAAGTTCGAGTTCACGATTCAAGTACGTAAGCAATTTGATGAGTCGATCTTCCACATCCAGCGTTTCAAGAATGGATTGCCGTTCTGTGATGTCGATTTTGAGGTTCGATACAATGAGATCAGCCAATCGTCCGGGGTTTTCAATGCTGGTGACTGCTTGTCCCAATTCATCTGGAAGAAAAGGCGAAAGCGCTACGATTTGCTGAAAGGTTTCTGTCACTTCACGGACCAGCGCTTTGATTTTAATGGAGTCTGCCACGGGTTCCGGAATGATTCGAATTTTTCCTTTTAACACAGGTTCCACTTGGGTAATACTTTCCAATCGAATTCGAGAGAGTCCCTGGACCATGAGGCCAACACTTCCATCCGGATATCGGAACATTTTCAGGATGAATGCGGCAGTTCCAATATTGTACAATTTAAATGTTTCGCCTGCACTTTCTTCAGTGGGTTTTGTTTGAATGACGAACAGTCCCAACATTTTCCGTTCGGAAAGCGCTTCGTTGACCACTGCAATACGGCGTTCGTCCGAAATAATGATGGGTGCTACCACGTACGGAAAGATCAGGATATTGGTCAATGGCAAGATAGGAAGTTCTGAGGGAATGTCGGGAATGTCCCCAAATTCACCTGGATGCATCAGCACATTTGGATCTTTTTCGTTCATAGGCCTTATTCCACTGGAATTTCACGTCTGAACCCTGCTTGGGGTTTCTTTTTGGGTAGACGAATTTCCAAAAATCCGTCCTGGTACGAAATGGAAACATTTTCCATGTCCACCTCTTCTGATAGCCCTACCCGTTGTTCAAAAGGACCGTAGTTGATTTCCATTTTGTGATACCGTCTTCTTTCTGTGGGTGGAATGGCTTTTCTCATGCCCCGGACAATCAATACCCCATCCTGGAACGAAATGGAAACTTCCTCAGGACGAATCTGGGCCAATTCCATGACCAGTACATATTCTTTTTCTGTTTCATAAAAATCCGTCGAAGGCTTCCATGAAAGTTCTTTCCGATAAATGGAAGGATAGGGCAATCCAAAAAAACGAGAGAAGAAGAAATCGAGTTCTTCTTCGATTGGATTTTGGAAATCCAATTCCAAGGATTTTGTTTCTTTTTGTTTCGACATCATGTTCTCCCAAATCAAGCATGATACCTACTTGCTGTATCTTTTAAATAATAATACTCGAATTGGTGAAAAGCAAGTGGAATCGATACAAATTCATTTTTACTTTTCTACTGGATTTTGTATATTCTTTAGAGCAAAAAGGAGGATTGGGTATGGGTGAACTCATCCGTTTCAGTGTCTCCATGGAAGAAGACCTACTTGCCAGGTTTGATGCATTGATCCAAGAACATGGGTATTCCAATCGTTCAGAGGCCATTCGGGATCTCATCCGAGATCGATTGGTCCAGGAAGAATGGAAAAATGTGCGCTCCGAAACGGTGGGCACCATTACTTTTGTTTATGATCATCATCAGCGGGAACTGACAGAAAAGCTCACCAGTGCCCAACACAAATGGTATCAGTATATTCTTTCTGCCATGCACATTCATCTCGATGAAGACCATTGTCTTGAAGTGTTGGCGGTCCGAGGTCGGGCAGATGAAATCCGTAAAATTGCAGATTCCATCTTGAGCGTCAAAGGCGTGAAACACGGGAAATTGGTCATGACTTCGACTGGGAAAAATTTGTAATGAGGACGTTTCGATTCAGATGGCTGGGTTGGTGTTGTATTTTATTTCTATTTTATTGCAGTCCTCGGAATCCGCATCGCATTCTGGTTTGGCATTCCATGCGACCTGCAGAGGCCAAAGTGTTACGCCAGGCGTTGGGACGATTTGAAAAATCGCATCCCGGATGGGAATTTAGAGAACTTTATTACCAGAATGAAACCGCCCGGACCAATTTTATGATTTCTGCTTTGGGTGGTTCTGGACCAGAACTTTTCTGGGGCGCTTCAGACAATATTGGGCCTTTTATGGAAATGGGCGTGATTCAGCCGCTCGAAGGATTTTTTTCTCCTGCTTTTTTGGATAGTTTTATTTCTGAACCGATCCCTGCCTGTATTTGGATGAATGGACATTTGTGGCAGATTGCGGATCGGGTGGGGAATCATCTCTGTTTGGTGTACAATAAGGCGCTCGTGCCAAAAGCACCCGAAACATTTTCAGAACTGATTCGATGGGGGCAAAAAATTGGAACAGACAAAAATCACGACGGAAAACCGGATCGGTATGCTTTGGCATGGAACTACACAGAACCTTTCTTTTTTGTGCCCTTTGTGGGTGGATTTGGCGGATGGATTGTCGACGAAGCCAATCGGCCCACTTTAAATACCGAAGCTGTGAGAAAAGCTGCACAGTTCATTTTTGATCTTGCCCATGTGCACCGGGTCATTCCTTTAGAATGCGATTACGAAGTGGCCAATGCGCTGTTTAAAGACGGACTTTCTGCCATGATCATCAATGGATCTTGGGCATGGGGAACGTATCTCGAAAGTGGGCTGGACATTGGCATCGCCCGCATTCCAAAAATCGACGAAACTGGCCTCTGGCCCACGCCCATGGTGTCTTCTTTGGGATATTCTCTCAATGTCAATACCAAAGGGGAAAAGCGAGAAATGGCCTTGGCGCTTTTAAAGTATCTTACGTCCACCCCTGTTCAGCTTGAATTTACCCAAGTTTCCAAATGCCTCCCTTCTCGAAAAGACGGTTTTCAGCGTCCAGAAGTGAAGAATGACCCAATAATTCTTGCTTCCATTGATCAAATGGAAGTCGGTCGCCCCATGCCTGTGGTGACTGAAATGCGGTGGATTTGGGATGCCATGCGGCCAGGCTATCAAGCCATTTTTACTGGCCAAAAGACCCCAGAAGAGGCGGCTCAATATATGCAAACGTTGGCCATTCAATTAATTCGAGAAAATCGGGAATAACATGTTTTCAAAGGAAAAAGAATCTCGCATTCTCTTACTCTCTTATACTTTGCCTGCTTTTATTTTGATGGGATTGATGGTCATTTATCCATTTATTTTCAATATTCTCATTTCCTTTTCCAACATGAGTCTCGTTCATTTTAAGGATTGGAAACTCATAGGTGTTCAAAATTATGTTCAAGTGCTTTCGGATCCGAATTTTGCCTATACGTTATTGAAAACCGTACTTTGGACTGTGCTCAATGTGGTTTTTCATGTCGGCATTGGCGTTTCACTGGCTTTGTTCTTACACAAAAATCTCAAAGGCAAATCGCTTTTTCGGACGCTTCTCATTCTTCCCTGGGCTGTACCTCAATACATCACTGCTCTCACCTGGCGGGGCATGTTCAATGCAGAATATGGCTGGATCAATTTGGCACTTTCCAAGTGGTTTGGGATTTCAGTTCCTTGGCTTTCCACAGAATGGGGCGCTTTTACTGCGTGTTTGATCGCCAATATCTGGCTGGGTTTTCCTTTCATGATGGTCATTGCTCTGGGCGGGCTTCAGAGCATTCCAGAAGAATTGTACGAGGCTGCAGAAATCGATGGCGCTTCGTGGTTTCATAAACTTCGGCACATCACCATTCCTTTGCTCAAACCCGTGATGGTGCCTGCCATCACGCTGGGCATCATCTGGACGTTCAACAATTTCAATGTGGTGTGGCTGGTTTCCAATGGCGGAGAGCCTTCGGACAAAACGCACATTTTGGTTTCTTGGGTATACAAAAGTGCATTTACGTATTTTCGCATTGGATATGCTTCTGCTTTTTCCATGTTGATTTTTGGCATCCTTTTGGTCTTTTCTTGGCAATTTATTCAAAAGACCAAGGCCACAGAGTCTGTATATGGATAAAGGAGCGAGGAGCCGATGAGAAGATCGAGGGGATTGTCTCCATTCGGAAAGCTATTTGCTTATAGTTATCTTTTGGTTTTTACTTTATTTGCCATTCTGCCGGTAGTGCAAGTAATTTCAATTTCACTCCGGCCCGGGAATCAACTGTTGTCCAAGTCCCTTCGAATCATTCCTCAGGATGCCACGCTGGAAAATTACATGCGTCTTTTTACCAAAGAGCCTTTTTTGCAATGGGTAAAAAATAGTGTCGTCGTTTCCACTGCAGTGACTCTGGTGGGCACAATCCTTTCTGCCACTGCAGGCTATGCCTTTTCTCGATATAAATTCAAAGGGAAAAGATTGGCTCTTTTCAGTATTTTAACCACCCAAATGTTCCCTGTGACCATGCTTCTTTTGCCACTTTTCATATTGCTCATTAAAATTCACGCATACGACAATTATTTGGGATTAATTATTGCATATACTGCCACTGCTTTGCCATTTACCATCTGGCAAATGAAAGGATTTTACGATACCATTCCGTATAGTCTCGAAGAAGCAGCCGTTTTGGACGGATGTTCCTATTTCGGGGCATTTTGGCGGATCGTGCTTCCTCTGGCAAGTCCAGGTTTGGTCATTACCGCGCTTTTTGCCTTCATGACTGCCTGGTCAGAATATTTGGTCGCAGCTGTTCTCATTCAAGACCAGAATTTGTTTACACTCCCCCTGGGTCTCAAAATGTTTCAATCCAATATGGAAGTTTCCTGGGGGCTTTATTCTGCAGGCGCGGTATTGGTTTCCATTCCTGTGGTGCTTTTGTTCTTCTTATTGTCCCGATGGTTGATTTCGGGATTGACTTTGGGCAGTGTGAAGGGATAACAGGAAAATCGAATATATGTGGAGTTGGGCTAGATAAAAAGAATGGAGAAATGAAGAATGTCCACTCGTTTAATTGAAATATTTGAAGATGAAAAATTGATAAATAAAATCAAGAGGCGTCTCCCTTATATGTTTCAGCTCGCAGAGGTAGAGAGTTCAAGAGCAGGCAAAATTGGAATGGAAGTCGGATCGGTTCGAGAGAGAATAATCGTGGCTTTGCTTATTTACAAATTTGGTGAAATCAATGTTGAAACTGAAATTCCTATCACCGAACCAGAAGTCGATGTGAAATTATTTGGAGAGCCGGCATCCATTAAAACAATGACAGGAAAAAATTTTGGTGGGGTGAAATTGATATGGACTGTGGATGCACAAAAGGCAAAAGAATTCCGTGAAAGTTATTTTCCGCATTGTGATATTATCCTTGTGCAAATCCACTGGAATGACCTTGGAGGATTTTATTATATTCCATTAGAGGTTCAAAAAAGAGTTTTTAAAAAAATTGGTAGAGAGAGTTACATCAAACTTCCGAAGCCAGGGACAAATCCGAGGGGAGTAGAAATTAATAAAGAAGCGCTGTTAAGCTTAATTGAAGACACCCATTCTAAGAGAATCGAAATAAAGTGGCAGAGAACAAAAATAGATTTTAACTCCTATAAACGATGGGTTGATCTTTGGAGGGAAGACGAATGGGAATAAATCGAAAAAAAGAGGGTACCCAAACAAGCGCTTTTGGATCTCCGGGTAGAATCAACCACGATTCCACTCCCTTTTATACAAGCAGATTGTATGAAGGGTTGCCTAAAGAGGAACCAGTCAGGTATGTAGAAAATCCAATCCCTCAAGAGTTTATAGACAAAATCTTTTGTAAATCCAGTGAAAAAATGGAGGAATTGCCGGATCATAGTATTCATTTAATGGTGACTTCACCTCCCTACAATGTGGGAAAGGAATATGATGCGAATCTTACTTTAGACGAATACAGACAATTTTTGAAAAGAGTATGGGCAGAAGTCAAAAGAGTCCTTGTCCCGGGGGGGAGGGCATGCATTAATATTGCCAATCTTGGAAGAAAGCCGTATATCCCGCTTCATGCCTTTATCGTTGAGGATATGTTAGATTTGGGATTCTTGATGAGGGGTGAGATCATCTGGAATAAAGCTTCGAGTGGTAGCCCTTCCACTGCGTGGGGTAGCTGGCTTTCGGCTAAAAATCCTACCCTTCGAGATATTCATGAGTATATTTTGGTTTTCTCGAAAGGCATGTTCAGTAGAGGCGATCTAATAACAAGAAAGAGTACCATTTCTAAGCAGGAATTTCTTGAGTTTACTAAAAGTGTATGGACATTTCCTGCGGAACCGGCAACGAAAGTCGGACATCCGGCGCCTTTCCCGGTTGAATTGCCCTACAGATTGATTCAGCTTTACACTTTTGAAAGAGAGGTTGTTCTCGATCCATTTATCGGAAGTGGACAGACCGCCATTGCCGCAATAAAAACCAGTCGACATTATGTAGGATATGACATCAATGAAGGCTATGTGAAGCTGGCGGAAAGACGGATTAAAGAATTTTCTCATGTGTTTAATGCTCCCAGATTATTTTAAAAAATCCAGTGTTTTGTGCGGACAAAGAATCACAAAAATAGAATGTTGATTTCGATCCAGATTTCCTGCACATGAAAAGATGGATCTATTTTTTGGTCTGGATTTGGGTTTTTATTCGGCCCATTTTGCCTCTCCATTCTGAACCCACTCAAAAACTCCTCATTTTGGGTATTGATGGATGTCGGCCGGATGCGCTTCTCCAGTGCAAAGCGCCCAATCTCAGATCGCTTGCACACGCCGGAATATATACATGGCATGGGCTTTCCAGGCCACCCACCAAAAGTGGACCTTGCTGGTCTTCCATTTTTACTGGCGTGTGGAACGATAAACATGGCGTGACAGACAATACATTTGCCCATGCGCACTTTGACCGATATCCCATGCTTTTCAAACGCCTTCACGATTCAATGGGCACCTTCTCCTCCGGTTGGTTTGTCTATTGGCCTGATTTGGCCACGGTCATGCCTCACGGCGCTTCAGAATGGGGCGGGAATTGGTCTGATCTCCGGACTTTGGAAAAAGCCAAGGCAATGCTTGAAAATGGCAATCCAGATGCATTGTTTGTCCACTTTGGGGGAATCGATGCGGTAGGCCATGGTGTGGGATTTGATCCGAATCATCCCAAGTATCTTGCGGAAATTGAAAAGGTGGATTCTTTGGTGGGTGAGGTGCTTTCGGCCATGCGGGCCCGACCGTCTTATGCTGAAGAAGATTGGATGGTCATTGCCCTGACTGATCATGGCGGATTTCAAACCCATCACGGTGGATCTACGATCGATGAAATGCGGATTTTTTTCATTGTGTGGACCCGTTCGACTTCCTCTTTTGAAATTCCCCACGCATGGAGAGTTCGCTCTCACGAAGTCCCTCGGTATGGCCTGGCCTTGGATGGCATCGACGATGCCATTGTCATTCCCGATACTTCGCTTTTTCATGTGGATCTTTCTCAGAATTTTACTGTGGAGTTGAATCTCAACACCTCAAGATGGTCTGGCAGTCCTGTGCTATTTGCCAATAAGGACATGCGAGATCCCAAAAATCGGGGGTTTGCCATTGTACTGATCGACGAGGGGAAATGGCGTGTGAATGTGGGAGATGGAAAAAAATATCAAAATATTTCTGGGCCTGTGATTGCAGATGGCCTTTGGCATCATCTTGCCATTGTGTTTGAAAAGAAAAAAGTCAAATTGTATCAAGATGGGATTTTTACGGGTGCGCTGGATATTTCAGAAATCGAAAGGATAGACACGGAATGGGGCATGGCCATTGGTCAGGATCCACTTTTTTCTCAGAAAGACTTCCCTCCTGTCAAACTCAACGAAATTCGGATATGGGCGACTGCATTGCCAGATTCTGTTCTTGGTCAATGGATGTGGACTCCGATTCGTTCGACCCATCCCGAATGGAGCCATTTACTGGGATACTGGAAACTCCAGAAAGATTCTTCAAACGGGATTTTGGATTCAGGGCCTTCCGCGCTTCACGGCACGTTTCGGGGAGGCACTCCGGAATGGATTGACCCGCATGCCACAGTGCAGACCCTTTGCTTTGATTCTTGCCAGACGCTCAAAACTGTGGATCTGGTGCCTATTGCGCTCTCCCATTTTGGCATTTCCATTTTACCCGAATGGGGACTGGATGGAAAAGGCATTTTTCCAATGGACACTGTAGGGAGTGAGGTTTCTCCTCACCCAAACATCCAAGCCAAAGAGATTCCATTGGAACTCTGGCCCAATCCCTGTTATTCTCAATGCCACATTCAGGGTGTATTGTCAGACCATGTGGTGATTCAAATATTCGATCTTCTCGGGAGAAGAATGGCCACGCTTTATGAAGGGGCCATGCCGGCCAAAGGCACGGAATTGGATTTTTCCAAATACGCTCTTCCTTCCGGGATGTATTTGATCCGTGTGGGTTCGCCAGAGATTTCCAAAATTCAAAAAGTCATTATTCTTCATTAGAAAGAGGGAAAAGCTTCTGAATGATGGCTTTGAGTTCTTCGACACGGATGGGCTTGATTAAACAGGCCACGGGGTCCATTTCATGAATTTCATTCAGAATTTCACGATCTTGATAGCCAGTCATGAAAATGATGGGGATTTGGTATTGGGCTTGAATTTGACGGGCCACTTCCAGACCATCCATTTTGCCTGGCAGGCCTTTGTCCAGCACAATAAGATCGGTTTTTTTTAAGGCCACTTTTTTGAGCGCGGTTTCTCCATTGGTGGCAATCTCTACGGTGTATCCTGCTTTGATGAGTTGCATTTGAAGAGACATGGCAATAATGGCTTCGTCCTCCACCACCAGAATGCGAATGGGCTTGGCCATATTACACTCTCTCTTTGTATCCGCTTTTCCCAAAAGAAATGATCCATTTGAGTCCGTGATCTGTGATCCATTGGACTTTGCCTTGGAGTTGATTTTCAATAATCATGAAAATGGTTTGAAAGCCCAAAGTGGAAGGAGGCATTTTCTGAAATTTTTCAGGAAGGCCGATCCCATCATCTGCAAACACGAGTTCAATCTCTCCTGTGGGGGTTTCTTTGAGCCGGATAGAAATGGTCCCTTTTTCTCGATTGCGAAATGCATGCTTGAGGCTGTTGGAGATCAATTCATTTAGGACCAAGCCCAAGGGAATGGCAATATCAAAAAGCACGCGAATGGGATCGATTTCCATTTTTAGAGAAAGATCAAGAGCGCCTACTTGATAATTTTTAATTAAAAGTTCGACCAATTCCGGCACATAGTCTTTTAAATCCACATGGGACAAATCGTGGGATTGGTAAAGTTTTTGATGGACCAAGGCCATGGTTTGAATTCGGCCGTCGAGATCTCGAAGAATATGGCGGGTTTCCTCTTGAAAGCAATTTTCTAATTTCAGGGCCATCAAAGAGCTCATCACCATCATGTTGTTTTTGGTTCTGTGGTAGAGTTCTCGCAAGAGGGTTTCTTTTTCTTGGAGTGCTTTTTGGATTTGTTGTTCTGCAGAGGTTCGTTCAAACAAAAGGGCAAACATATTGGCCAAGGTGGTAAGGGCATCCACGTCTTGCTGAGACCACTTTTTCTGAGCTTTCACCCGATCCAGCCCAACAAATCCTTTGAGGGTTTCGCGCCACACAATGGGCACAAGGAGGAGCGATTGGACGTGATATGTTTTGAGGATTTTTTTGGCCAAATCGGCTTCTTGAGGAAGTTCTGAGACCTCGTCAATGAAAATGGGTTTGGATTTTTTGAATTGTTCAATCACTTCTGGAAAGAGATTATAGGGAAAATGCTTCGCCTTTTCTGCAATGGGCTCAATCCCAGGGGCTGTCCATTCGTATACAGGAGAAAACCGAGATTGGGGTGGCTCAAAAAGAAAAATATAACTTCGATCCGCGTGGAGGAGCAACGCAATTTCTCCTAATACACCCACAATGGTGGCCTCCAATTCTTCGGGGAGCAAATGAATGAATCGCATCGAAACATCGGCGAGAAAGGCTTCCAGTTCGGCTTCTCTTTGGAGGATTTCTTCGGCTTTTTTCCGTTCCGTAATGTCTCGGGCAATGCCTTCGATGGCAACGAGGTTTCCCTGGTCATCGTAAATGGGCACGTTGCGTTGTTCTGTCCAGAGAATTTGGCCATCTTTTCGAATCCAACGGAGGATAATGGGTTTTTGAAAAACGCCCCAATTTTGAAAATATTGCTCCAGAAGGGGTCTGTCTTCAGGATGGACAATCTTTAAACCCAAGTCCGGATCTGCGTAATGCTCTTCAGGCGTATATCCCGTCATGGCAGTGGCAATTGGACTGACATAGGTAAACCCCCGTTTTGGGAAAAATTCATACCGATAAATAAGATCTTGGGCATTTTCTGCAAGTCTCCGAAAACGGGCTTCACTTTCTTGAAGGGCTTTTTCTGCCTTTTTTCGCTCTGTAATGTCTCGAACAAACACCAAATCCGCAGGTTTTCCTTCGTAAGGGATGATTCCTGCATTGAGTTCTACATCCACTGGAGTGCCATCTTTTCGAAGCAGTCGGGTTTCGTACACAGGAGACACGGTTTCCCCAGCCATCCGTCTTTCGTATCGATTCTTTACCAGGGGCAATTCTTCGGGATGAATATAGGTACTGTACGGTGTTCCGATGATTTCCTCCAGAGAATATCCCAATAATTTTGCCAATTGGAAATTGGCAAATTTTATCTTGTTGTCTTGAACAATTACAATGCCATCATTGGCCCGTTCCACCACATTCCGATATTTCTCTTCACTTTCTCTCAAAGTCTGTTCGATGTGTTTTTGATCTTCCAAAAGGCTTAATAATGTTTGGCGAGAGCGTTGGGATTGTTCAATAAGAGATTCCATTTCTTTTTGGAGTGATTTTAGCGTTTTTTCTGTGGTTGTCACACGCAACAGGTTTTGAATCCGAGCCAAAAGTTCACGATCTGAAATAGGATAGGTGAGGTATCCATTGGCTCCTGCTTCCAAGCCATTGGCCTGTTGGGTGCTATTCGGATGTTTTGCAGAAAGGAATATCACCGGGGTCTCTTGAAATTCGGGATCCCCTTTTATTTTTTTGAGCAGTTCTAAAACAGAAATGTCTGGCAAATCGATTTCCAGACAGACCAGATCGGGTTTATGTTTTTTCATCTTCGAAAGGGCTTCTGCTCCATTTCTTGCCGGAATGGTTTGATAACCTTCTTTGTGCAAAGCGTTCTGGAGGCTTTTCAGAATAGCAGGTTGGTCATTGAGGATTAAAATTTTTATGGGTTTATGCATTTATTTTTCTCGCTCTTGGAGTGTGGTTGATGCACTTTCAAAAAATCGCCAAAAGGGAAGAGGCCGATTTAGGATGTGTCTTTTTCAATACTCGGATACCGGATGGGTTCACCCAAGCGTTTCAATAACTCGTTCACCTCCTGTTTCAGTTGAATAATGCGAGTTTCTCTGCCCAAAGTGACTTCATGCCATTTTTTCAATTCCTCGAGATGCTCTTTTGTTTTCCTTTCTGCTTTTTTCCGTTCTTTTTCTTGTTCCAAATATTCCAGAGCAAAGGCAATATCTTGAGCCAGCTCCTCTAAAAGCTGAATTTCTTCTTCCTCGAAAAAGCCGGGTTGTTTTGCATACAGATTCAAAGTGCCGTACAGTTTTTCTTTGACCAGGAGGGGGAAAGCGCCAGAAGCCCGATACCCCAACCGAAGGGCCTCTTTTCGCCAGGGTCTCATGCGAGGGTCTGTGGCAATGTCATTGACCACCACAGGCTTCCGAGTTCGGAGAGCAGTCGCAGTGGGTCCTTGGCCCCGTGGGCTTTCATCTAAAGTGATGTTCAGTTTTTCTAAATACTGCCCCACTTTTCCTGCTGAAGCCACAGGGATCACCCCTTTGGTTTTGGGATCCAATTGACCAATCCAGGCCATTTGAAAATTTCCTTCATCCACTGCAATCTGACACGCGGATTCAAACAAACTCTGCGGATCTTGGGCGTGGAGAATGGTTTGATTGATCTTGGTTAAAATTCTCAAAGTCCGGTTGAGTTTTTGAAGCTGAAATTCTGTTTTCTTTCGTTCCGTAATGTCTCGAACAAAGATCAAATCTGCAGGTTTTCCTTCGTAAGGGATGATTCCTGCATTGAATTCTGTATAGATTGTGCTTCCATCTTTTCGGATGAGTTCCACGTCAAAGATCGAAGGCACTGGTTCTCCTCTCATGCGTCGGTTGTGTTGTTCTCGCAATATCGGAAATTCGTCTGGAGGAATATAAGAAGAGGGAGGTGTTTTTAAAAATTCATCCACCGAGGAATAGCCCAATAGTTTTGCCAATTGGGGATTGGCATAGGTAATCTTGTTATCCTGAATAATCATAATGCCATCGTTGGCTCTTTCCACCACCTGGGAATATCTTTTTTCACTCTCTCTCCATTCATGCTCTGCTATTCGCCAGCGATGCACGTGATGGCGTAAAAGCAGAAAAATGAGTAAAGCACTGAAAGACACATAAAGCAATCCTTTATACGTTTGGAAAACCGTGAGTGTCTTGACATCGGTGATGAATGCAGCGAGCAAACGATCGGTGAATAAAATCCATAATCCTCCCCCTACTATGTAGAAAAGTGTAATCCGTAATTCAAACCCAGGCCAAAAACGCTTCATTGCTCTATATCCATCGAAACAAAAGAAGCATTTTTTTCTGAATACAACTTTATCTAATTATTAAAGTAAAAAATAGAATCGAGAATGTCAAGTTTTTTCAAAGGATAAAAAAAGGGAACCTTTGCTTTCCAGGTTCCCTTTTTATTGGCCAGGATTATTCTTCTTCGAGAGGGGGCTCCTCTTCAAGATAAGCCCCAGGGCCAAGCCCCTCCATTCTGTGAGGAGGCATGGGCGGATTTTCTCTCTTGAGGATTCTCATTCCCTTTTCCATTTTGCACCCAGGATGAGGCATTTGGTCAAACTTGACCCGTTGTTCAGGAGTCAAGAGTTCTCGAACTGCAAGCCGGTGATTCACCAAGGCCTTGTGGATCTGGATTCGTAGGGCACCGATTTCGTCAATTTTTTTCTCCACACTGGTTTTGGATGGCTTTTCTGCAAGGAGCAATTTCTCCAGCTCTGCTCTTTTTACTTTGAGATCGGCTTTCAGCGGAAGCAATTCTTTGTCCAGAGCCAATTTGAGTTCATCGATTTTCTTTTGTTGTTCCTCTGTGAGCTGAAGCGGGGCGCATTTGGAGTGAGGGCATCCTCCTTTCGGGTGATCCATTTTTGTTTCTTTTTGCACTTCCTGTGCAAGGGCAAATCCTGAAAAAGTCAGAACGAGCATCAGCAAAAACACGGTCATGGGTCGCATGTATTTCATTTTTATTTCCTCCTTTGTTTAAAGGTTTTTCAATGCCTTGTTCTATTGAATGAAACACCCGCGTTTGCCAAAACTTGTGCATTTTTATCGGAGAGCAGATTTTGTGAAAAGATGCGGAGGGATCTCCACGTCGAATTGAATGGTCTCGACGATAAATTCTGTGCCGTCTCCGGTTTTGAGCATGTCTTTAAAAACAAACCGTTTTGGATACCAACGATCATGGATTCTTGTAATCTCTTTGAGGAGCAATTGCTTGAGAAGCGTGCCTCGTTTGGCGTAAAATTCTTCTCGAAGCGGGATCATGCGTTCTTTGTCCACCCACAATTGTGAGTTTGCGGTCTTCCATCATGTGCCCGTAGGAAAGATCCGAGCCCATGACAGATTGTTTCAGCATGTGGCCAGAGATTTGGATAATCCGATCCACGCTTGGAGAATACATCCAGAGCATTTTCCCAAGTTTGAGCATTTTGGTTCCTTTTTCTCTGGGTGGGGAGAGATATTCTGTGAACGCCTTTTCTTTCCCTTCAATCCACGATTCCAGTTCAATTGTGCGAATGCTCCGGCGTCCGTGAATGACCATTTTGGAAGTGACGTGCAAGGTGCTTGCGCTCATGTTGGCATCGATTTGAGAAAGCATTTCTTCTGCAGAAGGGACCTGGGCAAACGCTGTTGCTAATCCTGAGAGGAAAATACTCAAAACGAGAACATGTTTCATGAGGATTCCTTTCCTTTTTCCTTCCATTTTTATCTTACACTTCTTTATGTATAAGTGTCAAGTTCTTTCTCGGAATAAAAAAGTTTTTGTTCTCATTTCAGGAGTGCAATGCTTTTACTCTCTCCCGGAATAAACCAAAACGTTTTAGGCCCAAGATTTTTCGTTTTGCCCGAAATGCATTGCCTTGAGGAAATTTCAAGAAAATTTTTCTTGACTTTTCAGTTTCGTGATTTTATATTTCGATGGTTATCGAAATGAAAAATATCGAAGAATTTGTCAAAATTTTTAAAGCGCTGTCCGATCCCCAACGGATTCGGATTCTCAAACTTTTAGAGATCCAACCGTTCTGTGTGTGCGAGATGGCGAGCATTCTGGGGCTTGCCCCTTCGACAATCTCCAGTCACCTTTCGATTCTCAAAGAGGCAGGATTGATTTTTGACCATAAAGAGCACCGATGGGTGAGTTGTTATCTCAACCGGACCACCCGGAATTCCCAAGTGCAGGCCATGATCGCATATCTCGAGACCCAATGCAACCGGGATCCAGTGATCCTGAGCGACCGCGAAAAGGCAAAGCAGATCTCTCGTACGACCTTTTCCGTTGGATGATTTTTTTGGCAATGATCATTTCGATATTTATCGAAATGATAAAAATCCAATAACTCAACCGACCATTCGATCGAAGAAATAGAGGTGGATATGAACTGGAAAGAAGAAAAAAAGGCTTTGGCATGGATGATCGTGCTGTTTCTTTTGGCCTATTTTCTCCCTGTGGGTCACCCTCGTTTCGACCGGGCCATTCACGAATCTCTGAGCCTGGTCAAATGGTATGCGCGGGAACATGTGCTCTTATGCCTGATCCCCGCATTTTTCATTGCCGGTGTAATCAGTGTTTTTGTGAGCCAGGCTGCGGTGATTCAATACTTGGGTGCACGGGCAAAGAAATGGCTGGCCTATCTGATTGCTTCGGTTTCGGGTACGATACTCGCTGTGTGCTCATGCACCATTCTTCCGCTTTTTACTGGAATTTACCGGAGAGGCGCGGGTCTGGGGCCTGCCATTGCATTTCTCTATTCCGGACCGGCCATCAACATCCTGGCCATCATCCTCACCGCACGGATCTTGGGATTTGAACTGGGAATTGCCCGGATGATCGGCGCGGTGAGTTTTAGCTTGGTCATCGGTCTTTTGATGCACTTCATTTACCGAAAAGAAGAAGCAAAAAAAGCAGAAGCCCAACTGGCCATGCCAGAACCCGAACCGGGTCGTCCGCTCTGGCAGACCGCGTTCCATTTCTTCGTGCTCGTTGGGATACTGGTCTTTGCCAACTGGGGAAGACCCATTTCGAATTCCGGACTCTGGCATGCGGTCTGGTCGGCCAAGTGGCTGATCACCTCCTTTTTCGGTTTGCTGTTCGGGATTTCTCTCGTGACCATTCTCAAGATCAAGTGGCAAGAGGTTCTGGGTGTAGGAGCGGTCGTGGCTTCTTCTGGTTTGCTTTTTCCAGGGAAACCGCTTATCCCCTTTTCCATGGGCGTTTTGGGCACAGTCTTCCTCATCAGCCGAAAAGAAGGCGAGCCTTCGATGTGGATGACTTCCACGTGGGATTTTGCCAAACAAATCCTGCCACTCCTCGGTGCTGGTGTGTTGGTCGCGGGGTTACTGCTTGGCTCTCCACAAGGAGGAGAAGGATTGATCCCCAGTCGGTGGATTGTCCGCTGGGTTGGCGGGAATTCCCTGTTTGCCAATTTCTTTTCCTCTTTGGTGGGCGCGTTTATGTATTTTGCTACGCTCACCGAGGTGCCGATTCTCCAGGGTCTGATCGCCAACGGCATGGGCAAAGGCCCTGCGCTCGCTTTGTTGTTAGCAGGTCCAGCACTTTCGCTTCCGAATATGCTTGTTATTCGGAGTGTTATTGGAACACAGAAGACCGTGGTGTATGTATCTCTCGTCGTGATCATGGCCACGATATCGGGGTGGATTTTTGGGAGGATTTGATGGGCGGCATTTTACATGCCACCGAAAAAATAGGACGGATTTTTATATCCCATGAAGAACGGGAAACGGAAAACGGGAAATGGTTAATTTGGACCATAAGGCGGGATTTTACATCCCGCCGAAACAACATCGGATCGGACAGGATTTTATTTTAAATTCTACGGAAAACCGTAGGGCGGCATTTTACATGCCACCGAAAAGTAATAGAGTCCATTTAACAATCATTCAGGAGGAATCCAATGAAAAAATTGCAAATTCTTGGAACCGGATGTCCCAAATGCCAAAAACTCGCTGAACGGACCGAACAGGCAGCCAAAGAACTCGGGATTGAATACGAAATCGTGAAGGTCACCAGCATCCCGGAGATCATGTCTTTCGGTGTCATGATGACGCCTGCATTGGCTGTGGATGGGGTCGTCAAAGTCGCAGGCAGGATCCCCGCGGTCGAAGAGATCAAGAAGATGATCGCATAACAAGTCCATTTGACGGGGAGGAACCATGAAAATCAAAATCGTAGGCCCCGAAGAAGATCCCAATTTTCGGAGAATTCAGCGCCATCTCCTTCAGGCGATTCACGAACTTCAGATCGATGCCACGTTGGATGAGGTCACCCGGATGGATGAAATCCAGAATTATCCCATGACACTTTATCCTGCGGTCTATATTGATGATACCTTGATTTGTCAGGGGCATGACATCACGTTGGAAAAAGCCAAGGTGTGCATTTTGTCTTTCTATGAGAAAAAAAGCCATGTCTGATGACCCTTTTCCATTGCTCTCTCTTCGCGGGGTTTTTCTTTCTCGGAAAGGTCAGGAAATCCTCAAAGGGATTGATTTGGATATTTTCCCTGGAGAAATCCATAGCCTCCTTGGGATGAACGGTACAGGCAAAAGCACATTGGCTTATGCCATCATGGGCCTTCCAGAATATCGCATTGATCGGGGTGAGATGTTGTGGGAAGGAAAAGACATTCACGACAGCCCTGTGTCTGATCGGGCCAGGTTGGGCATTACGTTGGCATGGCAAGAACCTGCCCGGTTCGAGGGACTTACGGTGAGGGAGTATCTGAGTCTCGGCGCGAGGGGGAGAACCCTATCACTGACCCCTGCCCAATGTCTGGAAAGCACTGGGCTTCATCCCGATTCTTATCTCAACAGGCCTTTGGATCACACATTAAGCGGAGGAGAACGAAAACGTATTGAGCTGGCCAGCGTGTTGATGATGCGGCCTAAACTCGCCATTTTGGACGAGCCGGATTCGGGCATCGATGCCCTTTCACTCGATTATATCAAAGCGGTTCTCCGCAAATTAATCAGGCTGGGGTCTACGATTTTGCTCATCTCGCATCATGACGAGGTGGCATCCATTGCAGATCGGGCTTCGGTCCTTTGTGGCGGAAAAATTTTAAAAACCGGAATTCCCGAAGAAGTGGCCCGATTTTTCCGGAATCATTGCGAGGAATGTCCCCATGTGAATCGTCCAGATCGTGAGGATTTTGCCCATGGTTGATTATCGTGCTGAATTTCAGGCTCTGGCAGAGGCGTACCGTTTGAGTGGCGGGAATGTGCAAAATTTAGAAAATCCCCACACAGGGATCCTGCTGGTCAGCGGAGGCCGTCTGTTGGGGAAAAATGAAATTCCGGGTTTGGTGATCCAGGGAGAAGAAATAACGGACGGTGTCAGAGCAAGAATCCTTGTCCAAAAAGAAGTTCGGCTCCAAAATCCTGTCCATCTCTGTTTTGGAGTCATTTCAGAAACTGGCGTTCAGCGCATCGTGGCGGATTTTGTCATGGAACAAGGCTCCAGTGCACGATTTTTGGCGCATTGTTCTTTTCCCAATGCGGTTCAGGTTCGACATCTCATGGAGGGGACAGTCCATGTCGGCAGAAACGCTACTTTTACTTATGAAGAGACACATTATCACGGAGAAAGGGGTGGGGTGGAAGTGATCCCGAAGATGAAAATCATCGTGGCAGAAGACGGGATCTACATGAGCCAGTTCAAGTTGATTCAGGGTTCTGCAGGGGTGGTGGATATAGACTATGAGGCGGAGGTGAATGATCGCGGTCTGGCAGAGATGGAAGCCAAAATCTATGGAAAGTCTTCGGATCAAATTCGGATCAAAGAATCCCTCTCCCTGAATGGGAGGGATTCTCGCGGGCTTGCCAAGACTCGGGTTGTGGTGAAAGATCGGGCAAAGGCAGAGGTGTTGGGTGAAATCATTGGAAAAGGCCCCTCTTCCCGAGGCCACGTGGATTGCATGGAAATCATTCAGGGAAACGAAGCCCAGGCTTCGGCTGTGCCTAGATTGCTTGTTTTAAACGATACTGCCAAACTCACCCACGAAGCGGCCATCGGCAGTGTGGACAAGAAACAAATGCAAACCCTGATGGCGCGAGGGCTTTCGGAACAAGAGGCAGTGGATGTGATTGTCAAAGGACTTTTAAAATAGGCGAATTTTTTAAAGAAGAATCCAATTAAACCCAGGAGGATACCGTGGAAAAGGTGACAGAGGTTACAAAAGCCACAGGCAGGCTCCTTCCCCTCTGTGCGAAGGAAGCCGAAAATTTGGACATCATCCTGACCTGCGACGGTGCGGCCAGTGTGGGACAGGTCGGAAATCAAGTGGCCATCGAATTGACGAATTCTCATGAAACTGCCCGGATGTGTTGTATGGTGGCCATTGCAGCAGAGTCCAAGCCACATGTGGACATTGCCAAACGCGCAAGAAAACTCATTGTGATCAATGGCTGTGCCAATCGATGCGCGAGCAAGGTGTTGGAAAAATTGGAGATCCCTTATTCCTACGAGACCATCATCGCCAAGGAAGGCGTGGAAAAAATTCCCACACTCGATTTTGACACGGCAGATGTGAAGCGGATCGCGGAAAAGATCGCGAAAGAGGCTCTAAGAAAACGAGAATCAAATCCGTGAGAGAAAAGATGGCATGGCATATCCGGACAGAGTCCGTGGAGATCCCTGCCGGGATCGGACTCGGCATTCGCATCGGGAATCCACAGAATCCAGAAAAAGCAACTGTCCTTGTTCTGCTCGGGAAAAAGGGAATGATCGTGTGCCGGAATTTTGACATCCTCGCGCTGGAAGCGCGAGGGGTGGCTGCGGCTAGAGTGCAAGGCATTGCTTCCTTTGAGGAAATGCTCCGTGCACCGATTGAATCCTGTACTGCTCAGGCCAAGGATTTAGGGATTTCTGTGGGGATGAAAGGGGAGGAGGCCCTGAGCCGACTTCTGTAAAGAGAGACATGGATTTGCAAAAGAAGGGAATTCCGAGAATCGGGCTGTTTGCCTGTTTCAGCGGTGGTTCGAATACAGGATCGCTTACAGGTCTTGCGGCACTGGAGGTGGTAAAGGCCCTGGGCAGTGAAACTGTCGGCATTTGTTCTTTGCCGGCCATTCTGAACTCGGTGCCCAGACAGTCTGCATTGATGGAACACATTGAAAAACGCGTCATTGTAGATGGATGTCATCAGTCCTGTGCCAAACGCTTGTTGGCAGAAAAGGGCATCGTAGCCGATGTGTACATCAATCTGGAGACGGATTTGCAGATGACCAAGCACGGTCCCTTCACCAGTTTGGAGTTTACTCAGGAAGAGGTGCGCCAGGTGGCGGATGCAATCATGAAAGCGATCCGGTAAAGTATTTGAATCTAAAAGGGAGACCAATCATGAACATCACAGAAATCGCAGTCATCGTTGTTCTTATGATTCTTTCATTTCTTTCCGGCATGTTGGGACTCGGAGTCGCATTTGTAGCTATCCCAGCGCTCGGGTTATTTGGATACGAACTGAAAGATGTGATTATGCCATGGGCGCTACTGCTGAATGGTTTAACAGCAATTTCAGCAGCAGTTGCATTTATGCGCAAGAAGATGGTGGATTACAAAACTGCAATTCCGCTTCTCATAATCACCACAGCAGTTGCTCCCCTTGGTGTGTATTTGCTGCAATTTGTAAGCACCGAATTTGTCTGGTGGATTTTTGTCGTTGTTCTCATTTTCCTTGCCTATCGAATGGTATTTCCGCCACAAATGCCCGACACAGACGTAACAGATATTCCGAACAAAAAGCGTGTCATAGGTGGAATTGCAGGAGTTTTTATCGGGACACTTGCTGGATTCCTTGGCGTCGGTCCAGGCTTTTTAATGATGCCAACGTTGGTACTGTTGGGTTACACAGCACGTATTGCTGCAGCCACGAACGCCGTGATTGTTACACTACCATCGTTTTCTGCATTCATTGCGCACTTACCAAGCGCAAAATTCGATTGGTGGATGGTTGGAATAAGCTCGGTTCTATGCGTTGCTTCTGCACAACTTGGTGCGCTGTTTATGGCAAAACGTGTTAAATCGAAAACGTTAGCAAAGGTTTTTGCTTTTGTTTTGGTTGCACTTGCAATATATCGCATTATTTTGTTATTGACCCATTGAGTTAAACATCATACACTTCCAGAGTTGATATATATGTTGTTGTTTTTAATAAAGGCTTAAGCATGGGTAATGAATCAAAATACAAAAGGGCTTTGGTGTCTGTAACGTTCGCCGCACTTCTATTTTTAGGATTCTCTACTGCAATACAAGATCAAGGGAAGACCGATAATACGCCCGACTGGTTTTATCCAGAATGGGCAGCGAATGCAAAATACAATCAGCCAATCAGAGTTCTCGATACTGAAAGTGCGCTTGGCCGGTACGCGACAAAGACCAAGCAAATTGGACTCAAAGATCTTGCTCGAGTCCATGGCCATTTATGTGATGGATTGGTGATTGCATTTGTCGAGATTAGAGCTGTTCTTGAAAAACTTTTCCCCAATGGAATTGTTGACAGAACCGATCTAAGAGCGGTTTCAAAAAACGGTCCTTGTTGGGTCGATGCAGTTGCAATCATGACAGGCGCAAGAATTAATTTCCAGACACTCAGAATAGATAACCGCATTGGAGACGGATTTATCATTCAACGAATTTCTACTGGCGAAACGTATGATGTTCACCTAAAACCCGGCGTTTTTCCTGCGGAACAGGCTAACTTGGAAAACAAAATCAGAACGTTTAGAGCAGAGGGGAAACCCGTATCAAAGGAAGACATCGATAGACTTGAAGCCATGGCAGATTCATTAAGCAAATTCATTTTGAATAGTGAACCAAATCGCATTCTAGAGATAACACTTCTAAGAGATTACAAATTTATTTTCAACGATTTATACAATATACGAACCGACATTATAAATAAAGATATGCCCAGATAAACCACGGAGGGAAAAGAAATGCAAGCAAATCACACAAAAAATCCGGACACCGAACGCTTAGAGGCTTTCCGTGAGGAATTCGGGAAAGTGCTGGATCCGGTCGCGTTTTTGAACGAGATCAATCCGGATCTCTGTTCGGCTTTTTTAAGGCTCCATGAGCTCACGCTGAATGAAGGCGTCATCACAAAAAAACACAAATTTCTTATACACGCTGCCGTTACCGCTGCACTTCACGACGAATCGGCAACGACCATGCACATTTCCGGCGCAGTACGTGCAGGGGCTTCCAAAGAGGAACTGCTCGAAACCGCTTTTACAATTATCCCGATAGCGGGCATGCCGGCTTTTGCGGTGTTTTTGTCTTCGATGAAAAAAGCCATACCATAATATTTTAGAAAGGAGGTGATTCGAGATGTGTGGACATTTTGCACATGTTTTTCATCGTCCTCCCATGAGGATGGGTTGTTGTGGTCCCTGGGCTTGGCGCGAGCCCAGCAAAGAGGAAAAGCTGGCCTGGTTGAAATCGTATAAGGAAAATCTGGAAAAGGAACTGGCCGAGATCCAGAAAGAAATGGATCGCATGGAAAAAGATGGCTAAGTGAATGAAATGTTTTTGATTCATACGGATTTTGGTCACGATAAAACTACAATTTCAGGAGGATTTCTATGAAGGGGAAACCTCGATTCATCATGTGCATCTGTACTGGACAGTGTCCAGGATTCAAGAGTTTGGACCTCTGGGAATTGATCAATTACGTCCGCAGGGAACTGGATGTGGAATATGCCATTGTCCATCCCCAGCTTTGTGTAGACGACGGAGACCGATTCATCAAGGATTACATCAAGTCAGATGTGCGATACATCATCGGCGCCTGCGATCCCAAGATGCAGCGCAAAATGTTCAAGGACGCTTTTGCCGAAGCGGGTGGGGATTATGAGCAGCAAGTCGTGTCTCTGGATCTTCGAAACCTGTCCACTCAGGAGGCAATCCAGCGGGTCAAAGAGGCAGTGGAATTGTTGCACGCCTAAATTTCGGATCGATTTTGGGAAGTGGAGAGATCCAATGGCATCCACTTCACTTCCATGTCATCGTACAGTATTTTTCACAAGGAGCATTACCTGAGAACCCATCGGAGTACCTATACACAGGGAATCGACTGGTTCCCCGGATTGATTCGGATAAATGTGAGCCGTCGGCCTGTGGGAATCATTGCATTGGATTGTGTCCATGAATGGAAACGGAAACGCCACGGTCTCCAATCCCTGTGCGTGCAATGTGGGTGACGAATCTTGCTGGTTTCAATGCCCGCGGGATGCGATTTCCTTCCCGACCCGGAAAGAATGGAAAGCCATGCTCCGGTGGGTTCGGGTCAAATACCAGAAATGAAATGGAGGACAGTGAATGAGCGTACCAATAGATCGAACGAAAATTGACTGGTTTCCCACGATCGACGATGAAAAATGTATAGGCTGTGGGGAATGTTTCCATTTTTGTAAGAATGGCGTGTTCGCCTGGGATGAGGCAAACAATCGTCCCCGAGTGGTCCATCCTTATCAATGCGTGTTGGGCTGTTCGGCCTGCGCAAACCTGTGCGCCCAGGGAGCGATCCGTTTCCCGACCAAGCAAGAGCTAAGGGATATGATCGCGAAAGCGCGAGAGAAAGAATTCTATTGATTGATGAGTTTTTTCGTTTTTTTATTCTTAAAAGAAGGAGCTTTTCAATGAAGAAGATTGTTTTTCTTTTACTAAGAGGCATACTGCTTTTTTCCCTTGCCATTGGTTGTTCGGGGCAGAAAAAAGAGTCTTCGAAATCGGGTAATTCGGTTCAAAAAATTCAAACCGAATCTCCATCAAGCGAAAAAGACAAAAAACCAACCCAACGTGAAGCCCCTCTGGTGACCTTCATCGAGTTCGGCTCGGTCCGCTGTATTCCCTGCCGGATGATGCAGCCGATCATGGCAGAGATCGAAAAGGAATATGCGGGTCAGGTGAAGGTGGTTTTCTACGACGTGTGGACGCCTGAAGGCAGGCCCTATGCGGAACAATACCAGATCCGGGTTATCCCCACGCAGGTCTTTCTTGACAAAGACGGCAATGAATATTTTCGACACGAAGGGTATTTTCCCAAAGAAGAGCTGGTGAAAGTCTTAAAGCAGAAAGGCGTAAAATAACATGCAATCCCTTTTCGTGTGGTTGACCCAAAGTCTTTCTGCCACGCTTTGGCTTGCGCTTTTGGCATCGTTTTTATGGGGCGTGTTGAGCATTTTGCTCAGTCCGTGTCATTTGGCCTCTATTCCTTTAATTGTCGGGTTCATCAACGGACAAGGAAAGGTCACGCGAAGGAGAGCTTTTGTTCTGGCAGGGTTGTTTGCTGTCGGGATTCTCCTCACCATCGCTTTGATCGGTCTCATTACCAGTCTGATGGGCCGGATTGCCGGAGACGTGGGCAAAACAGGGAATATGTTGGTGGCAGTCATTTTCTTCGCGGTCGGTCTCCATCTTCTTGAAATTATCCGGATTCCCTTTCTTGGCACCTCCAACCAGCCTCATATGAAACGTCGAGGCACTTTGGCTGCTTTTGTGCTCGGTCTTCTTTTCGGTGTGGCGCTTGGGCCATGTACATTTGCCTACATGGCGCCCATGCTGGCAGTGGCATTTCGAGTCGCTTCTACAAATCCGGTGTTTGCAGTTTTGCTGGTTCTTCTCTATGCCCTCGGTCATTGTTCAGTCATTGTTCTGGCAGGGACATTTACCACCATGGTTCAGGGATATCTTCATTGGAACGAACGTTCCCAAGGTGCAGTGATTTTGAAAAAGATTTGCGGGATTTTGGTCATCTTGGGTGGGGTGTATTTGATTTTGGGGAATTATTGAAAATGGATAACGGAGAAAGGGAAATGGGTAATTGGGAGCGTAGGGCGGGATTTTGTATCCCGGCGAAATAACATCGGATCGGACAGGATTTTATTTTAAATTCTACGGGAGAACCGCATTTTATATGCCGCCGAAAAAAGGGGGAATTTTATATCCCATGGAGAACGGGAAACGGAGAGAGGAGGCCGGAAACCGGAGACAGGAGACCGGAAAATGTAACCAAAAAATAAATTCAGGAAGGAGGATTTCAATGGCATTCAAAACAATGGGTTTCATTGGAGGTGGACGGGTCACAGCATTTTTATTAACCCGTCTGAAAGAGAGAGGGGTTTTGCCCGAAAAGGTCGTGGTTGCAGATCCCAATTCTGCGCGGGAGGCAATTCTCACTCGGATCGATCCCCAGAAAATTCGTTGGACTTCTGATAATACTGAGGCGGCTGGTGCGGAATGGGTCTTTTTGGCTGTGCATCCCCCTGTGGTAATCGAGGTAGCTCAGGCAATTCAAAAGGTCCTTTCTCCTCAGAGTGTATTGATCTCCTTTGTGCCGACCATTTCGATTGAACAGCTCTCCGGTCTTTTGAATGGATTTAACCGGATCGTGCGCATGATTCCCAATGCACCTTCTGTGATCGGCAAGGGATACAATCCGGTTTTCTATTCTCCTTTGCTTTCTGTCGAAGACCGAAAATTGCTCGAGTCCCTCTTTGTCCATTGGGGCGAAACTCCAGAGGTGCCTGAGCCCCATCTCGAGGCCTATGCAATCCTCACCGGCATGGGACCCACCTATTTTTGGTTCCAATGGCTCTCTTTGGTTTCTCTTGGTCAGCGGTTTGGTCTTGAAAAAACCGATGTATGCCGAGGACTCGCTGGAATGCTTCACGGTGCAGTAGCGACTCTGTTCGAATCAAAACTTTCGGAACAAGAAGTGCTGGATCTTATTCCTGCGTATCCCTTGAAAAAGGACGAGGAAACCCTCATTCGAATTTTTGAAGAAAGATTATCTTCCCTCTATGAGAAATTGCGAAGGCCAAGTGTGTCTTAAAAAACGGATAACGGGAAACGGGTAATTTGGATCGTAGAAAAAATCGATCACTGTAGGGCGGGATTTTATATCCCGCCGAGATAATGCCGGATCGGACAGGATTTTATTTTAAATTCTACGGAGGAACCGTAGGGCGGCATTTTATATGCCGCCGAAAAAATCGATCACCGTTGGGTTTCATCGTTTTGGGAAAGATCACCACATTTTTCCGTGACTTTTTCTCGCACTATTTTTCAACTTGCCAATGATTTGGAATTGATGTAATTTTTAAAGTCCTTTGAGTTTGAGTCATTTTTTGGAGTCTTTTATGCATGAATGGGCATTGGCAGAAGGGGTGATGAGGACTGCGCTTCAAGTAAAAGATCAAGAAGGTCTGAAAAACATCACTGCCATTCGGATTCGTGTAGGTGAATTACAGCAAATTGATTTGGAAGTGTTTGAATTTGGGTTAAAAGCATTATTTCAAACCCGTCCAGAATGTTTCAAGAACACCACAATCGAATTTGAAAAAGAAGAGGCAATGTTGACTTGTCGCGTATGCGGGAAAAGTTGGGCTTACCGAGATACCCTTTCGCATTTGGATCGAGAGACTTCTGAATCCATTCATTTTCTTCCAGAAACAGTCCATGTCTATGTGCGATGTCCAGAATGCCAGAGTCCGGATTTTGAGATCACCAAGGGGCGAAGTCTGTGGATCGAATGGATCCGAGGAGAGAAATAAGCATGGATCCTCGGCTGGAAATCATCCCGCATCGAGTCGAGAATGTTTCTCAAGTGATTGCCGTTGCAGGAGGAAAAGGCGGGATTGGGAAGAGTACAGTCTCAGCAACTCTGGCTTTGATTTTAGCGCAGAGTGGATATCGCGTCGGTCTTTTGGACTTGGATTTTTGCGGCCCTTCGGACCATGTCATTTTGGGAATCAAAGACATTGCTCCCATCGAAGACAAGGGCTTGATTCCCCCAGAAATCCACGGAATTCGATTCATGTCCATTGTCTATTTTGCCAAAGATCAACCCTCCCCTTTAAGGGGTGTGGATATTTCCAATGCGTTGATTGAGTTATTCACAATAACTCGGTGGGAAGTTCTGGATTATTTGATCATTGACATGCCCCCTGGAATGGGAGATGCCACTTTGGATGTGGTGCGTTTCATCCCAAAAATTCGATTTCTCATTCTCACCACGCCTTCGAAGGTCGCTGTAGAGACAGTGCGGAAATTGGTTTTTATGCTCAAGGAACTCAAAATTCCCATTCTCGGTATTATTGAAAACATGAAGAGTGCTGAATCGCCTTTGGTTTCTTCACTTGTTCATGAAATGGAAGTGCCTTATCTTGGAGCGATTGCTTTTGATTCAACTCTTGAACGGGCGATTGGGGATTCTAAAACCCTTTTAAGAACCAATTTTACAAAAGACCTGAAGAAAATCGTCACCACCCATTTGGTTTCAAACAAATGAGAAACAAAAAAATCATTCAAGTTGTTTTCTAAAAACTGAGAACGCAATGCATGGGGGGATTCAGGATGAGTAAAATTCCCACAGAAAAACGTCTCCTTGTTCACACAAGACCCATTGCAGATGGGCTTACGTTGCTCCGTTCTCTTTTAGGAGTGGCTCTTGCAGGGTTGAGTACGGCTGGGAAAAACACACTCTCCCTGGCCGTTCTATTGGTGCTTTCTGCGTGGATTTCGGATTTTCTCGATGGGCCTCTCGCGCGTCACGATACAGATCATTCCGTCACGTGGATTGGACGCCACGATCTCGAAGCAGACATGACTGCAGCAGGAGGCACTTGGATTTATCTCTGGGGATCTGGATTGATTGGTTTTCCTCTGTTTTTGGGAGTGAGTTTGGTTTCGATGGCTCTTTTGGTCTGGACGCGATCCATTCATGTGACTTCCGCGTTTATGGCAATTTCTTATGGGACATTCCTTGGAATCTCTTTGCGGGATGTGCCTTCTTCTGGGGCTCTGCTCATCGGATGGCTGATCTTTTTGGTCATTGTGACATGGCCGCGGTTTCTTTATAAAGCGGATGAATTTCTGAAAGGGATGAGAGATCTATTTCAGATGAAATAAACGATTTCAAATTTTGAGAGGAGAACATGGAATCCGCAAAAAAACTCAAAATCCTTTTTCTCTGCACAGGCAATTCGTGTCGGAGTCAAATGGCTGAAGGATGGGCGCGTCATTTAAAGGCGAATTCAATCGAGGCTTTCTCTGCTGGTGTGGAACCCAAAGGCCTGGATCCGTATGCGGTTCGGGTGATGGCAGAAGCAGGCGTGGATATTTCTGGCCACCATGCCAAGTCGATTGGGGAGGTCATGGATATTCCTTTTGATTACGTGATCACCGTCTGCGATCAAGCTCGGGAGAGCTGTCCCATTTTTCCACGTCCTGTAAAGAAATTTCATAAAAGTTTTGATGATCCTCCGTTTTTGGCTCAGTCGGCTCAATCTGAACAAGAAATACTGGCAATTTATCGAAGGGTGAGAGACGAAATTCGAGCATTTGTGGAGAGTTTGCCAGAGAGCCTGGGAATGGATAAGCACTAGAAGAACGATTTGTTGTGATCATGGATGAATCGAGTGGTGCTGAGAAGAATATTTAGATTTAAGAACCCGAGAAAATCAATAACCAGCCAATGGTGTCCCAAAGGCCATGTGCGAAAAGAGAGACTCCCAGTTCCCGTTTGGAGAGAAAATAAGCGGCCCAAAATACAAGTGAAGAGAGCCCTGTGGAAATCATACCCACAATCCCTTGATAAGCGTGACCCAATCCAAAAAAAATACGACCAATAAAAAGACTGCGACCACGGTGCTCCAAGGTCGTTTCCCGAACAGGGTTTCCGGTCTTGTCAATAAAAAACCACGACAAATGAGTTCTTCTATAAAACCTCCATGGATCCATCCCACAGCCATCCAACCCAGTCGACTCACTGGAGTACTTAAGTCAAAGGCAGATAAATTGATCTCCGTGTTTTTCCAAACCATTTTTTGCAATAAGGAGAAGCCCTTGGCCCAACACAGTCAATCTGAGAGTCAATAATAAAAAATTCACCCAACTCATGGATGGAATTCTAAGACCTAGGTCTTTCAAAGTGTGTCGGTGTAACCGTTGCAAACCATAGAGAATCCCTGTACAGCACACGGCTTGAACCAAACTCACGAGAAGGATATCGATGCCATTGATTTTTGGGATCGTATGAAAGAATTTACCCAAAGGCATGAATTGTCCAAAAGATGATAAATCCCAAGAAAACCTCCAGAATAATTCCGCCTTTATCGAGGAGTGGAGGAATCCCATGCTTGAACAGAGTTGTTTTTCGTTCTTGGATCAGGGTTTTCCTCAGGCTATCTTTTACTTTTTGGTTCATGGATAGATCCCTGAAAGAAGAGGAAATTGTGGATGGATTTTTCTATTTTTATCCATATCTTCCAGTAATATAATCTTGCGTCTTTTTGTTTTTGGGATTGGTAAATAAAGTTTGCGTCTCTGCAAATTCGATCATTTCTCCCAAAAGCATATATCCAGAATAATCCGAAATGCGAGCTGCTTGTTGCATGTTGTGGGTCACAATGACGATTGTGTAATTTTTTCTGAGCTCTGCCATTAACTCTTCAATTTTTGCAGTGGCAATAGGATCCAGAGTGGAACAAGGTTCATCCATTAAAATGACTTCAGGCTCGACTGCAAGGAGGCGGGCAATACAAAGTCTCTGCTGTTGATCCAAAGGCAATTGGAGTGCATTGGTATGCAATTTATCTTTGACTTGATCCCACAACCAGGCAGATTTTAAGCTTTTTTCGACTTTTTCCATAAGCACAGAATGTTTTTTGATTCCTGCCACTCGAAGTCCATAAGCCACATTATCGAAAATGGAAAGCGGAAAGGGATTGGGCCTTTGGAATACCATGCCCACCCGTTTTCGCAATTCATCCACATTCACCCCTGGCGCATAAATGTCCGTATGATCCAATAAGACCTTTCCAGTGATTCGCACTCCTGGGATGAGATCGTTCATTCGATTCAACACCCGAAGCAATGTGGATTTTCCACAACCCGAAGGTCCGATCAGTGCGGTAATTTTTTTCTCTGCAATTTGTAGATGGACAGATTTTAATGCCTGAAAATGACCGTAAAAAAGATCGAGATCCTGAATTTCAATTTTGATTCGCATCTGTTTATCCAAAACGTCCTGTGATGTACTCATTGGTCCGTTTGTCTTGAGGCACGGTAAAAAGCTGTTCTGTTGGGCCGTATTCGATGAGTTCCCCCATGAGGAAAAATGCAGTTCGATCTCCAATGCGCGCAGCTTGTTTCGTATTATTCGTTACAAAGATAATGGTATATTTTGTTTTTAACAAGGCCAACGCTTCTTCAATTTTTGCAGTCGAAATGGGATCCAGCCCCGAACACGGTTCATCCAAAAGGATCACTTCTGGATCCAATGCCAGAACCCGAGCCAGACAAAGTCTTTGCTGTTGGCCTCCTGAAAGTCGGAGCGCCGAGGTTTTTAATCGGTCTTTGACTTCATCCCAGAGAAAAGCCGATTTTAATGTGTTTTCTACAATTTTATCCAATCGGGTTGAATCTCGAATGCCCATGAGTCGAGGACCGTACACGACATTTTCATAAATGCTCATGGGAAGAGGAACAGGAAGCGCAAACACCATGCCTACCCGACGCCTCAATTGAACCACGTCGTAATTGGAACGATAGATGTCTTCCCCATCCAAAAAAATTTTCCCGTCCATTCGAAATTCAGGGAATAAATCGTTTAATCGATTTAAAGTGCGAAGAAAAGAGGTTTTTCCTGAACCTGCAGGCCCAATCACAGAGAGAATTTGATTCGGGAGAATGTCTATAGAGATGTTTTTGAGGACTTGATTGGGTCCAAAAAAACAATTGAGATTTTGAATTTGGAATTTCAGAAGAGAAGCGCTTTTGCCTTTCACCGGTGAATCCTTCGTTTAAGAACGTTTGGACATGATCCAGTGCATCATTCCATAGGCCGAAAGATTGATCAATAACACAGAGAGAATCAGCACCGCCGCAGTGCCATACGCATTTTCAGTGGAAATGCCTTCCCGAGCCAGAATATAAAAATGCACAGACATGGTCCGTGCAGAATCGAATATGGTTGTGGGAAGTCGCAGAGAAACGCCAGCTGTAAAAATCACTGCTGCGGTTTCTCCAATGCATCGTCCGATGCCTAACATCATGCCTGTGACAATGCCTGGCAATGCATTGGGGAGTACCACTTTACGAACTGTTCGGAGTCGAGTGGCCCCTAAGGAATAACTCACTTCTCGATACACCGAAGGCACTGCTCGAATGGCTTCTTCTGAAGTACGAATAATCGTGGGTAAAATCATCAAGGCCAAAGTCAATCCGCCCGAAATAAGAGACCAACCCATTTTCAATGTGGTGACAAAAAAGATAAATCCAAAAAGACCAAAAATGATCGAAGGAATACCGGCCAAACAATCGGTTCCAAATCGAATGATCTGGGTGAGCCGACTCTCTCGGGTGTATTCTGTAAGATAGACCGCTGTTCCTACCCCCAACGGCATGGCGATGAGAATGGCCAAAATGGGTAAAACAATCGAAGCAATAATGGTGGGGAAAATGCCTCCTTCTTTTCCCATGTCTTTTGGAAAATCCAACAAAAAGGAAGGCCGAACCACAGGAAGGCCTTTCTGTAGAATAAAGGCGATGATAAATATTAACACCATCACAGTCACAAAAGTGGCTGTGCCAAGAATCGCTACTGCACCTGCTTGTGACCAACGGGGTGGAATTCTCATTTCTTTGGACTCACTTTTGCCTTGATCAGGACATTGGCAATGGAATTCAAAATCATAATCACCACAAACAAAATGACACCCGTGGCAAACAACGCCTGCCTGTGCATCCCTGTGGCATATCCCATTTCCAAGGCAATGTTGGCGGTCAGGGTTCGAACCGAATCCAAAACCGAATGGGGAATTTTGACTGCATTGCCTGCAATCATGATGACTGCCATGGTTTCGCCGATGGCCCTTCCCATTCCCAGAATAATGCTTGCAATAATTCCAGAACGGGCTGCTTTTAAAACCACCATGTGCACTGTTTGCCATCGGGTGGCACCCAAAGCAAAAGATCCTTCCCGATAAGAATAGGGGACCGCCATAATCGAATCAATCGAGATACTCATTACAGTAGGAAGGATCATTGTACCGAGAATAATCGAAGCAGACAATATTGAAAGTCCTGATCCACCAAAATGTTCTCGAATAAAAGGAGCCAAAACCATAACTCCTATAAACCCAAACACCACAGAAGGGATTCCTGCCAAAAGTTCAATAATGGGTTTAATGATTCTCATCACAGAACGTGGGACAAATTCCACTAAAAAAATGGCGCCCGCAATACCTAAAGGGGCGCCCACAATCATTGCACCAAAGGTCACCCATAAAGAAGCAATCAACATTGGGAAAATCCCAAATTGGCCTGACTGGGGTTCCCAATGCACGGCAAAAAGAAAATGCTTGAGCCCTAGTTTCAAAATAATGGGGAGTCCTTCTTGGAAAATGAAGATTGCAATGAGTAACAATCCAAAAAGAGCAGAAAATGCCACAAGACGTAGTAGGTGTTGAACTCCTTTTTCGCCAAAAAATCGCATATTTATTTTACTGGAATGAGCCCACTGGTCTGAATCGTGTTCTGTCCTTCTTCTGAAAGGATATACTCAATAAATTGAGCAATTTCACCCTTTGGCTCAGTCTGGGTGAGAAAGAATATGGGACGAACCAAAATATACCGGCCTTTCAGAATTTCTTCCACAGTGCAAGGAATTTCATTGATGCGGACTGCTTTGACTCTTTCATTGATCATTCCGTGGGAGATATAGCCAATGGCATAAGGGTCATTGGCTACGGTTTCTCGAATGGTTCCATTGGAATCCTGGACAATGGCATCTTCGGTGAGATGGATATTCCCCACAATTTCTTCGAATGAAGAGCGGGTTCCAGAACCGGCTTCTCGAGAAACCACTGTAATCGAATGATCTATACCGCCTACTTCTTTCCAATTCCGGATAATCCCATTAAAGATGTCACGCACCTGATCCAGGGTAAGGTTATTCACCGAATTGTTGGGATGCACAATCACGCTAATTCCATCTTTGGCCACCACAGTGGCATGGAGGGCTTTGGCCTCAGGGGGTAAATGGACCAGATCTGCCATGCCAATATCTGCGGTTCCAGAAAGGGCGGATTGGATGCCCAAAGCAGAACCTCCTCCTTGCACCGTAATATTCACTTCAGGATGGGTGGCCATGTATTGTTCTGCCAATTTCTCTGCAAAAGGTTGGAAGGCCGTGGACCCTGCCAAGGTGATCGAGGTTTTTCTTTTGCCACATCCTAAAACAAAAAACAAGGCGATGGTCAAAGGGATTCCAAAGATATAGAGAAGTTTTTGTTTCATTCGATTTTCTCCAGTTCAAAAATTACATAAAAATACCGGATGATTGCTGGTCATGCCGCATGATTTATCCGGTAAAAAAGCATGGATTGAATTTTATTTAAATCCAATTTAAAATACAAATTTTCGAATCGAATGTCAAATAAAAAATCGTGTGGAATTTTATCCCCAGGCAATGGTTTCAGGGCAATTTTTTGAATCTCTTCAATAAAAATTTCTCAAAATCCATCGTGCTTTTTGGGGCCTTTTTTAAACTTTTTAAAAAAACTTTTTGTTTATGAAATTGAATTATATCGTATTGACTTTTTTGATAAAAAAATGTAAATTTTTTAAATAACTACATTGTAAAACCTATACATTGCCGACTTAATTTTGGGGGGAGAAATGAAAATTTTTTCTAGTCTTTCGGCTGAACAAAGAAAATCGGAATCTGATTCTGCGTTGAAATTTTCTGAAGGCGTTAAAGTCCCGCCTTTTTTCAAAATCAAAATAAGACATTGGCCAAAAGTCAAATCTTGATTTTACCCAAATAGAGGAGGGTAATCCATGAAGCGTAAAAGATCATTTTTTATCTGGGCTGTCAGGGTGCTGATTTGGCTTGGCCCTGGTTTTGCTCTGAGCCAATATGCGATCTCCCATGGTGTGTTTGGCAATGGGGGTGGGGTCAGTAGAGGGGGAGGTTTTGGAGTTCAGGGGACTTTAGGACAGCCTCTCGTGGGTACCATGACTGGCCCTACCAGCCAGAGCGTGGTCGGATTTTGGGCGCTTTATGGGCGGCTAGTCACTTCTGTTGAAACGCTTTTCGAGACTCTACCTACAGAATTTCGTTTGGAGCAAAATTTCCCCAATCCGTTCAATCCTGAGACTGTGATTCAGTTTGCGCTTCCTGAGGCATCTGAAGTAAGTCTTAAGGTTTACAATGTGCTGGGGAAAGAGATAGCCACGGTTGTGGAAGGCAGATATTCTGGAG